>Ga0224512_10000545_pt1:0-35000 | contig 39445 bp, 26 predicted proteins | sample SF_May12_sed_USG_4_FD_169103 | JGI IMG/M metagenome (GOLD analysis project Ga0224512, IMG submission 169103) | Sediment microbial communities from San Francisco Bay, California, United States - SF_May12_sed_USGS_13 | ecosystem: Environmental > Aquatic > Marine > Sediment | place: USA... | reverse complement strand
AGGAGGCATGGGACCGCCGCGCGCCGGTATACGCTCGCCCCATGGACCTCGTCGACATCCACTCCCACGTCCTGCCGGGAGCCGACGACGGCGCCGCCACGTTCGCGGAGGCGGTAGAGATGCTCGCGATCGCACGGGCCGCGGCGACCGCCGAGATCGTGGCGACGCCGCACATGTTCGCCGCCGGCCTGGGAAGCGACGACGCAGCAGCCGTTCGCGCCCTGTTCGACCGCTTCGTCGAACGCCTCCAGCAGCTCGACGAAGCGGCCGGCGCCGCTGCCGACCGCCCCCGCCTGCACCTCGGCGCGGAGAACTACGTGAGCGCCGAGCTCCTGGAGGCGATGGCGGCCGGCAGGGTCCAGACCCTCGGGCCCAGCCGCTCCCTGCTGGTGGAGCTCTGGCCGCTCACGACCGCTTCGGCGGCGCGCCATGCGGTCGACCGGATCCAGGCGGCCGGCTACGTTCCGGTCGTCGCCCACGTCGAGCGCTATCGGTTCCTTCACGAGCGGCCCGCCTTGCTGGAGGAGCTCGTCGGCGCCGGCTGGGTGGCTCAGGTCAACGGCGCAGCCGTCCTGGGCCAGGATGGCCTGAAGACCGCCCAGCTCGCCGATCGCTGGCTCCGGCGCGGGCTCGTCTCGGTCATCGCCTCGGACGGTCACGGCGCCCGAGTCCGCTCGCCGGCCCTCGACGAAGTCCGGATCCACGTCGAGTCGCGCTACGGCGCGACCACGGCCCGGCTGTGCCTGCGCGACAATCCCCTCGCGCTGCTCGCCGACCGGCCCGTGGTCCTGCCGCCGGAGGTTCCCCGGTTCCGCTGGCCGGGACGCCGCGACCGCGTCTAGCCCGCGGACCGGGAGCGCGCGAAGACCACCCGCCGGCCCACGATCGTCCAGCGCCGCGTCAGCAGGCGCCGCAGCGCCTCGGGATAGGCCCGGTGCTCCTGGACGAGGATGCGGTCCGCGAGGGTCTCTTCGGTGTCCCCGGACCTGACGGGCACGGCGCGCTGCTCGACGATGGGCCCGTGGTCGAGCTCCTCGTCGACCAGATGCACCGTGCAGCCCGAGACGCGGACGCCGTGCTCGAGCGCCTGGCGCTGAGCGTGCAGACCGGGAAAGGCCGGCAACAGGCTCGGATGGACGTTGAGGATCCGGCGGGGGAAGGCGCGCACGAAGACCGGGCTCAAGAGCCGCATGTAGCCCGCCAGGCAGATCCACTCCGCCGCCGCCGCCGCGAGCGCCGCTACGACCCTCTCGTCGTGGGCCTCGCGGCTCGGCGCCTCGCCGTGGGGCAGGCAGAGGGTCGGCAAGCCGAGCTCCGCGGCGCTTCGCAGGCCCGCCGCGCTCTTCCGGTTCGAGAGCACCAGCACGATCTCGGCGGGAATCGCCCCGCGCGCGATGGCGGCCTGGAGGGCGAGGAAGTTGCTGCCGCGGCCGGAGAGCAGGATCGCGACTCGGGCCTTCATCGCCCGACCCTATCGCAGCGCCGGATCACCCGCCTGGCCGCCCTCCCGGCCGCGGGACCCCGGCGGGAAGTCGTAGACGACGCCGCCCTTGCCCTTCTGCACGGTGCCGATGGGGGCCGCGACGCTGCCGGCCGCCGCCAGCGCCGGCATCAGCTCGCCGGCCGCCGCGGGATCGACGACCAGGGCCATCCCGATCCCCATGTTGAAGACCCTGAACATCTCCTCGGTGTGGACCTCGCCATGCTCCTGGAGAAGGTAGAACACCTCGGGAATCTCCCACGCTCCGACCTTGATCTCGGCGGTCAGCCCGGGCGGCAGCACCCGTGGCAGGTTGTCCGTGAGACCACCGCCGGTGACGTGAGCCAGGGCGTGCAGGCGCTCGTCGCCCAGCCACGGCGCGACGGCCGCAAGGTAGGACAGGTGCGGCGAGAGCAGCAGCTCGCCCACGGTCTCCCGGGTCTCGGCCCCGGGGACGCGGTCCCCGACCTCGAGGCCCAGGACGTCGAAGAAGACCTTGCGCGCCAGCGAGTAGCCGTTGGTGTGCAGCCCGGCCGAGGGCAGCCCCAGGATCAGGTCGCCGGCTCGCACGCCAGAGCCGTCGAGGATCTTCGCCCGGTCGACGAGCCCGACGATGAACCCGGCCAGCTCGTAGTCGCCGGGCTGATAGAAGCCGGGCATCTCCGCCGTCTCGCCACCGAGGAGCGCGCAACCGTTCTCCCTGCACCCCGTCGCCACCCCGCTCACCAGCGCCGCCATCGCGCGCGGATCGAGGGTCCCGGCGCCGACGTAGTCGAGAAAGAAGAGCGGTCTCGCGCCCTGGACGAGGATGTCGTTGACGCAGTGGTTGACGAGATCGCGGCCGACGGTCGAGTAGTTCCCGGCCCGGCGCGCCACCATGAGCTTGGTGCCGACGCCGTCCGCCGACGCGACCAGCACCGGGTCCTCGAGGCCCGTCAGGTCGGGCCGAAAGAGCCCGCCGAAGCTGCCGAGGTCGGAGAGCACCCCCGGGGTGAAGGTCGACCGGACGGCCTTCCCGATCCGCGCGAGCGCCTCGTCCTGGGCGTCGATGTCGACCCCCGCCTTGCCGTAGGCGGATCCGCTCACGGCTCCACCTCCTTGAGCTGGGGGAAGAGCTCCGCCTGGCGGCGGTCGGCGCCGGTGACCGGCTCGGGGTAGCTGCCGCTCCAGCAGGCGGTGCAGTGCCCCCCCTGCCCGCTCGGCAGCGATTGCGACAACCCCTCGAGGGAGAGGTAGGCGAGGCTGTCGGCGTCGATGAAGCCGCGAATCTCCTCGACCGAGTTGTTCGCCGCGACGAGCTCCTGCCGCGTCGGCATGTCGATCCCGTAGTAGCAGGGCCAGGCGGTGGGCGGACACGAGATCCGGACGTGGACCTCGCGGGCGCCGCCGTCGCGCACCATCTTGACGATCTTGGGCGACGTCGTGCCGCGGACGATCGAGTCGTCGACGAGCACCACCCGCTGGCCCGCGATCAGCTGCCGCACCGGGTTGAGCTTGACCTTGACCCCGAAGTGGCGGATCGCCTGCTTGGGCTCGATGAACGTCCGGCCCACGTAGTGGTTGCGGATCAGCCCGAACTCGAGCGGCAGTCCCGACTCGCGGGCGTAGCCCAGGGCGGAAAAGAGCCCGCTGTCCGGCACGGGCACGACGACGTCCGCGTCGGCCGGGGCCTCGCGGGCCAGCTGGGCGCCCATGGCGAGACGCGCCTGGGAGACCGACTCGCCGAACACCGTGCTGTCGGGCCGCGCGAAGTAGACGAGCTCGAAAAGGCAGCGCGCCGGCTCGCGCAGCTGGGACATGCGATAGCTCTCGAGCTCGCCGCCGCGCGCCACGACGACCTCGCCCGGCTCGATCTCGCGGACGAGCCGCGCCCCGAGCAGATCGAAGGCGCAGCTCTCGGAGGCGAAGCAGACGCCGCCGTCCGCGAGCGCGCCGAGCACCAGGGGCCGGAAGCCGTGGGGATCGCGGGCCGCGATCAGGCCCCCGGGGGTGAGCAGGATGAGCGAGTAGGCGCCGCGCACCCGTTGCAGCGCGACCAGCAGCGACTCCACGAGATCGCGCCGCGGGTTGCGGGCCATCAGGTGGAGGATCACCTCGGTGTCGCTCGAGGTCTGGAAGATCGAGCCGCCGCTCTCGAGCCGCCGGCGCTCGCTGACCGCGTTCACCAGGTTGCCGTTGTGCACCAGGGCCAGGGATCCCATCGACGTGTTGGCGACGATCGGTTGGGCGTTGTCGAGCACGCTCGTGCCCGAAGTGGAATAGCGGGTGTGGCCGAGCGCTCGCCGGCCCGCGAGCCGCGCCAGCGTTCCCTCGTCGAAGACGTCGGCGATCTGGCCCATGCCGCGTCTCACCCGCAGAGCCTCGCCGTCCCAGGAGACGATGCCCGAGCTCTCCTGCCCGCGATGCTGGAGGGCGTAGAGCCCGAGGTAGGTGAAGGTCGCCGCGTCGGCCTGGTCTTCGATTCCAAAGATGCCGCACATTCGGGAGCCGCCTCGCGAGATGCGGCGATTATGGTGCGTGGCTGCCCAGGAATCCAGCCGCGCCGCCGCCGCCCGTCCCGGCGCGACCGCCGCCCGTCGCGCCGAGCGACGGCGGTTTTCCGAGATAGACTGCCGACCGGCCCGCCGCCCACGACGCGACCCGCAGCGCCCCGATGATCCACCGGTTCGAAATCGCCGTCCGCCGCGGCCTACGCGATGCCCGCGGCGAGCACGTGGCGCGGGGGGTGCGCGAGTTCCTGCGCCTGCCCGTCGGCAGCGTTCGGACGCGCGACGTCTACCACCTCGACGCCGAGATCTCCGCGGGCGAGGCAGCGGCGATCCTCGTGGAGCTCGCCGACCCCGTCCTGCAGGCGGGCGCCGTGGGACGGCTCGACGACGGCCCGTTCGACGTGGCGATCTCGGTCGCCTTCAAGCCCGGGGTCGCGGACCCCGTCGGCAAGAGCGCCCTGGTGGCGATCGAGGACACGCTGGGGCGCGATCTCGGCGCGGGCGCGGCCGTCTACACCTCGGTCGTCTACCTGCTCGACGGCGTCCGCCGCGACGCCGCCCGGACGATCGCCTACGACCTGCTGGCCAACGCCGTCATCCAGGACGTCGCGATCGCCACCTGGGACGAGTGGCGGGCGGCGGCGCCGAGCCTGGCCGTGCCCCGGATCGTCGACGGTCCGCCGCCTCCCGTCCGCACCGTCGACCTGTCGGGAGACGCCGCGCAGCTCGAGCGGCTCAGTCGCGAGGGCCTGCTGGCCCTGAGCCTGGAGGAGATGGAGACGATCCGCGATCACTTCGCGAGCGAGCCCCGGCGCCGGCGGCTCGGGCTTCCCGCCGCGCCGACCGACGTCGAGCTCGAGTGCCTCGCCCAGACGTGGAGCGAGCACTGCAAGCACAAGATCTTCAACGCCGCGATCGACTACCGCGAGGGCGACGGCCCTCCCGAGCGCATCGACTCGCTCTTTGCCTCCTACATCGAGCGCCCGACCCGCGAGATCGACGCCGAGCTGCGCGCGGCCCACGGCGCCTCGTGGCTCGTCTCGGTCTTCCACGACAACGCGGGCGTCGTGGCCTTCGACGACCACGTCCACCTCGTCTACAAGGTCGAGACCCACAACTCGCCGTCGGCCCTCGACCCCTACGGCGGCGCCATCACGGGCATCGTCGGGGTCAACCGCGACCCCTTCGGCACGGGCCGCGGCGCGGACCTGCTGGCCAACGTCTGGGGCTACTGCTTCGCCTCGCCGTTCACCCGCGGCGCGCTGCCTCGCGGCCTGCTGCACCCGAAGAGGGTCCGGGACGGGGTCCACCGCGGGGTCATCGACGGCGGCAACCAGAGCGGCGTGCCGTACGGCCGGGGCTGGGAGATCTTCGACTCCAGGTACCTGGGCAAGCCGCTCGTCTTCTGCGGCACGGTCGGCGCGCTGCCCGTCACGATCGCCGGCTCTCCCGGCGCGGAGAAGGCGGCCCTGCCGGGCGACGCCGTGGTGATGGTCGGCGGCCGCATCGGGGCGGACGGCATCCACGGCGCCACCTTCTCGTCCGCGGCGCTCGACGAGGCCTCGCCCGCGCAGGCCGTGCAGATCGGCGACCCGATCACCCAGAAGATGACCTTCGACTTCCTTCTGGAGGCTCGCGACCGCGGGCTCTACAACGCGATCACCGACAACGGCGCGGGAGGGCTGTCCTCCTCGGTCGGCGAGATGGCGCGGGGACCCGGCGGCGCCCGGCTCGACCTCGCCGCGGCGCCGCTCAAGTACGCCGGGCTCGCGGCGTGGGAGATCTTCCTGTCCGAGGCCCAGGAGCGCATGACGCTCGCCGTGCCCGCGGACCGCCTGCCGGCGTTCCTCGAGCTGGCGGCGCGGCGCGACGTCGAGGCCACCGTGCTCGGCGAGTTCACGGACGACGGCTGGCTCGAGGTCGCCTACGGCGGCGACACGGTGGCCCTCCTGGCGATGGACTTCCTCCACGAGGGAGACCCCGGGCTGCGGCTCGCGGCGCGCTGGGATCCGCCGCGCTTCTCCGAGCCCGAGACGCGGCCGACCGACCACGGCCGCTCGCTGGTCGATCTCATGGGCCGCCTGAACCTCGCCAGCAACGAGCGCCAGGCGCGGCACTACGACCACGAGGTCAAGGGGCTGACGGTGGTCAAGCCCTGGGTCGGAGCCGGCGCCGACGTCCCGGCCGAGGCGACCGTGTTCCTCGCCCGCCACGGCTCGCTGCGCGGCTACGTGCTCTCCGAGGGGGTCAATCCGTTCTACTCGGATCTCGACACCTACGCCATGGCGGCCGCCGTCGTCGACGAGGCGGTCCGCCGCCAGCTCTGCGCCGGGGCGCGCTACGACCGCATCGCCGCGCTCGACAACTTCTGCTGGCCGGACCCCGTCCGGTCGCAGCACACGCCCGACGGCGAGTACAAGCTCGCCCAGCTGGTGCGCGCCTGCCGCGGCCTCTACGACGCCTGCCGGGCCTACGGCGTGCCCCTGATCTCGGGCAAGGACTCGATGAAGAACGACGCCGTCATGGACGGCGTCAAGATCAGCGTGCCGCCGACGCTGCTGGTGTCGGCCCTCGGTCAGATCGACGACGTGCGCCGCGCGGTGACGCTCGACTTCAAGGCGCCGGGCGACGCTCTCTTCGTCCTCGGCACGACCGGCGCCGACACCGGCGGCAGCGAGTATTTCCGCTACCTCGGCGAGCGCGACGGCCTCGCGCCCGCGGACGGCGGCCCGGCCCCCTACGTCGGCAGCCGGGCTCCCGCCGTCGACCTCGAGCGCACCCCCGCCCTCTACCGGCGTCTGGCCGCGGCGATCGCGAGCGGCTGGGTGCGCTCGGCCGCGGCGCCGGCCAAGGGCGGCCTCGCGGCGGCCCTGGCCCGGGCGGCCCTGGCCGGCCGGCTCGGCGCCGAGCTCGATCTCGACGCCGTCGCGGGGGGCCGCGAGCTCGCGACCGACGAGCTGCTCTTCGCCGAGTCCACCGGGCGCTTCGTCATCACGGTGGCGGCGGCCGACGCGGCCGCCTGCGAGCGCCACTTCGCCGGCCACGCCTGCCGCCGCGTCGGCGAGGTCACGGCGCAGCCGCGGCTGGCGCTGCGGCGCGGCGCCGGCGAGCAGGTCGTCGTGGCCCTGGCCGCGCTCGAGACGAGCTTCAAGGAAGGCCTCGCTCATGCTTGAGCCCGGCCTCGCGGCGCTGCGCGGCCTGCCCGCGGACGAGCTGGCGCGGCGGCGCGCCCGCGTGCGCGTCCTCGTCCTCACCGGGCTCGGCCTCAACTGCGAGGCGGAGACCGCCGAGGCGTTCCGGCGGGTGGGCGCGCGGCCCGACCTGGTGCACCTTCTCGACCTGCTCGGCGGGCACGCCGAGCACCCCCTGGCGAGCTATCACGTCGTCGCCTTCGCCGGCGGCTTCGGCTTCGGCGACCACCTCGGCGCGGGCGCGGTCTACGCCAACAAGATCCGCTTTCGACTCTACGACCAGCTGCTCGAGTTCATCGCCGGCGGCGGGCTGGCGCTCGGGATCTGCAACGGCTTCCAGATGATGACCCGGCTGGGCATGGTCCCCGGCTTCGACGGCGACTACCGCAGCCCGCTGGCCACCGTCGCGCCCAACGACCGCCTCGGCTACTGGGACTGCTGGATCCGGCTCGCGGCCGACCCGCTGTCGCCCTGCGTCTGGACCCGCGGCATCGAGACCCTCGAGCTGCCGACCCGCCACGGCGAGGGCAAGTTCCTCACCGCCACGCCGGAGGTGATGCGCCGGCTGGAGCAGGACCACCAGGTGGCCCTGCGCTACGTCGACGAGCGCGGCGAGCCGACGGAGCGCTGGCCCGCCAACCCCAACGGCTCGCCCGGCGGCGTCGCCGGCGTCTGCGACCCGACCGGCCGCCTCTTCGGCCTCATGCCGCACCCCGACGCCTACCTCTACCCGTTCCAGCACCCGCAGTGGTTCCGGATGCGCGACGCGGAGCGCCCCGCGGAAGGCGGCGGGCTCGCCATCTTCCGCAACGGCGTCGACGCCGCGGCGCTGGCCCAGGGCGGGTAGGCGCGCGGCTTGCCGGGCGCCACCCTCAGGCCGACCGGTGGACGGCGGCGGACGGCGCGGTCTCGCGAACCGGTGCTCCGTCCTCCACGGCCAGCCAGGGCGTCGGTACCAGCTGCTCGCTGACGCAGACCCGCGCCCGGGAGCCGCTTTCCCGCAGCACCCGGCCGATCGCCTCGGCGGCCAGCACCGGGCTGTTGTTGGTCCGCGACAGGTGGTAGAGCACGACCCACTGCAACCGGTCGGAGATCAGCTCGGCGAGCCCTTCCGCCGCCTCGCGGTTGGACAGGTGCCCGTGGCGGCTCGCCACCCGCTGCTTGAGGTGCCAGGGATAGGGACCGTTGCGCAGCATGTCGAGGTCGTGGTTGGTCTCGACGACGAGACCGTCGAGGTCGGCGAGGTGAGCCCACGCGAGCCGGCTCGCCGCGCCCAGGTCGCAGGCGACTCCTATGCGGCGCCCCGAACCGTCCTCGATGACGAGGCCGATGGGCTCGCGGGCGTCGTGGGGAACCTTGAACGGGTGGAGCAGGAAGCCGTCGATGCGCTGCGGGCGGCTGGACTCGAGCTCGCGGGTCGGCACCGGCCTGGCCGCGAGCCGGCTATGCTCCAGCGTGCCGCGGGTGCCGTAGATGACGGCCCCGTGACGCTTGGCGAAACGCGCCGCGCCGCGGACGTGGTCGCCGTGCTCGTGGGTCAGCACGATCGCCGAGATGCTGCCGGGATCGACGCCCACCGCCAGCAGTCGCTTCTCGATCTGCCGGCACGCGAACCCGGCGTCGACGAGCACCCGGTGCGACCCCGACTCGACGACGACGCTGTTGCCGGAGCTCCCGGAGCCGAGCACGCAGAGCCGCAGCGGGGCCGGCGCCAGACCGAGGTGGAGTTGCACCGAGGCAAGCTATCACAGGGCCCACGGCCCGCGGGCCGCCGCCCGGAGGGTCAGAACTCGTAGGTCCGGCCCTGCTCGACGAAGCTCACGTCGGGGTGCCCCATGCCCTCGACCTCGAGCCGGATCCTGTCGATGCAGGGCGGCTTTAGGTGGTGCAGGATGACCGGGACGCGGCGCTCGAGCTTGCGCAGCTCGGCGAACATCGTCCGCGGCGTCAGGTGCTGGGCGCGGTCGGCGACGCTCTGCAGGTCGTTGTGGAAGCTCGTCTCGAGAAAGACCGCGGCCAGGTTGGGCAGAGTGTTGGCGATCTCCCACAGCCGCTTCGTGGGACCGGTGTCGCTCGACCACAGCACCGCGGCCGGTCCCTTCTCGATGAGGAAGCCGTGGGTCGGCACGAGGTGATGGGTGGGGATCGGCGTGAAGCGGATCCCCGCGATCTCGACCGCGACCTCGTCCAGGAGCTCGCGGAAACGCAGCGCCGGCAGCAGGTGGTTCGGGAGCCGCGCGAAGTCCGGCCAGAACGTGTTGTTGAAGAGATGGCGCCGGACGGCGTAGATCGTGGCCGGCGACGAGTAGATGTCGATCCGGCAGTCGCCGTCGCCGTAGACGTTGTCGATGAAGAAGGGCAGCGAGTTGGTGTGGTCGATGTGCGAGTGGGTGAGCAGGATCGACGTGATCCCGCGCTGCTCCTCGACCGCCAGCGCCTGCGACAGGCAGCCGGCGTCGAGCGCCACCCGGTCGTCGATCAGGAGGCTGGTCATCCTGCACTCCTGGCTCTCGCCACCGTAGCCGCCGAGAACGGTTATTCGCATGGCAGACCGCGGCCCCGATCCCCTCCCCCGCTAGAAACGGGTGCCGATCCAGAAGGAGGACAGGAAACCGCTGCTCGTGGTTTCGAAGTCCCAGCGCTTCGCGAAGTCGAAGTTGAGATCGATGCCCAGGAAGTTGACCGACAGGCCGTAGCCGTACGAGGCGACGGCGTCCGCGAGCCGGTTCTCGTCCCCGTCCCAGAAAGTGAACCCGAACTCGTCGAACCAGGCTCCGCCGACGTCGACAAAGAAGAGGGCGCGCACCCCGCCGAAGCGCAGGATGGGCGACGAGAGCTGGTCGAAGAGCGGGAAGCGCAGCTCGAAGTTGCCGAAGAAGCCCTGGTCGCCGACGATCGACCGGAAGTCGTAGCCCCGCAAGGTGTCGAGGCCGCCGAAGAAGACGGGGTTCGCGCCGTCGCCCTCGTTGAAGGAGCCCCACAGCCGCATGGCGAAGTTGCTGCGCGCCGTCAGCTTCAAGTACTGCCGGAAGTCGACGCCCAGGTTGGAGAAGAGCGTTCCGCCGGCGTTGAGGTCCTGAGCGTGCGAGGCGGAGAGGCGCCAGCGCCGGCCGGAGATCGGCCCCCAGGGGGCGTAGGTGGCGGTGTCCCCGACGAGGGCCGCCTCGACGATCGGATAGTCGTCTTTCCGAGGCTCGAGCACGGGGATCAGGATGCCGTCGGGAAACGCCTGTTGCAGGAAGAGAGCAAGCTCCTCGGGCGTGAGGTCCTCGAGGCCGAGGCCCGCCAGGGCGGGCTGCAGGATGATCAGCTCCTCGAGGCTGAAGAGCGAAGGATCGACCCGCGCCGCCGACTGGAAGTTGAGGTCGCGCTGGACGTAGCCGGCGCCGACCTCGAAGCGGTGGGCGGGATTGATCGGATAGACGAGCGAAGCCACCGCCCCGAGCTGGCGGAAGGCCGTGGGGCCGCGGGAGAAGCCGTCCCGGCCGATGAAGAAGGTCTCGTCGTCGAACAGGCGGGCGTTCCATTGCAGGCGCCCCGACAGGTCGGCGTAGATCGCCTGGAACTGGCTGAAGCCCTCGACGCCCTGGAACGCGGCCACGATCCGGCGGTCCCCCAGATTGTCGGTGAAGCTGACGATCGTCTGGCCGATGACCGTCTGGTCGTCCGAGACCCCGACGTAGACGTCGATGTCCTCGAGGAAGAACTTGTGCGCCCGGTACTCGTCCACGTTGTCCTCGTCGATCACCACCTCGATGCTGGGCTCGAACCTGCCGAGGGACGTCGCCGCGACCGCCGAGTCCTGGGGCGGGGCGGCCGCCAGCACGATCGGCGGCGTGATCGGATCGCCCAGATCGAGGACGTAGACGTCGAGCCGGCCCTTCCAGAACGCCGTGTAGACCAGCCGCTCCTTGCCGTCGGGCGAGGCCAGCACCGCCGGCTGGAAGCACATGGTCACGGCATTGGTGTGCTGGATGAGCTCGCCGGTCTCGAGGTTCAGGCCATAGACGTTGTCGGCCCCCGAGCGGTCCGAGGTGTAGTACAGGCGCTCGCCGTCGGGCGAGAACGTGGCGTCCGTTTCGTGGCTCTCGCCGAAGGTCAGCTGGACGCGGCGGCTCGGGTCGTCGAGGTCGACGCGAAAGAGCTTGCCGAAGCCGCCGACGACGGAGGTGAGGACGATCGACTTGCCGTCCGGGTCGTAGACGGGCGCGCCGTCGAAGATGTCGTCGTCCGTGATCCGGGCCACGGCGCCGCTCGCCACGTCCACGGCGAAGATGTCGAACCGCCCTTCCCGGTAGGCGCCGAAGGCCACCTTCTCGCCGTCCGGGCTCCAGGCCGGCGCCGAGGGCTGGGAGACGCCCAGCTCGAGGACCTCGCGGACCCGGCCGCGGAGCACGTCGAGCAGGACCAGCTTGCGATCCCGCCCCTGGCGCGCGAAGAGAGCGAGGGTGTTGCCGTCCGGCGAGAACGCGATGTCGCGGCCCATCTTGCGGCCGAGGGTGAGCTCCTGGGCCACCAGATACTGGAACTCGTCGTCGAACCCGGAGGTCAGGTTGCGCACCAGCTCGCGGCTCTTGGTGTCGTACAGCACGACGTCCACGTCGCCCTTGAAGGTGCTGAACGCCGCCACCAGGTCGCCCGACGGCGAGGGCGCCGGCGAGCTCATCACGCCCGAGAAGATCGTCTCCTCGCGCCGGAAGACGCGGCCGAAGTCGCCCGGCTCGCCGGTCTCGACGAGCTTCGGCAGGTACCTGCCCCGCAGCCAGCGGCGGAAGTCCGCATCCATGTCCTCGGGCCGGATCTGGAAGGTGCGCTCGAAGACGCGCCCCATCTGGCCGGCCAGGTTGTTGCGCAGCTCTTCGAGGAGGTCCCGGACGCCGTCCTTGCCCCAGCGCTCCTCGACGTAGTCGAACACCGCGTGACCGAAGCGGTAGGCGAAAAACCCGGTGACGTTGGTGGCCGTCACCGGCGGAATGCGGTCGTTGACGACGGCGTCGCTCAGATAGGCCCGGTCGCGCGCCGATTCGTCCTTGGCGAAGTAGCTCGCCATGCCCTCGATGAACCAGGTCGGCGGCGACGCGGTCAGTCCCTTCGCGGCGCGCCCCTCGAAGAGCATGCTGAACTGGAAGACGTGGGTCAGCTCGTGCAGGATGAGCTGCATGAGCTCCTGGTCCGGCAGGTCGACCGGCAGCACCATCCGGTTGCGGGTCGGCACGGCGAAGGCGCCGACGCCCTCGGGGATGAAGTTGAGGATGATGTTGTTCTGCTCGAACGCGTCGTGGGTGGCGTAGTAGATGAGCGGGATCGGGTCCTTGACCTGGTGATCGAGCTCCCGGGACAGCTCGTCGTAGGCGCTCTCGGCGAACGAGACCACCTTCTCGAGCAGGGCCTCCTCCTCGGGGTAGTAGTGCACGTCGAAGTGGACCGAATGGTAGATCCGCCAGTCGAAGTCCTGGTACTTGATCTTGTTCTTGCCGAAGTACTGGGCCCGGGCCGCCGGGGCGGCGAGGATGAGCAGGCAGACCGCGGCCACGGCCGGACGGATCGCGGAGAAACGAGTTCGAGGGCTCAATGCTCTCTCCTTGCTCGTTCTGAGGTCAGTCGGTGAAGAGGAGGCGCGAGGTCCGGATTCGCTTCTGGGTGAAGACCCCGGCGATCCGGTCCTCCAGCGCGAGGAGGTTCTGGAACATGCCGGCCAGCGGATCGGCGTTGGCGCCCTCGAACTCCTTGAAGTCCTTGAAGTTGTCGGTGTGCAGCAGCTTGCCGGTGGCGCCGTCGAAGACCAGCAGCACGATGTCGTACTCGAAGCCGCTGCGCTCGACCAGCACCTGCCGGTAGTACGTGCGCCCGTCGTAGGGCGAGGTGTACTCCTGGGTCCGGTAGCCGCTGCGGTCCTGGATGTCGAAGTCGAGACTGCCGCTCAGGACGAGATCCGCCTGGCTGCGCTCGGCGACGACCCGCCAGAAGTCCGCGTTGGCCGCGAGATCGTCGACGTCGGTGCTCGGATAGTCGACGCCGCGCGGCGGCACGTACTTGAGCTGCGCCCGGCGGCGCAGGATGCGCCGCATGTAGCGGTCGAACTCCTCCTGCACGTCGACGCCGCGGCGCTCGATCGGCGCCTCGCCTTCCTCCCGCGGCACGAGGAACGGCGCGATGGTCACGGTCTCGTAGCCCCGCAGATCGATCATCGACCGCACGGGGACCTCGAACTCGACCTCCACGGTGCCGGCGGCGGCCAGCCCCGGCGCCAGCAGCAGGCCGAGGACCGTCAGAGCGCGAACCTGCCTAGCCATCTCGAGCCTCCTCCCCGGTTCCGTCCCGGGACGGCTCCTCCGTCGCCGTGGCCGGCTCCTCTTCCGCCGGCTTGAAGCTCTGGTAGAACTCCAGGAAACGGCTGTAGTTGCTGCGCAGCTCACGGTTCGCCGCGCCGGCCTCGATGCCCTTGCGATAGGCCTCCAGGGCCTCCTCGAAGAGCCCCAGGGCCTCGTACGACACGGCGATGTTGTTGAGGATCCGGGCGTCGCTCGGCCGCTCGGCGAGCGCCCGCTCGAAACGGAAGAGGGCCTCGTTCCAGAGCCCGCGGCGCGCCATGTCGACGCCGAACTCGATCTGCGAGCCGGCCTGCGGCTGCTGGGCCGCAGGAGCCGGCGCCGGGGAGCCGAGCGCCGCGAAGGCGATCGCCCCTCCGAAGATGATTGCGCGGAGCCTCTGTCGCATCGCTTGCCGTCCCATCCTCCGTCGTCCCGACCTTGCCGCCAGTATTCCGACCTTCCGGCCAGTATATCGACAGCGCGCCGGCCTCTCTCGTCGCACCCGGCGTCCTGCGAGATTCCCGCCTCCGGATCCGTCCAGCCTTCCCGTAACCCGGCGGCCGGCCTCATTATGCCCGCCCGCGCCGCGCGGCGACGCCCATGCCCGACCCGCCATCAGATCCGGAGCGCCTGGAATCCCGGCACCTCATCGCGCTCAACTGCGACCTCGACCTCTCCCGGGAGGCGGTCTGCCTGCTCGGCGCCGGCGCCGAGCCCTGGTGGCGCGACGAGGCGCGGGCCACAAAGGCCGAGGCGCGCCGGCTCGGAGTTCGGCGCGGCGAGCTCGCCATCGCGCGCTCCACCCTCGGCTGGGCCGCCGAGCTGGCCGAGCGCGAGCGCGAGCGGGCGCGGCGCTGCGACGCGACGATCGTCACCCGCCTCGACGCCTCGTATCCCGCGATCTTCCGCGAGCTGGCGCTGCCGCCGCCCGTGCTCTACGTCCGCGGCTCGTGGCCGCGGCGACCCTGCCTCTCGATCGTCGGCGCCCGCCACGCCACGGCCTACGGCCGCGAGGTGGCGGAGCTCTTCGCGGCCTACCTGGCCGGGTGCGGCCTGGCCGTCGTGTCCGGGTTCGCTCGCGGCATCGACACGGCGGCCCACCGCGCTGCCGCGCGCGCCGCCGAAGGAGTGACGGTCGCGGTGATGGGCTGCGGCCTCGACGTCGACTACCCGCGGGGGCGGCGCGGCCTGCGCGACGAGATCTGCCGGCGCGGGGCGCTCGTCTCGGAGTTCCCGTGCGGCGCCGAGCCGCTGCCGCGCAACTTCCCGATCCGCAACCGCCTCATCGCGGCGCTCGGCCACGGCACCCTCGTCGTCGAGGCCACGGCCCGCTCCGGCTCGCTGATCACGGCACGCCTCGCCCTCGAGCTGGGACGCGACGTCTACGCCGTCCCGGGCCGGATCTGGGACGACAAGTCGATCGGCCCGAACTCCCTCATCCGCGACGGCGCCTTCCTCGTGCAGCACCCGCGGGAGATCCTCGAGAGCCTGCCGCTGGCGGTGCGCGACCGGCTGCCGGCCGCCGGCGAGCCCGCCGCGCCACCCGCTCCGGCCCTGCCGCCCGAGCAGCAGGGCGTTCTCGACAGGCTGCCGCCCGGCGAGCCGCTGGGGGTCGACGAGCTCGCCCGCGCGGCGGGCCTGCCGGTGGACCGCCTCTCCTGCCTTCTCCTGGAGCTCGAGCTCGCCGGCCGGGTGCGGCGCCACCCGGGGCCGGCGTACTCGCGGGGCAGCCGCGGATGAGGCCGAGGCCCGCGGCGGAAGCGGCGGCTCGGGGCCGGGCCGGCCCGCCCCGGATGCGGGTAGACTCCGTTCATGACTCTCGAGATCGGCTTTCTCTTCGCGCTCCTGGTCGCGATGGTCTACCTCTTCCTGACCGAGAAGCTGCCCGTCGACCTGACGGCCTTCCTGGGGCTCGTGGTGCTCATCTTCGGCGGCTATCTCACCGCCGGAGAGGCCTTCACCGGCTTCGCGTCGCCGGCCGTCATCACCATGCTCTCGGTCTTCATCGTCGGCGCGGCGCTGCTCGAGACGGGGGTGGCCGACCTGATCGGCGGCCGGATCCACAGCATCGTCGGCGACAGCGAGGTGCGGCTCATCGTCGTGCTGATGCTCGTGGCCGGGGTGCTCTCGGCGTTCATGAACAACATCGCCGCCACCGCCGTGCTCATGCCAGCCGTCGCCTCGATCGCCCGGCGCGCCGGACTGGCGCCGGGGCGGCTCTTCATGCCGCTCGCGTTCGGCGCCATTCTCGGCGGCACCACGACGCTCGTCGGGACGCCGCCCAACATCCTGGCCGCGCAAATGCTCTCCGAGCGCGGGCTCACGCCGTTCTCGCTCTTCGACTTCACGCCGATCGGCGCCGTCATCCTCGCCGTCGGCACGATCTTCATGGTGACCGTCGGCCGCAAGCTGCTGCCGGCCGGCGAGGCGCGCGGCCCCGCCGGCGCGAAGCGCCGCGACCTCGCCAGCGTCTACCAGCTCCAGGAGCGCCTGTTCTCGGTGCGCATCCCCGCGGCCTCGCCGCTCGACGGCAAGACGCTGGGCGAGAGCCGCTTCGGCAACGCGCTCCGGGTGAAGGTCCTGGCGATCGTTCACAAGGGCAAGGAGAGGCTCGCTCCCCAGGGAGACGCGGTCCTGCGGGCCGGCGACGTTCTGACGGTGACCGGCAGCGCTTCGGATCTGGAAGATCTCCTGCAGCTGCGCAGTCTCGACGTCGAGCGCACCCAGCTGACGGCCCTGCCGACCGCTATGCAATCCCTGTCCGGCGTTCGGGCGCGCCTGGCGGCCGGCTCGCCGTTGACCGGCCACTCGCTGCGCGAGATGCGCTTCCACGAGCGCTACGGCCTCGTCGTCCTCGGCATCCGGCACGAGGGCGAGCTGCACCGCACCCACCTGGCGGAGGAGGACCTGCTCGAGGGCGACGAGATCCTCGCTCTCGGCGAGGGCGAGGATCTCCCCGAGCGACTGGGGCGGGCGGGTCTCGAGGTCCTCGCAGCGGGGCCCGGAGCTCTCGCCGAGCTGCAAGACCAGCTGTGCCTGATCGGCATCCCGAAGTCGTCGCCGCTCGCCGGGTCGACCATCGCCGAGAGCCGCCTCGGCGAGCTGCTCGGCCTCACCATCGTCGGCCTCATCCGCGGCGACGACATCCGGCTCGGCCTCTCGGCGCGGGAGACGCTCGCGGCCGGCGACCGCCTGCTGATCACCGCCGAGCCGTCGCGGATCGAGCGGCTCGTCCAGGTCGGCGAGATCGAGCTCGAAGCCAAGGCCGCCTCGCCCCTCGAGTCCGAGGACGTGGGCATGGTGGAGGTCGCCGTCGCGCCGCGCTCCGGGGTCGTCGGGCGCACGCTCACCGAGCTCGACTTTCGCGATCGCTACGGCCTGCTGGCGCTCGCGCTGTGGCGCGAGGGACGCTCGCTGCACGTCGATTTCAGCCACGTCCCCCTGCGCTTCGGCGACGCCCTCCTGCTGCACGGCCCGCGGACGCGGATCCAGCGGCTGGCGGAGGAGCCGGACTTCGTCGTGCTCTCCGACACCGCCCAGGCGGCGCGGCGCACCACGCGCGCACCGTTCGCCCTGGGCTGCCTGCTGCTGATGATCGGACTCGTCGCCAGCGGGCTCCAGCCGATCCACGTCGCGGCCTTCACCGCCGCTTCCCTGGCCATCCTGTTCGGCACCCTGACGATGCAGCAGGCCTACCGCGCCATCGAATGGAAGGCGATCTTCCTCGTGGCGGCGGTGCTGCCCGTCGGCATGGCCATGGAGCGGACCGGCGCCGCCCTGCTGCTGGCCAAGACCGTCGCCACGGTGGCAGGCCCGGCGGGCGACTACGCCACGCTGGCGGCTCTCGTGCTGCTCGCCAGCCTGCTCAGCCAGGGGCTCGACGGCGCGCCCGCGGTCGTGCTGCTGGCGCCCGTGATCGTGCGCACCGCGGAAGCCATGGGGACGAGCCCCTACCCGCTGATGATGGGCGTCGGGCTCGCCGCCTCGGCCGCCTTCATGACCCCGTTCAGCCACAAGGCCAACCTGCTGGTGATGGGCGCGGGAGGCTACCGGTCGAGCGACTACCTCAAGGTCGGCACGCCGCTGACCGTCGTGCTCCTCGCCATCATCGTCGTCCTCGTGCCGTTCTTCTTCCCGTTCTAGACGGCCATCGAGAGCCCGCGGCGGCGTGCCCCGGCCGGATTCGAGGCCTGTGGTAACGTCCCGCCCCGCTTGCGGCGCCCCTCCCACGGGGGTCGCCCGGAACCTGGAGAAACCGTTGGGCAAGAGCCTCGTCATCGTCGAATCGCCGGCCAAGGCCAAGACGCTCGCGCGCATCCTCGGAAGCGGCTACACGGTCGCGGCCAGCTACGGTCACGTGCGCGATCTGCCCGGCAGCGCGGACCAGATCCCGGCCAAGTACAAGAAGGAGAAATGGGCGCGCCTGGGGGTCGACGTCGACAACGACTTCGAGCCCTTGTACATCGTCTCGGCGGACAAGAAGAGGCACATCCAGACGCTCAAGAAGGCTCTCGCCGGGGCCGACGAGGTGCTGCTCGCCACCGACGAGGACCGCGAGGGAGAGAGCATCTCGTGGCACGTCCTCGAGGTCTTGAAGCCCGCGGTGCCCGTGCGCCGCATCGCCTTCCACGAGATCACGGAGGAGGCGATCCGCGCCGCCCTCGAGAGCCCGCGCGACATCGACCTGAACCTCGTCCGGGCGCAGGAGAGCCGGCGGATCCTCGATCGCCTCTTCGGGTACCAGCTCTCCCCGGTCCTGTGGAAGAAGGTGCGGCCGCGGCTCTCCGCCGGCCGCGTCCAGAGCGTGGCCGTGCGCTTGTGCGTCCTTCGCGAGCGAGACCGGCGCCGCTTCCGGCGCGCCGTCTACTGGGACGTGGAGGCCGAGCTCGAGAAGGACGGGAAGACCTTCCGCGCCCGCCTGGCGCGGCTCGGCGATGCCGCCGTGGCCTCGGGCCAGGACTTCGACGCCGACACCGGGAAGCTCAAGCCGCGCTCGAAGGCTCTGTGGCTCGACCGCCCCGGCGACGTCGCGGACCTGATCGCCGCCTGGCGCTCGCCGTGGACCGTGACCGCGGTCGCCGAGAAGCCGTTCACGAGCAAGCCCGCGCCGCCCTTCACGACCTCCTCGCTGCAGCAGGAAGCCAACCGCAAGCTCCGCTTCGCGGCCAAGCACACGATGCGCGTGGCGCAGCGGCTCTACGAGGGGGTCGAGATCGGCGGCGAGCGCGTGGGGCTCATCACCTACATGCGGACGGACTCGCTGGCGCTCTCGAACAAGGCTCTCAAGGACGCTCAGCAGGTGATCCGCGAGCGCTACGGCGCCGAGTTCACGAACGGCCCGCGGCGCTACAAGACGAAGTCGAAGGGCGCCCAGGAAGCGCACGAGGCGATCCGGCCGAGCGAGCTGGCGCGCACCCCGGAGGCGATGAAGCGCTACCTCACCGCCGACGAGGCGAAGATCTACGAGCTCATCTGGAAGCGCACGGTCGCCAGCCAGATGACCGACGCTCGCCTGCGGCGGACCTCCGTCGAGATCACCGCCGCCGGGACCGGGCCGTCGGGAGTATTCGCCGCGACGGGGAAGACGATCGAGTTCCCCGGCTTCCTGCGGGCCTACGTGGAGGGTGCCGACGATCCCGAAACGGAGCTCGCCGACCGCGAGATCGTCCTCCCCGCCGTGAGCCGCGGCGAAGCCATCACTCCCGTCAAGGTCGAGCCGAGCCGGCACGAGACGCAGCCGCCGGCCCGCTACACCGAGGCGTCGCTCATCAAGGAGCTCGAAAGCGACGGCATCGGCCGGCCTTCTACGTACGCCTCCATCATCGACACGATCCAGGATCGGGGCTACGTCGAGAAGCAGGGCAACGCGCTCGTGCCGACCTTCACCGCCCACGCCGTCACCCAGCTGCTCGAGAAGCACTTCGCCGACTACGTCGACACGAAGTTCACGGCCCGCATGGAGGAGCAGCTCGACGACATCGCCGAGGGGCAGCTCGATTGGCTCCAGCACCTGCGCGGCTTCTACTTCGGCCACGACGGCGACGACCTCGGGCTCGAGCGGCGGATCGCGATCGAGGAGCCCAGGATCGACTTCCCGTCCATGCAGCTGGGACGCCACCCCGAGTCGGGCGAGCCGATCGTCGTCCGGGTGGGCCGGTACGGTCCCTACCTCCAGCACAAGGCCTCCGCCGGAGACTCCGAGGCCGCCTCCCTGCCCGCCGGGCTGGCGCCCGCCGACCTGAGCCTGGAGACCGCCGTCGACCTCTTGAGGCAGGCGGCGCAAGGCAACCAGAAGCTCGGCCGGGATCCGGAGAGCGGCGAGACGGTCTTTCTGTGCCGCGGGCGTTTCGGCCCCTACGTCCAGCTCGGGGAAACGCCCGAGCCCGGCTCCAAGGAGCCGAAGCCCAAGCGCGCTTCGCTGCCGGCCGGTCTGCCGGAGGAGCAGGCGACTCTCGAGCAGGCCCTGCGCTGGCTCGCCCTGCCGCGTATCCTCGGCGTCGATCCGAACAGCGGCGAGCAGGTCGTCGCGGCGGCGGGACGATTCGGCCCGTACATCAAGCGGGGCGCCGACACCCGCTCGTTGACGGCCGCGGACGACGTCTACAGCGTGCACCTGGCGCGCGCCCTGGAGCTCCTCGACCAGCCCAAGAGCCGCGGCCGCCGGTCCCGAACCGTCCTCAAGGAGTTTCCCGACGGCCTGCAGGTCCTCGAAGGCCGCTACGGCCCCTATCTGACCAACGGCAAGCTCAACGCGTCGCTGCCGCGCGGCGTCGACCCGGCCGCGCTGACCGCGGAGGCGGCCGGCGAGCTGCTCGCCGAGCGGGGCAAGCCGCCGAAGAGCCAGCGCAAGCAGTAGGGATCGCGGGCCGCCGGCGCCAGCCGGCCGCCCGCTCGTTCCCGCTCCTATAATGCGACCGTGAGCGGCCCGGTACAGATCGTCGGCGGGGGCCTCGCGGGAGCCGAGTGCGCCTACCAGCTGGCGCGCCGCGGCGTCGCGGTGGTTCTCCACGAGATGCGCCCCGAGCGCTCGACGCCGGCCCACAAGACGGGAGATCTGGCGGAGCTGGTGTGCAGCAACTCGCTGCGCAGCGACGATCCGCTGCACGCGGCGGGGCTGCTCAAGCGGGAGATGGAGCGCTTCGACTCGCTGATCATCGCCAGCGCCCGGGCCGCCGCGGTGCCGGCCGGCAACGCGCTGGCCGTCGATCGCGACCGCTTCGCCCAGCGGGTGACGACCACGCTCGCGGCCCTGCCGGGGCTCGAGATCCGGCGCGGCGAGGTGACGGAGCTGCCGGCCGGAGACGTGGTGCTGGCGACGGGGCCTCTGACCTCGCCGGCCATGGCGCGGCGCCTGCAGGAGCTCCTCGGCGCGGACCATCTGTACTTCTACGACTCGATCGCCCCGATCGTGGACGGCGCCAGCCTCGACCGGGCGCCTCTCTTCTGGGCCTCGCGCTGGGGCAAGGGGGGCGACGACTATCTCAACGTGCCCCTCGACCGCGAGGCCTACCTGGCCTTCCACCGCGAGCTCGTCGCGGCCGAGGTGCAGCCCCTTCACGACTTCGAGCGGGCGCTCTTCTTCGAAGGCTGCCTGCCCATCGAGGAGCTCGCCCGGCGCGGCGTCGACACCCCCCGCTTCGGACCGATGAAGCCCGTCGGCCTCGTGGCGCCCGACGGCGCCCGCCCCTACGCCGTCGTCCAGCTGCGCCGCGAGAGCCTGGCCCGCGACCACTTCAACATGGTCGGCTTCCAGAGCCGCCTGAAGTGGCCGGAGCAGAAGCGGGTCTTCGGCACCCTGCCGGGCTTCGCCGCGGCCAGCTTCGTGCGGCTGGGCCAGGTGCATCGCAACACCTTCGTCAACGCTCCGGCCCACCTCGATCGTTGCTACCGCCTGCGCGAGCTCCCGCGCATCCGCCTCGCCGGCCAGATCACGGGCGTCGAGGGCTATCTCGAGTCGGCCGCGACGGGGCTCGCGATCGGCCTCTATCTGAGCGCCGAGCGCCACCGACGCGCCCTCGAGCCCTTCCCGCCGACGACGGCGCTCGGAGCGCTGGCCCGTCATCTCACCGCCTCCGACGTCCGCGATTTCCAGCCCGCGAACATCAACTACGGCCTCTTCGCGGACCTCGAATCCCGGGTCCCCCGCAAGCGGCGGCGGAGCGCCTACGCCGAGCGCGCGTGGAGCGCCCTCGGCCGCTGGGCGGACGCCGCCGGGCTCGAGCTCGCAGAGGTCGCCGCCCCGGGCGGCGCGCGGGCGAGCGCCTAGGAGGGGCGGTGCAACGCCTCATCGACCGTTTTCTCGTCCACCTCGAGGCGGAGCGCAACTACTCGCCGCACACGCTGCGCGCCTACCGCTCCGACGTCACGGCCTTCCACCGTTTTCTGGCCCTCGACTACCTCGGCGTCGAGCTCGGCGCAGCGCGGCCGCAGGACGTGGACGCCCTCGCAGTGCGGTCGTTCCTCGCCGCGATGACCCGCCGCGGGGTGGGGCGCCGCAGCCAGGCGCGAGCCCTGTCGGCCGTCCGGACGCTCTTCGCGCTGGCCTGCAGGGAGGGCTTGCTGACCCACAACCCGGCGGCGGCGGTCCGCGCTCCGAAGCAGCAGCATCGGCTGCCCCGGCATCTGCGGCCGGGCGAGATCGAGAACCTGCTGGAGTCCGTCGACGGCACGGAGCCCCTGGCGCGGCGTAACCGGGCGCTGCTCGAGATGCTCTACGCCACCGGCCTGCGGGTGGGGGAGCTCGTCGGCCTCGACTGGAGCGACGTCGACTCCGCGGGGCGCGTCCTCCGGGTCCTGGGCAAGGGCGGCAAGGAGCGGATGGTGCCTTTCGGCCAGCCGGCGGCGCGGGCCCTGGCCGCCTGGCGGGAGCACTGGGCAAGCGTGCGCAACTTCGCCGACGACTCGGAGCCGGTCTTCCTCAACTACCGCGGCGAGCGGCTGAGCGCCCGCTCCGTGCGACGGGTCCTCGACCGCGCCGTCGCCGCGGCGTCGCTCGCCGCCGGCGTCCATCCGCATGCGCTGCGTCACTCCTTCGCGACCCACCTGCTCGAGGGGGGCGCCGACCTGCGCGCTATCCAGGAGCTCCTGGGGCACAGCTCGCTGGCGACGACGCAGCGCTACACCCACGTCGACGTCGACCGCCTGCTCACCGTCTACCGCGAGGCCCACCCGCGAGCCAAGAAGGATTAGCCAGGCCGCCGGCCCTGTGGCATCCTCGGCCGATGGCGAGCCGCCAAGGGGGCCGGCGCTTCGAGTGCAGCACCCGCGGCGCGATCGCCGCCGGGCGCCGCCGGCTCGCCCGCCTGCTGCTCGGCCTCAGCCTCGCCATGTCGGCCACGGCCGTGCCCGTCTGGATCGCCGACCGCAAGCTGCCGGCCCTGCTGTGCCTCGCCGTGGCGTTCGTTCTCTGGACGACCTGGCGGATGAGCGGCGACCTCGACGTCCTGTGGCTGGAGGTCGACGCCGAGACGCTCGTCGTGCAGATGCGGCGCCGGCGCCTGCGGCTGCCGCTGCTGGCGCCGCGAGCCCGCCGGTTGACGGCCGAGGAGCGCGACCACACGGCCCGGCTGGCCTCGAACGGCATGCTCGTCGCCGGCACCGGAGGGTTCGACTCCCATCTGCTCGGTGAGTTCAACCTCCATGCCAGCGATCTCGCCAACGCCGTGCTCGTCGAGACCGGCGACAGCCGCGTCGTCGTCACCCCGGACGATCCGGCCGCTTTCCTCGCCGCTCTCGACGGCCGGACGGCGCCGGGGGCCGGCGCGTTGTATTCTCCGCCACGATGAGCGACTTCAAGTCGACGACCGTGCTGATGGTGCGGCGAGACGGCAGGACCTGCATGGCCAGCGACGGCCAGGTGACCCTCGGCGACACCGTGCTGAAGGCCGGAGCGAGCAAGGTCAAGAGGGCCGGCAACGGCAAGGTGCTCGTCGGCTTCGCCGGCGGCGCCGCCGACGGGCTGGCTCTCTTCACACGCTTCGAGGCCAAGCTCGAGGAGTACTCGGGCAACCTCGAGCGGGCGGTCGTCGAGCTGGCCAAGGACTGGCGGACCGACCGCGTCCTGCGTCAGCTCAAGGCCCAGATGATCGTGGCCGGCCGGGAGCGCTGCTTTCTCGTCTCGGGCAACGGCGACCTGCTGCAGCCCGACGACGACGCTCTCCTGGGGATCGGCTCCGGCGCCAACTACGCGCTGGCCGCGGCGCGCGCCCTGCTGCGTCACACGCCGATGACGGCCCCGGACGTCGCCCGCGAGGCGATGCGGGTGGCGGCGGAGATCTGCATCTACACGAACGACCGGATCACGCTCGAGGAGGTCTGAGACGTGATCTCCAGCCCATGGCCCGGCGCGGCCGAGCTCGACGACCTCACCCCGCGGCAGATCGTCGCCGAGCTCGACAAGTACATCGTCGGCCAGGACGATGCCAAGCGGGCGGTGGCGATCGCGCTGCGCAACCGCTGGCGCCGGCGGCAGCTCGAGCCTGACCTCGCCGAGGAGGTCCTGCCCAAGAACATCCTGATGATCGGTCCCACCGGCGTCGGCAAGACCGAGATCGCCCGCCGCCTGTCGCGGCTGGCCCGGGCGCCCTTCGCCAAGGTCGAGGCCAGCAAGTTCACCGAGGTCGGTTACGTGGGCCGCGACGTCGAGTCGATGATTCGCGACCTCGTCGAGGTCTCGGTCGGGATGGTGCGCCAGGAGCGGCGCGCGGCCGTCCGCGAGGTCGCCGAGCGCAACGCCGAGGAGCGCCTTCTCGACATCCTCGTGCCGCCGCCGCCACCGGCGACCGGCGACGAGACCCGCGACCCGCATGCCACCCGGGAGGCGTTTCGCGCCAAACTGCACCGCGGCTCCCTCGACGAGCGCGAGGTCGAGATCGAGGTTCAGGATTCGGGATTCCCCGGCCTGCAGATGTTCACCCCGCAGGGGGTCGAGGAGGTGGGCATCAACCTCAAGGACATGCTGCCGGGCATGTTCTCGCGGCGCCAGCGCCAGAAGATGAGCGTCCGCGACGCCCGCGAGATCCTCCTCGAGCAGGAGTCGGACAAGCTCATCGACGACCTCAAGATCACCCGCGAGGCCCGCCGGCGCGTGGAGCAGGACGGGATCATCTTCCTCGACGAGATCGACAAGGTCGCCGGCCGGGAGACGGGTCACGGCCCCGACGTCTCGCGGGAAGGCGTGCAGCGCGACCTGCTGCCGATCGTCGAGGGCTGCACCGTGGCCACCAAGTACGGACCGGTCAAGACGGACCACGTCCTCTTTCTCGCCGCCGGCGCCTTCCACGTCAGCAAGCCGGCCGATCTCATCCCCGAGCTGCAGGGGCGCTTTCCCATCCGCGTCGAGCTCTCGGCGCTCACCGAGGACGATCTCGTCCGCATCCTCACGGAGCCCGACAACGCCCTCACCCGGCAGTACTCGGCCCTCCTCGGAGCCGAGGGCCTGGAGGTCAGCTTCACCTCCGGCGCCGTCGCGGAGATCGCGCGCCTCGCCGTCGAGGTCAACGCGACCACGGAGAACATCGGAGCCCGCCGCCTCGCCACGCTGCTCGAAAAGCTGTTGGAAGAGGTATCGTTCGAGGCTCCGGACATGAAGGGCGTGAAGGTCGAGATCGACCGCGACTACGTGCAGCGCGTCCTCAACAAGATCGTCGAGAATCGAGACCTCAGCCGCTATGTCCTGTGACCCATCCTCTTCCGGCCCGCTGTCTTCCGGCACGTCGCCCTCCCGCACGTCGCCCTCCGACGCGTTGCCGCCGCGCCGCGCGGCGACCCCCGGGCCCGCCTTCGCGCTCGCGCTGTGCTGCGCCCTGGCGGCCGCCGGGTGCGGGCACAAGAAATCGCCCACGCCGCCGCCGAGCAAGATCCCGCAGCGGGTGACCCTGAGCGCCCACCAGCGCGGCTCGGAGGCCATTCTCGAGTTCCCCTTCCCGACGATGACGATCAGCGGCACCTCGCTGCCCGGCATCTCCCGCATCGAGATCTGGCGCTTCGGAATGGAAGTGCCCGAGTTCGCCCTCGAGCTCCTGGCGGAGGAGGACGCCAGACGCGAGGAGGCCCAGGACCTTCTCGACGAGCTCGGCCTCGACCTCTACGAGACGCCCGTCGGTCTGCCCGGCGAGGACGGCGCGCCCAGCGCGGGTGAGCTGCCGGCCGGCGCCGACGCCACGGGCGTTCCGCCGCCGGCCTTCCCTCTGCAGGATCCCGCGGGCGACAAGGCCCGTGAAGAAGGCATCCCCGGCGCCGCGGCCGTGGAGACCGCGGCCGGCGGCGAGGACGCCGCGGACGACACCGCCGAGGACGACACCCTCGAGGACGGTACCCTCGAGGACGGTACCCTCGAGGACGGCACCCTCGAGGACGACACTCTCGACGACGGCACCCTCGAGGACGGCACGACCAGCGCCGGTGAAGGCGACGCCGACGACGACGACGCACTCGAGGGCGGCGCCCCCGGCGAGGACGGAACCGGCGAGGAGCTCGCGGGCGAGGGAGACGCCGCCGCCGAGGGCGGGGCGGAAGAGGGCGCCGACGTCGAGCTCACCGCGGAGGAGGAGCTGGCGCTGCGGGTGGAGGCGGCGCGCAACCTGCTGCGCTCGCCGGTGACCCCCAAGTCGAGCTTCATCGCGGCGACCGCGAAGGACTTCAAGAAGGGCGCCGAGCTGGTGCTGGCGGTCGACGCCGAGGAGATCTCGACGGCCGTCGTGGGCGACCTCGTCGTCCTGCGCATCCCGCTGCCACCGCGAGCGGCGGCGGGCCCGGAGCTCGGCTATCTGTTCGCGGCGAAGATCTTCGCCTTGAACGGCAAGCCCTCGGACCTCTCCAACACGGCCGGCCTGCTGCCCGAGGAATCGCCGCCGGCGCCGCGCGACGTCAAGGTCGAAGCCCAGCCCGACGGCGTGGCCCTCGAATGGCGCGCCGACGAGGAGCCCCGCGGCGGCTTCAGAATCTACCGCCGCGACGCGCAGGCGCGGGCCTACGGCGCTCCTCTCGCCACCGTGCCGGGCACCCTCTACAGCGGCGACGTGTACACCTACGTCGACCGCCTCGCGGTGTTCGGAGCCCGCTACATCTACGGCGTCACGGCGCTCGCGAGCGCGACGCCGCTGCTCGAGAGCGACCTGTCCTCGGAGCACGAGGTCGACTACCAGGACCGCTTCGGTCCCGCCGTGCCCGGAGGCCTCGTCGCGTTCCCGGAGGCCGGCCGGGTCCGGCTGTTGTGGACGCCCGTCGCGGACCCCGATCTCGCCGGCTACGAGGTCCGCCGCCGGGCTCGCGTCGAGGACGATCCGGTCACCCTGAGCGAACAGCCGGTCACCGGGAGCCAGTACCTCGACGAGGCGGTGACGAGCGGCGAGGTCTGGCTCTATTCGGTCGTCTCCGTCGACGAGAGCGGCAACCGCAGCGAGCCCGGCCTCGAGGTGCACGTCCGGGTGCCGTGAGCGCCGAGGCTCCAGCGCCCGATCGCGACCGGTCCGCGGCGGGCACGACCGCGGAGCTCTTCCGGCTCAGCGGCGGCGGCAACGACTTCCTGGCTCTCGTCGAGCCGCCGCAGGCCCCGAGCCCCCCACGGATCCGGGCCTGGTGCACTCGCGGCCTGTCCCTGGGCGCCGACGGCCTCTTCGTTCTGCGCCGGCTCGCGGGGGAGGTCGTCATGGATCACCACAACGCCGACGGACGGCCTGCGCGGCTCTGTCTCAACGGCACGCGCTGCGCCGCGCGGCTCGCGTTCCACCTGGGCTGGGCCACGGAGCGGGTCGTGCTGCGCACCGGCGCCGGACCGGTCGTCGCTTCCCCGGCCGCCGGCGACGACGTGCGGCTCGAGCTCGCGCCGCCGGCCGAGCCGCCCGAGCGCCGGGCGCTGGAGCTCGACGGCGTGGCCTGGGAGGGCTTCTTCGCGGTCGTCGGCGTGCCCGTCTTCGTGCTGCCCTGGTCCGGGTCGCTGCGCGACGCGCCGGTCGCCGAGCTCGGCGCCCGGCTGCGGAGCCACCCCGCGTTCGGGGCCGACGGCGCCAACGTCATGTTCGTCCGCGGCCGGCCGCCCGCGCGCCTCGAGATGCGCAGCTACGAGCGCGGCGTGGAGGCCGAGACCCTGGCCTGCGGAACCGGAGCCCTCGCGGCCTGCGCCGCCGCCGTCGCCGAGGGGTTCTCCCTCCCGATCCGGGTGCTGACCGGCGGCGGCTGCGAGTTCGCGGTCGACGGCACGGTCGGCGGCGACGGCCGCCTCGCGAGCTGGAGCCTCACCGGCGACGCCCGGCTGCTCGCCCGGCTGCGGGTCGAGGACGGTGCCGAGCGGCTGCCGGCGACCCCGGCCTGGACGTGACCGCGATCGACGGCCGCGAGCGGCTGGCGACCGGGGCGGGCCGCGCTTCGTATAGGCTGCTCGCAGGCCCATGACCCCACCCACGGCGCCCGACCCCGGCGAGCCGGAGCTCCCGGCCGCGAGACGAGCCCGCAGGCACCTGCCGGCGCTGCCCCTCGTCGTGCGCCTCGCCGTCCTCGTCGTGGGCTGGATCGTCGTCCTCATCGGCATCCTCGGGCTCGCGCTGCCCGGAATCCAGGGCTGCCTGACGCTGGCCCTGGGCGCCGCTCTCCTGTCGCTCGCAAGCGAGATGATCTACCGCGGCCTCAACCGCCTCCTGCACCGCTGGCCGCGAGTCTGGGACCGCGTCGAGGCCCTCCGCGCCTGGATGCACGACAAGCTCTCGCGCTCGCGCCCCGACGACGCACCTTGAGGCCGCGCCCGCCGCCGGCCGCCGCCCGCGATCAGCGCTCGGCGAGCGGCTTGAAGCTGCGCAGGTTCTCGCCCGTGTAGATCTGGCGCGGGCGGTGGATCTTGGTCTGGCCCTCGGAGCGCATCTCCCGCCAGTGGGCGATCCAGCCCGGCAGGCGGCCGAGCGCGAACATGACCGTGAACATCTCGGTCGGAATACCCATGGCCCGGTAGATGATGCCGCTGTAGAAGTCGACGTTGGGGTAGAGGTTGCGCTCGATGAAGAAACCGTCCTCGAGGGCGACCCGCTCGAGCTCGCGGGCGATGTCGAGCAGCGGATCGTCGACTCCGAGCTCCTCGAGCACCCGGTCCGCCGCCCCCTTGAGCAGGCGGGCGCGGGGATCGTAGTTCTTGTAGACGCGATGGCCGAAGCCCATCAGCCGGAAGGGATCGGACTTGTCCTTGGCCTTGGCGACGTACTTCTTGTAGTCGCTGCCGTCGCGCCGGATCTTCTCGAGCATCTCGATGACGGCCTGGTTGGCGCCGCCGTGGAGCGGTCCCCAGAGGGCGTTGATGCCGGCCGAGATCGACACGAAGAGGTTGGCTTCGCTCGAGCCGACCATGCGCACCGTGGAGGTCGAGCAGTTCTGCTCGTGGTCGGCGTGCAGGATGAGCAGCATGTTGAGCGCCTCGTCGACCACCGGGGAGACCTCGTAGGGCTCGACCGGCAGGGCGAACATCATGTGCAGGAAGTTCTGGGTGTAGCTCAAGTCGTTGCGCGGATAGACGATCGGCTGGCCCATCGACTTCTTGTAGGAGAACGCGGCGATGGTCTTGGCCTTGGCCAGCAGCCGGACGATGTTGAGGTCCATCGCCCGCGGGCCGTCGCCCACGGAGTAGTAGGCCGACAGCGAAGCGACCATCGACGACAGGATCGCCATGGGATGCGCCGTCTGCGGATACCCCTCGAAGAACTTCTTCATGTCTTCGTGGATCAGGGTGTGGCGGGTGAGCCGGTTGCCGAAGCGCTCCAGCTGCTCGCGGTTGGGAAGCTCGCCGTAGATCAGCAGGTAGCAGACCTCGACGAAGCGGGCGCGCTCGGCCAGCTCCTCGATCGGGTACCCGCGATAGCGCAGGATGCCCTCTTCACCGTCGATGAAGGTGATCGCGCTGGAGCACGAGCCGGTGTTTCCGTACCCCGGATCGTAGGTGATCGCCCCATCCGTCGCCTTGCGCAGCGCGCCGATGGTGATCCCCACCTCCCCCTCGCTGCCTTCGACGAGCGGCAGCTCGTATTCCTTGCCCCCGTAGATCAACTTGGCCGAACTCATCGCATCGACTCCCGGGTGTTTTTCGATCGTTGGCTTCGATCCGAGATCTTACCCCACCCGCCGGCCGGCGCGGGGGTCAGACGCCGCGCCGCTCGGCGCCCCAGACGAGCTTGTGGAGCTGGACCTGGACGCGCACGGGCAGGCGGTCCGCGAGCACTCGCTCGGCCAGCGCAGCCGGCTCGACGCCGCCGTGCACGACCGAGAAGAGCACCGGGCAGCGCTCGGCCAGCCGGCGCTCGCGAACGAGGTCGCGGGCCCACTCGTAGTCCGCCCCGTCCGCGAGCACGAACTTCAGCTCGTCCCGCGGCCGCAGGCGCTCCAGGTTCGACCAGAGGTTGCTGCCGCACTCGCCGCTGCCCGGGCACTTGACGTCGACGATGCGCCGGACCCGGGCGTCGACGGCGCCGATGTCGAGGCCGCCGCCGGTCTCGAGCAGCACCTCGTAGCCGGCGTCGCAGAGGCGCGCCATCAAGGTGTGGACGCCGGGCTGCAGCAGCGGCTCGCCCCCCGTGACCTCGACCAGCGGACAGCCGAAGCCCGCGACCTCGTCCAGGATCTCGTCGACCGCGCGCCAGTCGCCCTCGTAGAAGCTGTGCTCGCTGTCGCACCAGACGCAGCGCATCTGGCAGCCGGTGAGGCGGACGAGGACGCACGGCAGGCCCTGGTAGGTCGACTCTCCCTGCAGCGAGTAGAAGATCTCGTTGATCCGCAGCCGCTCGGCCGGCGGCAGGAGCGGCCGCCGGCGCGCGGGCCGCCGACTCGGGGCGGCTCGCCCCGCGGGCGCCGTCACGCCGGCGCCTCGAAGCGGGCGCACGAGGACGCGTTCTCCCAGACCTCGACGCTGCGCACCCGCACCCGCCCGTCGTCGAGGCGCGCCGCCATCCGCTCGTAGACGAAGCGGCTCAGCAGCTCGGCCGTCGTGTTCGTCTCGTCGAACGGCGGGACGTCGTTGATCACCCGGTGGTCGAACGGCCCGAGCACCTCGCGCAGCGCCGCCTTGACGTGGGCGAAGTCGACCACCATTCCGAGCTCGTCGAGCCGCTCGGCCTCGAGGTGCACCCGCACCCGGTAGTTGTGCCCGTGAAGGTTCTCGCAGCCGCCCGTGTGCCCGCGGATGGAGTGCGCGGCGGCGAACTCGAAGTCCTTGGAGATGGTGTACATCGCGCGCCCCGTCCGCGAGGGATCGTCTCGCGCGGCCGCGGCGGCGTCAAGCGCGCGCCGGCGCGGCCGCCCGGCGCCCGAGGAGCGTCGACGGCCGGCGCGGGCCGGCGCGATTCCGACGGGAGGCGGGCAGGAGAGGGTGAACGGGAAACAATCGGCGTACGTACACGTTATTAAGAATGGCGGGCGGCTGGGAGTTGCGCCCGCCGCGGAGACTCATCTCCGATCCCTCCATCAGCTCCCTCTCCTCCCCCCTGTGCCGGTTCCCTCCCCGGCACGGGGCCTTTTTTTCCCTCGCAGCGGCCGTCGCCGGGCGTCACTCGAGCAGCTGGCGCAGGACGTACTGGAGGATCCCGCCGTGGCGGTAGTACTCCACCTCCTGCGGAGTGTCGAGCCGCACCCGAGCCTGGAACTCTCTGCCCGGATCGGGGCGCACCGTGACCTCGAGTCCCTTCGTGAAATCCCCGGAGAGGCCCGCGGCGAGGCCTGCGATCGAGTACGTCTCGTGGCCGTCGAGACCCAGGCTCGCCGCCGACTCGCCGGGCAAGAACTCCAGCGGCAGGACGCCCATGCCGATCAGGTTGCTGCGGTGGATCCGCTCGTAGCTGCGCGCCACGACCGCCCGCACCCCGAGCAGCCGGGGCCCCTTCGCGGCCCAATCGCGCGACGAGCCCGTGCCGTACTCCTTGCCGGCGAGGACCACCGTCGGCACGCCCTCCGCCTGGTAGCGCATCGCCACCTCGTAGAGCGGCGCCACCTCGCCGCTGCCCTGGTGCACCGCCCATCCCCCCTCGCGATCCGGCACCATCTGGTTGCGGAACCGGACGTTGGCGAAGGTCCCCCGCATCATGACCTCGTGGTTGCCGCGCCGCGAGCCGTACGAGTTGAAGTCCTTCGGCGCCACGCCGCGCTCGACGAGGTAGCGCCCCGCCGGGCTGTCGGCCTTGATCGCTCCCGCCGGCGAGATGTGGTCCGTCGTGATGCTGTCGCCCACCAGCGCCAGCACCCGGGCGCCGGCGAGATCGGCCACCGGCTCCGGCGTCCGCGGCAGCCCCACGAAGTAGGGCGGCAGCTTGACGTAGGTCGAGGTCGCCTCCCAGCGGTAGGTGTCGCCCTCGGGCACGGGCATCGAGCGCCACTGCTCGTCGCCGTCGTAGACCGCGCCGTACTGCGCGGAGAACATCTCGGAGCGCACGCACTCGGCGACCACCGCCGCCACCTCGGCCTCGTCGGGCCAGACGTCGCGCAGATAGACGGGGTTGCCGTCGCCGTCTTCGCCCAGCGGATCGTTGACGAGATCGACGTCGAGCCGCCCCGCCAGCGCGTAGGCCACCACCAGGGGCGGCGACGCGAGGTAGTTGGCCCGCACCTCCGGCGAGATCCGGCCCTCGAAGTTGCGGTTGCCGGAGAGCACCGCGGCCGCCACCAGGTTGCCGGCGCGAATGGCCTCCGAGACGGGGGCGGGCAGCGGCCCGCTGTTGCCGATGCAGGTCGTGCAGCCATAGCCCACGAGGTGGAACTTGAGCGCCTCGAGATAGGGCGTGAGCCCCGCCGCCGCCAGGTAGTCGGTCACCACCTTGGAGCCCGGCGCGAGGCTCGTCTTGACCCAGGGCCTGGTCCGCAGCCCCCGCTTCACCGCGTTCCTGGCCAGGAGGCCCGCGCCGACCATCACGGAGGGATTCGACGTGTTGGTGCAGGACGTGATGGCCGCGATCACCACGGAGCCGTGCCGCAGCTCGAAGCTCTCGCCGCCGATCTCGGCGCGCACCCCGGTCGCGGTGACCTCGGCGGCGGCGACGGCGGTGCCCCCAGCCCCGGCGATCGGCAGGGGCGAAGCGCCGGTGGGGGCCGGCGGCACGAGATCCGCGAGCTGGCCGCGGAAGGACTCCGCCACCCGCGAGAGCGCCACCCGGTCCTGCGGCCTCTTGGGACCGGCGAGGCTCGGCTCCACGCTCGACAGGTCGAGCTCGAGGGTGTCCGAGTAGACGGCGTCGGGGCTCGTGGCGGTGTGGAAGAGGCCCTGCTCCTTCATGTAGACCTCGGTCAGCAGGACGCGCTCTGGGGGCCGGCCGGTGAGGCGCAGGTACTCGAGCGTGACGTCGTCGACGGGGAAGATGCCGCAGGTCGCGCCGTACTCCGGCGCCATGTTGGCCAGCGTCGCCCGGTCGGCCAGCGCGAGCCCCGCAAGGCCGGGGCCGAAGTACTCGACGAACTTGCCCACGACCCCCTTGGCGCGGAGCATCTCGGTGACCGTCAGGACGAGGTCCGTCGCGGTGGCGCCCGGCGCCAGCCGACCGACGAGCTTGAAGCCCACGACCTGCGGGATCAGCATGGTGACCGGCTGGCCGAGCATCGCCGCCTCGGCCTCGATGCCGCCGACGCCCCAGCCCAGAACGCCGAGGCCGTTGATCATCGTCGTGTGCGAGTCGGTGCCGACGAGGGTGTCCGGGTAGGCGACGGGGTCGGAGCCGTCGGAGCCCGGCTGGTCCATCACCACCCGCCCGAGGTACTCGAGGTTGACCTGATGGCAGATCCCGGTGCCCGGCGGCACGGCCTTGAAGTTGTCGAACGAGCCCTGTCCCCACTTGAGGAACGCGTAGCGCTCGCGGTTGCGCTCGAACTCGTGCCCGACGTTGAGCAGGAACGCGGCGTCCGAACCGTACTCGTCGACCTGCACCGAGTGGTCGATCACCAGCTCCACGGGCTGCAAGGGGTTGATCCTGCGCGGATCGCCCCCCATCTCGACCATGGCGTCCCGCATCGCCGCCAGATCGACGACGGCAGGCACGCCCGTGAAGTCCTGCAGCAGGACCCGCGCCGGCATGAACGCGATCTCGACCGCGGGCGCCGCCCGCGGATCCCAGCGGGCGATCGCCTCGATGTCCGCGGCCGTCACCGTCCGGCCGTCCTCCCGGCGCAGCAGGTTCTCGAGCAGGATCCGGGTGCAGTACGGCAGCCGCGAGACGTCGAAGCCCTGGCTCTCGAGCGCCGGCAGCTTCGAGATCGAGTACCTCCGCTCGCCCACGGCGAGGGTCGTGCGGGTCGAAAACGAGTCTTTCATCGCTATCTCCTTCGGTCACCGAACCTTAGCGCAAACAAGCACCTGCCGCATCCGGTCACGGCGGCTCCGCGGGAGGTCGTGAAAAGACTTCTGGGTAGGGAAAAAGCCGTCGTCCGGCGATCTCGAGGGATGGCACCTGTAGGGTCTGTGGGAGGTCGCTGGCCGGGCGGCCATTCCATCCCTTTCGAGATCCCGACCGGAAGCCGGCCGGCACCCGCGCCGGCTCCGACAGACGCTGCGGGGGTTGGCTGGGTAAGACGAAAGAAGAGGTGAAGCCCCCGCGCGGCGCAAGGAGCTCGACAGAACCGGGGTCTGCTGCAGAGGACGTGAATACGCTGTGGGGTGGCCGTCCATGCCTCCGACCTCCCCTGTTTTCTTCCTTACCCAGCAGTCTTTTCGCGACCTCCCGCAGGCCCGCAGAGGTCAGGTCGGCGTGTTGGGGACGACCACCGGCGCCGCTTCGTCGCTCGCCGTTCCCTCGTCGCGGACCACGGCGGCGAAGAAGAAGGCGCAGACCATGAGGGCGGCGGCGATCCAGAAGGGGCTGCGAATGCCCAGGTGCTGGAAGGCGAGGCCGGCCCACATGGGGCCCAGCATCCGCGAGACGCCGCCCACCATCTGCTGGACGCCGAGCACCGTTCCCGTCTCGTTGTCCGGAGCCCGGCCGGAGACCAGGGAGGTCGTCGTCGGGAAGAGGAACGCGGTGCCGACCGGCGTCAGGAAGGCCGCCAGGGCGAGCTGTGGAATGTCCGTGGCCAGCGACAGGGCGAGGAGCCCGGCGCCGACGGTGAGCGCGCCGATGCGCATCAGGCGCACCTCGCCGAGCCGGCGCACGGTGGGACCGAGGACGAGGCTGCGCATGAGCAGCGACACCCCGCCGACGTAGGTGTAGAACCAGCCGATGTTCGCCTCGGTGACGCCGAAGCGGACGTCGAGGTAGAGCGCGAGGATGCCGTTCATCGCCATGAACGCCATCATGCCCGCGGCGTAGATCCAGATCAGCGCCCCGATGCGACCGCTCGGCCGGCGCAGGACCTCGCCGAAGGCCCGGCGGGTGGCGCCCGGTGAAGCGCCGCGCGGCGGCGCGTCGCGGTGACGGCGCGGCTCGGGCAGCAGGATCCAGGCGGAGATCGCGTTGAGGAGGCACAGTCCGGCGGCGACGTAGCCGGGGCCGATCGTGCTGTAGCTCTTGGCGAGCGAGGCGACGGCGGGGCCGAGCATGACGCCGGCGCTGGCCGCCGCCGTGAGCCAGCCCAACGCCTGCGAGCG
>Ga0224512_10000544_pt1 | contig 39565 bp, 32 predicted proteins | sample SF_May12_sed_USG_4_FD_169103 | JGI IMG/M metagenome (GOLD analysis project Ga0224512, IMG submission 169103) | Sediment microbial communities from San Francisco Bay, California, United States - SF_May12_sed_USGS_13 | ecosystem: Environmental > Aquatic > Marine > Sediment | place: USA... | reverse complement strand
TTCCTCGTGCTCGCCCTCGAGGACCACGATATCGGCGGTAACGCGGACAATCAGTTCGTGTAAAACCAGCCGGTGCGGTCTGAATGCGATCAGTTCCTCGGGGCTCAGGCCGGTTTCCACGGCGAGCTCGTTGACCTCTTCCAGCCGGGTGAAGACATTGGCCGGGTCGTATATCGTCTCGAGCTCGCGGTATGCCGGCGGTATTTCCGACTCGATACCCGGGTTCCACGCCGACCATTGTGACGATTGCATTCTATTCGCCCCGGTTATGAAGCAGCGGCTCGGCGAGCCAGCAGTGTCCCATGCGTGATTGCCATTTCAAATCGGGGGAGCATAACCCGATTCGAGCTGCCATTTTTGAAATTATTGCATCCGCTACCTGCATTTCGACGCGCCGCAACCGGCTGGACACAGCTACCGGTGCAGGGTATCGACCCGGCGCAGCATTGCGGCATAGGCCAGCGGTTCGAGATGCGGATTAATTCAGGGACCAGTTACGCAACACCCCAATGTCAACCAGGTATCCCCTGAACTCCAGGACCACCCCGGTTGGCGTGATTTCGTGCAAAAAAAGTTCGTTCGTGATCTGCTGGCCTTCGATAATCTGTCTGCCGCCATCGACAAATATATAGCTCGATGCGGGATTGCTCGAGTAAAGATGCCCGGTAAAGGCGACCGACGGTAAGTCCCGGCGTACATCGGCGGGGAGTTCATTGAGCCGATATATCTCGCGGGATGACTCCTTATCGGCGTTATCTGTGCTCGGGGGGATAATTTCGGATTCTGTCGAGCTTTTTGAATCCAGCGTGGTTTCCGGTTCCATGCGAACCAACTCGGTATCCCCGGCATCCCTGGTCCCGGCTATTTGACGAGGCGGTAACAAACCTGGTTCATCTGCCGGTTCGGTGGCCGTTTCGAGGGTTCGATCATTTGACTCGACCTGTAACCCATCGAGCCTGAGCGAGCTGCTGCTCCGCGGAGGAAGATCCGCGGAGGCGGTTGCAACAGCAACCTCCTTCGACGGCATACTGTCCGAATCCTCGATCTCGACAACCTCGTTTCTTGTGCCTTTGGTCGGTTCGGGCATATTGCCTGGTTCGACAGCCTGATCGGCAGGCCGCCCCACGGTCTCACCGCCCGGTAACGAAAGTCGATCGAATAGAGAGGTATCGGATTGCAGCCAGATTGTGAGCAGGATCGCGTTCAGCAACAAAGCCCCGGCTAGCAGGTAAGGCCATACCAGCGGCGATCGCTGCGAACCATGGACCTGCAATGCCAGGTTTCGTGCACTGGGAACTTCCTGCTGCTGGCGCTCCTGCTCGGATTTTGCAATCGCATCGAGAATAAACGACATCCTAACCTTCTCCTCGGCTATTGAGCTTGGGAATGGTTGCGTCGTTGAGCGAATTCAAATGGATTAACGTTTGTCGACCTGCAATTCCGTCGGCGACCAGTCCGCGACTGCGCTGGAATATCTTTACCGCCTCGACAACGTCGGCATCATAGATGTCTTTTACCGGCAAAGATTCGATACCCGAGGCGACCAGGTTTTTTGTCAACCAGGTGATTCCCGGGCCACGATGTCCTGGTCGAAAGAGAGACAAGCCCTGCGGCGTGAGGCGCCACAGTAGCTGATAATTGCCTTGCCAGCGCGCTTCCAGATCGTTCACGGTCACGGTTTCAATGCCGTGATCGAACGCCAGCCTTGCCAGATCACCTTCGAGTGAAAGTATTGTTGCGTGGTATTGCCGGCCCTCGTCATCCAGCAATGTCAAAATTGCGGGCCGGTTGTTGCTGGCCAGGGCGCCTAGATTGCCGATTCCGTAATAGCAGCGTAGCCCCCAGGCGGGCGCTTGCGCACAAGGGTCGGCAGTTTTTTCGGTTATCGATTTATCCCATTCCCTGAACAGTGCCGACTGAGCGGCTGCCAGCGTATTGTCCACGGCAGATATTGCTACCGGCCACTCCGGAAGTACATATCCCGATTCCAGTTTTGCCTGAGTTTCCTTCTCCGGCATCGCCATCTGAGGCGTCCCCGTACCTGTGGACATCGATGCGTCGGCAGCCCTGTATTCCTGCAGATCATTCAGTTGCAGCGACACCAGCGTATTTAGTTCCTGTTCGCTCGTGTAAAACAATGCGGCAATGGCGGCAGCGCTGACCAGTAACGAGGTTGCCAGGATGGCTCCCCGTGAAAACTGTCGCTGTCGATGCGATTGCCCCTGAACTTCCCTGGCCGCTTCGTCGAGTATCGCGGAACTTACGCTATGCCTCGACTTGACGTAGGCTCCCAGCATTGCGCGATCACAAAGGATGTTGATCAATCTGGGAATACCCTGCGTTCTGGCGTAGATTTTATTGGCTATTCGTTCCGAAAACACGGCTTTGCGGCAACCGGCCACCGCCAGGCGATGCGATATGTATGCCTGGATTTCGTCGCGATCGAGCGGTTGTAGCCGGTATCGAGCCGTAATCCGCTGTTCCACCTGCTTGAGTTCCGGGCGTGACAGCAGGGTTTCCAGCTCGGGTTGACCGATCAGAATGATACGCATTAATTTGCGTTCGTTGGTCTCGAGATTGGTCAGCAAGCGCAATTGTTCGAGCACATCGACGCTGAGATTCTGTGCTTCGTCGATGATGACCACGGTGTTTCGTCCCAGGGCATGCTGTTCGAGCAGATATCGGTTTATTGCATCGACGAAGGTCTTGACGCTGCTCTCGATATTCGGATAGGGAACGCCAAGTTCGTCACAGATGCCACTGAGTAGCTCGTTGACGGTGACCTTGGGGTTGAGGATGAAGGCAACGTTAGACTGCTCCGGCAATTGCTCGATGAGGCAGCGGCATACGGTGGTTTTACCGGTACCTACTTCACCGCTCAGCATGACGAAGCCGCTATCATGGCGGATGCCGTACAGTAAATGTGCCAGCGCCTCCCGATGCTGGGCACTCATATACAGGAAGCGTGGATTAGCCGCTATCGAAAATGGCTCTTCAGTTAATTCGAAATGCCTGGTAAACATGTCTGCCGATTTTGGGAACTGCCGGGATTATATCCGCTACCGCCTGCAGAGAATACATTCTCTCGCTAATGACGGGTATTGTTGTCGAATAGTCCAGCGCGACGGTTGAGGCCAGTTTTGCCTTTGCCGTGCGGTACGAATTCGAGTATATCAATTACCCGGTTGAAATCTGGTGGTAGCCACCTGGCGCATAATCTGACAGTCGTAAGCGGCGCAAAAAGAAGCAGCCCCGGGCGCCGGATCCAGTCTGTTATCGTAAAAATCGTGGTTTATTTTCGGGCTCGATGAACCGAGATGTCGGTAAATCTGCTCCCGAGTCACACGGCTCCAGCTAACCCGCGCCCGATTTTTCGACCTTCATTTATATAATTGCTGCTGCGCTTATCTTATAATCGGGCGCCATATTGGAATCACCGATCACCAAGAGGCGCTGTGGAATACCTGGACTCGGTTTGGCAAATTGGCATTATCGCACTGGTCGCCGGAGCGCTGATCGGCGCGCTGGCTTATCGGCTGTTTGCACCATCGGTAAAAGAGGCTGGTAAGATAAAGACCGAGCTGGACGATGCCAGGGAGGAGTTGAACGGTTACAAGGCCAGTGTCAATCAGCATTTCGGCAAGACCGCGGAACTGGTGAACGAATTGACGCAAAATTATGTCAGGGTTTACCAGCACCTGGCGGAGGGCGCGCAAACCCTGGGCGATAGCAGAACCTTCAACAATCTGCTGGAACAACACCAGGGCAGGGTATCGATAGCCGTTGACGAGGAAACAGATACCTCGGCCCAGCCCACCGACGGCCCGGTCGTCGAGCAGGCGGTGACGCAGGCGAAATCTGAAGAAACGATAGACGAGCATGCCGAGCCATTCACGGATTTGAATGCCGATGCAACTGATTCTGCAGTTTCGGATTCCGACACCGTCGCAACCAGGGCTGCGGGACCATCCGGCAAAACCGGCGACGCGGCCGCAGCCGTGGAACCGGTCCTCAATGTCGATGCGCTCGAGCAAGCCGCCGCAGACCCTGCCGTCGAAACCCGCGTGGGCGCTAAAAGCACCGTTTCCGGGAGCGCAGAAAAAGTCGAAGTAAGAACCACCACGCATTGAGGCCTGACCTCACGGGGACCCGGCAGGCATTGCCGCGGGACTCGTTGGTAGATGCCGGATTTGCGCTGACAGCTATCCGTTTTCGCGTTGACTCAGGTTGGCCGCTAATCGGCGATGCCGGGCCCAAACCCGTAAGCGGGCCTGGCTCGGGCGACCACTCGATTTAGCTGGGCCCTTCGCGCTTGCGGCGCAGACAGCAGCTACTTCTTTTTGTCTAGCAACGACGCGAGGTCCGCAAACGGTTTATAGGTAGTTTCCGCCTGTGGCGCTGCCGATGAAGAATCACCGTAAACCGCGTCGGTGTGGCGAGAATGCTCGTTATCATGGCAATAGACGCACAGCAGCTCCCAGTTGCTGCCATCGGCCGGATTATTGTCGTGATCGTGGTCGCGGTGGTGCACGGTCAACTGCTGCAGGTTTTTCTCGTCGAACTCGCGGGCACATCGGCCGCATACCCAGGGATACATTTTCAGCGCCCTGCTGCGGTAGCCCTGCTCTCGCTCTTCACGGGCGGCGCGAGCCTCCGAAACAACCCGGTCGAGCTTGTCGGTGGAATTATTCGATGCCATTGTCGCTACCAGATAAGCATGTTGCCGTATTTTGCTTGCGCGTCAATAATACCCCTGTATCGAAGATAAATGCCACAGAGTTGTCGAAGGCTGTTGCCCGGCAAACCCCTCGCAATAGGCGTCAGTAAGCAATCGTTCCCACGCAAACTAGCGCTGTGACACCCGTTGTTCCTCAGGTAAGCCGGCCTCCGGTAGCGGCAACGCCGTCATTGCGTACTTGTAGTCGGAAAGGTTGCGGTTTTGCGTATTATCCCGATAATTCCTGCTATGTTTTCGACTGACAGGGGGGACACGACCATGTTATTACGCTCCGGATTTCTCGCACTGATTACGGTTTTAGCCTTTTTTAACCCCGTCATCGCGGGCGACGCTGCCGCGGATGACAAGAATGCCCTGGCAAGCTTCATGCAATCGGAGGTCGTTGCCGGATTTCACGAAACCGCCTACGGCTACGCGATATTCCCTACCATCGCCAAGGGCGGTATCGGTATTGGCGGCGCCCGCGGCAAGGGCCGGGTATACCGGAACGGCAAGCGGCTGGGCGAGGTCACGATGACGCAGTTGAGCATCGGCCTGCAGCTCGGAGGACAGGCCTACCGGCAGGTGATTTACTTCCAGGACGAGCGCGCGTTCAACGAGTTTATCGGCGGGTCCTTCGAGTTCGGGGCGCAGGCCGAAGCGATCGCGATCACGGCCAGTGCCGGGGCGCAGCTCGGCACCGAAGGAACCTCGACCAGCGCCAACGAAAAACAGTCCGACGCGAAGTATCACAAGGGCGTGGTCGTGTTCACCATGGGCAAGGGCGGCCTGATGTACCAGGCGGCGCTCGGTGGTCAGAAATACGAATTCAAGCCTGACAACTAGCTCGGATATTCGGGGATATTCGGGGACAGTTTACTTATATGGCTCGCGATATAAGTAAACTGTCCCCGCATTGACGATTCGTCACCAATTAACTTTCCGGAATTTCGCGGGTGCGCCGCGCGATGAAATCGAGTAGCGCCTCGTCGAGTGCGGCGTCGATCGGCGGCGCCTCGTATTTCTGCAACCATTTTTTTGCCTTGCGTACGCCGACCGCCTCGCTGTCGAGCCGACCCTCTGCATCCCACTGTTCGTAGGAATTGTTGTGCTGCGAATCGAAGATGAACAGGTTGCTGTTCAGGGTATGGGTTTCACCGAGAAAGTGGCCGCCGGGGCCTACGCGTTTCGTTATTTCGAAGATTTCCTCGATATCGTGAAAGTCCGGGCCCTGCAGGAAGTGGTAAAACGCGTCGAGCTGTTCGAAGTCGATCATGGTTTTGCCGTAACCGACGGTCAGCGCGCCTTCCAGCATGCCGCCGGCCATGGTCAGCCAGTCGGCGCCCGACAACATGCTCGGAAACAGGCCCCACATCGAGTCGTAGGCGGCCTGCATGTCGCCGGATTTCGACGTTGCGACGTTCAGTATCGCGCGATGCGGCACCCTGTAGTGGCGCGCCATCGCGTTCGCCAGGAACTGCACCATCGCCGAATCGGGTGAGCCGTGCACCGGCGCACCGCTGTTGAGCGCGACCGTCATCGCCGGCACGCCGAACAGCATTGGTGAGCCGGGCCGGATAATCTGCGTCATCGCCATCGCCATCAGCGCCTCGGCCAGCACCACGCCGACGGTGCCGACGTTGCTCGCCGGCGTGCTCGCGGCCGCCATCGAAAACGGCGAGCACATCACCGCCTGGTTATTCATCGCGTAAACCTTGAGCGCATCGAGCATGGTTTCATCCCAGACCAGCGGCGAATTGGCGTTGATCAGCGACGTGGTCACGGTGTTGTTGGTGGCGAAGTCTTCGCCGAACACGATTTTCATCATCTCGATCGTGTCCTCGGCGCGCGCGCGCGCAGTGACGTTGCCGATGATCGGTTTGTCGGAGTACTTCAGTCCGCTGTAGGCCATGTGCAGGTGTCGGTGCGGCACCGGTATGTCGACCGGTTCGACGATGGTGCCGCCGGCGATGTGCACGGTCGACGCCATATGGTTGAGCTTCTGCAGATTGTTGAGATCGTCGAGCGTCGCGTAACGGCGTTTGCCCTCCATGTCGCGCACGAACGGCGCGCCGTAGGAGGGCGACACCACCGCGTGCCCATCCCCGACCCGCACCGAGCGCTCCGGATTACGCGCGTGGTGCAGGTAGGAAGATGGAATCTTATCGACCAGCGCGAGCAGCTCGTCGCGCCCAATACGCACGCGCTCGCCGTCGATTTCGGCGCCGGTCTGGCGCCAGTAGGCGAGCGTTTCCTCGTCCTGGAAATCGCAGCCGATCTGTTCGACGACGCGCATCGCGAAATCGTGAATCAGCTCGACACCCTCCTGGTTGGTGACCTCCATGATCGGGATGCCGCGTCTGATCTCGGGATGATGCACGATCGCCGCACTTGCCACCGCCGCGCGTCGGGCCGCGCTGCCGCCCTGCCGTCTGCGTCTGCTGCCCATGCTCATGTTAGTCCAGGGGTTCCAGGCTGGCGGCGAGCGTGCGTGTCTCTTCTTTGGTTAAATCACGCAACGGCACGCGCACGCTGCCGCCGTCGAAACCGCGCAGGCGGCTGGCGGCCTTGACCTTCGGGATATAATTACCGCGCCAGATATACAGCAACGACGGAATCATGCGCGACCAGAGCCGCATCGCGGCTGAGATGTCGCCGCTGCCGACCAGCTCGTATAGCTGCACGCTCTCGCGCGGCATGTAGTTGGCGCCACCCCAGATACAGCCCGGGGCGCCGGCGATAAAACTGAACACGGTGTTGGGGTCGCATCCGTTTAGCACACCGTAGCCGGTGGCGAGGTATTCCTGATGGGTGGTCAGGTCACCTGCGCTGTCCTTGATGTAGCTAAAGTTTTCGAGCTGGTTCAGGCGTCTGAACAGTTCGACGGAGATGCCGATGCCGGTGGTTTGAGGGATGTTGTAGCCGATGATATCGGTAGCCACCGCGGCGTCGATCGCCTCGTAAAAAGCGAACAGCCCGTCGTCGTCTTCGGGCCCCTCCAGGTAAGGCGGCAGGATCATCAGCGCGTCGGCACCCACCCCCTGCGCGTGCCGCGAGCGCTCGATGACCTCGTTCTGCACCAGCGCCGAGGTCTGGCAGATCAGGCTGCAACGCCCGTCGATGCGCTTCGCGCCGAGCTCGTAGAGCCGGTCGCATTCCTGCCGGGTCAGGTAGGGGTGTTGCCCAGTCCCCGCACCAAGCACCAGCCCGTGAACGCCGGCATCGATATAGAGATCGATCAGTGCCTCCCAGCGTGCGTAGTCGATGCTGCCGTCGGCATGCATCGGGGTCTGCATCGCCAGGTTGATGCCGCTGATATCACTCATTTTTTGCTCCGCTCAGAGTGCCAGGCCGATCTTGCGGCCATCGTGGAATGCATAGGGCGCCTGTCGCGGTGCGGCGGCATCGCCAACGACATGGAAACGGATATCGGTGTTGCACAGCGCCAGCTCGACATCGTTGGCGACGCGGTTGGTGGTGGCGGTGACGATTGCCGACGCCGCGATGCTCGAGCTTGAACCATCCAGCAGCGAGCGGATATCGGCGTGGTCGCCGTGCCAGTGTTCGATTATCGATTCGAGCATGAAAGATGCGCCGAGTTTTGCCAGGTTCGAGCGGATCTGGAAATCCGACGTGGTGCGCGTCAATTCCTTGCCGATCATCGCGTCGGGCGTGACGATGGTGACCTCGTGGCCCCGGTCCGCCAGGAACCAGGCGGTGCCGGTGCCGCGCCAGTTGCCGCCTTCGTCGAGCACGATGACAGATTTGCCGAGTTCCGCCTGGCCGCGTAATACTTCCTCGCAGGCGAAGACCTTGCCGTGGTGCAGCCCGGGCAGTTCCTCTGCTTCGGGCAGCCAGCGCTGGCGCGCATGCTCATCCGGCAGCGAGCCGATAGCGAGCACGACTTCGTCGGCGCCAAACTCGATGATGTCCTGCTCGTCCAGCGGTGCGAAGTAACGCACTTCGACACCGAGCTGCTCGAACTGGCGCAGGTACCAGCCTATCAGCTCGGTAATCTGGCCGCGTCGCGGCGCCAGCCCGGCGAGGCGGAACTGGCCGCCGAGGTCGCCCAGCGCCTCGACCAGCGTGACCTGGTGGCCTCGTTCGGCGGCGACGCGCGCTGCCTCCATGCCCGCGGGTCCGCCACCGACCACGAGTACTTTCTTGATCGTTTCCGCCCGGGTAAAGCGATCACCACCCCACTCGAATTCGCGCCCGGCCGACGGATTGATCAGGCACGAGATCCAGTAATCGCGCGAGCGCCGCCCCCAGCACATCTGGTTGCAGGAAATGCAGCCACGGATATCTTCGTCACGGCCCGCACGGGTTTTGTTGACCCAGTGCGGGTCGGCTATCTGGCCGCGCACGATCGACACCAGGTCGGAGTCGCCGCTGGCGATCGTATAATCGGCATTTTCCGGGGTGCGAATATGGCACTCCGCGGTAACACTCGCGTACTTGACTACCGACTTGAGTGCCGCGGCGAGAGGCACGCCCTGCTTCTCGCCGTAAACAAAGGTGGCCATCAGGCGATCGTAGTCGATGTAGTTACCCGCGCCGCAGCTCACATAGTCGAGATTACCGCCGTTGTCGTGAAGGGCGATGACTTCCTGCAGCTGCTCCAGCGTCATCACATAGGGTGTCAGTTCCGAGTAGCTGATCGACAACCCGATGATGAAATCCTCGCCGCAGGCCTTGCGGATCGAGTCGATGATCGACATCGATAGCCGGCATCGGTTCTCGAGCGAGCCGCCCCAGCGATCGTCGCGCTTGTTCGACCAGGGCGTCCAGAATTGATCCAGCAACGCATGGTAGGCGGCGAACAGGTCGACGCCATCGAAACCGGCCGCCTGGCAGCGTTGCGCAGCCCGCGTAAAGCAGTCGATCACCTCGAAAATTTCGGCCTCGCGCATCGTATGACTGCCGTCCGAATCATGGTAGGACGGTAGACCGGAAGGCGACCAGTGCGGCATGAACGACAGGTCCGAATCGCCGTGCTGACCGACGTGGTACAACTGCTGCAGGATAGTCGTGCCGTGCGCGTGCACCGCGTCGGTAATCTTGCGGAAACAGGGAATGACCTCGTCGTCGCAGTGGCGGAAATTGCCGCGCGTCAGCACCGCAGTCGCGTGCACCGGCATCGGTTCGACGACGATCATCGCCGCGCCGCCGATGGCGCGCTCTTCGTAGTAGGCCCGATGGCGTTCGCCCGGCAGACCGAGGTCGGACATGTTGGCGGTATGCGCGCCGAACACGATGCGATTGTCGAGCTTGCGGTGACGCAGCTGGAGCGGCTGGAACAGATGCTTGTAGTGAGTCATTAACTTGCCGTGCGTGATGCCAGACGATGAATATACCGATTGTCACGTCATGAACAAAACGATATATTTTCATGACTTCCATCGAAATTTGTCATTTTGCCGACGCTCGATATCGATTCCATGCGGGCCCTGACCGTGATCGCCGAAACCGGCGGCATCACGCGCGCCGCCAGACGCCTGAACCTGTCGCAATCCGCGGTCAGCCACAAGATGAAGCGGCTCGAACAGAAGCTGAACCGCAGCCTGTTCGTGCGTGTCGACGGCAGGCTCAGCCTGAGCGCCGATGGCGAAAGGCTGCTCGCCTATGCGCGCCGCATGGTCAGGCTGCATGACGAGGCCTATGCCAGTTTTCATCAGAGCGATCTGGCCGGCGAACTCAGGCTCGGCATAACCGAAGACGTTACTGCACCCGGTATGGCGCAGATTCTGTCCAGTTTTTCGACCAGCTTTCCGCATGTGGCATTGACCTCGCGCGTCGCGCATACCCCGGAGCTGGTGCGCTGGTTGCAATCGGGTGAGATCGACATGGCGTTGATCGAGGTGTTCGAAAGCGAGCAGCTCGACGGCGACCATGCGCTGGGTCGGCAGCAGGTGGTGTGGCTGTTGGCGGACGATTTCATCCACGATGAAAACCGGACGATCCCGTTTGTCGCCTATCACCGGGACTGTTTTTACAAGGCCTGGGCCGAGCAGGCACTGGCCGGGATCGATTACAGCCTGCGCGTCGTATTCGAATGCCCCAGCATCGACGGCATGGTCAACGCGGTGCGTAGCGGACTCGGCGTGGGCCTGGTCAACCTCGACGTGTTCGAACAGCTGCAGTCGGGACGCCGCGGCGATAGCCGGGGCCTCAAAATCGATCGTTCCTTTCTGCCGCAGCCGCCGCCGATTCAGCACGTGGCGCGGTTTTCGTCGGGCATTCCCACGCAGCAAATGGACAAGCTGCTGGAATTGATCAAGCAGGAACTATTAACGGTTCCGTAAACCCGTGTATTGGAGTAACTTAACCCGATTATCGAGCGGCGGGGCAAGCACATGATTCTGAAGGATATCAAGACCTGGGTCACGGTCCCGCCCAGCGGCATCGGTGGGGCTTTCTGGGTAATCGTCAAGGTCACCACCGATGACGGCATCGAGGGCATCGGCGAATGCTACGGCATCCCGGTATCGGGCGACATCGCCTGCGCGATGGTCGAGGATACCTTCGAGCGCTATATCGCCGGCGAGGATCCGCATCACGTAGAGACCATGTTCAGGCGAGTCTATTCGGCCGGGTTCACGCAGCGTCCGGACGTCAGCATGATGGGCGTTTTCAGCGGCATCGAAATCGCGATCTGGGACATCCTCGGCAAGGCGCACGATGTGCCGGTATACCAGTTGCTCGGAGGACAGTTTCACGATCGCCTGCGCACCTATACCTACCTGTATCCGGAGCGGGTCGCAGCCGATGGCAATCCCGGCGCCGGCGCGCCCGACGTCTACCACGATGGCGACGCCGCCGCTGCGCGTGCGCTCGACTATATCGACATGGGCTTCACCGCGATCAAGCAGGATCCCGCGGGACCCTACAGTTTCCAGGGAGGCCGCGAACTGTCGCTGGTCGAGCTTGCGCGCTGCGAAGACAACCTGCGCAAGATCCGCGAGGCGGTCGGCGATCGCGCCGACATTCTGTTCGGCACCCACGGACAGATGACGACGTCGTCGGCGATCAGGCTGGCGCGGCGGCTGGAGCCCTACGATCCGCTATGGTTCGAGGAACCCTGCCCGCCGGACCAGATGGAGGCAATCGGCAAGGTCGCGGCATCCACGACGATACCGGTCGCGACCGGAGAGCGACTCACCACGCGCGTCGAGTTCCATCAGGCGCTCAGGGCGGGCGTTGCGATCCTGCAGCCTGACATCGGGCGCAGCGGCGGCGTCTGGGAAACCAAAAAAATTGCCGCGCTCGCGGAATTGTTCAACGCGCAGATAGCGCCGCATATCTATTGCGGTCCGATCGCGCACGCGGCGGCGGCGCACGTCGCCTTCAGCTGCCCGAATTTTTTGATCCTCGAGACGATTCAAACCGAGTTTCACGATGCCGTACTGCGCCGCCCGCTGGACTGGGAGGCGGGTTACATGCCGGCACCCGGAGAACCCGGTCTCGGCATCGCGCTGAACGAAACCGTGGTCGAATCGCATCCCTACGATACGGGTGGCCGCCTGCACCTGGAAATGTGCCAGACCGTACTCGACTCCAATAACCAGAAAACCATCACCGAACTCGAATGATGCTGCAACGACCCGACACGCTGAATCTCGCCAACTGGCGGCTGCCGCCGCACAACCGCTGGGCCTTTCATCACGTGCGCGAAATCGTTCCGACGGAACCCATATATCGTGGCGCGCAGTCGTCCGCATTGCCCCGGGCTCCCGTCGAGGCGATCGAAGGAGTTTCGTTACCCGGCCTCGATGGCGAGCAATGGTCGTTGCAGCGCTGGCTAAAGGAGTCGAGTAGCGATGCCCTTCTGGTCGCGCACCGGGGCAGGCTGGTGCACGAATGGTATGTCGACGAGGCGATCGAAATGAACCCGCATATCGTGTTCTCGGTCAGCAAATCGATAACCGCTACGCTGGCCGGGGTGCTGGTCGACGAGGGCCGGCTGGATCCCGCAAAACCGGTAATCGAGTACATCCCCGAACTGGACGGCTCGGGCTATACCGACGCAACGCTGCAGCAGTTACTCGACATGGTGGTCAATATCGATTTCGACGAGGACTACCTTGCCACCTCGGGCAAGTTCGTCGAGTATCGCACCGCCACCGCCTGGCACCCCTGCGCGGTGGATGCCATCGACCAGAACCTGCACGACTTCCTGTGCTCGGTCGGGCGCACCGAAGGCGAACACGGCCGGGCTTTTCGATACAGGTCACCGAATTCCGACCTGCTCGGCTGGATTATCGAACGCGCCAGCGGCGAGCGTCTCGCGAGCCTGATGAGCCGGCAGCTGTGGCAGCCCATGGGGGCGGAAAAAAACGCCTACATTACCGTCGACCGCAAGGGCGCGCCGCGCACCGCCGGCGGGATCTGTGTCGTTCCGCGCGACCTGTTGCGCTTCGGCGAGCTGGTGCGTAATCGTGGCATGGCCAACGGACGGCAGGTAATACCCGGCTGGTGGATCGACGACTGCAGCCAGGGTGGTAGTCGCGAGGCCTGGCAGCGCGGCGAGTCTTCCAAGGAATTCCCGGATGGGCGTTACCGCAACAAGTGGTACCAGACCGGTAACGAACACCAGGTCATGCTGGCAATTGGTATTCACAGCCAGTGGATCTACATCAACCCGGTAACCGAGGTAACCATCGTCAAGCTGTCGGCGCAGGACGAGCCGCTCAGGCTGGAGCTCGACGGGATCAACCAGCAGGCCTTTGCCAATATCAGCGCTGCCGTGACGTGCTAGCCGTGCTGGAGACATGAGAGTGCATAAGCTGCAGCGGCGTCCGGGAGTCGAGATTCGCGGTCAGCGATCAGCCGGATATGTTAAACACCTCCAGCGAAGACGGTTGTTCGTATCGGCCCCGAACGTATATTCAATATGGTGTGTCAGTGCATTCGCGGCGTAGCGACCTCCTGCCGAGCGTCGCTATCGCGTTCGGCGCGGCGTTGTGGGGGCTTTACTGGATACCGGTGCGCGGCATCGAGCAGGCCGGTGTGCACATCTTCTGGACCGGGCCGGTCATTTTCGGCTTCAGCGTGATACTTTTCCTGCCGCTGATGTTGTTCCGATGGCGCGATTTCGCTTCGCACTGGCACCATACCCTGGTGCCAGGTCTGCTGACCGGCTGCGCCTTCTCGCTCTACATCGCCAGTATCAACCTGACCGACGTGGTGCGCGCAATTCTGTTGTTTTACATGAGCCCGCTGTGGAGCACGCTACTCGGGATACTGGTGCTGAAAGAGCGCCTGACGGGCAACCGGGCACTCGCGTTACTGCTCGCGTTTTGCGGCCTCTACGTCGTGCTCGTGGTCGAGAGCGGCCTGCCGATTCCGCGCAATACCGGCGACTGGTTTGCGCTGGTATCGGGACTGTGCTGGTCGGTGGCCTCGGTCAGGCTGTTCCAGGATGGTGCCAGGTTTATTATCGAGAAGGTAACCCTGTTCGTATTTTTCGCGTTGCTGATGTCGCTGCTGCTGGTTGTCTGGCAGCAGGGCAGCCTCGCGGGCATGCCGGCAATCGAGGACCTGGCCGGAGGCTGGTACTGGATTGCGCTGGTGGCGATAATGATGTTGCCGATTACCTACCTGACGATCTGGCCCGCGACGTTGCTGAGCCCGGGGCGCGTCGGCATGTTATTGATGGTGGAAGTCATTGTCGGCGTGGCATCCGCCGCCGCGCTGACCGATGAACAGTTCGGTCTGCGTGAACTGGGCGGCGCCCTGCTGATTATTTCGGCCGGTGTGGTGGAAGTGCTGCGACAGCAAAAGATTACCGCGGTGAAGACGCTGGGCGACTGAAAAAAGATGTTCAGTTTTATGGAATTAACCTCGGGTGTTATAGTCTGACACTGGTAGACAATATTATTGTTCGAATGAGCAGAAAATTGATCAATTACGCGGTGCTGGCGATTATTGTCGCGCTGGCGTTACCGCTGCAGTCCGCTTATGCCGAATGCGACGACAAGCGCTCCCCCGGCATGGATTGGTCCGGATGCAAGAAAACCAACAAGATGCTCGACGAATCCGATTTCAGCGGAAGCCGCTTCGATGATGCCAATCTGTCGCAGAGCCTGCTCGACAAGAGCAATTTCACCAACGCCAGTCTGGTCAAGGCCGACCTGACGCGGGCCAGCGCCACGCGCAGCCGTTTCGTGAATGCCGATCTGACCAAGGCGCTGGGTTATCGCGCCACGTTCGATGGGGCGAAGCTGCTTAACTCGAACCTGACCAAGTCGGAGTTTTCGCGCGCCAGCTTCAGAAACGCCGAAATCGTTGACACGGACTGGTCGAAATCCGAACTTGGGCGCGTCGATTTTTCGGATGCTTCGTTGCGAGATGTCAACTTTTATCATTCCAACCTGTCACGGGCCAGTTTCATCGACGCGCGCCTGGATGGCGTCGATTTCAATGGTGCCTACACCTACCTGACCCACTTCGAAGGGGTAGACCTGAGCAAGACGACGAACCTGTCACAGTATCAAATCAATATCTCCTGTGGCGACCTGAATACCCGCTTGCCGCAAGGCCGCTGGGTGCCGGACAAATGGCCCTGCGAGGAATAACGACCAGTTCGCTGCAGTCCGCGGCGTATTGTTGGATTCGCGTCCCGGGGCTATTGCCGTTGCTCAGAGCGTGATCGGAAAGCCCATTTTCTGCACCATCGATACCCAGTGTTTACGCCAGCCGCCTTTCTCGTCAAGGGTGTCCAGCGCATACATCGTGACCTGTGCGCCTAGCCAGCGGAATGGTTCGGGCGGAATGTAATTGGGCAGGGTCTGCGCGAACTGCATGTGGATTTCCGGGATGTTGCGCTGATCGAGAATCGCGAGGCCAATCCGCGCGCCGAAACGCGTTGCGGTAACGCCGAAGCCCGAGTAGCCGCCGGCGTAAACCATGTCACCTCCATGATACTTCTGGTAATGCACCGCCATGCGGGTGGTCAGGCCGATGGGCCCGCTCCAGGCGTGAGAAAACCTGATTTCATCGGCAAGCTGCGGAAATGTGCGATAAAAAGACCGCACCAGGCGGAGGTAGGGTTGCGGGGTTCGGTCGTGTGTCGGATCGGTGTTGTTGCCGAAGAAATATCCGAGCCGGCCGCCGAACAGGATGCGATTATCGGCGGTCAGGCGCATGTAGTTCAGCTGGGTGCGGGTATCGTAGACACCCTGCCGGTGCTGCCATCCAATCTTTTGCATCTGCGCGTCGCTGAGCGGTTCGGTAACGACGATGCGGTCACGAATCGCCGCGACGCGCCGGCTGATGTGGCGATGACCGGCGGCCCAGGCGTTGGTCGCGAGCAGCACCTTGCGCGCCATGATCGTCGCGCGCGGTGTCTCCACCAGGATTCTCGAGGCTTTTCTGCGGTTGGTCTGGTGTGGCGTGTTTTCGTAAACCTGCACGCCGAGCTCCAGTGCCGCCCGCTTCAGTCCCCGCACCAGTTTGCCCGGGTGCACGGTGCCGCTGCGCTGCCTGCACCAGGCGCCGCCGTAGAAGATGGGTGAATTGATTTCCGCCTGCACGCCTGCCTGGTCGAGGCTGATCGCGTCATGGCCATACTTGAGGTAAAGCTGGTACTCTTCCTCGATCTTCGGCAGGCCGGCCTCGCCGATCGCGACCTTCATTTCGCCGCCCCATTCGATATCGCAGTCGATCTGATAATCTTCGATGGTCTGCTTGAAACCATCCATATTTTCGCGGCCGAGACGTTCCAGTTCGGCGACGTCCTCGGGGAAAATACGTTCGGTATTGTCGATGCCGTGCATCACCGAGGTCGACATGATCGCTGCCGGACGCCCGCTGGCGCCGTTGGCCACGCTGTTGGCCTCGATCAGCACGACATCGCGGCTGGGGCTCTGCTGTTTCGCCTGTATCGCGGCCCACAGCCCGCAAAAGCCGCCGCCGACGATCAGTAAATCGCAGGCAAGATCGTGTTCCAGGTAGGGTTCGTCGTCGACCGCTTCGAGACTGTCGAGCCAGTAGGTCGTGAAACGGGTATCTGCAAGCGCCTGCAGGGCCTGTTTGGAGTTATCGGCCATAGCTCGGGACTGATATTGATATTGCCACGATATTAACATCATTTGCGCGCGTAAGCCGCGCAATTAAGCGGCATTCGGACGGGTCGCGTCGAAAAACTTGCAGCATGCCTGAGTTGCGGCAGCCTCGGCAGCAGCCGAGCCGTGACATGGCCGCGTAATCTTTGTAGCGCAGACCGCCGCTATCCCAGCCCCGGGTTTCGTGCCGGCGCGACGGGCATTGCATCGTCATGCTACGCGATTCGGCTCCGATGCGAGCCGCCAGGCCACGCGTCAGGCGCCGCATCATCTTTCTGGATATGGCAGATTACCGATTCAGGTAGGTTTCGAGCTGTGGTGTCCGATAACCGTCCTGGCGCCACAGGATCGGGAAATAGTTTTCGTCTAACAGGTTGTCTCCGAGGCGCCTGTAGCGGCTGTAAATCGGGCCGATACCCTGGTCGAAGTGATCGGGATCGTATTCGACGTCGCTGCGCATGGCGTGCAGCACCAGCGACCGTCGTGGCGTGGAGCCTGCGTTCGCGCCCGAGCCATGCCAGGTCCAGCCATGATGAAACGAGCCTCCCCCCGCCCCGACTTCGACGAAACAGATTTCCGCTTCGACGCCCTCGCGCGCAGCCGCGTTGCGCATCGGCAAGCGGTAATCCCGCGGTGCATGAAATTCGCCCTCGGGTGCGCCTGGCTGCCAGCGGTGCGAGGCGCGCACGAACTCGATCGTGCCGCCATCGGCGTGGGTGTCGTCCAGCGCGATCCAGCAGGTCAACAGGTCGGACGGCGTGAACCAGGAAAGGTAGGCGCTATCCTGGTGGAATCCCAGCGATTTGGCCCCGGGTGGCTTGCAGATGACATTGTCGATCATGATGCGCACGCCGGGCCAGCCGGCCAGTTCGCCTATCATGCGGCCCAGCCGCTCGTCGAGCACCACGCCTGCGATGTCGAGGCTGGCTTTCCAGCCGTTGCAGATTTGCCGGGTCAGGCTCGGATCCCCGGTCTGCTGCTGCCAGTTGACCTCGTCGGGTCGAACCCCGGTTTCGAACTTGCCGCGAAACAGGTCGTCGAAGGCGCGGTGCAGCCGCGGCAGGATCGCGGTTTCGATCAGCCGATCGACGACGAGAAAGCCGTCGGTTTCGAAACGGGCGCGATCCGGTTCGGTTATGTTACTTAGCATGCCGTCATGATTACCTTGCCAAGGGGGAGAGCTTCGTTATTCCTGCCATCTGGCTATCCCGGCCAGTCTTCGCCATCGCTGTAACGGGTGCCGCGATGGCCTTTTTTGGGTAGCGGAGTCTTCAGCCGCTCGCCGGGCGCGTCGACGATGATCAGGAAGCGGGGTTTTCCCGAATCGGGGTTGGAGGCGCCGGTAACGAATTCCCTGATCCTGAGGCGGCCGTGTAGCTCGTCGTTGAAGATCGTGTAAACGTAGTCCCCGCGTTGCAGTCGCTTCGGCTCGACACCTGCCATGTGAAACCTGTATTCGCTGCGGCTGCCGTCGTAAAGGGAATCCAGCATCTCGACACCGGCTTTTGCCGGGATCGTTTTGGTTATTCCGAAACTCATGGGCTGATCCTTTTGCTGATTCGCAGGCGCATGATAAGTGACGATCGCGGTGCCGGGCAACAAGCCAGTATTGACTTGATTTCAGGCCATCGATGGGCGATGGGGGAGGCTGGAATAATATTGTTGATATTTTAAATGAGAATGATTAACATTTAGATTCGCATTAAGATATTGCTGATAATTCGCCACCAACCCCTGTAAATACTGGAGACCCGCGCAAATGTACCGCCGCTTTACTGGTTTGAAACCGATGTTGCTAATTGCTCTTTGCCTATCGATGTCCCTGGGACAAAGCGCCGTTCAGGCGCAGGAAGTCAATGTCTACTCGGCGCGCAAGGAAGCTCTCATTCTGCCCCTGCTGAAAAAATTCGAAGCCGCCAGCGGAATCGGTTTCAACCTGATTACCGGTAAGGAAGACGCCCTGCTTAAGCGCCTCGAGTCCGAGGGCCGCTCGACCCCGGCCGACGTCTTTATTACCACCGACGCGGGTCGTCTACAGCGCGCCAAGGAGGCCGGTGTGCTGCAGCCGATAGCGAACGCGGTGCTGGGTGCGCGGATCCCGCAAAATCTTCGCGATAGTGAAAACTACTGGTTCGGTTTATCGCAGCGCGCGCGGGTCATTTTTTATGTTAAAAACAAGGTCGATCCAGCCGAGCTGTCGACCTACGAAGCGTTGGCCGATCCCCGCTGGAAAAATAGAATCTGCATTCGCTCCTCGGACAATATTTACAACCAGTCTATGGTCGCGTCGATGATCGAGGCGCATGGTGTCGAGGCGACCGAGGCCTGGGCCAGGGGGCTTGTCGCCAACCTCGCGCGCAAACCGGCGGGTGGGGACACCGATCAGCTGCGCGCCGCCGCCGCCGGATTATGCGATATCGCGATCGCGAATACCTACTACTTCGCGCGGCTTGCAACCAGCGGCAAGGCCGAAGACCGGAAGGTCGCCGAGAGCCTCGGCGTGTTCTGGCCGAACCAGGGCGATCGCGGTGCGCACGTCAACGTCAGCGGGGCCGGCATTACAAAATACACCAGTCATAAAGCCGCCGCCGAGCGACTGCTCGAGTACCTGGTCAGCGCCGAGGCGCAGGCCTGGTATGCCGAGGTCAATAACGAGTACCCGGTGGTGGCAGACGCCGAAACCTCGACGGTGTTGAAATCTTTCGGCGAGTTTAAAGGAGACAGCCTCAACCTGTCGCGGCTCGGTGAAAACAATCGTGCCGCGGTGCAGTTGATGGATCGCTCGGGCTGGCGCTAGCCGACCGGAGCTTCCGGATTATTGCGGGTACGGCGCCGGCATTTCGTCGGCGTCGATACCCGGCACCTCGGTGATACCCGCGCGCTGCTTCCAGTCGACCGGGTAGGCGGCGTAGAAAATCACGCACTTCTCGTCACATTCGTAGCTGACGTGGTTGTCCTTCGGCACGTACATCAGGTCGCCCGGATTCAGCTCGTAACCGATGTCGTCGACGACCAGGCGAAAAGTCCCCTGCAGGCAGTAAATCAGTTCGTCGCAGGTCAGGTCCCAGGGTACCGAGATCCTGTTAAGGGCATTGATGCCGCCTGCCATCGACTCGCTGATCGCGGTGGTGACGAAGGGTTTGATGTAGGTACCGTTCTCGGGCAGGTTGTCGATACGGTCCTGTATATCTGCGATTCTGAATACGCTCGGTGCAGTCATGCTGTTCTCCGGTTTCGGATGATGGTGGTGCCTAGGCAAGCAATTCGGAAATTGCCTGGTCGAGATAGCGCTGAAATTCGGGACTGTTGCCGGGTGACGCGACACAGTGACCCCAGGGCGACTGGTAGACGCGCAGTTCGCCGCCCGCGATGTGTTCGATTTCGATCTGGTTGTCCTCGGGGCGAAAATACAGATCGTTGTCGCAGGCAATGACGATGGTTTTTGCTCGAATAGCCTTCAGGGCAGCTCGGAAATCATGCCGGTAAATGTCATTCGCGCTGATGTCGCCCTGCTGCCAGGTCCAAAGCTTGCACAGCAGGCCATTGGCGTCCCAGTCGAGATGATCCCGCTCCCAGTCCTGCAGCAATTCCTCGGCGTTGTCGAAGCCCTGCAGGCGGTACATTTGTTCGCGGTAAAAGGTTTGCGAAAAGGCCCAGCCGGCGTATACGCGAGCGAAGGCCTTGAGGCCTTTTTCCGGTGGGCTGGTGTAGTTGCCGTCGGCGTAAACCGCGTCTGCCTGCAGCGCCGCCTTGGCGCCTTCGAGAAACACGATGTTGTGTTCGGAAGTTCTGGCCGACGCGCAAAACGGCAGGATCGCGTCGACCAGGTCGGGATACTGGGCGGCCCATTGAAACGACTGGCAGCCCGCCATCGACCAGCCGGTGACGAGGGCGATGCGCTCGACTCCCAGTGCCTCGACCAGCAGGCGATGCTGCGCGCGTACATTGTCGAAGAAGGTGATGCGCGGAAATCGGGCGGCGTCGAACGGGGCCGCGGTGTTGCTCGGCGACGACGAAATGCCGTTGCCGAACAGGTTGATCGAGACCACGAAGTGACGTGCCGGGTCAATGGCGCGACCGCTGCCGAAGAAGCCCTCGTTGCGGATATGGCTGCCGGTGTAAAACGTCGGCAACACCACGGCGTTACTCCTGTCCGGATTTAATTCGCCGTAGGTTTTATACGCCAGTCGCGCGCCGGGCAATACCGCGCCCGACTGCAGCTCGAAGTCGCCGAGATCGAATAGCGACAAATCCATCGTCAGTAAAGGCGCAGGTATTCGCGAACTTCCCAATCGGTGGTGGTCTGATGGTAACGCTCCCACTCGTCGATCTTGTAGGCCAGGAACGAACGCAGCATGGTTTCACCCATGACCTGCTTCGCCAACCCGCTCTTGCTCAGGTGTTCGTTGGCTTCCATCAGATTGCGCGGCAGCGGGGTCAGCTTGCGCTTTTTCTTTTCATTGTCGTCCATCACGTAGAGATCCTCGTCCAGCGACGGGCCCGGGTCTAGCCTGTTGACCAGTCCTTCCACCTGCGCGCCGAGCATCATCCCGAGCGCAATATAGGGGTTCATGCACATGTCGGCGGCACGGTTTTCGATCGCAAACCGGCTTTGCGGGAGACGCAGCATTGCCGAGCGGTTGTTGGAGCCGTAGGTCATGTGCGTCGGCGCCCAGGTATAGGTGCCGCCCTCGAAGCCGCCGACTTTTGGCACCAGCCCGTTATAGGAATTGACTGTACTGCAGGCGACCGCGGTGATCGCCGCGCCGTGTTTCAGGATGCCGCCGAGCGCGTGCCTGACTTCGTCGCTCCACTTGCCATCTTCGCCCTCGAATATATTGACGCCAGGAATATCCACTTTCTGCATCGATACATTCATGTGCGCGCCCGAACGCCAGTCGCCTGTGGTGGGCTTGGGCATGAAGGTGATGAACATGCCGTGCTTCTTCGCGATCTCCTTCAGCATGATGCGCAGGAATACCAGACGGTCGGCCATTTCGAGGACATTGGTGTAGTGGAAGTCGAGTTCGAACTGTGAGTAGGCGCCCTCGGCGACCACGTCGTGCAGGTTCCAGCCGAGGCCTTCGAGGATGTCGATCATTTCGCCGAGGAAACCCATCGAGTCGAGCGAGTACTCGACGTCGTAACCGAATGCCTGGCGCCGCGGACGGATGCCCTCGCCAGGCATCGGGTCGTCGTCGAACGCCTTGACCGGGTGGCCATTATCGTCCCATTGCATCGCGATAAATTCGGGTTCGATGCCGGCCATCATCGCGTAACCCTCGGCTGCGGCATCTCGCATCGCGCGTTTCAATGCCTGGCGCGGGCACAGGTTGTAGGGCTTGTCTTCCCACCACAGGTCGGCGAATACCCAGGCGATGGTCGGATTCCACGGGCAGATCTGGATCGTGTCGACGTCCGGTAGCGGCACCTGGTCCGAGTCGGCCGGGCCGAGCTCGGGGACGAACGAAATAGAATGTACCGCGAACTGCGGACCCTTGCCCATGAACAGGGGTACGAAATCGCTGATCGGCACCGGCTTGGTCTTGGGTTGCCCGAACATGTCGATCCAGCATGACAGGACGTATTTGACACCGGCGTCTTCGAGTTTCTGTTTCTCGATCTCCAGCCGATCCGGGTGCGGCAGGGCATCGGCGAAAATCTCGTAATAATGGCTACTCATCGGTTTGCTCCTCGGTGGGTATTATTGCGCCTGCCTTTTCAGCAGGAACTGATTCTTGAACATTTCGATTCCGCTCATGACTTCGATCTGGTCGATGTCGTCGTGACCAAAGCAGTGTTGCTCCAGGAACGACTGGAAGGCGCCGCGGGTTTCGCAGACGACCTCGATCAACAGGTCGTAGCGACCGGAAACCCAGAGCACGTAAACCACCTCGCCGCGTTCGCTGAGTCGCAGGGCGACCTTGCGCGGCGTGGCGGGATGCGCGACCTTGATGCCGATCATCGCGTCGGCCTTGTAGCGAATCGCCATCGGATCGGCAAGCGCGACGATCTTGAGCGCACCGCTTTGTTTCATCGATTGCACACGGTTGCGTATGGTGCCCTCGGATACGTCGAGCGCCCTGGCGATATCCTTGTAAGGCAGGCGCCCGTCCTGCTGCAGCATCTTGATGATCGATCGGTTCAGGTCGTCCTCGGTAGAAGCGATGCCGCGTGCTTTCTCCGACTCCGGTGATGCCGCCTGGGTTGTCATAATTGTTGTTATCGTGATTTTGAGGCCGACATTATTGTGGAAAAAGTAGAAAAATGCAAAATTGAATAACGAAATCGTAATTAGACGCCGTTAGTTGCTTCGAATTGCGAAGAAAATGTGATAATTTATCCGCTCCAGCCGGGGTGCCATCATGCTCAGCCAGTCATTGCTAAACGATTTCGACTCGGGGGGATCGCCACCCAGCGGTCTGCCGGGCCTGGCCTATACCAGCGACAGCTTCATGCAGATCGAACGTGAGTACCTGTTCGCCAATCACTGGGTGTTCGTCGGTTTCGCGCACCAGCTTTCCCGTATCGGCGACGTCAAACCGATCCGGGTCGCTGGTCTGCCGCTGTTCCTGCTGCGCGGCCAGCACGGCGAGGTAGTTGCGTTTCATAACCTGTGCCGGCACCGCAACCTGCTGCTGATCGATCGCGACGGAAATTGCGGCAAGTTGATTCGCTGCCCCTACCATAGCTGGAGCTACGATCTCTGCGGCGCGCTCAAAAACGCGCCCTACTTCGGCGGCGCGAATCGCGACCTGCCGCCGGGCTTCGCTTACGAGGACAACGGGTTGGCCCCGGTGCGGTGCGAGGTATGGCACGACTGGATCTTCGTCAACCTGTCGGAGCGGCCCATGGCGTTTGCAGACTTTCTCGCGCCGATCAGGCGCCAGCTCGGCGGCAACGACGTCGGCGATTACCGACCGGTCGCGACGCTGGACCTCGGTGAAGTGGCCTGCAACTGGAAGCTGCTGATGGAAAACTTCATCGAACCCTACCACGTACAGTTCGTGCACCGCAGCACGACCGACCAGCCGCTGGAAAACCATCGCACCGTGATCGACGAGCATTGCCTGGGCAGCGCGGTAGAGCTGAGCGAGACGCAGGTTGCCGACGCCAGGGCCGGAACGCTGGGCGTGACCTCGCACTACCTGACCCTGTTTCCCAATTTTATCATGGGCACCTACCAGCCAGATCAGATGGGCGTTCACCTGAATGAACCGATCGGGCCCGCCAGAACGCGCCAGCACCGGGTTATTTACACGCACAGGGGCGCCCACTATAGTGACGCCAGGGTCAGGCAGCTGGCCGACCTGTGGCGCAGCGTACATCTCGAGGATCATCAAATGTGTGTGCGTTTGCAACAGGGGCGTCGTTCTCCGCTGGCGGCCAGGGGTGGCGTTTTGTCCCCTCACTGGGAAGACAGCGTCAGGAAGTTTCAGGAGCTGGTCGCGAATTCGATCCGACCGGGACTACGGTAGCAGAGGTATGACATGAACAAGCCCGACTTCAGACTCGATCACACCATGATTCGGGTATTCGACCAGGAAAAAACGCTGGATTTCTACACCCGGGTCCTGGGGATGAAGATATTGCGCCAGAACGAATACCCCGAGGGTCGTTTTACCAACACCTTTGTCGGTTACCAGGGGGAGGACGACGGCACCACGATCGAGATGACTTACAACTGGGATCAGCAGGAGCCATACGATATGGGCAACGCCTGGGGTCATTTCGCGCTCAAGGTGTCGGACGTCTACGCCACCGCGGAGTACCTGAAGTCCGAGGGCGTCGAGTTCGTGCGCGAGCCGGGCCCGATGAATGCCGGTACGCGTATCATCGCCTTCTTCAAGGATCCGAATGGCTATGTCATCGAATTGAACGAACCTCTTTCGAAAGGATAGCCAGGCGCGCCTTTCACCTGGGCGGCCTTGCTGGCCGTTAACGTTGATAGGCTACTATTGCGTTATAACCCACGACTGACAGTGGATGGTGCTCGCCCCGGCATTGCTGCACTCGACCGATTGTTTCCACAATCCAATACGGTCGCACACCGCGCAGACTTTGCGTAAAGGGAAGGAGGTATTTATTCGCTCCAGTCAGTCGACCTGCTCCCCTGGAACATAAGCGTCCGCCAGCTCCTTCTGTTTAGCGGGTGGCACGGGGCTGTAGTGGCTGAAGACGATCTTGTAGTTGCCCTCGCCGCCACTCACCGATTTTAACGTCGACTGGTAATTATCCAGCTCACCCAAAGGCACTTCGGCGGTGATTTCGATGCGATTATCGGGTTGCGACAGCGTTCCGCTGATCATGCCGCGTCTGGCAGCAAGATCACCGGTAATATCGCCAACGCAGCTGGCGGGCACCACGATCGAAGTTTTGACGATGGGCTCTAGCACGATCGGCGCGGCCTTCATGATCGCATCGATGAAGGCTTTTTTCCCGGCAGCCAGGAATGCCACTTCTTTAGAGTCTACCGAGTGATGCTTGCCATCGTAGACAATGACGCGAATATCCTGCATGGCATAACCCGCCAGCGGGCCCTGGTCCAGCACCTGCCGCACTCCTTTCTCTACTGCAGGAATGAACTGGGACGGTATCGCGCCGCCTGCGACCTGGTTGACAAATTCGAATCCCGCCCCTCGGCTCAAGGGCTCAATTTTCAGAAACACCTCACCAAACTGGCCCGCACCGCCCGTCTGCTTCTTATGACGATGATGACCCTCGGCGGGCCTGGTGACGGTCTCCCGATAGGCAATGCCTGGAGGTTGCGTTTCCACTTCCACGTTGTACTGATCCTTCATTTTCGCCAGTACGATCCGCAGGTGTAATTCGCCGATGCCATTGAGCACGGTTTCGTTCAGCGCTGCCCGGTGATCCACCCTCAGGCTGGGGTCTTCGGCCTCGAGCTTGTGCAGTGCAGTCGATAACTTCTGCTCGTCTCCATGTCGTATCGGCCTGATGGCGAGGCCGTACATCGGAAGTGGCGGCACGAAGGGTTGCAGGTGATGATGATCCTCGTCGTGGGAATCGTGCAATACATCATCGAAGGTTATCTCTTCGATCTTGGATACCGCACAGATATCGCCCGGAATCGCCGAACTCACCGCAGTTTGCTGTTTACCCTGGACCTTGTAAAGATGCGCCACCTTGAAGTTACGGGAACTGCCGATAAAGAGTTGCATACCGGTTTGCACCGTGCCCTGATAAATACGAAAAATACACAGGCGACCAACATAGGGATCAATGACCACTTTGAACACATGGGCGAGGACGTGTTTGCCTGGGTCCGCGACGACCTCGATAGGTTGTGCCGCATCACCCTCGCCCTTGAGAAATTGCGGTGGGTTGCGCTCGAGCGGGTTCGGCATAAGCCGCTCAAATACGTCCAGCAGTTGAGGCATCCCCGCGCCTGTGCGCGCCGAGATGAAACATACCGGGACCAGGTGGCCTTCGCGCAGTGCCTGTTCAAAGGGGTCGTGCAGTTGTTCCGGGCTTAGTTCTTCACCCTGCTCCAGATAGAGGGACATGAGTTCTTCGTTGATTTCGACCACCTGATCCACGATGGCGGTATGCGCCGCTTCGACAGAGGAGAATGCGGTCTTGGTGTCGCCATGCTCAAAATAGCAGTCCACCACGGATGAACAGTCCGCAGATGGCAAATTGAGCGGCAAACACTCTGTCCCGAAGGCTTCCTGAATTTGCTTCAGCAACCCGGGCAGATTCGATTCGGGCGCGTCGATCTTGTTGATGATTATCATCCGGCTAAGGCCGCGTTCCATAGCGATTTCCATCATCTGACGTGTGATCGCTTCGATACCGGTCTGGGCATTGATCACTATCGCAATGCTGTCCACTGCCGCCAGGGCGCTAATGGAGCGGCCCACAAAATCCGGGTATCCCGGCGTATCCAACAGATTGACGTGAGTACCACCGTGGTCGAAATGGCAGACGCTAGTATCCAGGGAATGCTGCAGTTCCTTCTCTTGCGGCTCGAAATCGCTCACGGTATTGCCGCGCTCTATTGTCCCGGGATTCGCAATCATTCCGGATTGGTACAGCAAGGCTTCGGTGATCGAGGTCTTGCCACTGCCGGCATGACCCACTAGCGCAATGTTACGAATGTTATCGGTTGAGTGTCTGGGCATTAGAAGCTACTTATTGCTGGACAATTCAATCAATCCAGCGGGAAGTATACCTCTTTTAATCTGCCAACTCATTGCATAGTCGTTTCAGACGCAATTTTTAATGACATGTTACCCTGACTCGAGTCTGTCGCATCCGCGAAATAGCCTGCTGTCTCCCGTATTTCACAGGATTCTGGATTCTGATATCGGAAAAACTGGTTCCCGGAAAACGGTTGCGGGTGTCCTGGCGCGGCCGCAGGGCGAGGGTCGACAGGGAAGTACAGGTGTCTGTTATTGACCAAAGTATAGATCTCTGGCGTTACCGGGAAGTAGCGTAGCCTGTACCGGGGCGGCAAGGCCGTTTTGATAGTAGTAGCTTACGATCTGGTCATCGAGTGTTAATGTAAAACAATGAAATTGTGACACGGGTCGAGGCGGGTAGTCTGGAAAGCTTAGTGGGTAATAAAGGCACAATAAAGAACGAGAAACAGTCCAGAAACCCTGAGAGGATTCCATATTCCATAAGGCCTTGATCCGTCCGTCAGGACGCAAATATTCCACAACCTCGGTTTTATCGTTCGAAAAGCGGCTTACCAGGGTATTACCGATAATTTTTTCGTAAATTTCCGCTTCGGTTAAAACAGCCATACCGGCGGGTTTTTCATAGGGGGCTTTAATTGCGCGTTCCCGAATTTCCTTTATGGATACGCTTTCATTTACCCAGCATCCCTGCAAAGTAACCAAAAAAATTACAGCTACATATAAATTAGGCCATCGGCGTGGAGACCTGACACTGGAGGACGAGTAAGTGGTAGGGTAAATTTGTACGGGTACTAATTTAAATGTCACAAATGGTCTTCCAGAAAACGGACGGCAGAACAGCTAAACTTTTCATTTCAATTAGCCTGCGCAAGACAGCTCAATTAATTTACGGAATCCCCCTGAAAGTCGTCAAGGAACCATTCTGAAAAAGTATTTTCGGCACCGGCACTTTGTTCTCGTCCACGGTGATACCGCCAACCGAGAGGACGAAGGTATGGACAGGCATGGGATCTGTATCAAACCAGAACATGAAGCATTTCTTCCCTTCGCTAAAAACAGGGCCTACCGTTGGTCTGTAGATTCCGACTTCATTATTAGCCTGTACAACCCATTCTTGCGATACCCCAATATTCGTGATTGCAATACCGGAGTGGAATCGTCGCGGTCCACACCCGGCAGCTAAAGCCCTGGGGCTGTGCCAGGAATTCGACGGCCCGAGAAACGACACCGAGGAAAGTTCATCTTCTTCATCAGTTTTGAGCGTCACGTATTGTGGATCGAACTTGACCCATCCGTTTTTCGGATTTAATTCGATCCATACACCAAGTGGCCGGCGAAGATATTGGCCATCCCAATCGTACGCCTGTATTTGTGCAGAAAGAATGAGTTCGGGGAGATCGAGACTAATAGTTTGCTCGCTTATCTTCCCTTCGAAACCGGACGGGATTTCCAGCGGTACACTGGCATCATATTTGATCGGGACAAAGCATCCAGCAAGGAATAAAACCTGCGCTAACAACAAGCATTTCAATCGGGTAAATATTTGTCTTGCCGATTCCATCGTGTCTAAAAGCACCTTTTGATCTGGCGCATTATTCCCGGGATCAGGATATATTATTACCCTATAATTTATACGGTTTTGATTTAAATCAATATTCAATCGGAAGCGGATCAGTTCGTCTTTTCAACGATTAGAAGCCAGCCAAACCTGGCGGCTATTGCCGGCCGATTGCGGCAGCCTGCGTTGTTCATAAGTTTCCGCTATTAGCAGAGCGGGCGCATAAAATATTTATATCAGCAGCGATCAACAACCCTTAATAGATGCTTACTGAGATACCCATGGTTAATATTTTATTCGGTTCGGATGAGGAGATTTACTTCGCCGTATTGTTTGCGTAAGCATCAAGCCTGTAATCAGTAAGCCCAGGGTTCGACTCCTCGTACCGGCAGCCTTTGAAATGTCTATTTTGGCCTTATGAACAGGCATAAATCCTACTCGGGAGCTCGAATTAGCAAACTGGCGCCACAATCTGCAACAAGATAACTATTCCTAATCGTTATTTAATTGTGCACAATGGCGATCCGAGCTTGACCCCATTAGAAGGAATCCCAGGATTGTTCGATAGCCACCTGAGTGAGCTGGTGATGATGGCCGCTCCAATTGTTTTTCTAGCTTATCTCGTTCGTGGCGTTTGCGGGTTTGGCTCAGGCTTGATTGCCATCCCGATCCTCAGTTTGATGTTTCCGTTGAAGGTTGCGGTGCCCCTGGTCGTGATGCTGGATTACCTGGCTTCGGCAGGACAGGGTGTCAGCCTGAGGCAGAGTATTCAGTGGGATGAAATAGGCCGCCTTATCGTCCCCGCACTGATCGGTGTGTCGGCTGGCCTGCTGATATTCCACAAGGTCGATCCCGGGTTGTTGACCCGGTTTCTCGGGGGCTTCGTCTTTTTGTACGCGCTTTATGCCCTGTGGGGTCCCGAGATGCCCAGGGTGTCCAGCTGGTGGGCAGTGCCCGCGGCTGTCAGTGGCGGGGCTGTCGGGACGCTGTTTGGGACAGGTGGCCCATTCTACGTCACCTATCTTAAAGCGAGGCAGCACGACAAAACCGTATTTCGGGCAACTTTCGCCTGTATTTTTATCCTGGATGGTGCGGCCCGGGTAACCGGCTACGTTGGTACGGCGGTAGTCGACATCCAGCTGCTGGTGTTATTGGCCATGTCGCTGCCGGTGATGATACTGGGCATGTACCTGGGTGGGAAAATTCACACCAGCCTGTCTACCGAAGTCTTTACCAGGGGTATCAGTATTCTACTTCTTGCCAGCGGTGCGTCCCTGATGTTGCGCTAAAACAATTAAAGCGTTTTACCACCGTGCCGATAAGGTATCTAGAGTATCAGATTGGCGATAAGGTGTGCCTAGAATTCTTCTAAACGTATTTTTTGTGATTGCGGCCTGCGCTCCGTTGGCGTTGCTGGTTGCCGATATGGTGCAAAGATATCCGCTGGACGGGGCGCTGAAGAGTATCGGTCTCGTCGATGCGCTGCTGCTGATTGCCGCGCTGGCTTTACCGCTTTTCTTATTGACTCGTTTGGGTGTGGATTGGCGTACAGGACCGGAAGAATACTAATCTTCGAATCGGCAAGATAATAAAAACGTAAGAAATGCATCCCGCGATACCTGGGTCGTGTAGCATCCGGGCAAGCGCGACAATATTCAATTTTAATCTTGAGTAAGGCTGTCGATACGCTGGCGCGAGCTGTGAATTACAGCTTTAGGCACCACTGAGAATGATGCATTACCCGCTACTCAGGAGTGAACCAACCGCCTTTTTCTGTTGCGGCGCCAAAAGTTCCGACACCATCACCGGCCTGGAGATATGAAAACCCTGGGCATAATCGATGCCGATCGATTTGAGTGTATCCAGCGTCGCCTTATCTTCGACCCATTCGGCGATGGTTTGCAGTTTCAGTACCTTGGCGACGTCGTATATGGTACGGACCATAGCAAGATCGACCGGGTCGTTCAGCATATCTCTGACGAACAGCCCGTCGATTTTGAGAAAGTCCAGCGGTAATCTTTTGAGGTAACCGAACGAGCTCAGCCCGCTGCCGAAATCGTCGAGCGCAAAGCGGCAACCCAGCCCTCTCAGGCGTTTGATAAACTCGATCGCGATCGAAAAATTAGCGATCGCCACCGTTTCGGTTACTTCAAAACATATGCTTTGCGGATTAATCCCGTAGTGTCGCAGCATGCCGATGATGAAATCAGCCAGCGCCGGATCGCAAACCGATTGCCCCGACAGGTTAATCGTATACATCTGATCCGCGGGGTATTGCAGTTCGGTTTTCAGTTGCGCGGTCGCGGCAAGCGCATTTTCGATAACCCAGCCGTCGAGATCGCGCATCAGATCGTAACGCTCGGCGGTTGGAATAAACAGTCCCGGCGAAATCAGGCTGCCGTCGTCCTGCGGCCAACGCAATAAAAATTCGTAGATTATCTGCGGGCTTGTGTTATCACCCAGGGATACCACAGATTGTAGAGCCAGCTCGAACTCGCCGTTTTTAATCGCTTCCTTGATGCGCGGTAGCCACTGCATCTGACGATATTTCTCGGCGATTTCGACGTCGTCGACACGGTAAACATGTACCATGTCGCGTCCGGAATCCTTGGCCGCGTAGCACGCCAGGTCGGCGGCACTCAACAGGTCGGACAGGTCGCCGCTCATGCGGTTAATCATGACTAGCCCGATGCTGGCGCTGACATCGAATATTTTATCTTCCCACTTGAAATGCATTTCGCGCAGCGCCGCGCGCACCGTCTCGGCCTTTTTCTGCGCCCCATCCAGATTGCAGTTATGCAGCAATAAACCGAATTCATCCCCGCCGAGGCGGGCTACCAGGTCTTCCTCTCGTACCAGAGTCTGCAGAACGCCAGCCAGCCTCTTTAAAAGTTCGTCGCCGGCACTGTGACCGCAGGTATCGTTGACAAGTTTGAACTGATCGAGATCGATGTAACACAGCGCGTTATGTCTGTCGTTCTGGCGACTTAGTTCGAGCGCTTCCTTGACCCGGTTTTCGAATTCGGCCCGATTGATCAGCCCGGTCAGCGAATCGTGGCTGGCCTGATAAACCAGCTGATTGGTCAGCTCCTGCTCGAGGCTGACATCGCGCAAGACCAGCATGGAGCCGATCAGTTGTCCCTGCGAATCCATCAACGGCGCCGCGTTGCCATCGACCGACAGCTGACCAGTGCCATTTTTAAGCACGATATCTATGCCGGTTTGACGCAGGTTGCTTTGCGTCATATCGATATAAAAGTCAACCGGGTCGGATATCGCATCGCCGAACGGCTGGAACTCTAGTTTTACCAGATCCGCGAGGAGGCGACCCCGGGCATCGGCCAGGGTGCAATCCAGCATATGTTCGGCAACCGGATTCATATAGTTGATATTATGATCGACGTCGGTGGTAATCACCGCGTCGTTGATCGAGCGTAACACCACCTCTGCTCGCTCGCGCTCCTTGTACAGCTGCGATTGTGCCTGGTTCTTGTCCCGCTTCAGCAGGTAGCGGCTGCGCAGTTCGAGGACGGTAATCGAATAAACAATCGCGCACAGCAGACCCGACACGATAACCCACAGAAACATGTTTCGAGTCGGAACCAGATGATAATGGGCTATTAATCTGAGCACGATGTTGCCCACCTCGATCCTGGTCTCCAAGACGTCGGTTGCCCCAGGTTCATGATGTGAAAACATGTCACCATCATCGGTTAACAGGCTAAATTCCACAGGTAAACGTGTTCCACCCTTGGCTTGCGAAAAATTAGTCAATTGATCCCAGTCGAGAACGATGGCGAACATGCCGCTGACCTGTTCGAATCTATCCGCGGAGTTTGCCTGTATCGAGCGGCCGAAATAGGTTGGTTTCAATAATACCAGGTGACGCGATTTTCCCAGTCCCTGCGGCGCGGCGATCAGCTGGCTCGCGTTTTCGCTGGCCGCCTTGTAAAAAACCCTCTCCACATTATCGTCTGCAAGCCAGTCCATACCCATCAGGCTCGCCGACGACGGCGTCAAGGGTTCGAGAAAACTGGTGACCAGGTGATAGCCGGGATCTACTGGCCATCTGTTTTTACGCGCGGGACTTTTTATCGAAAACTGGCTGAAACCGGATTCGTGCATTTCCTCGATGAACAGCTGCTTCTCGTCGCGACTGATATAGGACAGGTATTGCATAGAATCGATAAAACGATAATCCTGCAGTATTTCCTCGCTGAACGGTGTAAACAATGCCGCGTCCATCTCGTCGCTAGCCTGGTACAGGCCCACCAGCGCATCCATCGAGGCCTGGGCAATCGCCAGGCGCTGGCCTATCTCATGTAGTGCCACGTCGGCCTGCACCTCGTAACGCGCGCGCTGCTGGTAGGACTGCAGGTTAAAAACCAGCCAGCCAACCAGCGCAACCATGACCATTCCCGAAATCAGGAACAGTAGGCGAGAGTTAGCCTGCGGCATTTTCAAGTCGAGTGATCCCGAATTACGTTCAGTTAACCTTTTTTGCCTTGCGCAGGAACTTGCGTGGAAGCTTAATCCGGGTCGATTCGAGGTGAGCCGTGTTGATCCACAGGTCCCAGTCCCGATTGGCGACGATGGGTATTTCGCTCGGAGATTTACCTTTCAGGATTTCGATCGCGGTCTGGGCAGCCCATTCGCCATGTTCCTGAGGAATTTTGGTGAAGCCGACGGTACTGAAAGGCATCATCCACTCATGGCTGGTGACAGTCAGCTTCCTCGCATGCTCGACCGCAAAGACGGCCAACTCGGTTTTGTTCCAGTCGCTGATGCCCGAATAACTGCCCATCACAATGAAATCCACATCCTGTGCCGCCCGGTACTGTGCTTTCCATTCGCTGGCGCTGGACACGAGCATACCTTCCAAATCGATACCGAGTTTCTTCGAGGCCTCGGCGACGCGGTCCAGGTTCTTCTTTTCGGTCAGGGTGTCGGCTCCGAGATAGATCGCCTTTTTCGCCCCCCCGGAGTATTTGATCGCATGGGTCAGCATAGCCTCGAGCGGTGCCACCTCGACGATGCCGGTGACATTGCTGTAAGGAAAGCCATACTCCTTGACGGTCCAGTTAACGCCGCTGAATACGAATGGCGTAGCGGCATCCCGGTAGTACTGCTCGACCACGTATTTGGCCGCGTTATCGTCGGAGACTATGACCACGTCGGGTTGCCAGGTTTCGATTTCGCGCTTGACCGCGACCGCAGCCGACTGCTTGAACTCCGGGCTCTTGTTGCGCTTGGTATCCATATCGATCTGCCGAATTTCGCAGTGGCCGGTGAGTACCTTGCGCAATCCCTCCTCCACACCATCGGACCAGGCATAACCCCGGTGGTAGGAAGATACGTAAAGGCATTTATTGGCGCCGGAGTTTGCCGTCGATGATGCAACCAGACTGGATAAAAACAGACTCGCGGCGGTGATTAGAATCGTATGTTTGTGATGCATGATTATTTCCTATTCAACCTGGTAAAACCAAGACCAAGACCGTCAAAACGACTACCGGGCCGCGTTGCCAAATTAATAAATGGGTATTCAAATCATTAATCGGCAAATCTTCGGTATTCTTGAGCCGGCAATTCGGCTGAATGTGGGCGCAGGTGGCAATCCTTTTTTACGCTTTGGGAGCCGGCCTCGCTTCCCGGCTCAAAAACTATAAGCCCCCGCCCGTTGACTTGCGAAAAAACAGTGCAGTTTTACGAAGGGAAGAAGGCAACCAGGTATGTGCGAGTGCTGGCGTTCTGGTACGCCGCCGATAAAAGTCCGAGGCTGTTTGACCCTGGCCCAATAATTCGAGCCGCCTTAGGATTAGAGACGGCCACGCATTCTAGGCTTGAGAATGATAACGGCGCGTTTAGCGGCAAATGCGAGAGTCCACTGCTTTATCAGGCGTCACTGTCAGGCATCGGTTTTGGCAGCCGCATTTGAACTTCGAAAATAGTTTTCACACAGCCCGGACCCACAGCGGACTCTGGAAAATATAGTTTTAATCGCGGAAAACGGCAGCTTGCAGGCGTTAAGCCAAATTAAAACGGTCAAATGTGCTGTGACTAAATCGTCGTCGATAAATGCTAGGTGTCAGACCAACCTTGCGTTTGAACATCCGTCTAAACGAGGCCGGATCCTCGTAACCCACCTCAATTCCTATTTGCTCAATTGTCTCATTACCTGTCTCGAGCTCTTTCTTTGCTTTTTCAATTCGGATCATGTGGACATAATCCATGGGCCTATCTCCCGTTGCCTGTTTAAATCTTCGTGAAAAGGTAGTAGACGGGAGCCCTGCTCGTTGAATCATACCTGCTATAGGATTAGGGTGTGAGTAGTGTTCGCCGACCCATGCCTGGCATTCATGAATAATTTTGTCGCCATGCAAGGCAAGATGCGTTTTAACCGAAAATGGGGCCTGGCTCATATCACGATTGGGTATAACCCAGAGTTTGGCAGCATTTACAGCCTGTTCAGTTCCGCAAAATCTAGTGATTAGATATAAAACCAGTTCCTGCCAAACGGTTGATCCACCTGCTGTAACAATGCGGCCATCATCGCCAGCTACGCATAAATTCTGATCGACTCGCCATTCGACTTCCGGATAGCGAATCTTTACCAGGTCGCGATATGCCCAAAAGGTTGTTGCTTCTAATCCATTGAGCACACCGGTTTCGGCTAAAAGCGCTGTGCTGGTGCACATCGAAGACAAAACCGAGCCGCGATCCCTCAATCGGGAAATCCAATCCAGCTCGCGTTGGTCGTGATCTCTTAGCGAAACTGTGTCATTGGGTACAAAACTCGCCAGAATTGCTATATCTGTATCTATGGCGTTCTCGGTACTGGTATTGGGTGAGATCAATGCACTGCCGCCACTACCCTTGCAGGTAAAAGGTTTGTCTTCTACGGCGACAATTTGCACATCAAATCTTGGGACGGCAATTTCATCGGAAACGAATGTCTCCCAGCCCACACCGACTGAACTCAAAACATCATAGAGACCGAACAGAACGGACGGAGATGTGTCGGGAGTTCCTAATATGCTGACCTTTATCGGTTGATGTGCTGGCATTGGGAGGTCTCTTTTCGATAGATTTGGGGAATATGCCTCCATATTGAGTGATTTGCCTCTTCGCAGTCAATTAATCCAGGGCTAGGCTTGATTTCGACAATCGCTAGCAAATGCCGGGAGGCAATCGATGGATTATTTGGATTTCAATACATTAGATGGCACTTCGTTAAAACTCAAAGCTGTTACTGTCGATGAATTCAGAAACAAATTGCGCGGCCAGTCGATCATTCAAGGCGATCCGGAATACAACGAATCTCGAGTTATCTGGAACGGATCGACAGATAAACATCCGGCGATAATGATTAAGTGCTCTGGCTCTGCCGACGTTATAGACGCTGTAAATTTTGCGCGTGAGCACGGTATTGTCGTTGCCGTGCGTGGGGGCGGTCACAATGTGGCAGGTAATGCACTGTGCGACGGTGGGATGGTAATCGATCTGTCGAAAATGAATAGCGTTCGTGTTATTGAAAAAACCCGAAGAGCTTTCGTTGGTGGCGGAGCCTTACTCGGAGATGTGGATCGCGAAACTCAGGTTTTTGGTTTGGCGGCCCCTTTAGGTGTTGTCTCACTCACCGGAGTTGCTGGTTTGACCTTATGTGGCGGGCTGGGCTATCTACGCCGAAAGCACGGTATGGCATGCGATGCACTTGTCTCAGTCGACATAGTTACCGCTGACGGAAAATTAGTTCATGCAAGTAAAGCAGAAAATGAGGATTTGTTTTGGGGGGTCCGTGGTGGCGGCGGAAATTTTGGCGTAGTCACCTCATTCGAATTCGAACTGTATCCCGTCGGACCAACGGTAACGCTCTGTGCTCCATTTTATCCAATGAACGAACATACTGCTGACCTGGTTTGTAGCTGGCGTGATTTCATGTCTGATACGCCAGAAGAAATCACTTCAAATTGCCTTTTCTGGAGCGTTCCAGCACATGCTCATTTTCCCGAAGAGCTGCAGGGAATACCAGTCGTCATACCTGCGGCAATACATATAGGAGACCCCGAAGAGGCAGGTGATTTAATGAAGCCACTGCGCGAACTGGGCAACCCGATACTGGACCTGAGCGGACCACTTCCCTACGTAGATTTACAAACCGCATTCGATCCATTGTTTTCCAAGGGTGAACGGCAAAACTACTGGAAATCACTCTACCTGAATACGCTCGATGAAAATGCGATAGAGAAAATCGTCGAGCGGGCACATAACCGACCTGACCCCTGGTCATTAATCGCGCTCTGGCATTTGGGTGGCGAAATGAATCGAGTAAATCCGGTTGAAACTGCCTTAGGTATACGTAATGCTAACTATTTACTCAGCCTCGATACTTCCTGGACCGATTCGGCAGACAACGAAAGTGCAATCGCCTGGACCCGCGAAGCCTGGGCTGAAATGCAACCCTATTCAGGGGGTGGCTCTTACCTGAACTTTCCCGGGCAAGGTGAAGAAGGTGAGGTGTTACTAAGGGCATCTTATGGCAGTAATAATTACGATAGTTTAGTTAACTTGAAAAGGAAGTATGACCCTACAAATTTGTTCCGACTTAACCAAAATATATCTCCAGCAGCATAACCAGCATTAGATGGGGATTTCATAGCGCATTGTCGTTTCATGTATCGCCGCGCGAGAGACCGCTATTGGCCTATCTGAGGAGCTGAACGGGCGCGTTCGAGCGTCTGTTTAGGTGAAATGCTTTGGGTCCCGGGTTTTCGTTTTACTTCTGACCCTAGCCTAGGCCTTGCTGAACATGGATAGATATTCCACTGATCGATTCTGATTACCGATATGAATCGTAATGATATTATCGAATTTAACCTGGGGGTGACGTGCGTGTTTCTTGGCATGCCAGAATACGTTACGTAATCTATCGTGTGCATGCATGGTAATCATCACAAACTCCTCGGGTTTCATGTCCTCGATATTCACCTGGGTTAGGTTAGCCTGCCGGATTGTCTCCTCCCAGCCTTGACAATTATCACCACAAATCATCACATACTTGCCACCCATTTCGACTAACCAGTTAGAAACTTCATATTGACGGGTGTGGCTGACATTGTCCTCGATGGCGAGAACCGCCTTAAACGGTGCCAGGTGCCTGATTCCCGGTAGTTTGTTACTTTCAGTGAGTTGAAAATATTCCATTGATGGCGCGATTGATTGATACATTCCGACCCGTTTTCCAGGTTATTGATGCGGTGTAATTTATCATATTTATGTGCCCGGGTTTGGCTGCAGGTAGCCACTACCGAGATGTTTTCCGGCGTCAGCGTTCGATTTCTGCATTTACTGTGAACGGCTTCTCGCCGTTGATGAATCGCTTTGCATAAGCTCAATCCAGTAAGAAATGAATACAACATCTGATACATGAATCGAGCCATTTCGAAAAAATCCAGGCCTGCGCTGACAAGGTCCGATTTGATTAAGATCCTTTCCAAAAAGCAGGAACACTTGGCGCAAAGGGATATCGAGCTGGCAATCAGGAGTTTGATAAACGTAATGAGCAGTTGCCTGTCCTCAGGTCAACGTATAGAAATAAGGGGATTTGGTAGTTTTAACCTGCATTATCACCCACCCCGAAGCGGAAGAAATCCACGAACCGGGGAATCGGTTAATATTCGAGGCAAGTACGCTCCGCACTTTAAACCCGGCAAAGAACTAAGGAAAAGAATTCGGTAGTAGCTGGTGCCATGACGGGTAATTTGATGGTCGCAATCTCTTATGATTGCGTCCTGAATGCGCGCGTGTGCCAGCGTCTCATCAAGCCGGACCGGGGCAGTCGAGCCGACCACGTCAGCGTGCAGTAGTACCGCGAGCTTGCGGGCTGGTTCCTCGGCCACTTAGATTCTTATCGTTATAATTATGCGGGGCGTATGCGCTGATAGTATCGTGGGTGAATTCGGGGAACAAGTTGATGCTGATCCACGACGGGAAAACGGCACCTGGTTTGATTGCAGTTTTCAGGGCTACGAGCGGTAATTGGTCGAATGGCGAAGTATATTAAAAGTTAACAAGCGTCCAGACCGATTACCTTTGCTAATCGGAAATTTTCGTATAACGGGTGAGGGAGGGGGGCCTGTCGAAATCACTGCTGTGTTAGCAGGATGCGCAGGAAGTTGCCCGGGATGACGAGGACAATCGTCATCCCGGGTGGAGCAGGGTCGACGAACTAGACCAGTTCGGCGAAGCATTTCTCGAGGATATCGAGGCCCTCGTTGATTAGCTCTTCGCTGATGTTCAGTGCCGGTAGAAAGCGGATAACGTTGCCGCGCATGCCGCAGCTCAACAGCGCCAGGCCATTTTCGTAGGCACGTCCCACGATGGCCTTGGTCAGCTCCGCATCGGGCTGGTCGGGATTGCCGCTCTGCACCAGCTCGATCGCCATCATCGCGCCGTGGGCGGTGCGCACATGGCCGATGTTGGCGGGGTATTTCGATTGCAAGTCCTTGAGACGCCTGTCGAAGACCGCGGCAACGCGCAGCGCGCCGCCGGCCAGGTCTTCCTCGGCGATCACCTCGATCATTGCCAGCGCCGCTACGCAACCCAGCGGCGAGCCGGCGTAGGTGCCGCCCAGCCCGCCCGGCATCGGGGCATCCATGATCTCGGTCTTGCCGACGACCGCGGCGATCGGGAACCCGTTGGCCATGCCCTTGGCGATCGTCATCAGGTCGGCCTCGACGCCCGCGTATTCGCTGCAGAACAACTTGCCGGTGCGTGCGAAGCCTGACTGGACTTCGTCGATAATCAACAGGATGCCATGCTCGTCGCAAAGCGCCCGCAGCGCCTGCAGGAATTCCACCGGGGCCGGGTAGAAGCCGCCTTCACCCTGCACCGGCTCCACCAGAATCGCGGCGACATCGCTGGGCGCGATATCGGCCTTGAACAGGTTGTCGATTCCCTTGAGCGCGTCGGCGACCGATACACCGTGGTATTCGATCGGGAACGGCGCGTGGTAAATCTCCGCCGGGAAGGGACCGAACAGGTTCTTGTAAGGCGTGAT
>Ga0224512_10000543_pt1 | contig 39583 bp, 33 predicted proteins | sample SF_May12_sed_USG_4_FD_169103 | JGI IMG/M metagenome (GOLD analysis project Ga0224512, IMG submission 169103) | Sediment microbial communities from San Francisco Bay, California, United States - SF_May12_sed_USGS_13 | ecosystem: Environmental > Aquatic > Marine > Sediment | place: USA... | reverse complement strand
CGATGACCACGCTGCCGGCAGGCGTATCGACTCGATAAGCAAGTGACCCGGCAACGTGCGCCGTTGCGACGGCGCTGACCTTGACGTCACCCGATTTCCAGACGATCGCGCCCGGTTCAACAGGCAGCGGCAGACCGACTTCCCGCACTGTAACGATACCTTTCGGTCCATCCGGGTGTCGCTTGTTGTTTTCAGCGTAGCGTTGCGCGATTTCACCGGCATGAATGAACGCGTCGGCTGTGTGTTCGAGCAGATTCCTGCAGCTCATGGTGCGTGCGGGAGGCGGTCGGTCCGTCTTGACATCGGCGCTGCAGACGACATCGATCATGCCGCCCAGAAAATGCCAGCGTAGTTGCAACAGGCCGGCCAGGCCCTCGGTATGATCGGAGTGCACGTGGGTAAGAAATACTGCATCGACCTTATTCGGTGAATAGCCGAGTTGCGACAGCCTCTCTGTCGTGCCGCGCCCCGCATCAAACTGCAACAATACGTCGCTGCAGTTATTGCCTGACGCGCCGTATTGCACGAGGGTGCCCGACCCTGCAAGGCCGTTTACCGCCGGCGGCCCGCCTTGAGTACCCGTCAAGGTAACCTGCAGGCAATTGTCTGATGCAACCTCGGCAGACCCTGCACACGCTGCCAGCGCCGCAAATGTGAGCAGCAGCGCGAAACAGCTGCGGAGGCCGACAGTCATTAAAACTCCGTGTTCCAGTCACTCTCTTCGATGATCGTTTTCAGCTTCTGCAAATACGCTGCCGAGTACGCGCCATCGATCGCCCGATGATCGAACGAATGAGCCAGTATGCCGACAGGGCGTATTTCAATCGAATCACCAGTATCGCTCTCGACGACGTGCGCCCGCTTCTTGACTGCGTCCAACGAGAGGATGCCTACCTGCGGCTGGTTGATAATTGGAGCAGTAAACAGTGTGCCGAAGGGCCCCGGATTGGACAGAGTGTAGGTACCGCCCTGCAAATCGTCTGCGCTCAGCCGTTTTGTCCTGGCGCGTGTTGCCAGGTCATTGAATGACTCCGCGAGACCGGACACAGATGACGATCCGGCATCTCGCACGACCGGCGCGACCAGGCCTGCGTGATTCAGATCGATGGCAATGGCGAGATTGATGTCCTTGTGTACGAGCAATGACTCGCCATCCACACTGGCGTTCACTTTCGGGAATTCGGCCAGTGCGAGACACACGGCGCGCGCGACGAACGGCAGGTATGTCAGTGAGTAACCCTTGTCTTTTTTCCAATCGTCTTTTTTGACAGTGCGAACGGCATCAACCGCCGTGAAGTCGACGTCGATTGCCTGCAACACGTGGGGTGATGTCGCTTTCGATCGCACCATGTGCTCGGCAGTAATCTTCCGAAACCGGTCGAATTCGATTCGATCTGCGGTCGCAGCAGCGCTATCGGCGCTTGCACCAGTATCGATGTGATCGAGAACATCCTGACGTGTTACGCGTCCATCGCGCCCCGAACCCGCAATGTCGGCAATGTCGAGACCGTGCTGTTTCAACAGACGTCTGACCGCCGGTGATATTTTTCCGCCACCCGACCTGGCCGGCAGTCCGGCCGGGGCCGACTTCGGCGCATCGCGTGCTGTCACTGCGGCAGCCGATGCCGGTGCCGTTTCCGCAGCTACTTCGCCTTCAACCGCAATGACCGCCAGAACCGTGCCCACATCGACCGTTTCGCCTTCCGGCACATTGATACTGCTCAGCACGCCGGACGCGGGGGCTACTATCTCGGTAGCGGCTTTGTCAGTCTCGACATCGAGCAACATCTCACCCTTCTCGACCGGGTCACCAGCGCTCTTGTGCCAGATAGCAACGGTGCCCTCGAGAACCGTTTCACCCAGTTGTGGCATCAGGACATCCATGCGCGTTCCTTAATCTACAAGCTTGAGTACGGCGGCGACGACCTTCTCTGCGCTCGGCATGACCGCGTCTTCGAGCGCGTCGGCTGATGGCAAGGGTATGTGCGGCGTCGTGACGCGGACGATTGGTCCTTCGAGGTCCCAGAACAGTTCCTCGGCCACGAGAGACGACACTTCCGCACCCCAGCCGCACAGCCGCGGATTCTCTTCGACAGTGACCAGTCTCGCAGTCTTGGACACCGACTCGAAAATCGTCGTCGTGTCGAGGGGCACAAGCGAACGCACATCGATGACTTCGGCTGAAATTCCGTGATCAGCCTGCAGGGTATCGGCCGCCGTCATCGCGCGCCGCACCATCGCGGCCAACGCAATGATTGTGACATCGCTGCCCTGCCTCAGGACCTTCGCCTTGCCCAGCGGCACGACATGCTCACCCTCAGGCACATCACCTTTTGTTCCATACAGCGATTTTTGTTCAAAAAACAGCACCGGATCCGGGTCCCGAATCGCCGCTGCAAGCAATCCTTTGACGTCGGCCGGGCTCGACGGTGCGACCACTTTGAGCCCCGGAACCGCCATCGCCCAGTTTTCGACGCTCTGCGAGTGTTGTGCACCGAATCTCGCGCCACCACCGTTTGCGGCTCGAATCACCAGCGGAAAGGAACACTGGCCATCGGTCATGAAACGCGTCTTCGCGATCTGGTTGACGACGAGGTCCCAGCACACCGCGAAAAAATCCGAAAACATGATCTCGGCGATCGGCTTAAGGCCCGTCATGGCTGCACCCATCGTCGCGCCGATGATCGCCTGCTCCGCGATCGGCGTGTCACGCACACGCAACTTGCCGAATTCGGCCTGCAGACCTTCAGTCGTCTTGAACACGCCGCCGGCAGCAGCAACATCTTCGCCGATGAACACGACCGTGTCGTCGCGCCGCATCTCCTGCGCGATACCGGCAGCAACGGCCTCCCGATAACTCAGTTGCGCCATGTCGAACTCCCGTCCGCCCAGACATCGATTTCGGCAATCTCCAGCGGCGGCGGTCCGCTGTTGCGCGCCGTCTCTTCGGCTGCGTCCACGCGTGCAGCTTGTTCGGCCTCGATCGCTTCGATCGCTGCTACCTCGATGCCATCGTCGAGGAGGCGCTGCCGATAGGTAATGACCGGATCACGTTTCATCCACGCGGCGACTTCCTCATCCGGGCGGTACTTTCCCGGATCTGCGCGAGAATGACCGCCGTGGCGATACGTTTGCACTTCTATCAGGCTGGGACCATCGCCAGTCCGCGCTTTTTGGAGAGCAGCAACGGCGACGTTATAGACCAGATCGGCGTCGTTGCCATCGATCAGCACCGGTTCGAGGCCATAGGCGGAGGCACGATCGGCGCCCGGATTCGGCACGGCGGTGACCTCGCCAATCGGTGTGTACTCCATATAGAGGTTGTTCTCACAGACATACACCACCGGCAGATCCCAGATCGCTGCGAAGTTCAACGACTCATGAAACGCGCCGATGTTCGTCGTGCCGTCGCCAAAGAAGCACACGGCGACCTGTCCCGACTCGCGGTATTGTGCGGACCACGCTGCGCCGGCTGCAATTGGCATATGCGCCCCGATGATCGCGTACGAGCCCATCGCCCCTCTTTTCGCATCCATCAGGTGCATGGAGCCGCCCTTGCCGCGCAACAAGCCGCATTCCCGTCCCATAAGCTCACCGAGAATGCCGGTCATCGACGCGCCACGCACCAGCGTATGGTTATGGCCGCGATACGTGCAAAAACTGTAGTCATCCTCGCGCATCGCAGTGCCGAACCCAGCCGCCACGGCCTCCTGACCCAGCGCCAGGTGCGACGTACCTTTGATCAGGTTCTGCATGAACAGGTCGTAGGCACGTTGTTCCATCATGCGACAGGCCTGCATTTGGCGGTACAACTGCAGACGCGTCTCGGTATTCGGCGTTGTGGCGTTTTCAATGGCAGCGGCCAGCTGCCCTGTTTGATTATTCAATGGCAATGCTCTGATCATTTATCGACAGATCCGGGATGTTACGGCACGTATCGATTTTTCGGTAGCATTTCAGCGCAGCAATCTGCAGCACGCTAGCGCCTCTGCGCAGTTGGCGAGTCAGCCCGGCCATCCGAGAGCGAATCGACCTGGCCCGGTAACGGCCACGATAAGCAGGCCGCCCACCACGCCCAGATTCGCCATCGCGACACGACTGATGACGAGCCTCTGCATGCCGGACATGCGCCAGAAATGATGCACCTTGATCGTTGCAACCATTGTGAATACTGCGAGTAGCAACGCCGACTCGGCGACAAAGATACCAAGAATCAAACAGATCGATGCAGTCAGGTGCAGCGCGACCGTCGCAGGCAGGGTAATTTCCACGAACCCCACCCGGGCCACGCGAAACTCCTCCAGCGCCTTGCGATAGCAGATGCCCTTGTGCAGGCCGCTGACCAGGAAAGGCATCGCGAGACAGATTCGGCCGATGAGCAATGCCCAGGACATGAGCGGCGGTTCAATCAATGTCATAACCCATTTTAATCGATTAAATGTGGAATACCGGCATTTTAGCGATATACTGACCGCGCTGGCGATTCAGGCGATTCATTCGCGGCCGTCAGAACAGTAATGGCCCGCTAACAGTTGAGCAAGAACAATGATCAATGCCGCAATCATCGGTCTCGGATGGTGGGGAAAGACCCTCGTCGAAGCCGTTTCGGGCGTCAGCGAGCACATTCGCTTCGTTGCCGCAACGACTCGCAGCCTGTCCGACGACGCCAGGGCTTTTGCCAAAGAGCACAATCTTGAACTCCGGGAGTCCTGGGAGGACATCATCGCCGATCCGACGATCGACGCCGTAGTCCTGGTGACGCCAAACTCGATGCACAGCGCGCAGACCATCGCCGCTGCGCAGAACGGCAAGCATGTCTTCTGCGAGAAGCCCTTCGCACTGACGCACGCGGATGCCGCGAGCGCGGTGGCGGCGTGCGAGAAGGCCGGCGTTACGATTGGTGTGGGTTACAACCGTCGGTTTCATCCGGAGATCACCAGGCTCCGTGAAAGGATCAACTCCGGCGAACTGGGGACGATATTGCACTGTGAGGCGACGATGACCTTTCCAAACGGCCTGTTCCTGAAACCGGACGCATGGCGCGCCAGCAGGGACGAAACGCCTTGCGGAGGCCTGACACCGATGGGTGTTCATGCCATCGATGGTTTCATCGACTTGTGCGGCGAGATCGATCAGGTCTATGCGCAGAGTTTTCGACGTGTCGTGGAAGTCGATGCCGACGATACAACGTCCGTATTGTTTCGCATGAAAGACGGTATGTCGGGATACCTGTCGACAATGACGGCAACAGGCGGCGGTTTCAATTTTCAGATATACGGCTCCAATGGTTTCGTCAAGCTCGAGGGCATGACGCACGTTGCAGGCGCGCCGTCTGAGGAGCGCCGCTTCAAACTGTTTGGCAATTGCACCTACAAGCCGATCAAGGGTCCCGCCGAAACCTGGGATGCTGCGTCGTTTGATGTGGCGCGCGCCGCGCTCGACGCGTTTGCCCGTGCGGCGGAAGGCGGCGAGCCGTACATCATCTCGAACGAGGAAACCGTTCATTGTGCCGCGGTCACAGAAGCCATCGTCAAGTCGGCAGCCAGCGGCCAAGCGGAAAAAGTCTGAAATTACCAGCTGGATTCAATGAAGATTTTCGTTCTTCGCCATGGCATGACCTCGAATGCGGATGCCGATGAAGACCGCGAACTCACCGATACGGGTGTTACCGAAGTCGAGAATGTCGTAAATCTTCGGCGCGACGACTTGCGTGGCGTAACGCGCATCTATTCCAGTCCGCTCAAGCGCGTCAGGCAAACACTCTACGTGGCCAAACGCCTGATCGGATTCGCAGGGTCGATTGAAGAATCTCCCTACCTGAAGACCGGCTCCAGGTTGCCTGAGATCGTGAACTTCGTGAATGACCTCGACTTCGGCGGCGGCGATATTCTTGTGAGCAGCCACCAATCCTGCACAAGCATCCTCGTCTTGTGGCTGACGGGTGAGGATATCCTGATTCCCAACGGTAGCCTGCTCGCGATCGATGTCAAAAAGCCCGAACAAGGTGCCGGAAAGATCCTCTGGCAGCAAAGCCGGGACGGCAGCAACGTGAAACGCGCCGCCAATTTCGTGGACCAGTTCTAGATTTCAGAACTGCGAGTTTCGCCTGCCTCGTTGGCCTGCCAGATCATTCCTGACTCGACGTCAAGACAGGTCAGCCAACCCTCCCCATGTGCCCACGTATCAATACATATGGAATGACCGTCGTTGAGTGGTAGTCCGGTTCGTTGCGCTGTATGGCCGCAGACCATGATCTTGCCGGAACAATGTGGTTGCGGATCCTTGTACTTGCGCCAATAGAGCGTTGCATCAGTTTGATCGTCCAGAGCAACATTGGCATCAGCGAATGCGTGGACGAAAAAGTGCGAGTCACATTCGTAGTAAGACACGAGCTCATTTTCAAGAAAGTCGATGTGCGCGTCAGGAATGTCGGCAAACGATCCTTCAATATCTGCAGCCGGTGAATAGGAAAGTAGCGTCGCTTCGCCCCCATAACCCAGCCAGGCCTCATACCAGCTGTTCATCTCGCGTGAATCGAGCATCATGATTTCATGATTGCCCCGCAGCGGGACAAGCGTGTGCGTCTTGCCCAACTCGATGACAAAATCCAGGACCGCGCGAGAATCCGGTCCGCGATCGACGTAGTCGCCCAATGAGACGATTGTGTCGTCCGGCCGGGGAGCGACATAGTCAATGAGAGACGACAGTGCATTGATACAACCATGGATATCGCCAATGGCGAGATGCCGTTTCACAAAAACGACCCTAAGTCATCCTGTCGAAAATACGCCAGATGTCGCGGCACGAGAGGAGTCCAGAATTACAACGAGAGCACATGCTCCCTCATACGTTGACGAGTTGCCATATCAGGGAGCCGACCGTACCCGGCCCGCATATTGTCCACAACGTGTTTGACCTTGCTGGTTTCTGTCACAACACAGGTCAGGGCCGGATTGGACAGCATGTATTTGAGTGAGAACTGTGCCCATGACTCGCAATCGAATTCGGCCGCCCATTGCGGTAATTGCTTGCCGGCCACCAGACCAAAAAAACCACCATCGTCATTAGTCTTGAATGCCTCGACACCGATGACTGCGATGCCGCTGTCTTCGGCAAGGGGCAGGATGCGTTCGCCGGAATGCGGATGATGGATCGAATAGCGAACCATGATGAAATCAGGTCTCTCAGCTTTCATAAATCCCTCCAGCTGCGAGTAATCGGTGGTTCTCGCCAGGCTGACACCGATGTATCGCACTCTGCCAGCCGCCTGCCATTCTTTGAGCGTCGGCCAGTGCAGATCCATCTCCCGCATATTGTGAACCATCAGGAGATCCATGGGCCGCTTGTTCAGATTTGCAACCGTTTTCTCGAGGTGTGCAATGCCCTCCTCCTTGCCGTTTACGGTGATCTTTCCGGTCAGGAATAGCTCCTGTTGCAGACCCATCTCCGTAAGGAGTTCGCCGATCACCGGCACGTCAGGCCGGAAAAAAGCGGGCGTGTCGATCAGCCTGCCACCCATGTCCACCATAGTCTGGATAAGCGCTTTCGGCAGATCCCTTCCTTCGGGCGGCAACTCGACAAAGGGCAGAGGCGCCCCCAGCCCGACGACAGGCAAAGCTTCGTCGGTGCCGGGTATCCGACGAGTGCGCATCGATTCCTCCGCACACGATGCAAGCGGCAGTGACGCGGCCGCAGCAAGAGCTGCGCTTTGCGCCAGAAATCTTCTGCGGCTTATTTCGTGAAAGTCAGGCATGCTCGCCTCCAATGTAAAGAAGGGGCCCCGCGAGGCCCCTTTTTCGCGTTGTAAGACGCGACTGTAACAATGTACTCAGAAGTTGAAACGAACGTCCATGCCAAATCGCCTTCTGCCTTCGTAATTACGCGGCGAGCTACCGGGTCCTGCTCCGCCATTATTGAAGTGGAAAGAGCTCGCCGGACCCCATCCGCCCCAATCGAATTCGTCCAGAAGGTTTTGGCCCCAGAGGGCGACTTCTGTCGACCCGTTACCGGACGTCCAGGTTACGCTTGCACCGACATTGTCGATTGCAGGACGCTCAAACGCTTTACCGACGCCGTCAAGCTCCAGAACATTGTATCTGACGGCCGGGGGCTCAACCGTGCTGCGATGCTGGATGTCAGCGCGGACCCGTAAAGACGCGCCGCCGGACATATCGAAGCTGTACTCGCCGAACAGGACATACGTGTTTGAAAGCCCGGTCGGCAAGCCACTAACATCGTTGCCTATTACGGTGTTTGTATCCGGGTCCCAGGTCGCACCGGTAAAGGAGTTTGGACCTAATTTGCCGTCATAGAAAGCGGCATTACCGCCAAGGAGCAGATTCTCGGTGGCCAGCCAGGTGCCCTCAAACTCGTAACCGGTCATTTCGATGCCACCGTAGTTCCGGATATCGGTTACGTACGAGCCTGACGGTAGTGGGACCAATACACTGTTCTGCGCGTCCTTCTGCTCCATGTCGAACACTGTTACGGCAAAACGAACAGTGTCGAAAGAGCCCTTCAAGCCAATTTCGACGTTTTCTACGGTTTCCGGCAGGACAATGGATTCATACAGGGACTGCAGATTACGTGCGTCATGCTGGAAGCCGCCGGATTTGAAGCCTTCCGAGAACAGCGCGTAGATATTCAAATTGTCGTTAATTGCGAAACTCAGCGAGACTTTTGCTGAGAAATCGTCCCAGCTTGCCGAAAGGTTTTCCGGTGCCGCTACACCAATGCCCATCGGGTTCGCTTCAGACCCACAAGTGCCGTCGCCGTTCGGGTTCAGCGCGCAGTTGGTCGCGGGATCGTACTGCGGATAATTGGGCCCAGGATCAGCACCCATGCCGCCGCAGCCACCACTGCGTCCCCAACATATGTTGGAAAACTCGTAGTCACGTGTCTCGTCCGTATAACGACCGCCGACTGTAATATTGAATCTGTCGCCCAGATCAAAAGAAACTTCGCCGAATAGCCCCAGGGACGACGTTTCTGATGTGCCGTTGGCAATCAGGTGCGACGTTGGCAGCGGGTTAATTCTGCCCGCGCCATTGCCACGTGGTGGCATACCGACGTTGTGCTCCAATCGATGCTCGGATTGTTCGAGCGCGTAAACGCCGGCCAGCCAGGTGATCGCGGCGCCGCTCGCGCTGTTGTCAGCCCGCAGCTCGGTAGAGAAAATGTCTGCATCGTTTTCAACGATCTGATCCTGAATGACCTCTGGCGTAGCGAACACGTCCATGATCGTCGCGTGTTCACCATCCTGCAAACCCGTTAATGACGTAACCGTAATGTCGCCGAGATTCCAGGCTAGTTCGCCGGTCAGAAACGTCATATCTCTGTCTTGATACCAACCACCTGGCGGCGGAGAACTTACCGAAGCTTTCCAGACATTACAGGGTGGCGTGTACTCGTTGATGTACGGCGGCGAAGTAAGCACGGGCACCGTGCAGGACTCATGACGTCGCACGGGTGGCAAGCCTCTGTCGATCATGTGCTCGAGTTTGAAGAATGCACTGAAATCGTCGTTCGGCTCGAATAGCAGGGAGGCACGCAGCGCGTGGTTGTTTTCTCCTTCCAGAGCTTTACCGGTATTTTCATCTTCCAGGGAGCCGTCGTACTGCTTCTTGTTGGCTGCCACACGGACTGAAACGGTGTCGGACAAAGCGCCATTGACGTGGCCACTGAATCCATAATAGCCGCGTGTTCCGGCCGACAGGTTCGCCGAAGCGCTGAAGTCCTGGCTCGGCCGGGCCGTAATGAAGTGCGCTATGCCCAATGTCGCATTGCGGCCGAAGGTCGTGCCCTGTGGGCCGCGCATAACCTCCACTCGCTCGAGATCGTAGACTGGTGGCGTCATCATGAACGCCTTCGTCAATGGAACTCCATCAACAACAATCTGTACGCCTGATTCCAGCGATGCGTTACCGACGTTGTAGGATTCCATGCCGCGTAGGGTGAATCCCGGTTGCGCCATCGTGAAATGCGCCCAGGTTGCACCGGGTGTCAACTCAATGACGTCATTGAGGTTGATGACACCCTGGTCTTCCAGGTACTGGGCGTCCATCACGTTGACTGCCAGCGGCGCGTCAGAAATGCTCTCTTCATAGCGTCTGGAGGTCACAGTGATCTCCTCCAGAGTGGCCCCGCGCTCCTGCGCGAGGACTGGCCCGGCAGGAAGCAGCAGACTGACCGCAACAAGCGCTCCAACTGCCGTAGATGCCAATTTCAAGTTTACGAAAACAGACCGGTCTTGCTCAATTCTTGTACTCATTTCTTGCCCCCAATTACTTGATGCCCTGTCCGAAGACTCTCGGACGCCTCATCTTCGAAATTGCTTTTCTGTTTATTCGATTTTCGCTTGTATTCTCTATAACGTAATTTTATCGAGAATACCATAACTTTTTTGCTTTTTTCGACTATTATTATATGCTATTGACTTTAAAAGGGATTTCGATTTTTTGCCGTCGTTAAGAGGCGCGCTCGAGCGACTTTGCTTGCCGGGGGCAGACCAGGCGCGACTCGCCTCGTGAAATGCCCAACAAATAACTGCTAAGATCAGGCGAATGGATTAAAATAATCGAAATTTGGTTAAGATTTCCAAATTTGACGATATAATTCTCGCGATTGACACATTTATGCGATCCAACATGGTTCTTAGAAAAATCAATTAGTTAAGACCGGAACCAGATACACAGAATCAGGAGAAAAGTAGTGGCGTATCGACAGGGTACTCAAGGCATGATGCAGGTTGACTACGAGCAACGCATGAATATGGATCGCATGCGTGAATATCGAGTCAACCGCATAAAGCATTACATGGACGAGTTCGATATTGAATGCTTGTTGCTTTTCGATACGGGGAACAAGCGGTATTCGACGTCGACCGCGGTCTGTTCACCGGAAATCGACAACATGGGCCGCTACGCGATCATTCCGCGAAATGGACCACCACACATTTTTGGTTTTGGCTCTGAGGTTGCGAGCGAAAAGCTCAACTGCCCCTGGATCGCGGATTACACCTTCCCTGCGCACGGCACGATGTTCGGCGCTTTGCCTGAGGCATGGGGTTGTTCAGACGGCTTTCTGAAAGACCTGGACATGGTGCTCGGCAACTTTGGCCTTGATAAAAGCAAGATCCGCATCGGCGTGGACGTCGTCGAATCGCAGATTCTTCTTGCGATGCAGGCCAACGGTTACACGATCGCCGATGGTCAGGGCGTCATGCAGTACGCTCGCTCCATCAAGAACGAAGATGAGATTGCGATCCTGAAACACGGTGCGGCAATCGTCGATGCGGCGTTTCATCGGATTGCAATGGAGATTCGCCCGGGCGCCAAGGAAAATGATCTGCAGGCTGTTGCTTCGCATGAAATGCATCGGCTCGGCGCCCAGTGGATACACAATGTGCAGGTAACGTCCGGCAACCGTACGAATCCGCATCCGCACCTGAGTTCAGACCGCCTGCTGCAGCCCGGCGACATCATCTTCATGGATATCGTATGTTTGTTTAACGGTTATCACACTTGTGTTTACCGGTGCTTTACAGTCGGACCGCCATCGCAAAAACAAATTGACACGCATGCGCGCTGCCTTGAAATCCAGCTGGGCGGTATCGACGCGGTCAAGCCCGGGTGCTCCACCGCTGACGTCGTCACCCGCTGGCCGGATTACCGCCAAATGGGTGCTTTGAACGAACATGAAATATTCGGGCTGCAATACGGTCACGGCATCGGCGTCGGCCTGTGGGAGTTTCCGATTATCTCGCGTGCGTACAGCATCGAGCATCCGGTTGAAATTGAGCCCGGTATGGTTTTCGCCCTGGAAACCTATGCGGGTAATGAAGATGGGTCTGATGGCGTGCGTCTCGAAGACGAGGTCGTCGTGACCGACACGGGTATCGAGGTCATCACCAGGTTCCCCACCGATAGAATCATTGGCTGCGGAATGAACTACTGAGCGCGGTCACCAAAATTGCAGTAATCCCCGGCGATGGCATCGGCACCGAAGTCATGCCCGAGGGTATGCGAGTACTCGAGGCCGCGGGCAACAAGCACGGCATCGACTTTGTCTGGCAGGAATTCGATTGGTCCTGCAAAACCTATCTCAAAACCGGCCGCATGATGCCCGAAGATGGCATCGAACAGCTACGTAAGTTCGATGCCATCTACCTGGGCGCCGCCGGCTTTCCGACGGTGCCGGATCACATTTCGTTGTGGGGCTTGCTGATTCCGATTCGTCGCGAATTCGACCAGTACATCAACCTGCGGCCCGTGCGTCTATTCGATGGCGTACCCTGCCCGCTTGCCGGCCGCAAAGCCGGCGACATCGACTTCTATGTCGTTCGCGAAAATGTCGAGGGTGAGTATTCGACGATAGGCGGCATCGAAAACGAAGGCACAGCTGAAGAAGTCGTTACGCAGCAAAGCATATTCACTCGACGCGGTGTTGACCGGGTTCTCAGATACGCCTTCGAGCTCGCCCAAAGCCGGCCGGCAAAACACCTGACCTCGGCAACCAAATCCAATGGCATCGTCCACACCATGCCGTACTGGGATTCGCGCGTCGCGGAGATGGCCACACACTATCCCGAGATCGAGGTCGATCAGTATCACATCGATATCCTGACCGCGAATTTCGTGCGCATGCCGGATCACTTCGACGTTGTCGTCGGCAGCAACCTGTTCGGAGACATACTCTCGGACCTGGGGCCGGCCTGCACGGGCACGATCGCGATCGCACCATCCGCCAACCTCAACCCGGCCAAGGAACACCCGTCGATGTTCGAGCCCGTGCACGGCTCCGCACCCGACATTGCCGGCCAGGGCATCGCCAACCCGATCGGCACGATCTGGGCGGGCGCGATGATGCTGCAACACCTCGGGCATCCGGATGCGCACGACACGATCATGTCCGCCATCGAAAAGACGTTGCGGGAAAAGACCTGCCTCACACCGGATATGGGTGGTCATGCCCGTACCGAGGAGCTGGGCGAGGCAATCGCCAAAGCAATCTAGGCCGTCATCACAGCAATTCGATCACGGACGGATTCGATCCGGGCTATCATTGCGAAGAAAATGATCTGGACTTGTGCTGGAACCAAATCGATGCAACCGCAAACGAGCCGCTCATGTCATTGATTGCGGGACTCAGTCAGAATCTCGCCGAGATCTTGCCGGGCCTCGGTAGCGGCGATTTTTGTCCCGCGCTCGTCAACACGATCCGCGCCCTGGTCCCTGTTGATGAGGTCAGCATCATTGTTTATGAATCGGGCAGCATGCCCGTTATAGATTTCGCCGATCCGGCACCGGACGCGCAACCCAACATCGGCGCATTCCTAAAAGGCGCATTTTTGCTGGACCCCTATTACATTGCTGCCACCAAACACCAGCGAAGTGGTTTTTTCCAACTGCGCGATCTTGTGCCGACAGCGTTTGAGCAAAGTGAATATTACCGTGTCTATTATCGACATTCCGAGCTGCATGATGAGTGTGGCTACCTTGTGCCGATCAATGATGGCGGATTCGTGAATATCGAGTTGGGGAGATTCGGTACAACTGAATTCAGCGGCAAAGACCTGCAAGTCTTGCGGGACATCTCCCCCCTGGTCTCGGTTCTTTGCGACTTGCACTGGCGCAAGAAGCAGCGCAATGACAAACGTGAGACTCGGTTGCGCGGCCAACTTGAATCGGCGTTGGCCAATTTCGGTGGCAGCGTCCTGACCAAGCGGGAGTGCCAAGTGGTCAATCATATTCTCGTAGGTCACTCCACCAAGACATTGGCCGATGCGCTCGAAATTTCGCCGGAGACCGTGAAACTGCATCGAAAGCACGCGTATGCCAAGCTCGATGTCAAGACTCAGTCCGAATTGTTCTACTTATTCATAGATTCATTGATGAGCGTCGAAAGGTATGACGCCGGCGATCCATTGCAGCCCTATCTCAAGAAACCGAATCGATCGCCGGCGCCGAATCTAGAGAATCAGTCGTAACGCGTCAGAGATATGACTGGTACTCCAATGGTGTCACGTGCTTTTGAAACTCAGCGATTTCCTGCTGTTTCGTCGCCGCGTACACGCGTCGAAATTCTTCACCAAAATAATGAAGAACGAATTCGGACTGACTGAATCTCCGTAGCGCCTCTGGCCAGTTGTCCGGCAGGACAGGATCACACTGCTTGTATGCGTCGCCTGCCAATGGTGGCGGTGCTTCCATCTCGTTCTCGATACCATGGAGCATGCCGGCGATGATCGCGGCGATAACAAGGTGCGGACTGGCATCAGCGCCGGCTACACGATGTTCTATGCGCGTCGCTTCATGACGGTCGGCCGGCACGCGGACTGCGACGGTTCGATTTTCATAACCCCAGGTCGGCGCCGTCGGAGCGTGATTGTCGGGCTGAAATCGCCGATACGAATTCAGATGCGGCGCAAACAACAACATGCAATCGCCCATCGCAGCCAGGCAACCGGCGATCGCATGCCGCAGTAATGTGCTGCCCTCGTCAGTGTCATTGTTGAAGACATTGTTGCCCTTCTTATCGACAAGACTGCAATGCACATGCATGCCGTTTCCGGCGAGTTCGATAAACGGTTTGGCCATGAAGGAAGCCCGCATGGCATGTTGCTGCGCGATACCTTTAATAGCGCGCTGCAGCATCAAACCCTGATCAGCCGCAAGTAAGGGATCGGCCTGGTGGTACAGATTGATCTCATATTGCGACGGCGCTGCTTCCGTTATCAAAGTATCGACGGGAAGATTTTGCGCCTCGCAAGCATCTCGAATGCCATGCATCACCGCGGCAACGTCCTGCATGGCGTCGATGCCGTATGTCTGACCGCCTATTGCGGCAGCTCCGCCAATCTCCGTTTGCGTGTGCCGCGGTCGTCCGTTGTCATCGCACTCGTTCTTGAACAGGTAGAATTCCATCTCCGTTGCTATGACCGGCGTCATGCCACGCTGCTCAAACTGAACCTGCAGACGACGAAGAACGGCTCGTGGGTCATACGCGCATGGCTGCCCGGACACCTCGTTAAGAGAGACAAGCACCTGCGCAGTTGACCGTTCGAGCCACGGCACCGGGGCCAGCGAACGGGGATCCGGGTCGCAGATACCGTCCGCGTCTCCGGCCTCGTATACCCAGGCTTCCGGATCCCGGCCCCAGATATCGAACGCCAATGTGCTAAGCGGCAGCTTCAGCCCGCCATTGAAAGCCTTGTCGATCTTCGATCGGGCAATCCACTTGCCGCGGAGCCTGCCGTTAAGGTCGGGCAGTATCGCCTCGAAGATTTCGATGTCGGGATATGCATCCAGCAGTTCCCCGAGTTGCTGCGGTAACTCTGCGGGCCTGGCCTCATTCCCACTCATAACCGAATCGGATCCCGACCGTACGCGGTCTTCTGTGGCCGAAGAAATGTGATGGCAAAATTCCACCATTATTATTCAAGCCATCGTAGGTGAACTCATCCGTGAGGTTCTCCACGTACGCGATCGCTGACCAGTTCTTGTCCGAGCGGTAGCCGATTCGCAGTGCCATTATGGTGTTCGATTCAATCATCGTTTCGGGGAAAGCGCCCCAGCCGCCGCCTCGCTCGCCTTCGTAGAAGGCTTCAAGGCTGCCCGTAATCTCACCCCCGCGAACCGGAAAGTTGGCGTTCAATACCGCCGCACCAGACCATTCCGGCGCCCAGAACAGGCTGCTTCCCTCGCAGCTATCTGCGGTATCGCCATCGCAGACCTGTTGCACGCCGGTTGCTTCCGTGTCGAGCCAGCTCAGCGCGAGATACAGATTCCAGTTATCGCTGAATCGGCTCGTAATGGAGCCTTCAATGCCAACGCCGTCAACCTGACCGACGTTTTCAACCGTGTTAGCGCCGGTATCCGCGTCAAAAAAACTGATCTGGAGATCCTCGTAGTCGTAAAAGAAGCCCGAGACGCTCATGTCCGTCGTGCCAGCAAATACTTTGCCCTTGTAACCTATCTCGTAAGAATCGACTGTCTCGGGTTCAAACGCCCGGGAGCGGGCCCCCGAGGCGGGATCGACGTCTGTCGTGCAACAGGGAATCTGGTCGCCGTTACCGTCAACAAGCGCAAAACTACCAAAGCCACCGGACTTGAAGCCTTCCGTATAGCTGGCATAGATCAGACTTTCTTCGCCAAATTGGTAGCGGCCGGATAGTCGCATCTGTGTATCCGACCAACTGTTCGTGGATTCGATGGGACCGGCCGTAGTGAATCCGTAGGCAAATACCGGCGCGTACTGGCTTTCGGGAGTCGGAACATCAAGGCTGAAGTCTTTTTGGTCGTCGGTATAGCGAACACCCAGACTGACGTCGAAGCTCTCGCTCACGTCGTAACTCAGATCCACATACGCTGCCCAGCCGCTGAATTCACCAACCACATGCCCCGGTTCCGTCAGCATGCCATCGGAGCTCGGCGTAAATGGCGAGCCGTAGTAGGCATACAAGCTGGCGCAGTCGCTAATGCCGTTACCGGGGTAGTAGTAATTGCCGTAGTAGTTGCAGAAAGCGTCCTCGGCACCGGACATAGCGAAGACCGCGTCGATCTCTTCTTTATAGTAGGACAGACCTGCATACCAGGACAGCGGGCCGTCATCATTAGACGTCAGGCGAAGCTCTTGTTGAAAATAGTCGCCTTCCTGGTCCTGCTGATAGTCGTTAATCGCCAGCGGTGTGCCGTCGTAGTCCTCGGTGTAGAAATAATCGTGGTCTTTGAAACCGGTGTTTGACGTCAATGTAAAATTGTCGAATTCGTAGTCGACGCGTGCCCCGATGGTGAGAATATCGGCATCGTCATTGTCACCGAGCGACTGGTCCGAATCGGCATCTTTTGCCGACCCTCGCGGGATGATGGCGTCGCCAAATACGTCCAAAAGCGTCTCCCAGTAATCCCCTTCGGCGATCGCCCGATAAACCGACCCGGACTGTTCGCGGGTTTCGTACTCCACCTGGGTATTAACCGTTAACCGCTCGGTCTCATAGGCGGTCGACCAGCGCAGCGCCTGTTTATCGTGCTCGATAAGGTCGCGCCCATCGAACAGGTTATTTACGAATCCGTCTTCTTTTGATGAATAGCCGGCGATTCGCATCGCGAACGCGTCGCTGACAGGAATATTCAGCGCACCTTCAAAGACGACATGCCCGCGTTCACCGACATCGAGATCGACATAACCGGTCATACCGCCATCGACGTCAGCCTTGCGCGTATGGATACTGATGGCGCCACCGATCGAGTTCCGGCCAAACAGGAAGCCCTGCGGCCCACGCAGTATTTCTGCCCGGTCGATGTCGTACATGCTCGTAACGGCCGATCCGTTGCGGCCTTCATAGAGTTCGTTCTTGAATATCGCGGCAGAGGGATCGCCACCAACGCCGAAATCCTGGGTCCGAATACCGCGAACGCTGACAGCGTCGATGAAGCTGTCCTGACTGTTGCCTGTGATGCCCGGCGTGAAGGAGATAAGGTCCTTTACATCGTCCATGTTGACGGACTCGATAAAGTTACCCGACAACGCCGTAATCGCCAACGGTACGTCCTGTACCGACTCGGCGCGTTTGGTCGCCGTTACAATAACTTCATCGATCTCCTGCGCGACCGCGGCGGAATTCATCGCAGTGACCACGATGGCAGTGGATACAGCAGTCGCAACCGCACTACGCTGCGGTCGACATGGATTTCGATTGCTTGTTCTGAGCTTCATGAATCCCCCAGGATCTTGTAATTTTCGAGCGCCCGTGCACGAGCGACCTGTTTCAAGGCTTAACCACAATAGCCAAATCGCAGAACGACCAGAATAACCCTTTAGGGTTAGTGCGACTCAGTGGGGAATGACCCCGTGCTGCTCGAGAACTTCCTGCATCGGACTGAGTTGATGCTGATACCGGCGCCAGCGGCCAATCGAGCGAGTATGCGCAGGTTCCCGTACCTGCACCGCACTGGCGGTCGATACCGCTTCAGCCTGTTCATGAAACCGCAGACAGGCGTCCTCCCACGGCAATTCCAGGTAGTCGATCAGCCTGCGGGTCGCATTCTCCAGGTCGCGGACCGTGTCTTCGTAGGAAATATCGAAGAACCGGCCGGGAAAACGATCTCGCCATACCTGCATAAGATGCAAATACCGGCAATGGTGTCGCGCCATTTCCTGCAGGTCGTAGGAGTGCAGATAAGCATCTGCGAATAGCTGCTTGTAGCTGGAAAAACAGGCATCCATAGGATCCCGGGTCAAATGCACTATCTTTGCGTTCGGCAACGCCTTGATGATGAGCGGAATCAGTAAGTAGTTTTGCGGCAGCTTGTCGACAAATCTCGGCGTATTGCCACGCATGCGCTTGCTCGACTCCAGATACAGGGTACCGACCTGCTTGCCGTCCACGCCCATCGCGGCTTCGAAAAACTCAACGGAAAATCGTCGAGGATCCCGATGATTGCTCAGTCGTCGCAGCGCCAGGCCGAATTGCTGCAGTTCGCCGGCCGAGTGGACTTGCGAATGACTGCTGATGATTCGATCGACCAGGGTCGTTCCGGTGCGCGGTTGTCCCAGTATGAAGATGGGCGCGGCGGAATCGTGCCCGTGTGCCTCTTGGTTGTTCCAGGCCGCATCGAAATTGTCCTCCAGAAAATTGAACATGCCGACTTCGGCCGATTCATCGTATTCCACGGTTTGGCGTCTGGCATTTGCGCCCAGTTCAAACGCCGTGAATGCCTCCTCCCAATCCTGCAAGTCTTCGAGTTCCTTGCCGATTCCATAGTAATAGAACGCCTGAACGCGCGGATTTGAGCCAGTCTTCGACAGTTGTTCCCGCATTTGCAGAATATGGCTGTCATTCAGGGCCTTGCGAACACCAGCGAGCGACCAATGAGCCTGCGCACTGTTTGGCTGAATCTCAATGATGTTGCGGAGAATCGTCTCGGCCTCATCGGTACGACCGTGGTAGACGAGATTATTGGCGAGATTCAACAGGTAGGGTGGGTGATTCGGACTATTGGCCGCCGCTTTTTCAAACCACTCATTCGCCAGTCCATATTCTCCCATCAGCGAATACACCGACCCGAGCAAATCCTGGACAATGGGATCACTCGAATCGCCTTTAATCGCTGCCGACAATGCCGCATCGGCGCGATTTACCTGGCCATCGGTCATGAACAATTTTGCCAGATGCGCCCAGGCGGCCGAGTGATCTTTCTGCAGCTTGGTTACCGACGCAAACGCCTTGAATGCAGTCTCCCGATCCCGTGCCTCTAACGCCACGAGGCCGACCAGGAAGTGGCCCTGTACGAGGTCGGGCTGAAGTTCAAGTACACGTCGACAACATTCACCGGCCTCTTTGATCCGGCCCTGCGACAGGGAACGGAACCCTTGGCGCAGGAGTTTCCTGATTTGCGCGGCTTCTGCATTTTTCATTTGCGTGGCTATTCTCTTGTCGAATCGACAGCGACTGGCCGGGCCATGATATCCCGCGACGGTCTTGTCTGCACCGGGCTCGCGGTTCCACCTACCCTAAAGGGGTACGGCAATTTCGGAAGAACGATGACACCATGCTGGCAATCTTCAACGTCGCTCGTTGATCACTCATTGTCAGACGGTGAAAGTGAAATGGTACAGACCGCAAAAAACTCTCCGACGACCGAGCCAGGCGACAATTGGCGTGAACTGGACAAGTCCCATCACTTGCACCCGTTCACGGATTGGCACGAATACGCCCAATCCGGTGGCACGATCTACGCGCAGGCGGAGCACATTTACATACGCGACTCAAACGGCCGCGAACTCCTGGATGGCATGTCCGGATTGTGGTGCTGCAATCTCGGCTACAGCCAGTCATCCATCAAGTCGGCGATTGCCGGGCAACTCGAGCAACTGCCCTACTACAACAGCTTCTTCGGCTGCTCCAACGATGCTGCGGTTACACTAGCGAGGCGCCTCGTCGACGTAACACCGAAGCAGTTCAAACATTTCTTTTTTACGAGTTCGGGCTCGGAAGCAAACGATACGAATATTCGAATAGTGCATCGATACTTCGATCTCCTCGGCCAACCGGACAAGAAGCACATCATCAGCCGGCAAAACGCCTATCACGGCAGCACCATTGCTGCCGCCAGCCTCGGTGGCATGAGCGCCATGCACAAGCAATTCACAGGATTGTCCTACGTGAATCACATCGCCCAGCCCTACTGGTACAAAGATGGTGGTGACAACAGTCCCGAGGAGTTCGGCGTGATCTCCGCCCGGGACCTGGAGCAAAAGATAGAAGAACTCGGTGCAGACAACGTCGCCGCCTTCATCGCCGAGCCCATTCAGGGTGCGGGCGGGGTCATCGTACCACCGAGTACGTATTGGCCCGAGATTCAGAGAATTTGCGACGAACACGACATCCTGTTCATCAGCGATGAAGTCATCTGCGGTTTCGGTCGTACCGGCCGCTGGTTTGGTAGTGAGGCCTTTGCGACCGAACCTGACCTGATGACATTCGCAAAGGGAGTTACGAACGGCTACCAGCCGCTCGGTGGCGTCGCGATCAACGACAAAATCGCCGACGTCCTGACCTCGGGCGGAGGCGAATTCGCGCACGGTTACACCTACTCCGGCCATCCTGCTGCGTGCGCTGCAGGCAGTGCCACGCTCGATATTCTGCTAGACCAGCACATGATCGAACATGTTGCCTCGAACATCGGACCTTACTTTAATGAACGTGCCGGAGAACTCGCCGGACATCCTGTTGTGGGCGAGGTTCGAACGATGGGCATGCTTGCCGCGTTCGAATTGGTCAGGAATAAAAACTCTCGGGAAAGGCTCGCACCGGAATGCGGCGGCGCGCTTCATTGCCGCAACGCGGCGGTCGCCGGCGGGCTTATGGTAAGAGCAGTGGGTGACAGCATAATTTCGGCGCCGCCACTTATTTGCTCCAGGGATGAAATCGATACGCTGATTGACAGGCTGATCACCGCCCTGGATTCGACCGCCGCCGAATTCGGCATCAAACGGTCATGAACGAAAACATCACGCGCCATAAAACACTCCGAAAAACGGACATGGTGTTATTCACCGTATCCGCGATACTGCTTCTGGACACACTCGCCGCTGCAGCCTCTATAGGATCCTCGAGTATTTTCTGGTGGATCTTCCTGGGCATCGTGTTTTTTGTACCCTTCGCGATGATCTGCGCCGAGATGGGCTGCACCTATCCGGAACAAGGCGGCATTTATGCCTGGGTCAGAAACGCTTTCGGCGGGCGCTGGGGCTCGCGCGTTAGCTGGGGTTATTGGGTCAATACTGCAGTCTGGATTCCAGCCATATTCATTTTGTTTGCTGGCGTACTCCGGCAACTTTTTTTTCCTGACCTGTCGCTCGCTATGCAAATCGCGATTGGCATATCGCTACTTTGGATTGCAGTGGGCTTGAATGCCATCACCCTCGACATTGGCAAGTGGATTCCAAACCTGGGTGCCATACTGAAAATCACCGTGTTTCTCGCAATTATTGTCGGCGCCGTTCTGTATACGCGGGAACACGGTATGGCAAACGCCATCACTCTCGAAACACTGGCGCCGAACTGGAGTTCCGGAGCGCAATACATACCGGCCATCATATACGGCATGTTGGGATTCGAACTCGTGAGTGCCAGTAGCGAGGAGATGGTCGATCCGGCGCGAGATGTACCGCGCTCGATTTTCATTTCCGGCGCGATCATCATCGTGCTGTATACGGCAGCAACTATCGCCGTGCTTGCCGCACTACCAACGTCCGACATCGATCTCGTTGAAGGTCTGATGGATACGCTGCGCCTGTTTTTCGATGACGGTGGATTCGGAGAACTGTTCGTCATGATTCTGGGTGTTGCCGCGCTTTACACGTTCTTCTCCAACGGCGTTACCTGGGCGTTGGGGTGCAATCGCGCTGCGGCGGAGGCGGCTCAGGAAGGCGAATTACCGTCGTTATTTGGCATTGAAAGCAAGGAATTGGGCACGCCAGTCGGCGCTGCAATCGCGATGGGAGTATTCGGCACCATCACGCTGTTGCTCTATGGTTTCATGTCAACCTCAAACGGCGACCTGTTCTGGTCGCTATTCGCTTTCAGTGCCGTTATTTTCCTGCTGCCTTATATCGGCATGCTCTTCGCCTACATCAAATCACGCAATAGCGACACGGATCGGACCAGGCCGTACAAAGTCCCCGGTGGTGATTCGACTGCAATTGTGCTCGCCTGGGTTTGTATCCTGATATTGGCCGCATCAATAGCATTGTTCGTATATACGCCTGGCGAGGGCCTGCAATTTCCCGTTCTGTTCGGCGCGATTGTGATGATCGCTATTGGCGAAATCCTGATTCGATGGGCCGAAATCAAACGCCGGAACTAGGTTTCATCGCTTTCACCCACCGCCACACCAGCAGCGATCAAAGCAGAAATTTCGCTGCGGCTGAGGCCTGCTTCAGTTAAAACCGAGAACGTCGAATCGCCAAGCGCCGGCGGCGGGCGATCGCTCATAACGTCAGAATTACGGAAGCGCAATGGCGAACGCACGGTCGGTACCGGGCCGAGATCCGCACGGTGCAATCGCTCGACCACCCCGCGCTCGACTACCTGTCGGTCGGCAAACGCCGCGCCAATCGTATTCACAGGACCGGCAGGAATGCCGCCCTGATCGAGCGCTTCGAGCCAGAAGGCCGCGTCGCGCTCCGATATTGCATGGGCGATCAGCGGCACCAGCACGTCCCGGTTTCGCACTCGCGCGGGATTTGTCATGAAACGTGTATCGGCACTCAACTCCGGCGAACCGATTACGCGGCACAAAGCCTCAAACTGCCGGTCATTGCCGACTGCGATAACGATCGCGTGATCCGCCGTCTCAAATACCTGATAGGGCACGATATTCGGGTGTGCATTGCCCGAGAGCCGGGGACTCTCTTCAGACACCAGATAATTCAACGACTGATTGGCCAACGTGGCTAATTGCGCCTCCAGCAGCGAAATATCGATGTGGTCCCCTTTCCCGGTCGCTTTTGCCTGCGCGTACGCCGCCAGAATGCCGATCGTCGCGTACAGTCCTGCGAACAGGTCAGACACGGCGACACCGGTCTTGATCGGATGGGTGTCGCCGGTAATGCTCATCAGGCCGCTCATCGCCTGCACAATGAAATCATAGCCCGGCTTGTCTGCGTAAGGACCGGTTTGCCCAAAGCCGCTGATCGAGCAATACACAATGGCAGGGTTGATCTTTAGCATGGACTCGTAATCAAGGCCGTAAGACGCCAGCCCTCCAACCCGAAAATTTTCAATCATGATGTCGGCGCGTTTTACGAGTTTTCTTACGATCGATTGCCCGCGTGGATCTTTCAAGTCCAATGCCACGGATTCCTTGCCGCGATTTGCCGACAGGAAATAGGCGCTCTCCGACTTGTCGTCTTTGGATTGCCACGGCGGACCCCAGTGACGCGTGTCGTCGCCCCGAACGGGGTGTTCGATCTTGATGACCCTGGCGCCCAGGTCGGCCAGAGTTTGCGTCGCCCATGGCCCCGCCAGCACCCGCGAAAGATCCAGCACGACAGTGCCCTCGAGTGGCCTGCGCGTCACGATGTCGCCTTTGTCCAACCTCACGATCGTCTCCAGGAATGTTCCGATTAAACCAGGTACAAGCTCAGTCCCGGGAACGCGATCAACAGAACCAGCACGAGCAGCATGATGACCGCAAACGGGAATGCGCCGGCAAAAATATCGTACAGACTTATGCGGTCGTCGTGCAGCGTAGACTTGATCACGTAGCAGGATATGCCCAAAGGCGGTGTCAGCAGACCGATCTCGGCACCGACGATGGTGATGATGCCGAACCAGACGAGATCGACATTGAACGGCGCCATAACCGGCAGGAACAGCGGCACCATGATCAGAATGATCGACGTCGTGTCGAGAATCGTTCCGAGCACGATCAACACGATGACGTAGATCGTCAGAATGCCGTAAAGGCCGAGGTTCGCGCCGGCAATCCACTCACCCAGATCATTCGGTAACCCGGATATACCCAGCATGCGGCTGTACATCGTCGCCGCCACGATGAGCATCAGAATCGATGCAACGATGTGCCCCGCTTCGACCAGTACTTTCCACAGCACCTTGCGATCCAGCGCGCGTTTGGCGATCGCAATGATCAACGCGCCGAGCGCACCGACAGCCCCGGCCTCTGTTGGCGTAAACACGCCGCCGTAAATACCGCCGAGAACGAGCAGGACGAGAATGACCAGGGGAGCCGTCTTGGCGAGCAGCTGCGCTGCCGTGAAATTCTCCAGAGCCGCCGCTTCAATATCGGCCTTTTCCTGGCCACCGACAAACTTTCTGAAGAATGTCGCCATGACCACGATCGCAACGATGTAGGCAAGCGCGAGGATGATCCCCGGAATAATACCTGCCTTGAACAGAGCGGCGACGGATTGTTCGGTGATGATCGCGTAGATGATCAACATGACGCTCGGCGGAATCAGCATGCCGAGCACAGAACTGCCCGCTACTACGCCGACGGCAAACCGTGGTGTGTACCCGAAACGCATCATTTCCGGAACCGCGACCCGTGTAAAGACGGAAGCGGAAGCAATGCTAACGCCGGTGATCGCGGCGAACGCGGCGTTAGCGGCGACAGTTGCAACACCGAGACCGCCACGAACTTTCCGTAGCAGCTGATTCGCAACCTGATAGATGTCACGCCCCATTCCGGCGTGACTGACAACGAGACCCATCACGACGAACAGCGGAATCACGCCGAAAATGTAGTCCTCGAGGCTATTCGAGGCTGCCAGCGTTACGAGATATATCGGTGCCTCCAGGCCGCCACGCAAATACCAAACCGCTGAGAACGACACCAGGCCGAGCGCGACGGGCACGTACATCCCCGCGTAGATCAGAACCAGAATGGCGACAACGGAAAACAGGCCGACTTCAGTACCCGTCACTGCAGGTCATCCCTGCTGCGCAGCGCCGCAAGGTGCCGCCACATCAGGCCGAGGAATACCACTACGACGGTTACAGCACCGATGACCAGTATCAGGCGCACGGGCCAGACCGGTACGACGAATATGCCTCGATTGCCCGAATAGTAACCACGCTCCCAGGCATCGATTAAGCGCGGGACAGAGCCAGCGATGATCGTAATAAAAAACGCAGCGCCGGCCAGATCGAACAGCGCGCCGAGAATATGGCCGATGCGCGGACGCCGCAGCTGAATTCTGCCGTACAGACCGTCGGAACGCGTCAGACGGCCATTGCGCACCGCATCGCCGAGCTGCAGAAAAACGATGGCAACAATAGACAGTTCAACCAGTTCAGTTACGCCGTCAATGGGTGCATTGAACAGAAATCGGGAAAAAACATCGAGGTTGATCAAGACGATCATCGCAAAAATCAAAATCCCGCCGATGCTGCTCAGCGTAGTAACAAACTTTGAGAACGCGCGCGCGATGAAATTTCCCGGTTCGGACACGACTACTCCCTGTCCCAATGACGCATGATGGGCTGGTCGTTGGCGCGCATGATGTCCATGTAGTCGCGCAAGATGTCGTGACCTGGCATTCCGCGCTCCTCCATGTCGTCGGCCCACTCTTTCGCAATGTTCGGCAGTCCCATCGCCCAGGCGCGGCGCTGCTCGTCGTCAAGCGTGAGGATAGTGCCACCAAAACCCAGATACTGCTGCGTGCTTCGGGCCGCCCGGCGATCCGTCTCACGCGCGAGCTCGTCACGGTAGTCGGCCGCAACCTCCAGCAGCACGGTCTTTACCTCCTGCGGCAGTCGTCCCCAGGTGCGTTCATTGACGACGACGGATTTTGTGGGCACGGCGCCGAGCCGCACATCGACCATGTACGGCGCAACCTCGTACAGCCGGTAGGCGATGCTGCCTTCAATCCAGCCGATAAGACCATCGATGAGTCCCGTAGCGAGGTTGTTATACCAATCGCTGATGCCACTGTTGACAGGCGATGCATCGAGTCCGGTCAGAAGACGAAGATTCAGGCCTACGCCCGCGATCTTGCGACCATTGAAATCATCGAGCGTTCTCACCTCGTAGTTCGTAAACACCTGATAGGTGTCGATCGAGCCAGCGGTCGTCAGGAAAACAAGTCGATGATGCCGCCACTGTTCGGCCAGGACCGGGTACTTGTCCACGAGCTGAGACATGGTCCGGGCGGCGAGCCCGATGTCCGAGGTGACCAGCGGAGTGGCGTAAGGAAGATTATGAAACGGCACTTTGTCGGGGTGATACGGCGTAGTGACGATGCCGAGATCGGCAAGATCGTATTGCAGCGAGTCGAGAACGCCGCGCGTTTTCGCGATCGTCCCGCCAAACGCCTTATTCCAGCGAATCCGGTAGTTGCCGGTTGCGGCAAGTCTGCGGTCGACCTCCGGTATGAAATACTCGACGAACACCAGCGTCCATAATGCCGTGGTGGCGTAGGAATCGACCGCGATCAGCGGTATGACTTCCGGATTCTTGTCCCCGGCGGCGGCGGGCTGCCCGCCGAGAATCAGCATAAGCCCGGCCATAGCGACGTGTTGCGAACGTTTCAGCATGAATTGACTGTTCTTTTAGCCAGTCGAGATACTAACGGCCTCGGTAGCGCTATACAAATAATATCGATGAAAGTAAGATAAAGCCCAACAAATCGAAATTCATGCGATATATGCCAAAAACAGACTCAGAATCTCCCTCGGGCAACGGCAAGGACCGCAATTCCACGCGAGCATCGACCGTCTATGACCGCCTGCAGGCGGATATTTTGACCGGCAAACTCAAGCCCGGGCTCAAGTTGCGGCTCAAGGACCTGATCGAGCGTTACGACACGGGCAACAGCCCGCTGCGTGAGGCCTTGAATCGTCTTTCGGCCAACGGCATGGTGGTTCGTGAGGAGAACCGTGGCTTTCGCGTGCCCGAGGCAAGCAATGAAGAATTGCTGGAACTCACGCGGACGCGCTGTTGGCTCGAAGAAATCGCTCTGAGAGAGTCCATCGCCAACGGTAACAGCGACTGGGAGGAGCGTATCGTCCTGGCGTTTCACTGGCTTGCCCGAGCCGCGCGCAGTAACGAGGAGTCGGCCAAGAGCACCTCCGCGGAATGGGAAGAGCATCATCGCGAATTTCACCTGGCACTGATTTCGGCCTGCAATTCGAGCATGTTGATGGACTTTTGCACTGAGTTACACCAACGCACGTTTCGCTACCGTAACCTCGCCGAAGTCGTCGAATATCGCGACCGACACGAGCTCGAGGAACACCAGCAGTTGCAGGAGGCGGTGCTGAATCGCCAGACCAGCAAGGCGGTCGAGTTGCTCAAGAAGCACTACACGGTGACGTCCCAGATCCTCATCGACACCGGTCACTTCGACTGATTCCGAGGACACTGACATGAAGGTTGGTTTCATAGGCCTGGGTCGCATGGGTCAGGGTATGGCCGGTCGTATTCTGGCCGCGGGACACGACTTGCTGGTCTCGGATCCGGTGCCCGGTCAAACGGCGAGCCTGGAAAAAAATGGTGCGGCTGCCGTCGCTTCGCCCGCTGCCGCGACCGTTGATCGCGACGTCGTGATATCGATGTTGCCGAGCGACCAGACACTCAAGAGCGTCCTGCAGGGAGACGGCGGCCTGCTGAAAGGTATGTCGACGTCATGCATTCACATGGCCAGCGGCACCCACGGTGTTCCGGCGATCAACGCCGCCGCACAGGCACACAAGGACGCGCATCAGACCTTCATTGCCTGCCCCGTGCTGGGACGCCCCGATCTTGCCGCACAGGGACTGTTGAAGCTTGTGCCGGCCGGGCCCGCCGATGCGATCGAGAAGGTGTTGCCATTGCTCGAGGTTATCGGCCAACAGACGTTCAGAGCGGGCGATTCCCCGCAGGCGGCAGCCGCGGTCAAAATTGCCAACAACTTCGTCCTCGGTTGCGCGATCGAAACGATGGGAGAAGCCCTGTCGCTTGTCGAGAAACTGGGAGTCGAACCGAAGCTGTTTTTCGAGGTCATGACGCAAGGATTATTCGCAGCACCGGCGTACGAGGTTTACGGCAAGATGATTGTTGACAAGAACTGGGATTCGCATGGCGCCACCGCCCTGATTGGTGTCAAGGATGCGGATCTGGCCCTCGAGGCAGCCGCGACGGTCGATGTGCCGCTGCCAAGCGCGCATATCTGGCGGGACTACCTGAAAAGCGCCATCGAACGCGGTGAAGGTCATCTGGACTGGGCGGTCATGGCACTGGAACAGGCCCGCGCCAGCGGACTGGAGAAATAGACATGCCGATCATCGAACCAGGACGCGGGGATCTCAAGCAGTTAAAAGGACTGCATTTGTGGCACGGTGGCATGTCCAATTGCTCGCAGCGCTGCCGGATTACGCTGAGCGAACTTGGGCTCGACTACGTAAGTCACCTGGTCAATCTGCAAGCTGCAGAACATGCGACCGAGGAATACCATCAGATTCATCCCGATGGCGTCGTACCTGCGCTCATTCACGACGGTACGCTGGTCATCAATTCCGTGGATATCATCGCGTATCTGGACGCCACCTTCGGCGATGGTTCGCTTCGCCCTCACCACCTTGAAAGCGAGATCGCAGCGGCGCTCGAACGCGCCGACGGGGCGCAACTCGCGCTCAAATATTGCACTTTCGAATTCCTGTTTCAGCATGGGCCGAGACCGTCCGATGAGACGTTTCAGAAACTCATGAACGGCCTGCACAGCGAATGGCTCAAGGAATTTCATCGCGAGTACCGCGCCGGCTTCTCGCGTGAGCGCATCCACGACATGGTTGCTCGGGCGCACGATGACTTCTTGCGGTGTGAACAGGTGTTCGAAGACGGCCGCAAATGGATGGCAGGCGAGCAGTTCAGTTTGGCCGATATCGCCTGGATGCCCAATTTCCATCGCTTTGAGGTCCTGCGCTGGCCACTCGATCGTTATCCGCGACTCAGCGGCTGGTTCGCGATAGCCTCGCAGCGGCCGAGCTACGGGGAAGCGCTCGAGGGTTGGGAGCCGAAGCCCCTGTTCGACGTGGCGCTGCCCATACTGGATGAACGCCGCGCCAGCGGCGACGGTATCGACAATTACGGTCCTCTCGCCGGCTAGGATCTACCAGCGAAACTTGTATTCGATGCCGACGGCAAAATTGCGTTCGTCGCCCACTCGCCTCTGATTGATTCGGTATTCGCCGATCGCGTAGAAACGATCGAACATACGCATGCCGAATTGGGTTTCAGCCACGATCGGATTGCGCGGCAGTGTATCGGGCAGATCCTGATTGAAAGTCTGGTCGAGAAAACCACTTAAATACAAACGATCCGAGATGCCGGGAAAGGTCATGCGAAAAAAATGCTCCATGGCCCAGGCATCGTTATCGTCGACCGAGTATTGTCTCAGGTGAAACGTCAAACGATACGTCAGATTGATTCGCCGAAAGAAGTCCTGCCAGGCTGGCGTGTCATGCACGCGCCAGCCAAGTCCTATTTGATAAAAATCGTTGCCGTCACCACGAATCAGCACGCTCTGATAATTGAGGTCTAGCGGTACCTTGTCGGACAGGGAATAACGCAGGTTCTGCTCAGAACGCACAAATCGCGCCGATCCGTCAGTAACGACACCCCTGGTATTGACATACCCGAAGTACGAGAATCGCCCCGGCAACCTGGCATTGATCGTCGTCGTAAAATCGACGTCGTCTTTCACGCTGCTCTGGTACGGATACAGGCTGAAATCGGCCATCAGTTTTGGACGACCGCCCTCTTGCGCGTTCGCAGAGGCAGACAGCAATCCGGCTGCGATTACAACAAGCGCCCGATTCAAGCGACCTGTTCTCCGCCGTCGCCATTGAGTACGGCTACCGTTGTCAGGCCCAATGCAATGATCCAAATCACCGGTCCGGGCACTTCCGGCAACATCGGCACATGTCCACGTACGCGATTGCGCCTGATCTGGCGAAAACACCTGCACTCATTTGACTACCCCCCGAGGTTCAAGCCTAGCACGGCATTCGTCACACGGAATATGACATAAGCTGGTGGCGCTTTCCCTTTTGTGAGCCCGGTCACCGTCACTGACGAACGCAGCGCTTAGGGTATACCTGTTCCTGACGGCGAGATGATAATGATGATGAAAATAACCCTGACTGGATTCGTGGCGGCTATCCTGCTTGCTGTTTCGGGTCCATCCGGCGCGGGCGAGGTTGGTGTGCAGGTCGTATTCAGCGACGGCGAGGCCTCGATCATTCGCGCATACTACCGGGACCACAGCAGCACAAAGCCAGGCAAAGGAAAAGGCAGGAAAGGTCTGCCGCCCGGCATCGCGAAGAATTTGCAGCGCGGCAAGCCATTACCGCCGGGCATCGCGAAGCAGGTATTGCCCAATGGCCTGGTCGCCCTGTTGCCGCCGGCACCGCACGGCTTTGAACGCGTCAGGCTGGACGGCAAGATTCTCCTCGTCGAGATCGCCACGCAAGTCATTCACGACGTGCTGGAGGATGCAATCCTGCGTTGATGAAGGTGCTGCGCCGGCCTCAAAAGAGAAACGGCGCGATCATGAGAGTTACGAGTATCATGATCGGCAACGCGAACCAGACGACGCGCAGAAATCCGAGTTCATAGCGCGTGTCCGGCCAACCCTCTTCCATAAAGCCGAAGACCACACCGCGTCCCTCCCTGCGCTGCAGATTCCACATCAATCCGGCCGCGAAATACAGAATCGACGAGAGCACGATGTTCGGCAACCAGGTTGGCGGATAGTAACCGAACATCAACAGGATATAGACGTCGTATGCCCAACTGACCGAGAACATCCAGACGCAGACGGCGATGTAGGCGTGAATCGCCGTAGCCTGACCTTTGATCGCCAGATACAGCGTTCCCACGGCCCAGGGTGCTGTCAAATAGGTGAGTATCGACATGAACGCGGCATCGACATAGTCCCAGGTCGGATCGCCCGTATAAGGGGCAATCACCATCATCGACACAGAGGCGACGACGAACGTCAGCACCTTCCACTGCGAGAACAGGTAGCGTCGATAGATAGCCTGAAACAGCAGCAAGGTACGACGCTCTCGGTACATCAAGGCAACCGCAATGACGCAAGCCACGCAGTAGCCGGCCAGATATGCGGTAAATGCCGGGGTCAGATCAGGCAAACGATTACCTGGCGCCCATCAGTTCGTAATGCCCGCCCCTGTCGAGGGCCGCTTTGTAGGCTGGTCTTGCACGTACTCGCTCGAGAAACGCTGCGAGATGCGGGTAGTGGGCAGACAGGTCAGTGCGCACCTCGGCCGCTTCCAGCGCAAAACTCATTTGAACATCGGCGGCGGTTAACTGCTCCCCGCAAAACCACGTTGACTCGGCGAGCGTCGCCTCCATGAAATCGAGGTTTCTCTTTATATTCGGATCGAGATAAGCGCTGCGCACCTGGCCGGCGATGCCCTTGGCGATGGGCCTGACCAATAGTGGTGCTGCCTCGATGCGGCCCATGACCAGAGACAGCATCATGAGCGGTGCGAAGGTCCCCTCTGCGTAGTGCAACCAGTAGGTATAAGCCAGACGTTCCGCCGTACCCGGCTGCGGCAGCAGCGTGCCGGCGTCATATTTGTTAACGAGATACTCGATGATCGCCCCTGATTCAGCAACGGTTATGCCGTCATCGGTGATTACGGGGGCCTTGCCGAGCGGGTGTACTTCGAGCATCTCCGGCGGCGCGAGACTGGTGTGCTTGTCGCGGCCATAACGTTTGATGTCATAGTCGACGCCGAGTTCTTCGAGCAACCAGAGTATGCGTTGCGAGCGGGAGTTTTCGAGGTGATGCACTGTCAACATGGTCGTCTCCCTTTTGCCGGCTCCCGACCATAATACCACCGCGGCGCCCCCGCCGGCCGGCTCAAGACCCCGACGCCGGTCGCACCCATTCCCAGGGATCCCTTAAGGTTCGCACCGTATTCTTTTTCCCATCGTCAACCATACGGGCTGGAACTCGCGTGAATCAGACTACTTCAATCAACGCTGTCGAAGTATTCGTCTGTTCAGCCAGTACTGCGATCATGGCGATAGCCGCATTGCTCGGTTGGAACGTGAGTCCCAACAAGCGTACTGAGGCAGCATGAGCGGTCGACCTGGCCATATTCGCTGGCGGTAAAGGAGTCGCTCGAATTCGAATTCCAGCTTGAGTCATGGCTGCTCGAGCTACGTGGGCTGGAACTTCGCGGGATCCTGTTCGGCCATGTGCTCGTAGGTTTGCCATCGTAATTCGACGAGTTCCTGCGCGCTTTGCATCAGTTTCTCGGCTTCTTCCGGATTCGACTGCGTCAGTACCCGATACCGCATCTCGTTGTAGGCATAGTCTTTGAGCGGAATGCTCGGACGTGGTGAATCCAGCACGAACGGCTTCTTTCCGGCAGAACGCAAAGCCGGGTTGTAGCGAATTAATGGCCAGTAACCGCTCTTGGTCGCCAGGTTTTGCTGTTTCAGGCCATCAGACATGTCATAACCGTGCGCAATGCAGTGGCTGTACGCCAAAATCAGCGACGGCCCCTGGTATTCTTCGGCTTCACGCATCGCGAGCAAAGTTTGCTGAGGATTGGCACCCATCGCTACCTGGGCGACATAGACATTGCCGTAGGACACGGCCTGCAAAGCCAGGTCCTTTTTACCAATTCGTTTACCGGCCGACGCGAATTTCGCCGAGGCCCCGAGCGGCGTTGCCTTGGACATTTGTCCGCCCGTGTTTGAATACACTTCGGTATCCAGTACGAGCACATTGACATTACGACCGCTGGCAAGAACGTGGTCGAGCCCGCCGGCACCGATGTCATAGGCCCAGCCGTCACCACCAACCAGCCAGATACTGCGCCGCACCAGGTGGTCGACAACCGATAGCAGTGCGGCCGCATTCTCGTCATTTTCTTCGCTGACCATCTGCATCAAACGGCTCTTGAGATCCGCGACTCGTCTGCGCTGCGCCCTGATTTCGGTGCCGACACCCTGCGGTCCATTGACGATCTGGTCCGCAAACTCCTCACCAATTTTCGGTGCGAGTTCACTGACGAGACCCTTGGCGATCGCCATATGATGGTCGGCTGCGATACGCATGCCCAGACCAAACTCGGCATTGTCCTCGAACAGCGAATTCGACCACGCCGGGCCACTACCCTCGCGGTTCTTGCTCCACGGTGTGGTCGGCAAATTTCCGCCGTATATCGATGAACAACCGGTCGCATTGGCAACCATCAGGCGCGGTCCGAACAGCTGCGACAGCAACCTTACGTACGGGGTCTCGCCGCAGCCGGCACAGGCGCCGGAGAACTCAAACAGTGGTTGCAGGAATTGCGCGCCGCGCACCGAGGAGAAATCGACCTTGGCCCGGTCGTTATAGGCAAGGCGTTCGAAAAACTCGATATGTGCGCGGGATTCCACGAGCAACGGCGCTTTGTCCGCCATATTGATTGCACGAATCTGCGCATCATCGGGACTCCTGACCGGGCACGCTTCCACGCATAGTCCACAACCGGTGCAGTCTTCTGCATAGACCTGCAGCGCGTAACGCGTTTCCGGGAAGCCTCGTGCGGTAATCGCCGCCGATGGGAAATGTTCGGGCGCGTTGTCGAGCGCGCGTTCATGAAAGAACTTCGCACGAATGACACTGTGCGGGCAGACGAAGCTGCAATTACCACACTGAATGCACAGGTCCTGTTCCCACACCGGTACGGTGTCAGAGACGTTACTTTTCTCCCATTGCGTCGTTCCGCTCGGGTAGGTGCCATCGACGGGCATCTTGCTCACGGGCAGATCATCTCCGTGGCCGCGCATCATCTCCGCGGTCACTTCGCGCACGAAGTCGGGCGCCCGCTCCGGCACCACCGGGTCCAGATGCCTTTCACTGCGTCGATCTGTCGGAATCTCGACCTCGTACAGGTGATCCAGCGCCGAATCCACAGCGGCGAAGTTCTTGTCGATGACTGACTGGCCTTTGGTGCGATAGGTCTTCTCGATCGCCTGCTTGATCTGTGCAATCGCCTCGTCGCGTGGCAAGACGCCCGACAAGGCGAAAAAACATGCCTGCATGACCGTATTGATGCGCTTGCCCATGCCTGCCTCGCGGGCAACGCTCGTCGCATCTATGACATGCAAATGGATATTGCGCTCGACAATTGAGTCCTGCACGGGGCGCGGCAACCTGTCCCAAACCTCGCCGACCGGGTATGGGCTGTTTAGAAGAAAGACAGCGCCGTCTGCCGCATGACGCAGCACTTCGATCTTTTCGATCAGATCGAACTTGTGGCAGGCGATGAAGTTCGCTGACTGAATCAGATAGGGCGCATGAATCTCGTCCGGCCCGAATCGCAGGTGAGATACGGTCCGCGAGCCCGACTTCTTGGAGTCATAGACGAAGTACCCCTGGCAATACAGATCAGTATTCTCACCAATGATCTTGATGCTGTTCTTGTTGGCGCCGACAGTGCCATCTGCACCCAGGCCAAAGAACAGTGCCCGCGTAACGCGATCACTTTCGATTTGAAAGTCCGGATCGTAGTCGATACTCGTGTGGGTTACATCGTCATTAATCCCGACGGTGAAATGCCGCTTCGGAGCCGACTTTGCAAGCTCCTCGAAGATGGCCTTGACCATCGCCGGCGTAAACTCTTTCGATGACAGACCGTAACGACCGCCGATGATCTTCGGCATCGTCGCTAACGCGCCATCGCTGACCGCCTCGGCGAGCGCCGTCACAACGTCCTGATACAGGGGCTCACCGCTGGCGCCGACCTCCTTGGTGCGATCCAGAACCGCAATCGATTTGGCCGACGCCGGAATCGCCTGCAGCAGATGTTCTGCCGAAAATGGCCGATACAGTCTTACGTTGACCATTCCAAGCCCTTTTTCAGGCAATGCATCGATGGTCTGCATGACCGTATCCGCACCCGATCCCATCAGCAGGATGACACGCTCAGCCTGCGGATCGCCGTAGTAATCGAACAAGTGATACTGACGGCCTGTTATCCCAGCCAGGCGGTCCATTGTCTCCTGCACGATCGCAGGAGTCGCCGCGTAGTAACTGTTGACGCTCTCCCGCCCTTGAAAGTAGACGTCCGGGTTCTGCGCTGTACCGCGGATAAACGGATTGTCAGGATTGAGCGCGCGTTTACGATGCGCGTGCACCAGTTCAGCATCGATCATCGCGCGAATCTGCTCTTCCGACAGCTCATCGATTTTGCTGACTTCGTGCGAGGTACGAAAGCCGTCAAAGAAGTGAATAAACGGCACGCGCGCCTGCAGCGTCGCGGCATGACTGACGAGCGCGAGGTCCTGCGCCGCCTGAACCGAAGATGCCGCCAGCAAGCCGAAGCCCGTGGTGCGCGCCGCCATGACATCCTGGTGGTCGCCGAATATCGATAATGCCTGCGCAGCGAGCGAACGCGCCGCTACATGAAATACCGCCGACGTCAGCTCACCGGCGATCTTGTACATGTTCGGCAACATGAGCATCAGGCCCTGCGACGCCGTGAAGGTCGTCGTCAATGCGCCGGTTTGCAGCGCGCCGTGTGCGGTGCCGGCGGCGCCACCTTCACTCTGCATCTCGATAATGTCGGGTACTTTCCCCCAGATGTTCTTTTTGCCGCTCGCGGACCACACGTCGGCAGACTCCGCCATCGGCGAAGAAGGTGTAATCGGATAGATCGAGCATATTTCGCTCACCGCGTACGCGACGCGGGCAACGGCCTCGTTTGCATCAAACGTTCGTTTTCGTGTCACGCCGCCGGCACCTCACCTGTGGACGGCTCATCGATCATTTCGATCGCGTGACAGGGGCATTGCTCGAAACAGGTTGCACAGCCGGTACACAAATTGAAGTCGAATCGATACCGTTTTCCCGGACCCAGTTTTATGATGGCATCTTCAGGACAGGCGCCGAAACAGCCATCACATTCGAAGCAGTTACCGCAAGACAGGCATCGTCTTGATTCGAACAAGGCATCGGACTCCGACAGATTTTTCATGATCTCGTCGAAGCCCTTTTGACGATCGAGAACCGGCAGTCGCTCCTGTTCCACCTGGGGCGCGGCTGTTCTGTACCACAACTGCAACTTGTCCGGACCGACGATTTCATGACGTGGCGGACGTCGATACGTACCGCCTTTGAGGAAAGCATCGATATGACGCGCAGCGTTCTTGCCGTGGCCCACCGCGATTGTCACCGAGCGATCACTCGGAACCATGTCGCCACCTGCAAAAATCCCCGTATGACCGGTCATCATGTTGTCGTCGACGACTACGGTATGATCCCATTCGAATTCGATGCCGGGCACGGACTCGAGGAACGCCGTGTCAGTATCCTGGCCCACTGCGAGAATTAAGGAATCGACCTCGAGCGACTCATATTCCCCGGTGGGCTGCGGGCGACCATTCTCGTCGAGTTCCATGATTTCGACCTTGAACGTCGAACGGTCGATTTCCTTGATCGTGCGCAGCCAGTTGATCTTCACGCCTTCCTCGAGCGCCTCGTCGGCCTCGAAGTCGTGCGCCGGCATGCTGCTGCGATCGCGACGATAGATGATCATCGCCTCGTCCACGCCCAGTCGTTTCGCGGTCCGCGCCGCGTCCATCGCCGTGTTACCGCCGCCGTAAATTGCGACGCGGCGGCCGAGCTTCGGCGCTTCGCCCTTGTTGGCGCTGCTCAGGAAGCTCACGGCATCGAGTATCTTGCCGGCATCGCGACTTGGGATATCGATCTTCTTGCTGATGTGGGCACCGACTGCGATAAATACTGCATCGAAGCCACCTTCGTCCTTTTCCTTGAGAACATCCTCGACGCGATGATCGAGCGTGATCGTCACACCGAGGTTCGCGATCCTGTCGATCTCGGCGTGCAGTTCGTCACGTGGCATGCGGTAAGCTGGGATGCCGAAGTGGATCATGCCGCCCGCAACGGGTCCTGCTTCACGGATTTCAACGGCATGACCCATGCGCGTGAGATGATAGGCGGCCGACAGGCCGCTGGGGCCCGCGCCAACGATGAGTATCTTCTTGCCGCTGCTCGTATCGGGCCTCGCAAACTGCCAGCCCTTCTCCAGCGCGAGGTCGCCGAGAAAACGTTCTACGGCATGAATACTGACGGCGCTGTCTGTGAACGCCCGATTACAGACATCTTCGCAGGGGTGATAGCAGACGCGACCATGGACAGAAGGCAGTGGATTATTGACAACGAGTTCCCGCCATGCGGCCTCGTACTCGCCGGCCTGAGACAAGGCCAGCCATGCCTGGATGTTCTCACCAGCCGGGCACGCATCATTGCAGGGCGGCAGAAAATCAACGTATTCAGGCCGCCGGGTCCGGAGCGCACCCGTACCCTTGCCGTGGCGGGTCAGATCCGCACGTTTTGTCAGGTCATTTATTGTCATAGCCCCACACCGATATTAAGGACCGCAGACCGCAGCCACATCAGGACAATTACTAATATAATTACGAATCGATTTTGTTGGAGCTTTGAACATGCAGATTGCCTTGTTTGGTGGCACGGGTTTCGTCGGAAACTACATTGTCGACGCGTTGGTTCAGGCAGCTCACAAGCCGTCACTATTGGTGCGAGCAAGCAGTTTGCACAAGTTACGTCACGCTGACAATTGCCGGATTACGCGAGGCGACATTTGCTCCGAAGAGGCAATCGTGACAACTCTCCGTGACTGCGACGCAGTGATTTACAATATCGGCATTCTGAAAGAGGTGCCGAGCCGCGGCATAACTTTCGAGGAATTGCAGTTTCATGGCGTTGCACGTGTCGTTGATGCCGCCAAACGTCTTGGTATATCCCGCTTCCTTCTTATGAGTGCGAACGGCGTGAAGCAACCGGGGACTCCGTATCAGGAAACCAAGTATCGAGCCGAAGTACTCGTCGCCGACAGCGGCCTGCAACATACGATATTCAGGCCTTCCGTTATCTTTGGCGACTCACACGGCCTGCAGGAAATCTCAAGCCAGCTATACAGCGACCTCGTAAAGCCCCCGCTCCCGGCCGTGGGCTTTCACACAGGGTGGATACCTAAAGGCAACGGCGTCGTGCTCTCGCCAGTGCACATCAGCGACGTCGCCGATGCTTTCGTCGCTGCGCTGACGAATGACGACACAATCGGCAAGACCTATGTGCTCGGCGGGCCGGAGGTCCTGACCTGGACTGAGATGATCGAGCGCATTGCGGCGGCGGTCGGTCGCAAGAAGTGGATCATGCCGATGCCGATACAGGTCATGAAATTCGGCGCAACGCTATTTGACTGGTTGCCGTTTTTTCCGGCCACACGCGAGCAACTCACGATGCTGGCCGAAGGCAATGCCGCTGGACCGGGCGACATCGAATTGCTCAACGGGCGGCCACCGTTGCCGTTCGTACCCGAGAATCTGGCGTACCTGCAGCAGATCTAGGTTATTAATGCGCGGATGTGTTTCAGCATGCGGCGTTGCGTGTCGGTATCGGGCAATCGCCCGAAACCGGCACCCAGATTATCGATAGCGTGCTTCGGATTCGCCGTTTCAGTCAGAACACAAGTTACCGCGGAGTGGGCAAGAATAAACTTCAGTGAAAACTGTGCCCAGCTCTGGCAGTCGAATTCGGCAGCCCAATCAGGCAGCTCTTGACCTCGTACGACCGAAAAATAGTCGCCGTTGATGAACGGCCGGTTAATGTTGACCGCAACGCCGTTATCGCTTGCGAGCGGTAGCAGGCGATCTGCCGATTCCGGCTCAAGTAACGAGTAATTGGTTTGAATAAAGTCGACGAGACCGTCCTCGATCAATGTCGCGATCGTTTCGTGATGTTCCCCGCCTGATCGCGCAATGCCGATAAACCGAACCAGCCCCTCCTCTTTCAACGCACGGTAGTGATCGTGCTGCGCGCGAAACTCTCGCAGGTTCCGCGTGTGGACAAGGTCCAGCATTGTCTTGCCCTGCGCCTTCGCGAGCGCAGCAATATCCTCGCGCATCGCCGCTTTGTCTTTGGGGTCGACGTAATTGCCGAGAAATAATTTGCCGGCGGCATTTTTCTCACGGCCGAGCTTACCGACAGAAAACGCGCTGGAGCCGCCGACGTCGACATAGCGCCCACCGTGATCGAGAAAAATATCCAGCAGTTTGCTCGCGACGCTCAGGTCATCTGCGCGAAACGCGCTCGAGTTGCCGAGACCGATAATGGGCATCATCTCGTCAGTGCCCGGAATCGGGCGCGCCGGCAAAAGCCGGTCTTCGCCGGCGAGTGCTGCCAACGGTGCCGAGGTCGCGACAGCTGCAATTCCGGTGTACTGCATAAACTCGCGCCGATTCATCAGTTTTCACCCCGCATCTTTGTGAAAGCGCCAATCACATGGGCTAAGATAAGATGATAACTATAACAACAAAGAGGAAACGGCATGAAAATCGTGTTTCGACGGGCGCCACGTCCATACCTCATCATCGCCACCATGGCTTTCAGTGTGTCAGTGGCAGCCTGTGATCGCGCTGACGATTCGCAAGCCGACCAGCCCTCTTCAGCCGCGGAGACGGTGCCGGCCGAGCAAACACGGACAGCCACCTCGCCACCATACTGG
>Ga0224512_10000542_pt1 | contig 39597 bp, 35 predicted proteins | sample SF_May12_sed_USG_4_FD_169103 | JGI IMG/M metagenome (GOLD analysis project Ga0224512, IMG submission 169103) | Sediment microbial communities from San Francisco Bay, California, United States - SF_May12_sed_USGS_13 | ecosystem: Environmental > Aquatic > Marine > Sediment | place: USA... | reverse complement strand
GCAGCGCCGCGATCACGTCGGAGGTGGTCTCGGCATTACCCAGAGCAACGGCAATATTGCGCAACCAGCATTCATAGCCTATGCGGCGAATCGCGCTCGCTGCGGTTTTTTCCAGCCAGGTTTGCTGACTCCAGGAAAACAGTTCGATCAGCCCGGCATCGTCCAGGCCGTGCCGCGGGGCAAAAACGCCTTCGCCGCTTGGTTCGGCAAATTTGTTCCACGGACAGTACAGCTGACAATCATCGCAGCCGTAAATACGGTTACCGATCGCTTCACGAAACTCGACAGGAATTGCCTCACGCAGCTCGATCGTCAGATAGGCAATGCAGCGCCTCGCGTCAAGGACATAGGGAGCGACGATCGCCTTTGTCGGGCAGATATCAATACAGGCCCGACACGTGCCGCAATGCGCGCTCGCCGGCACATCGACAGGCAGCGGCAGGTCCGTGTACAGCTCGCCAAGGAAGAACCACGAACCCGCCTGTCGATTGATCAGATTCGTGTGTTTGCCGATCCAGCCAAGGCCCGCTTTTTGCGCCAGCGCTTTTTCGAGGACGGGGGCGCTGTCAACGAACGCGCGATAGCCGAAATGGCCAATGCGATCCTCGATACGCCGCCCAAGTGTCCGCAGCCGGCCGCGCAAGACCTTGTGATAGTCGCGCCCGAGCGCGTACCGCGATACATAGGCCTTCGATTCGTGATCGAGGAGTTTCGCCGCCAGGTCCTGCGGTTCCGGCAGATAGTCCATGCGTGCCGAAATGACGCGCACGGTCCCGGGAACGAGCAGATCCGGACGGCTGCGCTTCTGGCCGTGACGCTGCATATACTGCATCGTGCCGTGAAAACGCGCGTCCAGCCAATTCGTGAGACGCGCTTCGGCCGTGTCCAGATCCACGTCGCTTACGCCGATCTGCTGGAAACCGAGCTCCTTGCCCCAGCGCCGAATGTCGGCTTTCAGTGCCGCCATGTCGTCGCTGTCGAAAACAGTGTGCATCGTCAATGCCGGATCCTCTCCCCGCCACAGTATAATCCTGCGCATGTCATCGTTACCTGCCGAGATTTACTCTGTCAGCGCGGTTCGCGAAATCGATCGCGCGGCGATAGAGGATCACGGTATCTCGGGCTACACGCTGATGACGCGCGCGGGTGAGGCGGCCGTGCGTGAGGCGTGCGCGCGGTTTCCGGATGCACGGCGTTGGCAGGTCGTTTGCGGTGCGGGCAACAATGCCGGCGACGGCTACGTCGTCGCGCGGTTGGCGGCCAGGTCCGGTATCGTCGTGTCGGTTGCGGCACTCGTGGATCCGGAGCGGCTTGCGGGTGACGCGGCGACGGCCCACGCCGATTTCGCGGCCGAGGGTGGAGTCGTAACGGCGTTCGACGGCGAACTCGACCCCGACGCCGATCTGATCGTCGATGCACTGCTCGGCAGCGGCTTGGAGCGTGACGTTGCGGATCAATTTGCGGTCGCGGTCGCGGCCATCAACGCACACCCGGCCAAAGTCCTCGCACTGGACATTCCGACGGGGCTGCACGGAGATTCGGGAGAAATTCTTGGTTGTGCGGTCAAGGCCGAGCTTACCGTTACGTTCGTTGGCCTCAAGGCGGGACTTTTCATTAACAATGGTCCCGATGTCTGCGGCGCAATCAGCTTCGCAGGCCTCGATATTCCGGACGCCGTGCGATCGACCCGTGCCGCCAGCTACCGTCGCATCGACCACAGTTTGCTGACCCGATCGCTGCCGCGCCGGCAACGCACCGCGCACAAGGGTGATTTTGGTCACGTCGTTGTCGTGGGCGGGGGTCCGGGCATGCCGGGGGCCGCACGACTGTGCGGCGAAGCCGCGCTCAGGACCGGCGCCGGTCGGGTCAGTATCGCTACCGATGCCGCGCACGCCGCGATGATCGTTGCATCGCGACCCGAACTGATGTCGCATCCGATCACTACTGTAATTGACCTGGAGCCGCTGCTCGAGAAGGCCGACGTGGTCGCATTCGGGCCGGGACTGGGGCGTTCTGGCTGGGCCGAGTCGCTGTTTGGGGCACTGTGCGCCGATCAGCGGCCGGCGGTGTGGGATGCCGATGCGCTCAACTGGCTCGCAGCCCGCCCGGGTTCGGCCGATCGGCGCATTCTCACGCCACACCCGGGGGAAGCTGCGACCCTGCTCGGTATGTCGGCGACAGCCGTGCAGGCCGACCGGCGTGCGGCGCTTGCCGGATTGCAGGCGAAGTTTGGTGGCGTGGCGGTTCTCAAGGGCGCCGGGTCGTTGATCTCCAGTGCTTCGGGCGTGCCCTGGCTGTGCACAGCCGGCAACCCTGGTATGGCCGCGGCCGGCATGGGCGATGTACTCACGGGCATTATTGCGGGCTTGCTTGCACAGGGCCTGCCACTCGAGGACGCGGCCGTTGTCGGCGTCGAAGTCCATGCGCGCGCCGGCGATCTCGCTGCCGCGGCCGGCGAGCGCGGGCTCATCGCCACGGATTTGCTCGCGGCGCTGCGGCGCGTCGTAAATCCGTGAACATTTTCCTCGCCGACGCCGCGGCGACCGCCGCGCTTGCGGAGCGTCTGTGTCGCTGTCTGCCTGACGATACGGTCGGCTGGACGGTGTTGCTCGAGGGCGAACTCGGCGCCGGCAAATCGACGTTTGCGCGCGCATTGCTGCGCGGTTTTGGCCATGAGGGCGTGGTGCCGAGTCCGACCTACACACTCGTCGAGCCGTATCGGCTGCCGGGCAGGCTCGTTTATCACATTGACCTGTACCGCATCGCCGCGGAAGAGGAGCTTCGCTACCTGGGTTTCAACGAACTCGAGCGGGGCCTGAGACTCATCGAGTGGCCCGATCGGGCGCCGGGACTCGCCACGGCCGCGGACGTGAAGATCACTCTGCGCTACCAGGACGCGGGGCGTGCTGCGACGATCGCCGGACTGAGTGACCGAGGCCGCCGCTTGGTGGCTGCGCTAAGCGGAAAGGCGGAAACTGAGTCACCAGATGAACTAAGTCCCTTATCTTCATAATATTGAAGATAAAACATTGGCTTTTGCCGGTAATTTCGTATACTCACCGGACATAATCCCGACACGTTGATTCGATTCCCATTAATGCCATCTAAGTTACTGTTTTTACTGGTTTTTATGTGGCCAGTCGCGGCGGCGGCACAGGCTTCGGCGATGATCGAAGACATCCGCATTTGGGCAGAGAACGATAAGACCCGGGTCGTACTGGATCTTAGTCGGCCCGTTCAACACAACATCTTTACGTTGCGCGCACCGGAACGGCTCGTCGTCGACCTCAAGGACGGCCGTCTCGCGGCGTCGCTCGTGGCGATGCCTGCCGGTGTCGGCGCGGTGCGTTCGATCCGCAGTGCTTTGCGTGCCGACGGCCAGCTGCGCGTCGTGTTCGATCTCAACGAAGACGTTCGCTCGCGCAGTTTCACCGCGGGCCCGAACAGCCAATACGGCGATCGATTGGTTATCGACCTGCAGCGCTCCGGATCGTTGCAGCCTGTCAAGCGCGCGGCGGAGGAATACAGCCCCGGTCGCGACATCGTGATCGCGGTGGATCCCGGCCACGGTGGCCACGATCCGGGTGCTGTCGGAAAAGGCCGTACGCGGGAAAAGGATGTCGCACTTTCGATCTCCAGACAGCTGGCCGCACGCATTGACGGCGAGCCGGGCATGCAGGCGATCCTGATTCGAGACGGTGATTACTTCGTGCATCATCGTCGGCGCATGGACATTGCACGCAAGCACAAAGCCGACCTGTTTGTCTCGGTCCATGCCGATGCGGTATCGGATCGGCGCGCGAACGGCGCCTCGGTCTACGCGCTGTCGCTCAAAGGTGCGAGTGATGAGGCCGCGCGACAGCTCGCCGAACGCGAAAACGCGTCGGTCAGCGTAGGCGGTGTATCGCTCGATGACAAGGATGCCGTGCTGGCGTCCGTGCTGCTGGACCTCTCGCAAAATGCGTCGCTGAGCGCCAGCCTGGACGTTGGTGCAAAGGTCATTCGCGAGCTTGCGAGGATCGGCAAAGTTCATCGGCGCACGGTGCAACAGGCCGGTTTCATCGTTCTCAAATCGCCCGATATGCCGTCGATTCTGGTCGAAACCGCGTACATCTCGAACCCGAGTGAAGAAAAGAGACTCCGCGATCGACGCCACCAGGACCAGCTGGCGACCGCAATACTCGCCGGAATTCGCAGCTATTTTTATGCCAATCCGCCGCCGGATACGCAGATCGCCATGGACATCCGCAGGACGCCGCTGCGCCAGGTGCGCCATGTGATCTCTCGCGGCGACACGCTCTCCGAAATCGCGGCCCGCTACAACGTCAGTACCACGGCCATCCGTACCGCGAACAAACTCAGCGGCGACAATATCCGCGTTGGCCAGACGCTGTCGATCCCGATCTTCGCGGGTACCTGACAAGATCCTGTCCGCTTGTCGCCCACGATCGACCAGCCGATAAGTCCAAGACAAAGCGCCGGCGTTTTGAAACAATGACGGGCTATTTCCACCGCACGTCGCCCTTGCATGCCTATTCGCGAGCTGCCCAGCCATCTCATCAACCAGATCGCCGCCGGCGAAGTCGTCGAACGCCCCGCATCGGTTGTCAAGGAGCTCATCGAGAACAGTCTGGATGCGGGCGCGCGCGACTTGCGGATCGATATCATCGCGGGTGGCGCCAAGCTCATCCGCGTCCGCGATGACGGCAGCGGCATAAACCGCGCCGAACTCAGACTCGCGCTCGCACGACACGCGACCAGCAAGATCGAGAGTCTCGAAGACCTCGAAGCAATCGCCTCGCTCGGGTTTCGCGGCGAGGCGCTGCCGAGCATCGCATCGGTGGCGCGCCTGACCCTGATTTCACGCACGGCCACAGCCGATTCCGCATGGCAGGTCGAGGCCGACGGTGGCGATATCAGTCCACAGCGGCCTGCCGCGCATCCGATCGGTACGACCATCGAAGTGCACGATCTTTTTTACAATACGCCGGCGCGGCGGCGTTTCTTGCGCACCGAACGCACAGAGTTCAGCCATATCGAAAAGTGGATAAGGCGGCTCGCATTGTCCCGTCCCGATGTCGCGTTTACGATGACCCACAATCGCCGTAGCGTGCTTACACTTTCTCGTGCCGACTCCAGGGAACAGGGTTTGCAGCGCATTGCGGCGATTTGTGGCGCCGCGTTCGCGGAGCAGTCGGCCTTCATTGAGCACGAAGCGGATGGCATCGCCCTGTCTGGTTGGATCGGCCTGCCAACATTCAATCGCAGCCAGCCCGACATGCAGTACTGGTTTGTCAACGGCCGCAGTGTCACCGACAAGACACTGGCCCATGCTGTGCGCCACGCGTATCGCGATGTCTTGTTTCACGGTCGATATCCGGCGTACGTGTTGGGCCTGACGATGGATCCCGCAAGCGTCGATGCGAACGCGCATCCCGCCAAGCTCGAAGTTCGGTTTCGCGACGCGCGCCGCATTCATGGCGTCGTCTCGCAGGCCCTCGAGACCGCGCTCGGGGACACGCGTCCGGGCGCACGCGCGGGTGTTCCGACCACTCAGCCGCGGGACCTTTCGCACCGCCAGGGCTCGATTGGTCTGGCGCCTGTACATTCCGCCGGCAGGGGCGCCGTACGCGAGGCGCTGGCGGGGTACCGTGCAATGTCCGGGACCGCAGCCGCCCTCGCGACAGAGGATGCCCGCGATATTCCGCCGCTGGGATTTGCAGTCGCGCAGCTCGCGGGGATCTACATCCTGGCCGAGAACAGCGATGGACTCGTCGTTGTCGACATGCACGCCGCTCATGAGCGCATCGTCTACGAAAAACTCAAGCGCGGCTTCGACGACAAGGCTATCGTGCGCCAGCCCTTGCTCGTGCCCGAGTCGATTGCGGTAGCAGCGAGTGAGGCGGAGCGTGTCGAACAATCACGCGAGGTCCTGGAGTCGCTCGGGCTTGTCATCGACAGAACCGGGCCGACACAGCTGGTCGTGCGTGAATTACCGGCGCTGCTCAGACACTCCGATGCCGAGACTTTATTGCGCGACATCCTCGCCGATCTTGAGGAAGCCGGTGACAGCAATCGAATCGAAGACACCTGTCACGATTACCTGGCCACCATGGCCTGTCATCATTCCGTGCGTGCAAATCGCCTGCTGACGATTGACGAAATGAACGCGCTATTGCGGGAAATGGAGCGGACGGACCGCGCCGACCAATGCAACCATGGCCGGCCGACGTGGACGACGATTTCGATGGCGGAACTCGACCGGCTGTTTCTGCGCGGACGCTAGCCCGTGTCTCGGCTCGCCTTGTGCCTCCTGGGACCGACGGCGTCCGGCAAGACCGACGTCGCGGTCGGCCTTTGCGAGCGCTTCCCTCTCGACATTATCAGCGTCGATTCGGCGCTGGTGTACCGCGGCATGGACATCGGCACGGCGAAGCCCTGTGCGGACATCTTGCGGCGAACGCCACACCGCCTGATTGATATTCGCGATCCGGAACACAGCTATTCGGCGGGCGAGTTTGTCAACGATGCAAAATTCGAGATCGACCGGATAATCAGCGCGGGTCGAGTGCCGCTGCTGGTTGGCGGCACGATGATGTATTTCCGCGCTCTGACAGCGGGCATCGCGCATTTGCCATCCGCCGATGCAGCCATTCGTGCGCAAATCGATGCCGATGCGGAGCGGCTTGGCTGGCCGGCCTTGCACGCCCGACTACTTGCGATCGACCCGGTCGCCGCGGCGCGCATCAACTGCAATGATTCGCAGCGTATCCAGCGGGCGCTTGAGGTCTATCTTGCGAGCGGCAGGCCCATTAGCGAGTGGCAGGCAGGAGCCGGGCAGACGGCCGGGGGCGACGGGCTACGTTTCGTGAAGATTGGCCTACAGCCCGGAACCCGACGGATCCTGCACGAGCGTATCGAAAGTCGGTTTAAGTCGATGATCGCTAACGGCTTCCTCGACGAGGTCCGGACGCTCGCCGGGCGCCCGGGTCTGACTCGTGACCATCCCTCGATGCGTGCGGTCGGCTACCGCCAGCTATGGGCGCATCTGGCGGGCGAGGGCCCGCTCGAGGAAGCGACCGCCCGGGCACTTGCCGCAACGCGACAGCTGGCGAAGCGTCAGCTGACCTGGATGAAGCGCGAATCGGCACTCGAGTGTTTCGACCCGCTTGAAACGACGGTGATCGACACCATATCGGCGCGGTTGGTGGAGGAAATTGTGGGCTAGAAGGTCTCCGCGCCTGTGTTAGACTTTTAAATCGCTTAGGCTGAACTTCGCAGTTGGGCAACCGGCGCCACCGGATTGCGGTGTTCAAAAATACAACAGAACAATAAGGAGACCCCAGATGGCTAAAGGGCAAACACTGCAGGATCCCTTCCTCAATATCTTGCGTAAGGAAAAGGTTCCGGTTTCGATTTATCTCGTCAATGGTATTAAATTGCAAGGACAGGTGGATTCGTTTGATCAATTCGTTGTGCTGCTCAAGAACAGCGTCAACCAGATGGTTTATAAGCACGCAATCTCGACGGTCGTGCCGTCGCGCAATGTACGTCTGCCCCTGCCCGATGACGACGACGGGGACGACAAGGATTAGCCGACAACTGTCCGCGTCGCAGGAATTCGTGTTTGTTTGAACGACCGCAAAGCGGCGAGAGAGCGGTTCTGCTGCACGCCGGCCCGGATGGTGCACCGGATAACTCCGAGCGCGAGGAGTTCGTCGAACTCGCTCGCTCGGCGGGTGCCTTAATCGTTGATCAGATCGTGAGCGCGCGCAAGCAACCGAATGCGCGTTTTCTCATTGGCACGGGCAAACTTAACGAGCTGTCGGAAAGCGTCGAACAGCATGACGCCGAACTCGTGATTTCGTCAGCCGCGCTGACACCGAGTCAGGAGCGAAATCTCGAAAAGCAGCTGCAGTGCCGTGTTCTTGACCGCGCCGGCCTGATTCTCGACATCTTCGCGCAGCGTGCGCAGAGTTTCGAAGGCAAGCTGCAGGTTGAGCTTGCACAGCTCAGACATTTGTCGACGCGCCTGATTCGAGGCTGGACGCATCTGGAGCGGCAGAAAGGGGGTATCGGACTGCGCGGTCCGGGTGAGACCCAGCTGGAGACGGACCGGCGCCTGATCGGGGCCCGTATCCGCCAGCTCAACTCACGTCTCGAGCATGTCGACGCCCGCCGTACGATGAATCGCCGGAATCGTGTTCGTGCCGAGGTTCCGACGGTTGCGCTCGTCGGCTACACGAACGCCGGCAAGTCTACGTTGTTCAATGCGCTGACCAACGCCGACGTATTCGTCAAGGATCAGCTGTTCGCAACCCTCGATCCCACGATAAGGCGCCTGCAGCTGGCCGACGGCCGGGAGATAGTGCTGGCCGACACGGTCGGTTTCGTGCGTGATCTGCCGCACGAGTTGATCGCCGCATTTCGCTCTACTTTGCAGGAGGCGCGGGAAGCCGATCTGATCCTGCATCTGATCGATGCGAGTGACGATGACCGCTGGCAGCGTGTCCGCCAGGTCAATTCGGTGCTCGAGGAACTCGGCGCCGAGCGCATCCCGCAGATCCGCGTGTACAATAAGATCGACAAGCTGGAGCGTACTCCACAGGTTACGAATGATCGCGCCGGTAGTGGCCGCGCCGCCTGGATTTCGGCGGCTACCGGTCAGGGGATTCCGATGCTCCTCGAAGCGATTGGTGAACGTCTGAGACGCAAGATGCTGCACGGAATTGTGCGCCTGAATGCTTCCCAGGGTCGGTTACGTGCCAGACTTTTCGAGCTGGGTGCGGTTCTCTCTGAGGAGCCGTCCGAGCACGGTGGCTGGACTCTGGAACTCAGCATGCCGGAGGCGGATCTCCGGCGCTTTGTAAAGCGCGAGAAACTCGCGACCGACATTTTGGAACCACTGCCGATGCCCGCATCTGCAGCGGCCGCAACCTGGAAATAGCAAGCTTATGGGATGGAATGAATCTGGAAACGGCAAAGACCCCTGGCAACGCGACGATGACAAGCCGACCGACCTCGATCAGATCGTAGCGAACTGGCAGAAGCGCTTCGGCGGTCTCTTCGGCGGTCTCTTCGGCGGCGGTGCTGGCGGAAATCGACCGCCGGGCGGGCCAGGAGGCGCGGTTATTCTCATCGTATTACTGCTATTCGCCTGGGCATTGACGGGCTTGTACCGAGTCGACGAGGCCGAACGCGGCGTCGTCCAGCGCTTCGGTGCCTACACGGTGACGACGCTGCCGGGCCTGCATTGGCACTGGCCGTTTCCGATTGAGACCGTCGATCTCGTCAACACCAACGCGGTGTCCAACTATGCCTATCGCACCGAAATGCTGACGGCCGATGAGCAATACGTTTTCATTGACATGGTTGTCCAATACCGACGTACCGACCCCGTCAAATACAGCTTTGAGGTCGTCGAACCCGATCTGACCCTTCAGGATGTGACCGAGAGCGCGCTGCGCGAAGTAGTCGGTACGAGCGAGCTCGAGGTGCTTGTCACATCGCGGCGCGACGAAATTGCCTCACGCACTCGGGACGTGCTGCAAAATACACTCGACAGCTACGGCGCGGGTATCACGGTGACTTCCATTTCGCTCGAGACAGTGAATTATCCGCAGGCGGTGCAGTCCGCGGTCGACGATGCACAGAAAGCGCGAAATGACAGCGAGCGTTACAGCCTTGAAGCCGATGCGTATGCTCGCGACATCATTCCGAAAGCGCGCGGTAACGCGGCACGTGTGCTCGAGGACGCGCGCGCCTATAACAACCGCGTCATTGCCGATGCTGAAGGTGAGGCGGCGCGCTTCGAAGCGCTGCTCACCGAATACCACAAGGCGCCAAATGTGACGCGCGAACGCCTGTACATCGACGCAATTGAGGAGGTTTACGGGAATTCCAACAAGATATTTCTCGATTCCGAAGGCAGCGGCAATTTGCTGTACCTGCCGATCGACAAGCTCATTAATCCGGAAAATCGCACGCTAGACGATACTCAAACGACCCGCGCCTTCGATTCGCCGACGCCGCAGGGACGGCAATCGGAAACCGGCGCGGAGCCGACGGATGCGCGCGACCGGAGGGTAAGAGAATGAACGGCGGACGCTTTGCATTTGTCGTTTTCCTCGGTGTCGCGTTAGTAATTGCGGGACTGTCGTTATTCACGGTCAACGAACGCGAGCTCGCGATCAAGCTGCAGCTCGGTGAGGTCGTTCGCTCGGACTACGAGCCGGGACTGCACGTGAAAGCACCGCTCGTGCAGAACGTTCGCAAGTTTCCCAAGCGCATACTTACAATCAGCGATCGCCCTGAACGCATCTTTACGGCCGAGAACGAAGCGTTGCAGGTCGACTTTTTTGTCAAGTGGCGCATCGTCGACCCCGTACGTTTTTATACGTCGACGGGCGGTGCCCTTGTCGTGGCGAACGATCGGCTTGGGGAAATCGTCAAAAATGCGATTGTCTCCGAGTTCGGTAAACGTTCCGTAAAAGAAGCCATCTCGGCCGAACGCGCCGAGCTAATGCGTGACATGCGCCAGACGGCATCGGCGACTGCTGAGGATCTGGGTGTCCAGCTGATTGACTTTCGGGTCAAGCAGGTCGAATTCATGGACGACGTGCGCAACTCGGTCTACCAGCAGATGGCGGCCGAACGCGCCCGTATCGCGGCCGAGCGCCGGGCCGAGGGGCGTGCAATTGCCGAACAGAAGCGCGCATCTGCCGACAAGGAACGCACGATTATTCTCGCGGACGCGTATCGTGAGGGACAGATGATTCGCGGTGCGGGCGATGCGCGGGCTGCCGAAATCTACGCGAATGCATACAACAAAGACCCCGAGTTCTACTCTTTTTACCGCAGCATCGACGCGTATCGAAAATCCATGGGCAAGTCTGGCGATATCCTCGTTCTTGATCCGGACAACGACTTCTTTCGTTATTTGAATGATCGTAGCGGCGGTCAATAGGCTTACTAACCTGCAGACGGAAGCGATCGCGCCAAATTGGGCGAGGGACGGCTGAGAGAACACGTGTATTGGACGGAGATTCTGACCGCCTTCGCGCTCGTGCTCATCATCGAGGGCATGCTGCCGTTTATCGGCCCGTCGAAATACCGGCAATGGGTCGTGCAGGTTGCGAAGCTTACGGATAATCAATTGCGAAATGTCGGCCTCACGGCGATGATTGCGGGATTGGTAATGCTGTTTATCGTTCGTAATTGATGCCCACAGTATTCGCGACCAGATAGTCGGAAGAACGAGATAGCAATGGGAAAAAATGTCGTTGTCATCGGCACCCAGTGGGGTGACGAGGGCAAGGGGAAAATCGTCGATCTGCTGACAGACCGTGCGGCTGCGGTCGTGCGGTTCCAGGGTGGCCACAATGCCGGCCATACCCTGGTTATCGATGGCAAGAAGACCGTGCTGCATCTGATACCGTCGGGTATATTGCGCGATGGCGTAAGCTGTTTCATCGGTAACGGCGTGGTGCTGTCACTCGAGGCTCTCGTCAGTGAGGCAAACGCGCTCATCGCGAGCGGCATACCGGTTTTCGAACGCCTCACGGTGAGCTCCGGCTGCCCGTTAATCCTGCCGTCTCACATCGCACTCGATCTTGCGCGTGAAAAAGCGCGCGGCGCCGCCGCGATCGGTACGACCGGCCGCGGTATCGGGCCAGCGTATGAAGACAAGGTATCCCGGCGTGCGCTGAGAGTATCGGATCTGTTTCTGCGAGAGAAATTCGCGGCCAAGCTCGGTGAGGTCCTCGACTATCATAATTTCCTGTTGAAGAACTATTTCCGCACGGAGACTGTCGATTTCGCGAAAACGCTCGACGATGCGCTGGAAGCTGCGGACGTCGTCGCGCCGATCACGGCCGATGTCACGCAGCTTCTCCACGATCTTGCGAAGTCCGGCAAGAACGTTCTGTTCGAGGGGGCGCAGGGCACATTTCTCGATATCGATCACGGTACGTATCCGTTCGTGACGTCGTCGAACACGGTCGCTGCAGCGGCCAGCATCGGCACAGGCATCGGGCCGCGTAACATCGATTACGTTCTCGGTATCGTCAAAGCCTACACGACACGTGTCGGCGCGGGCCCGTTTCCGACCGAGCTCTTCGATGATCTCGGTCAACATCTCGCAACAGTCGGTGCGGAGTTTGGCGCGACGACCGGGCGGCCACGGCGCTGTGGCTGGTTCGACGCCGTGGCGCTGCGTCGATCTATCGTCAATAGCAGTGTATCCGGTCTCTGTGTGACCAAGCTTGACGTGCTGGACGAGCTCGAGACGATCCGGATTTGTGTCGGTTACGAGATCGACGGCAAGCCGATTGCAGGTCTGCCGAGTGTCGTCGACCGTTTTGCCGAGTGTGAGCCGGTCTACGAGGAGTTGCCGGGATGGCGGCAATCGACGGTCGGCGTGAGCCGGCTCGAAGACCTGCCGGGAAAGGCGCTCGAATACCTGCAGCGTATCGAGGCACTCGCGGGCATACCGGTGGATATCATCTCGACCGGCCCGGACCGCGAACAGACCATTGTGAAACAGCACCCGTTCGAGTAATCGTTTGCGCGGTGCCGCTTGCGGCTCGATGACCGCAGCATCGGCTTACGTCGCGCTGCGCCGAAACATACGCCGATACACGGCGGCACTCGTGAGCAGCACAATCAGCATTGGCCAGCCGGTGGCGCCGCCGCCATTGCCACCTGACGCGGAAGTCGTGATTGATTTCAGCACGGTGACGGAAGCTGTAGACGTGTTGCTCAGACCGGCGGGGTCGGAGACAACAAGTTCGAAGCGCAGCCGCGAGTCTGCGGACAGTGTGGGCGCGGTAAATGTTGCGATCGCTTGATCGGCATCATTCAGCGTCACGGCCGTGCCCGCTGTTTGCGTCCACCGATAACTTAGCGCATCGCCATCCGGATCGCTCGACCGGCTGCCATCCAGCGTCACGAGCGCACCGGATGCAGCGGTCAGGACCGATTCGGCCACCGAGACGGGCGCGCGGTTGCGTCCCGAGCCGTCGGTGATATTGACACGCAGCGTCGATGACCCGGCAATGTCGGCTCCCGTCGCATTGAATATCGACAGGTCGAAATGTCTGGCGAGTCCACTGACACCGTCGTCGATGACAACAAACTCGAGCCACTGCGGTCTCGCATCGCCGTCGTCCCAGGTTAGCGTACCGGCGGTCGGTCCCTGAAAATCGACGCCCGGACTCGCGGTGCCCTCGATGACTGCGTAGTCCACACTCACGCTGCCCGCTGCGTTGCCTGTTCGTTCGACGACCGCGACGGCCGTTGCAAATCCTCGTTCGGCGACGTCGATCGATGTCTCGGCGAATCCGAGGCTGGCAGGTGTTGCGGGCTCGGCAATGTAGACGCTTGCGATACCGCCTGCAACAAGCGTCGCGCCACCGGTCGGTGCGATCAATTTCACCAGCAGGCGCTCGAGCGATTCCGGAGCTGCGTCGGCGATGAGATCGAGATCGATCGACTTGCTGCCCGCATCGCCATCACTCCAGCTCAGAATGCCACGGCTTGCGCTGATGTCTGCGGTATTGCCGGTTGCCGGCAGGAATTCGTAAGCGACACTGACATCGCCCAGCGTGCCGCCCGTGCGCTGCACATCAATTTGCAGTAGCGAACCTTCGCTGCCGCCATACGAAGCGCGTGAAAAGGCCAGATTTCCCGCGGCAACATCGCGCGTCCGATCCGCCACCATGTACAGGCCGCTGTCGACGTCGCTGATTGCAATGTTGCCGCTGTGCAAGAACGGGAACGTTCCCCAGGCGCCCACAAAACCTATGCCGTCGGATGCCGGGTAGGTGTCGAAGTGTCCGATCAGTGAAGGGCTTCGGGGATCGCTGATGTCCAGAATGCTGAGCCCGCGGCTGTAGTTGGACATGTAGTAGCGATTGCCACGGACAAAACCGTTGTGGTCGATCGCCTGTGTCGGGCCGAGCCAGCTGCCCACCGGACTTGGCGCTCTGAGATCGGCCAGAGAAAATACCCTGAGCGTCGTCGGCAGGCCGAACGACTGTTCGTCGAGTTCGTCGTGGACGAACAGAAACTGCTGGTCCTCAGACTGCCATCCCGAATGCACGTATTGTCGGTTCGCATAATCCGTGCTGGACAGGCGCACGGGACTGGCCGCGACCGATACGTCCCAGAGGTCGAACGAGTCTTCGTTGAAATCGAACAGTACCGAGCAATAGCTACCCGCATTCGCGCACTGCGTATTCGTGCGTGCGTCGGTAATTATCATGGATGCTGCATCGTGCATGTAGCCGCTGTTCGCAGCCGACGGCAGCGTAATGAACGACGGTGCGGCCGGGTCTGCGAGGGAATAGCTGCGGTAGCGGCCGCCACCGTTGTTTGAACCGGCAATAACGAGCGCAGGCATACCGTTTGTCAGCGACAGGCCGGTGCCGAATTCCGTGGCGGTCACATAGACATTATGAGCGGTCGCAAAATCGCTGCCATAGCTTGCGTTTTCGATGCTGTGCGGAAGTCCGGTGAGGTCGATAACTACCAAGCCTTCAGGCGTGCCGTCGGATGTGACATAGGCGAACGCGTCCCAACGACTCTCCAGGGTATTCCAGGCCTGATAGACCTTGATGTCCCGCCAGATCGTATTCGGACCGGACACGAAACCGACCTCGCGCGGATTCTCGGCGACGGTGACGTCGAATACGGCTGTACCGATGTTGTAACCGACCAGCACATATTCGCGCCCGGTATTGAGATCGACGAACCCCCAGACGTCGGCGGCGGCGCCGGGTTTCGCGCTGACATCGGCAAACACCACGTGCGAGAGCAGATCGACGCCGATACAGGCAAGCCCGTCGGCCGAGCCATCGACGCAAGGTACTGACGACTTGCTTGTGTCGAGACTCTGATGCAGCGCCAGCAGATTTTCAAATTCAAGAGCGACCTGTCGGTCCATGCCCTTGCGATCGGCGATCAGGTGAAAGCCACGACGACCGAGGAATTCACGGTACTCCTGCGGCACTCCAACGAGCGTGGACGGCCCGCCCGACGGCACCCGGAACCGGTCGTCGGGACGAAAGCCGCCACGAACGTCAATCGCGCCGCTGACGAGGTGGACGATGTCTTCGGCGCGACTGATTTCATAGCTGCCCTCAGCCGCGCGGATCTGTCCGCCTTTGCCCACCCAGCGCAATGCATAAGCAATGCTCTTGCACGGTGCCGCGGCATCCTGGCAGCGCCCCGAATCAACACCGCCCGGCGCGACAAACACTGCATTTTCCGGATTGCCATGTGCCAGCGTGCTGTCTGCAAACAGCAACAGCATGGCAAGCGACACACAGGCTTTGAAGTACGTTGGCATCGGGGATTCCATCAGGGTGCGAGCAAGTTGGCGGCGCCGATCATTATCGTCGATCACTAACGCAGCCTGTAGAATGATTTTACAATGAACAGAACATCGCCACTGAGAAACAGACCCCATAACCCGAATGCGGTTCACACGCGCCGCGGGTTTTGGCGAGTGATTGGAAAGGGCTCCAATACGCGCTACCGGTGTCGGGGCTGATCGGTGCCACAACGACCAGCATCGCTCGTGTTCAAAGCCGGCCGCAGTGCGTACGAATCTATCCGCAAACACGGCTTTTCGCCCGCGAGTATCGGCACGATTGCCGGCGCATCGGGCGGCGCCAAATGGCTTGTCTTGAGCCAGCTCGATCGGGTGATCTTTCAGGATATCGTGCCGCGGCTCCGCGGTCCCGTGCACCTGATCGGTTCCTCGATCGGTGCCTGGCGATTTGCGTGTTACGCGCAATCGGATCCGGCGTCGGCGATCGCGCGGTTCGAGGCGGCCTATCTCGAACAACGCTACAGCGTCAAACCCGATATCGCTGAGATCACCGCGAAAACCAGGGAGATCCTGACGCAGGTCCTCGGTGTGAACGGAGTGGCGGAAATACTTTCGAACCCGGTATTCCGGCCGCATATCGTCGTTGTGCGCGCCCGACATCTGGCGTCTTCGGAACAGCCGCTGTTGCTTGGTACCAGTCTGCTCGCGGCCGCCGTGTTGAACGCACTCAATCGCAAAACCCTCAATCTGTTTTTCGAGCGAACCTTGTTTTCTGATCCGCGCGATGCGTCGCCGTCGTATTCGGCCTCCAAATTTCCGACACAGCGTGTGGCGCTCAGCACAAGTAATCTCGAGAATTCAATCGTCGCATCGGGGTCGATACCGCTGGTTCTCAAAGGTGTACGCGATATCGCGGGCGCGGTGCCGGGTGTTTATCGGGATGGCGGGATCATCGACTATCATCTCGATCTGCCGCAAAGCGCGCCGGATCGCCTGGCATTGTATCCGCATTTTTACGATCACGTCGTGCCTGGCTGGTTCGACAAGAAGCTGCCGTGGCGGCGCGCCGACCCGGCTAATCTCGAGCGGACGATCCTGATCAGTCCGTCCCGTGAATTCATTTCGCGCCTGCCTAACGGCAAGATCCCGGATCGGACAGACTTCAGATATTTTACGCACGAGAATCGCCTGCGTGCGTGGCGCGGGGCCGTCGCTGCGTGCAAAGAGCTGGCCGACGAGTTGCACGAAGTGATCGCCACGGACCGGCTGCCGGCACGCGTATTGCCACTATGATAGGCTCGGCAAAAAAATGGGGGAGCTTGTCTTGACTCTAAACGACGCACGGCCTGCAGACGTCGGCGGCGACGAAACGCGAGAGAGTTATTGAGCGCATCCGGCAACGATGATCGGGCGTATCCTGAACTGACCTGGGTGTCGGTCGTTGTTGGCTGGATACTCGGCGTCGTCATCGCAGTCTCCATCGGCTATGCGGCGCTGATTCTCGGCTTTTCGATCGAAGGTTCGGAACTCGCGGCAATTCTCGGGTTCGGCATACTGCGCGGCATCCTGCGGCGCAGGAGCATCATCGAGAACAATATCGTGCAGACGATCGCGAGCGGCGTTAACGGCGCGTCATCGGGCATGATGTTTTCGGTACCCGCGATCTTTCTGCTTGGCTATAGCGATCGCTTCGATCCGGTGGTCTTGACCTTCGGCTGTATTGCGGGCGCGTTTCTTGGCATTGCGTTCATCATTCCGCTGCGCAAGCACATGATTGATTTTGAGCGGCTGACCTATCCGGGTGGTGTCGCCGTTGCAACAATTCTCAAGTCGCCGGGCGCCGGGGTCCGCAAAGCCCTGATTTTGCTCGGAGCGGCTGCTGTTAGCGCGAGCGTGCACTTCGTCACGATCCAAACGGGCGTCTCTGACTGGGACGTCGGGGCAATAATCGGCATGCCCGAGTACATGAACGGCATCTGGTATCTGTCGTTGATGACCATTGGCGTGGGTTTTATTGCGGGTCGTGGTGGTATCGCGTTTATCGTCGGCGGCTTTGTTGCGTACTGGTTCCTGTCGCCGATGCTCGCGCTGACAGACGGCTTCCCGCTGGATGCGTCGGGTCAGGCGGTTGATGCACCCGGCGCTTTGCGCCTGTTGCTCTATCGTCCACTTGGCATCGGCATGCTGATCGGTGGGGCGATCATGGGCGTGATCCTCGCATTTCCGTTGATTCTCAGCGCCATACGCTCGATGCAAAAAGCGTCGAGGGTCGCGGCGGGCATTTCCGGAGACGAGATGCCCATCAAGATGCTGTATTTCGCGATCGGCGGCGCCACGATTTTGTTGGGCGTGATGGCGGTTACTTCTGTCGATTCGGTGAGCATCGGACGCGGAATCGCAATGGCGCTGCTCGGTACGGTGTGGATCTGGATGGCCGGAATCATTCTGTCGGAGGCGATCGGCCGCACGAACTGGTCTCCGTTGTCCGGTATGACGCTCGTGGGTATCACGTTGCTGATCGTCCTGACGCACGGCATGGAGCGCAGCGATTCGATCGTCGCCGCGATCATGGTGGGCGCGGCGACCTGCGTCGCAATGTCGCAGGCAACCGATCTAATGCTTGATCTGAAGACCGGTTATCTCGTTGGAGCGACGCCGCGCATGCAGCAGATCGGCCAGTTCGCCGGCGCGTGGCTCGGCCCGATCGTCGTGATCTTCGTGATCTTTGCGTTAAACGAGGCGTATACGCTCGGCAGTGAGCGGCTACCTGCGCCGCAGGCGCAGGCACTCGCAAGTACGATCGACGGCATTCTGGGCGGCGACGTGCCGGCTCAGAAATACTTCGCCGGGGCCGTGCTCGGGGCCGTGCTGTCGGCGGTAATTGGCGGACTCGGTATCACGGTCGGTCTCGGTTTTTATTTGCCGTTCAACATCGTCCTGACATACTCGCTCGGCACACTCGCGCGGGAACTCAGCGATCGGTTCCGTGGCAAGGTCTGGAGCGAAGATGTCGGCATCCCGCTGGCCGCCGGGTTGATTGTCGGTGAGGCGCTGGTAGGTGTGGGCGATGCTATTCGGCATGTCTTCGCGGCAGCGTGACAGGGGAAGACGATGAAAAACTTCGGATATTTGTTGCTGACGACGGGTTTCCTGACGGCGGCATACGCGACGGCGCTTGATGTGGATAACGTGCGCTGGGAATTGTTCACGGTCGCCGCAGCCGCGGCAGCACTCGGCGTTGTGATCCTGAAGCGACATGCCGGCACACGGGCGCGATCGCGGGAGATCCTGGAACTCAATCGAACCGAATTGCGTGAGTCGATCGGAAACGTCGTCCGTGATCTGCGCGAGGTTCCGACGGGTACCAGGCTCGCGGGCGCGGCGCTGCGCGACTGGATAGACGACCAGCTCCGGCCGGATTTGCGACGCTTCGCGGATGCGCGGGAAAGCATGGTGCATCTTTTCGGATTGCAGACCTATGCGGACATCATGAGCAACTTCGCGGCCGGCGAGCGCTATATCAATCGGGTCTGGTCGGCAACCGCGGACGGCTACGAAGGCGAGGCGCAGCGTTATCTCGAGAAGGCGACGATGCAGTTCCAGGATGCGCAGGAGCAGCTGCACGCGGCCACAAAAACCGGCGCCTAGCTGTCCACTTTGCCCAGCCGGCATTGCGACGTCAGCAGGCCCGTCAAAGCGTCGACATCCTCGTTCATCAGGTAGCCGTCGGGATCCTTCCAGCCCCGCAACATCGGCAGGTTTTTTTCGTTTACGAGCAGATGTTCGTCGCTGATTTGCGCTTCGATGTTCCAGCCGGGCACGGCAAGTACGGAACGAACTCTGACACGATGGCCGAGCGCACGTGTAAATCGTTTCTCGAGCCGTGAATTGCGAGCGTTAATGTCCACGATTGAAATCCTGGTTTCGCCGGGCAGAAACACCAGGGCATGTTTCTCGAGCCGCACGTCGCCGTTCTTTCTCGGGCGTCGGGCAATTACGTTGATTGCATAGAGTCCACCAGGACCGACAAGAACGTGGTCGACGGCGCCTGCCGACGTTGCGATGTCATGAAATACGCGGCCGATGTCTGCGGAGAATCGCTGCAGCTGGTGGCCAACCGCAATATTGGCATCGCAGAGGAGTTTGATCTGTCGCGTTGCGACAACGGTGCGCAGTAGCCGGTACGCAGCATAGATTGCGCCGATGACTAGCACGGAAAGAAACAAATAGAGCTGCCAAAGTGGATAGCCCAGGAAAAGGCGCCCGGCGTTGAGTTCGTAGGCCGCGACAAACAGTATGACAAACACGAGCCCCGCGCTCAGGTAGGTCGACTGCCTGAATCTGAGCTGATCGAATTCGTCCCGATAATGTTGCGCGGCTTCGCGCATGATGCTCGCCGCAAAACGGTGTCCCGGGCCAAGGGTTCGGACGAGGATCTGAAATGACCTGGCGGCCAGGATAAAAACTATCGCGCTCGCGACAGCGACCGTTGCGGCGCCACTGATAGCCTCGATATCCATTCCGATTGCTCCGCTGCATGCCGGACACCCGAGCGTAGCCGCCGGCCGTCCTGCCCACTGTGACACAGGTCACACGGCTACTATGGGAACTCCCTGAAAACCCCGTTTTCAGCATTCGTTAAGCTCCACCCGGGCATCTTGTGAATGTCATCACGGTGACCGGCCAGCTTCAGGTGTATGGTTGGCCGCACATTTTTGCTCAGGATGAGAGCACGCGAAGGAGTATGCGATGAACTGCAGATGGGCAGGTATTACGGTTGCGCTGCTGGTTTTGGCGCTTAGCGGTTGCGCGTCGATGAGTGGCGATGAATGCGTCACGGGCGACTGGGCGGCGATCGGCTTCGAAGACGGGTCGCGCGGCTACACGTCGGATCGGATTTCGGGGTATCGCAAGGCCTGCGCCAAGCACGGCGTAACGCCGGATTTTCAGGCATACCTGCGCGGCCGCGATCAGGGCCTCGTCGAGTTCTGTCAGCCGGGCCGGGGCTTCAGCCTTGGTGCTAATGGTGGGCAGTACAACGGTGTCTGCGCGGCTGATCGCGAGCCAGAATTTCTCGATGCCTATCGGGCCGGTTCCGAATTGTACAGGCTGCGCGCAAATGTCAGTCAGGCGAACTCGGCGATCTATGCGAAACAGAAGCAACTCGAGTTCACCAAGGACGAAATGCGTGCCAAGGAAGTGGCGCTGATCAGCGACGAGACGACGACCGAGGAGCGCGTGGTGCTGATTGCCGATCTGGTTGATCTATCGGAACGTACCGGTGAGCTCGAAAGCGAGATCGAGATGCTGATTGCGGATCGAGCACGCCATGAGCAGGAGCTCGAGTATTATCAACAGACCGTGGCGATGCAGGGTTACTAGATCCTGTCTTGACGCTCCGGTTGTTGGCTAGAAGAACGCCTCGTCCCGGCTAGCCGCCCGGCGGTCACGGCCCTGGCGCCGTTCGACCTGGTAGCGGCCGGTCGCGCCCGCGAATCCAGCGGGCGAAAACGGGTTGCGCCGGTCTTCGCTAGCGCGCCGGTCGTTGTGATGAATAAACCGGCAGCCGCATTTGTTCATGTCACACTCCGGTAACGGTAACGGCGGCGCCGCGCTTGCAAGAATGCGCCGGCCGGCCATCTCTTTCGCCGCGTCACAGGCGCTCATCGGGGCCCTGATCGACACGGCGTGGAAGGCGTTCGTCTTCTTCAGAGTGTCGTCGCTGGGTGTGGATTCGCTCGTCGCCGGCTCGTTCAGCTTCTTTACCAGCCACCAGCAACCGACCAGGCCAATGAGGATCAATACTGCAAATGCCAGATTCATGTAAAGCTCCCCGGGATTATTATCGCTCTTGTACCCCTTACTATAGCGCCGAGTCGCGCTCCAGGCACGCAATTCGTGCCGCAGCCCACTAATTTTAGTGCCAGGCCGCCCGGCGGTAAGCTGCGAGGCAGATCAGCGCTGTCCGCACTGCGGCTGCACCCACGGTCAGCGCGACACGGCGGCGACGCCAAACAGCCACGGATGCAGGACAAAGAATGCTGCGAACACTGCAGTTCCGATCGTCACGGTAATCAGATCGGACTTCAGTGCAGCAGGCGCGGGCTTAATCCAGCTGCCGTCACGCCGGTTGGTCAGCAGTATCTGTACGAGCGCCCACAAGGACAGCCCGCCAAATAACAGGACCGAACGCTGCTCGCCGTTGGTCAACAAGTGTCCGATACCCCAGATGATAACGCCGGTCAGCTGCGGGTGCCGGAGAAAGCGTTTGATGTTGGTCGGAAACTGCGCGGCCATGAACAGAATGATTCCGATGTAGACAAGTCCGGAGGGAAGGGGGCTGCCCAGCAGGGGCGGGGAATACACGGCTTGCTGTGGTGCCGTTTTCCAACCGAACACAATGGCTGCAAGCGAGGCCAAAATGACAAGTGCGAACAATCCGCGATAAGCATTCGCCCCAAGTCGCTCGACGAGGCCGTTACGACTCGACGGCAAAGCGGCCGGAAACAGGTGCACAGCGCACCAGACGACCATGCCCGTAATCAGCAGACCCATGATTCAGCTCCTCGTATTCGTAAACCGCGGGCCCATTATAGCGGGTCAGATCGTGGGGCGGCGCCGGCGACAGGCCTGCATGCTAAAGTATCGGCAGTTCTTCGACGGGTCCTGGCAGTTATGAAAGACGGCAAGCTCATGGACATGCTGACCGGTTATGCGGCATCGCATCAGCATCCGGTAAATGTAATCGTGCACATGATCGGCATTCCGACGATCATGCTCGGTGTGTTGATTCCGCTGAGCTGGGCCAGCTTCTCGATCGCGGGATTAACGATCACGCTGGCGCATCTGGCGATGCTTGGGTTCTTCGGATTTTACCTGACGCTCGACCGACTGTTTGCGGCTGTATTCCTGGTGATCGCGCTGCTAATTGCACAGCTGGCGTTGGCGCTCGGCGCCATGCCGATAGAATCGTCAGCGGCAATTGCAGCGATCGCATTCTTCGGTGGCTATGCGGCGCAATTCATCGGCCACGCAGTCGAAAAATCGATGCCGGTACTTGTCAAGCATCCGATACAGGCGAATCTTGCGGCGCCGTTTTTTATGGTCGTTGAGATATTCAAGCTCCTCGGCCTGCGGGAAGAGTTGTTCGACGAAGTGCAGCGGCAGGTTGCGATGCGGCGCAAGCAGGCGGCTTAGGCAGCTTCGGCCGATCCTTAGGCAATTACTTGTATCGTCACGCCCAGAAGTGAGCTCTTATTGCATCGCGGCAGGAGATATTATTTTCCGATCTCAGAATCATGATTACTGCGCAGTCTATGGAGTGGCAGCAAAACCGCATTGCTACCGCGACCATGTGCTTATGAGCACTTTCAAAGTCTGCACGTTTGGGGAACCGGTAGAAATATTGCACGGTACCAGCAGGCCGTTAGGCTGTATATGACGCAGGAGTTTGGCACGCGGTGGTGAAATCGGCGTTTATTCTCTGGAAATTTGATCGTTTGCTGCTCGCGATCTATTTGCTCGCATTGCTGGCGGTGCTGTTGTTTCCTATCTCGGGGCCGGGATATCGCTTGCTAAGCATCGGAGCGGATAAATGGATGCATGCGGTGCTGTTTGGCGGTTTGGCCGTGTTTTTGCGATGGAACATCCGGGCGAACACTCATGCTGTATTCATGGCCATTGGCGCTGCTATGATTGTGGCCGGTGCCACCGAGGTTGCTCAAGGTTTGGTCGCGTATCGGAGCGCGGATTTCCGGGATCTTTTGGCCGGTCTCATCGGTGCAGTAATCGGCGCTGTGTGCACGAATCGCATCATGGCATTTGCGGTGCCGGAGAAGCCGTTCGGCCTGTTAGTCGCTGTTCTTGGTTTGTTGCTTGGTTCATTCTTTGTCCTGGCCGACGTGATCGGAGTAGGCAAGAGCAGTATTTTCGGCACACTACAAGTGGCGGGGACGACACTCGGCGCACTCATTACCTTGGGAGGTATTGGTGTGTATTCGAGAGGACGGCGCGCCGAATCTCGCTTCTCGTGACGCGGCGATCGCTAAGATTGACCGCACTAACTGGAAAACAAATCTGATTTGTTGAGCCACACAAGTTTGTACTCGATCTCTCGCGCTGCTCCGTCAATCGGCGTGGATATCAAGGATCTATTGAGTTGAAGTGCGGTCGGTGCGACGTTGTCATCGGGAGTGCGGTCGTGACATCGGAGGTCGTCCTCTACGTACGTCAAAAATATGGCCCTCGTAAAGGGCCAATATTCTTGGTGCCGAGGAGAGGACTTGAACCTCCACGGGGTTACCCCCACTAGCACCTGAAGCTAGCGCGTCTACCAATTCCGCCACCTCGGCATGAGGGCGCACAGCTGGTCTTGCGAGAACAGCGTACAATCTGTTACCAGGCCGGGGGCGCACTCTACTCAATGCAAGTGTAACCTGTCAATTTCTATCCACGGGAGCGAGAAGTCTTGCCCAGACAACGCAAACAAAAGCCGGCCAAGAGCCAGGGCAAGACCTACAAACATCCGATTCCAGGCCGCAACGAGCTGCTGGACTATCTCGAGGACGCCGGCAAGCCGCAGAAAGCCGAGCAGATCCTGCAGCGCTTCGGGCTTAAAGGTCAGCGTATGCAGTCGCTCCTGACCGATCGGCTTTATGCGATGGTCCGTGCGGGTCAGATCATCGAAAACCGTCGCGGCGAGTTCTGCCTCATCGCCAAGCTCGATCTCGTCACCGGCATCGTTCGTGGCCATCGCGATGGATTCGGATTCGTCATCCCGGAGGGCGGTGGCGACGATGTGTATCTGTCGGCCCGCGAAATGCGCGCCTTATTCGACGGTGATCGTGTCGCCGTGAGGGTGGCCGGCACTGATCGTCGTGGCAAGCCCGAAGGCGCCGTCGTCGACGTGCTGGAACGTGGCATCCGCGAAGTGGCCGGCCAGTACATTCGCGAACGCGGTATCGGATTGGTTATACCCGACAACCCGAGTATTGCCCACCGCGTGCTCATCGCCAGAGCCGACACCGGCCGCGCGCAGCCTGGCCAGATCGTCGTGGCGGAGATCATCGATTACCCGTCAAAGATCCAGCAGGCGACGGGACGCATAGTCCGCGTCATCGGCGAACCGAAGCAAAAGGGCATCGCGACGGAAATTGCGATTCACTCGCACGGCATCCCCACCGAATGGCCGAAATCCGTGCAGGAGCAGATTCGTGATTTTGGGGAACATGTGCCGACGTCGGCGAAGAAAGACCGTGTAGATCTGCGTTCGATCGACCTCGTGACAATCGACGGCGCCGATGCCCGCGATTTCGATGACGCCGTTTACTGTGAGTCGACGGATAACGGGTGGCGCCTTCTCGTAGCAATAGCCGACGTCGCACACTACGTCGACGTGGGATCGCCGCTTGATGAGCAGGCGACCGTCCGGGGTACATCGGTGTATTTTCCGGACCGCGTCGTGCCGATGTTGCCCGAGGTGCTTTCTAACGGGCTTTGCTCGCTGAATCCTAAAGTCGATCGACTGTGCCTCGTTTGCGATATGCAGGTGAATCAGCAGGGCAAGGTCACGCGATCGGACTTTGTCGAGGCAGTAATGCGTTCGTCGGCGCGATTGACGTATTCCCAAGTCAATGCGTTTCTGAGTGATCGTGCATCGACTGCCGTGCCGAAACAGCTGCAAGCGCCGCTACGCAATCTGCATGCTCTCTACAAAGCGTTTGCCAAAGCGCGAGCGCGGCGCGGTGCCATCGAGCTCGATCTTCCGCAAACGAAGTTTGAGCTCGATGAGAACGGCGCGATCGCGAACATCGCGACGGTGCCGCGCAACGACGCGCATCGCCTGATTGAAGAGTGCATGATTGCGGCCAATGTGCAGGCTGCTAACTTTCTGAAAAAGAAAAGAATTGCTGGCTTATACCGGGTGCATGCGAAGCCCGATCCGGATCGATTCGAGGAATTGCGCCAGTATCTGCTATCGATCGGCCTCAGAGTGCCGCATCCCGAGCACGTCGAACCACGGCAGTTCAATCGCCTGCTCGCGCAGGTCAAAGACCGGCCCGATAGTGCGGCGATCTCGATGGCGATGCTGCGCTCACTGACGCACGCGGAGTATTCACCCGATAACATCGGCCACTTCGGCCTGGCACTGGACGCGTATGCGCATTTCACCTCGCCAATTCGCCGCTACCCGGATCTGCTCGTGCATCGCGCAATTCGCCACGTCATTCGGGGAGGTAAACCGGGTCGCTACGATTACGATGGTCGTGCGATGGAGCGATTGGGGGCCATCACCTCCGCACACGAACGCCGCGCGGAGGAAGCGACCCGCGATGTCGAAGCCTGGCTCAAGTGCGAGTATATGCAGGATCACCTTGGTACCGAATTTGACGGTGTTATCACCGGTGTCACGAACTTCGGCCTGTTCGTGCAGATCAATACGCTGTTGATCGACGGTCTCGTACACGTAACCAGCCTCGCGAATGACTATTACCATTACGATGCCGGTAAGCATCAGCTCGTCGGCGAACGCATCGGCCGCGCGTACCGGCTCGGTGAGCCGATGCGCGTACGGGTGCATGATGTGGACCTCGAGACGCGGCGCATCGATTTTCGGCCTGTCGAGGAAGCGCGTGACCGGGGTCCGCCCAAGCGCATCGCGTCGACGCGAAGGCGGCGTCGTTGAGCAAATCGCACTATGTCACGGGACTCCGTGCGGTGGAGCAGTTGCTGGCGACAAAAAGTCCGGATATCCGACGGATCTATGTCGAGTACCAGACCGCGAATCCGCGAGTCGAGACCGTAATCTCAGGCGCGAAGGACCTGGGTGTCGAGGTGCAGCAAGCCAATCGGGCGCGCCTCAGGCAAATGAGCGGTGAAGTGCGCCACCAGGGCGTTGTTGCCGAAATTCGCCGCACGACCCTGCTCGATGAAGCAAGCCTGCGTACGCTCGTCGAACAACGGCTCGAAGACGACGCAGGTCGCATGCTGCTGCTATTAATTCTCGAAGGCGTGCAGGACCCGCATAATCTCGGTGCGTGCATGCGCACGGCCGATGCGGCTGGCGTCGACGCAATCGTCGTGCCACGCCACGGTGCCGCCGGTCTGACTCCGGCGGTCAGTAAAGTCGCCGCTGGTGCGGCCGAGCACTTGCCGTTTGCGCCTGTGGCGAACCTGTCTCGAGTTCTCAACTGGCTGCGCGATTATGGTGTTACTGTCGTCGGCACCAGCGATCGGGCCGGTACGAGCCACTACGATGCCGATCTGAATCGACCGCTTGCGCTGGTCATGGGTGAGGAGCACACAGGTATCAGCAAGGGCGTAACGAGTCTTTGTGACGTGCTCGTCCGGCTACCGATGGTGGGCACCGTGGCCAGCCTCAACGTGTCCGTCGCCACGGGCATCTGTTTGTACGAAGCGCTGCGACAGCGGCGCCTCTGATCCGGAGCCGACCCGGCCAATGGCTTGCGTCAACTCCCGGGCTTCGGTAGCATGCGCGTCCCCGTGAACTGTTGCGGGTATCCTCTTGCCGCACCGGTTGGCCGGGCGGCTGCAATCCATAAGGGGCAACAATGAGACACTACGAAATCGTGTTTCTGGTCCATCCGGACCAGAGCGAGCAGGTGCCTGCCATGGTTGAACGTTACCAGGGCATGGTGACGGGGTCCGGCGGAACCGTGCATCGCACCGAAGACTGGGGCCGTCGTCAGCTCGCGCATCCGATCCACAAAGTCCACAAGGCGCATTACGTTTTGCTGAATGTCGAATGTGGCCAGACCGTGCTGGAAGAAATCCGCGGCGCGTTCCGTTTCAATGATGCCGTGCTCAGGCACCTTGTAATAAGCCGCAGCAAGGCGATCACCGAGGCGTCGCCGATGGCGGTCGCTGTTGCGGAAGAAAAGGCCAGGGAACGCGATGCCCAGCAACGCCGTGAGGCCAAGGCGGCGGCAGAGACGGCGATGCGCAGCGAGACTCCCGGCAGCGACGAAGACGCCGAAATCGCCGAAGTGGCCGAGGTTGCCGATGCCGACGAGGGGAACGAGTCCGCCACGGTCGATTACGTCGACGAGGGCACGGCCGCGGCTGATGCCGCGGGCGATGACACAGCCGCTGCAGATGAAGCGGCGCAGAAGAGCGCTTGAGGAGCCAAACGATGAGTCGATATTCACGCAGGCGCAAGTATTGCCGGTTCACGGCGGAAGGGATTGAGGAGATCGACTACAAGGATCTCAGCTTGCTGAAGGCGTATGTCACCGAAACTGGCAAGATTGTGCCGAGTCGCATCACCGGCACGAAATCGCACTATCAGCGACAGCTCGCCACGGCCGTGAAACGCGCGCGATATCTGGCGCTGTTGCCGTACACGGACCGACACTAAGCCGCACGGACGCAATATTGTGCAGTCGGTGGCCGCATGGCTGGTTGCCCGGCCGCAAAATGCAATACTCGGTCTGGCAGCGACGCTGTTGCTGCCGATCGTGCAGGTAGTGAGTGGCATCCTGATGGTGCTGCTGGTACTGCATCAGGGAGTGCGCCTTGCGTTACTCGAGGGGCTCGTGGCCGGTACGATACTGGCAATCGTCGGTCTGGCCGTCGGTGCGCCGTTTACCCAGGTAGTTATAAGTGTTTTGACAACCTGGTTACCGGCGGTGTTGTTCGCGGTCGCGTTGCAGGTTACGCGTTCGCTGACATTGACAATGCAACTCTCGGTCATCGTGGCTGTGATTGCGGTGGCCGTGTTCTACGCCGTCGTTAGCGATGTCGTTGCTTTCTGGCAGCCTATCCTGACGAAGATGGTCGAGGTGTCGAGAGAAATGGGGCTGGATCAGCAGGCCGAGCTGTTGACCGCCGAGCCCGGTCTGATTGCCGGACAGATGACGATGCTCGTTGTGTTCTCGAGCTGGACGATGTATGCAGGCAGTTGCCTTTTGGGTTATGCGATGTACAGGCAACTGCCGGGAGAAACCGGCCATTATGGAAGGTTTCGCGAGTTGAATCTGGGCCGCGTCATCGCGTTGATTATGGCGTTGACGTCGATGCTCGCGGTAGCGAGCGGTGCCGTTTGGCTGCAGAACATCGCGTTCGTATTGTTCGCGATATTCTGGGTGCAGGGACTCGCGATCCTGCATTGGCTGCATGCCGAGGGGCATCTGCCGTTCTTGATCGTGATCGCGACCTATGCATCGCTGCCAGTATTGCACGTGTTTGTCGTAATTACGCTGGCGGTGCTGGGTTACATGGACGCGTGGTTCGACTTCCGGCGCCGCGCGGCAAAGAAACGATAGGTCACGGCAGCGCCGTGGGAATGAATCGAACAACTAGTCGTAAGGTCTTAAAAATGAACGTCATCTTGTTGGACAATGTAGAGAATCTGGGTCACATCGGCGATCTCGTCAAAGTGAAGCCCGGTTACGGCCGCAACTTTCTGATCCCGCAGGGAAAAGCCGCACTCGCGACACCCGAGAATATCAAGGCGATCGAGGTTCGCCGCGCCGAGCTCGAAAAAGCGGCGGCCGAGGAAGTCGCGATCGCGGAGGCGCGAGCAAAAGTCATTAACGGGATGGAGCTCGTAATCGCTGCGAATGTCGGCAGCGAAGGCAAACTGTTCGGATCCGTCGGTCCGATCGATATCGCCGATGCTTTCAGCAAAGTACAGGTCGAGGTCGAGCGTAGCGAAATTCGTATGCCCGACGGACCGATCCACGAAGTTGGTGATTTTCCGGTCGGCGTGCATCTGCACAGCGACGTCAACGCCGAGATCACAGTTCATATCGTTCCGGCCGAGTGACTCGGGGTATCGCCGGCCAACGTGTGATACCTTTGGGTCAAGCTTAGGTCTGCAGGGGAATACGGTTCATGGTTCGAGCGTTGGATGAAGGCGCGGGAGTCGGAGGGGCCGAAAGTCGCCTCAAAATTCCGCCCAACTCCATCGAAGCCGAGCAGTCGTTGCTGGGCGGGCTGATGCTCGATCCGCAGGCCTGGGACAAAATCGCAGACATCATCACGGCGGAGGATTTCTATCGCAAGGATCATCGGCTGATCTTCGCAGCGATCGCGGCACTCTCCGACGGAGCGAATCCCAGCGATGTCGTTACGGTATCCGAATACCTCGACAATCACGGTAACCTCGAACAGGCGGGCGGCCTCGAATATCTTGCGACGCTGGCAAATGAGACGCCGGGTGCCGCCAATGCCAGAGCCTACGCCAAAATTCTCCGCGAACGCGCAACGCTGCGCGCGTTGATCTCGGCCGGCAATGAGATCAGCGGCAGCGCGTTCGCTGCCGAGGGAAGAACCGCGTCGGAACTCGTCGATGAGGCTGAGCGGCTCGTGTTTCGCATCGCCGAATCCGGCTCACGCGGCCGTGTGGGTTTTAGGGCGCTCAAGCAGATTCTTCCGGAAGCCGTCGATCGCATCGACCTGTTGCATCAGTCAGAGGGCGACATTACGGGCATCCCGACCGGCTACAACGAGTTCGACAAGCTGACTGCCGGACTGCAGGCCGGCGATCTGGTCGTCATCGCAGGACGGCCGTCGATGGGCAAAACCTCGCTTGCCATCAACATCGCCGAGAATGCTGCGATCGGTTCGAATATTCCCACCGCGATTTTTTCGATGGAAATGCCGTCGCAGCAACTTGCGTTTCGAATGATCTCGTCGCTCGGTCGTGTCGATCAAAGCCATCTGCGAACCGGACGCTTTCCCGATGAAGATTGGTCGCGTATTAACACCGCCGTGCAGCTTATGTCCGAGGCGCCGATATTCATCGATGATACAGCCGGTCTGTCGCCGACCGAAATTCGTGCCCGGTCGCGACGCCTGCAGCGCGAACATGGTCTCGGCCTGATCGTCGTGGATTACCTGCAGCTCATGCAGGTACCGGGCAATAAAGAAAACCGCGCCACCGAGATTTCCGAAATCTCGCGATCGTTGAAGGCGCTTGCAAAAGAGCTGTCGCTGCCGGTGATTGCATTATCGCAGCTCAATCGGAGTGTGGAACAACGCACGGACAAACGTCCTGTGATGTCGGACCTGCGTGAATCTGGCGCAATCGAGCAGGACGCCGACGTGATCGTGTTCATCTATCGAGAAGAGGTCTATAACCAGGATACGCCGCGCAAGGGTATCGCCGATATCGCGATCGCGAAGCAACGCAACGGACCCATCGGTGATTTTCCGCTTACGTTTGTCGGCCGTTATACGAAGTTCGAAAACTGGGTGCCCGATTCGTACGCCGAGGAGGCTTATCCGTGACCTTTGGTGCACGGGCACTGATCCGGCTCGGCGCGCTCAAACACAATCTCGAGATTATCCGCGACACGGTGCCCGGAGCAAAAATCATGGCCGTCATCAAGGCCAATGCGTATGGGCACGGCCTGGTGGCAGTGGCAAAGACTCTCGGCGACGTCGATGCGCTTGCGGTAGCGCGGTTGCCGGAGGCCATTCGCTTGCGCAATGCCGGAATTCGCCATCCCATCGTGCTGCTCTCCGGTGTGCTGACCGGCGAAGAATTGCGCGCTGCGCTGCAGCGGGATTGCCACGTCGTCGTGCACTGTCCGGAACAGATCGAACTGCTGGAAAATGCCGACAATGGTCGCGCGATTGTCTGGCTCAAAATTGACACCGGAATGAATCGGCTTGGCTTTCGACCCGAGGACGCCGCAGGCGCCATGCGGCGCCTGCGCGCCTGCAAAACAGTCGCGGAACTGCGGCTCATGACCCATTTCGCGAATGCCGACGAACTGGAAGATCCGGCGACGGAGGCGCAGCTGGCCAGGTTTCAGCCGGTCGTTGAGGGCTTTACCGGCGCGGTCAGCGTCGCGAATACGCCTGCCATGTTCGGCTGGCCGAAGATCGTTGCGGCCGGCAAGACGCTGGATTTCAGCGGCGAGCACTGGATACGGCCCGGGGTCGCGCTGTTCGGCATATCGCCGTTTGCGGGTCGAACGGGCGCCGAGTTCGGGCTGACACCCGTCATGCGTTTCGAGGCACAGTTGATTGCCGTGAAAGCACTGGCCGAAGGCGCAAGAGTGGGCTACAAGGGGCGTTATCAGAGCCAGCGCGACACAGTTCTCGGGGTCGTTTCCGCCGGTTACGGCGACGGCTACAAGCGGCACTTCAGATCCGGTACGCCGATATTGATCAACGGTCGTCGCGTACCGTTGATCGGCAACGTGTCCATGGACCTGTTGACCGTCGATCTGGGCCCCGGGGCCACTGACCTCGTTGGCGATGTCGCGACGCTGTGGGGGGACGGGCTGCCCGTCGAAGAAATTGCGCCCTGGGCGGACGCGATACCGTATGACCTGGTATGCGGCGTCATGCACCGCGAGGCATCCGAGATCATCGATTGATGTGGGGGCATTCGGCTTGTTTCAGGAAAAAAGCAGAATGCCCCGCGTGAAACTAAGAGCTGAAAAACCCCATCTTGATGCCCGCAAGTTGGACAACGTCATTGTCGGCCAGCTTTGTGGCTTGTGCTCCGATCGGCCGACCGTTGACGAGCGGGTAGTCATTTTCCTTGCCCGACTCGACGTGCACGATGTAATAACCCTCGGCACGACGCGTGATTGCGGCTACTTGTATTCCGGGGCGGCCGAGCGTCGTCAGCGCTTTCGTCAGCTCGAGTTCGCGGCCTGCGAATGAGCCGCTTAATACCTGCAATTTCGCGAGCGGCAAAGCGCTCGGCGCGGTGCTCGGGTCGAGACCCGTCGCCGTGGCCGTGTGCACGGCCGGCTCGCGTACCGGCGCCGGCCTGGCTGCCGGGGCAGGTTCCGGGGTCGGCTCGGGCTCGGCTTCCGCCATCAACGGCTCGGCTTCTTCGGGGTCCAATCTGACAGCCGCCGCCGCCGCGTCTGCGGCGCGTTCGGCCCTGGCGAGCTGCTCGGCGTTTTGCTGACCCGCCGGTATGACCATGGTTTTTTCAAACTCGTCCTGCTCGGTCGCCGGCAACTGTTCGTCGGAAAATCGCAGCTGATGATGGCCGATCGTGATGACGTCACCGTGCTGCAGCGCATGCTTTTTGATCAATTTGCCGTTGACGTAGGTGCCATTGGTGCTGTTGAGGTCTTCAAGGAATGAATCGTTGAGAATGTTGATAATGAGAGAGTGATGGCCACTGACAGCCGGATTGTCGATGCGTACATCATTGTCGGGCAAGCGTCCGATCGTGTAACGCTCCTTCGTCATGTTGTATTCAGCTAGAACCTGATTGTCCAGACTAAGAATTAACCGTGCCATGATTTATCGCCGTTCTCACGAGACCAAATCAAGCAGGAAGTCAATACACAAGAGAGTTCGTCGGCCGTAATAACGGTCGCATCGCTCACTGATTCCGGCATTCTGCCGGTAACCCCTGCACCCCAACTAGCGGAACATGCCTGCCAGCTTCACAAACAGGCCTTTCTTCGCGGCAAACGGCGCGATGACCTGCGCCAACATCACTGATACGTTGTCGCGTCCGCCCTGTTCATTGGCCAATTCAACCAATTGTTGACCAACCACATCAAGGCTATCATTAAACGTGCTGATAGTTAAGTGAATATCTTCATCTTCGACCATGTCCGGCAGGCCGTCGGAGCACAGCAAATAGATGTCATCCGGAAGCACCTGATGCTCGTGAACCTCGACCTCGACCGTGGGCTCCACGCCCAGCGCCCGGGTTACGTAGTTACGGTTGGTCGAGCGTTGAGCCTCCTCGGCCGAGTAGAAGCCGCGGTCGACGAGCTCCTGCAATAAGGAGTGATCCATCGTAAGCTGCTCGAAAACACCATTTCGCAGGCGGTATGCCCGCGAATCGCCGACGTGTGCGATCGAGATCTTATTGTCGTAAAACATGCAGGCGACGATGGTCGTGCCCATGCCTTCGCAGTGAGTCTGGCTTTGCGCGGTCTGATAGATAATCTTGTTGGCTCGATAAACGGCATCGCGCAATACGATGGACTGGCGCATCAGGCCACTGTGCGGATCAATGTCGTCGCGTGCCTCGCGGCTCGCACCGTTGGCAGCCATCTTGGTAACTGTTTCGACGGCTATGCCGCTGGCGATCTCGCCCGCGTTGTAACCGCCCATGCCATCGGCAAGCACCATGAGTCCGATATCGGGGTCCAAACCGATGGCATCCTCGTTATGATCGCGGACGCGGCCGGTATCCGAAAGGTCGGAGAAGACAATTTTTCCGCGCAGTGTCGTCAAAATCTATATCGCTCTTTCGGGCCTACGAGTATCGGGCACAGTTACGTAATGCGATTGCCATCTCGGCCCCGCAGGCAAAACGATCCTGGGGACGTTTTGCCAATGCTTTCGCCAAAACGCTGTCCACGCTCGGTGGAATTCCTGCTCTTCGCGTCGAAACCGGTGACGGATCCTCCGTCGTGATTTTGGTCATCAACACCGCAATATTCGTGGCGTGAAACGGCACTTCTCCAACCAATAACTCGTATAGGGTAACACCAAGCGAAAACAAGTCCGAGTGTCCTGTGAGGTCCTCGGCGCCAAGCTGTTCGGGGGACATGTACATGGGCGTACCCAGTACGATGCCCGTTTTGGTCCGATTATTGTCTGTCAGGCGTGCGACACCGAAATCCGTGATCTTGAGAGAGCCCTCCTTCGGGTTATACAGCAGGTTTGCGGGCTTGATGTCACGGTGAATAACGCCCTGATTGTGGGCATAATCGAGCGCCTCGGCGGTCGCAGCGCAAAGCTCCAGAGCCCTTTTTGGAGCCAGCAGCTTGAGCGGATCCGTGAATTTGGTCAGCGCGATTCCGGGCACGTACTCCATGGCGATGTAGGCCATGCCTTTTTCTTCACCGGCATCGAACACGGTGATGATGTTCGGGTGCGTCAGGCGGCCCGCCGATTCAGCCTCCCGGTAAAAACGCAGGCGAGCCTCTCGGAGTTCCTCATCCTCGAATTCCTTGGCGATCGGAATCACCTTGAGCGCAATGGCGCGATTGATGCGCGGGTCCTTGGCGAGGTACACAGCCCCCATCGCTCCACGGCCGATGCGCCGCTCGATAACGTATCGACCCAGGCGTTCAGCCGTGCCGAGCACCTTGTTCTTGCCTGAAAAATGCGCCTCCATCGTGCCCTGTGTACGTTTCATCCAGTCGAGCACGGCTTCTGCGCGCTCCGGCTTGGCCTGTTCCTCGAATGCCAGCGAGAGCTTGTACATTACGGTTGCAAGCGTCTCCGACGGAGGGCACCGGCGAAATTCCGCAAACGCAGGCTCGAGTCGACCCGCGGCGAGAAAATCGGATCCGCGTTTAAACGCATCCCTGGTCTTCTTTATCGGGTTACCGACCAGCCACATGCTCAGCAGGCCGACGCCCAGGAAAATCAGGATAGGGCGACCGAGATCGAGCCGCACATGCAGCACAAACAGCAACAGTGTCTCGATGAGCAGCAGCAAGGCGACAACGACGCCACAAAGGACGAGAATGTCTTTGCGCGTCCGGTCCGGCATGAACAGAACCGCCACGATGGCCAGCAATACCGGCGCGAGCCACTCCATAGCCGAAACCCATGTCGGTGCGATAATCGTCCGATCCTGTTCGACGTCGGCGAGCAGTGCCGCCGTGATCTCGGACTGCGTAACAAACTGGCCGGAGGGCAACATCGCCGCCGCGCCGACGAGGGCCGGGGACGAGTCCACGAATACAGTCGCGTCCGCCAATACAGACCGATCGAAGCCCCGGTTCAGAACGTCGGCGACCGCGACGCGGGGCACTTCGGCGTAGTTCGAAAGGTAGATTGCGTCTTCGACGCTCGACAACCGATGGCTGACGTTCGCATCCGCGTTGTCGAAAGCGATCGCGAGTGGCAGCGAAGGTGACATGACACCGTCGTTGAGCTGCCACAAAGCCGATCGGCGCAAGACCCCGTCGCTGTCAGGTCGGATGTCGACAAAACCACTTCGAGTTGCTACGTCAGCGTAGCGGTGGCGTGCCGGCACGTAAACGGGTATGCCGGCGTTCAATGTGGCCGCCCAGCCCGGCAGCGTATCGTCGTCTCCTGCAGCCGGTGGCTGTGTCATGACGATCCGACGCACCCTGATCTCACTCAGGACGGCGACGATCTGGCCATATACCCTGGTCACCTCGTCACTGGTCATCTTGCTGGGATCGACGCTGACGATCACCGCATTATCGAGCGCGCGGTTCGGCAAATTTGCGGCCAGCTGGTCGTATACGAGTCGATCCGCGGCAACGAACCACTGGGCCAGCGGGCCATAGACCAGCAGCATCAGTATGCTGACGAAACTGAGCGCGATCAGACGATTGCGGAACTGCTTGGCTAATGTTTTCAACGTGATTTGTCTCGAATCTCAGCCCGAAAGTATAGGAAAACGCAAGGTTTCTTAATGAGATAGGGTTGGCATTTTTTATGTAATGCAGGGCCGAATCGTGGTGCTATTATCGGCCGCCGCGGGGATCCGAGCCGCCGCCGCGGCGGCACCCTGAAGACGCCCAGGCGCAATCGACTGTTTTCTTTTAAAACAGTAAGTTACGTAATTGCACCGAGGTTGGACACGATTTTGCGCTGCGCGCGGATTGCCGGCGGCAACGGTATCCGGCCGAGGTGAGACCGTAAATGCCCAAAACCAGGACAGCCTATGTTTGCCGGGACTGCGGCGCGCACAGCGTCAAATGGGCTGGTCAGTGCCCGGATTGCTCGGCGTGGAACACGCTTGAGCAGACAAGGATCACGGCGCCAAGAGCCGCCGCGGCGCCGCAGACGGCTGCGAGCCTCGATACGCTTGCCGATAAACTCGAAGCACGCTGCCCGAGTGGTTTTGCCGAGTTCGATCGGGTACTCGGCGGCGGCGTCATGCCGGGCGCCGTGGTGCTGCTGGGCGGTGATCCCGGTGTGGGCAAGTCGACGCTGCTGCAGCAGGTGTCAGCCAGCCTCGGTGCTCACACGCCGGTGTTTTACGCGACAGGCGAGGAATCCTTGCGCCAGATCGGTCAGCGGTCGCGGCGCCTGGGTCTCGCGGCGTCGCAGCTCAAGCTGCTGGCCGACACCGCGCTCGAGAATATCCTCGAGCAGACACGCAAAAACGAGGCACGGGTACTCGTCATTGATTCGATCCAGACGATGAGCAGCGCCGAGGTGCCCTCGGCCCCTGGATCGCTTCTACAACTGCGTGAATGCGTGGCGCGCATCGTGCAATTTGCCAAGCAAAACGAGGTTGCCGTGTTCGTCATCGGGCACGTAACCAAGGAAGGGGCGATCGCAGGTCCGCGGGTGGTCGAACACATGGTCGATACCGTGCTGTATTTCGAGAGTGATCCCGGCAGTCGGTTTACGCTGATTCGGTCCGTAAAGAATCGCTTCGGTGCAAGCGGAGAAATGGGTGTGTTCGCGATGACCGCGACCGGTTTCCGGGAGGTGGCGAATCCGTCCGCAATCTTCCTGTCCCGTGATTCAGTCACGGACCCCGGCAGCGTCGTATCGGTTGCCTGGGAAGGCAGTCGGGCCTTGCTCGTCGAAATTCAGGCGCTCGTTGCCGATAGCACCGGCAGTTATTCGAAGCGACTCGCGACCGGCATTGACCAGAACCGGCTGGCTCTGCTGTTGGCCGTTCTGCAGCGGCACGGGGGCGTCGCGCTCGGGGCCGAGGATGTGTTTGTCAACGTCGTCGGTGGTCTCAAGATTGCCGAGACTGCCGTCGATCTGCCGGCACTTCTCGCGATCGTGTCCAGCTTCAGGGACAGGCCAATCGACGATCGGGTCATCTGCTTCGGCGAAATCGGTCTCGCCGGGGAAGTCAGGCCCGTACGCTTCGGCACTGAGCGCATATCGGCCGCGGCAAAACAGGGCTTTACCCACGCCGTGGTGCCGTACGGTAATGTGCCCAAGAGCCCGCCCGCCGAAATTCGAGTTACCGGTGTTCGGCGTGTCGCGGAAGCACTTGAGGCTGTCCTCTAGCCCCGAATGTGTGCTGACTGAACCAAATCAATCCTCGCGCTAGGCGACGCCCTCGCGCACGCGTTCACTAATGCGAACCGAGCGAATCCGGTTACCGTCGGTTTCGACGATTTCAATCGGATAGCCCCGAATCGAGAGACAGGTTGAAGAATCGGGAATCGTCTCCAGAAGTTCTAGGATCAGCCCGTTGAGCGTCTTCGGGCCATCCGTCGGCAAGTCCCAGCCCTGTGACCGATTCAATTCGCGAACATTTGCTGCGCCGTTGACCAGAAACGTCCCGGTACTCTCGCGGACGACATCGCCCTCGTCACTGGCCGGATCCGTTGTGAATTCTCCGACAATTTCTTCAAGGATGTCCCCGAGTGTAACAATGCCCTGGATATCGCCATATTCGTCGACGACGAGTGCGACTCGCTGCCGGCGACGCTGAAACTGCAAAAGCTGGGTACTCAGAGGGGTGCCTTCAGGCACGAAATACGGTTCGTCGAGTATTTCCACAAGCGAATCGGGAGCGAATTCTCGCGTCGTGATATTCGCAAGTCTGCGCAGGTGCAGGATCCCGACGATGTTGTCGATGCTGTCGCGATATACGGGCAATCGAGTGTGCGCGCTGTCGGCGATAACGCGTTCGATCACATCGGGTTCACTGTCGAGATCAATGCCGACGATCTCGTTATGCGGCACCATGACATCATCGACAGTGACTTTCTCGAGATCCAGGATGCTCAGGAGCATTTGTCGGTAGCGGCTGGAGATTCGGCTGCCGGCTTCGAAAACGATCGTGCGTAGTTCCTCGCGGGTCAATGAATTCATTGTAGCATCGGTCTCACGAACGCCAAGCAGAAACAGGACGCCGTTCGATGCGACGCTTGTCAGCCAGACGAGCGGATAAGTGATCTTCAGGAGCGGGTAGTAAATGAGCGCTGCCGGATACGCGACGCGCTCGGGGTGCAGCGCCGCGAGGGTCTTCGGCGCCGCTTCGGAAAAAATGAGTACGACCAGAGTCAGCGCCAGCGTGCCAATCGCAACCGCCGGCTGGCCGCCGATCTTGAGCGCGATGATTGCGACCAATGACGCGGCAGAAAAATTGACGAGATTGTTGCCGAGCAGGATCAGACCGATCAGGCGATCAGGCCGTTCGAGAAGTCTCTCGGCAAGACGCGCTGCGCGGTGCCCGCCTCGTGCCCTGTGGCGGAGCCGGTAGCGGTTCAGGCTCATCAATGCTGTCTCCGAGCCTGAAAAGAACGCGGACAACAGCAGCAATACAACCAGCAACCCAAAGAGGGCGCCTAATGGTATGTCATCGCCCAAGGGCTGGGCACCTCCATGATCGCCACGACCCGGTCAGTTCAGCAGGACGGTAACGGGGTGTCAAGGATCGATGCCGCAGCGCAGCGATCCGGTACAACGCGGCGCTAGCTCCAGCTTCGATCAAGCAGCTCCTCGAGCACAAAACGTGAGCCAAAATACGCCAGACCGAGAATCGCGAAGCCCCACAGGTACAGATAAATCGCACGTCTCCCGCGCCAACCCGCAAAGACCCGGCCGCCGAGCAGAACGCCGAACAGCACGAGCGCCAATAGCGACAGCGTTGTCTTGTGAATCAGATGCTGTGCGAACAGATTTTCGACGAACGTGAATCCGGAGACGACGGCGAGCAACAGACCGGCAAATCCGGCCGCGGTAATAACGAACAACAGTTTTTCAGTCGTTTCGAGCGGGGCGAACAGCAGATTCATGGCGGACAGCTTGTGGGCACGCAGCCGCCGATCCTGTATCAATGCATAGACCGCGACAATGGCGCCGGCCGTGAGCAGGCCATAGGCGAACATCGATATCAGAATATGTGTCTGGATTTGCCAGGTGAATGCGGCACCGTCAGTCGAACCGGCCTGCAGGCTCATCGATGCCGCGGCAATGGCTGCGAGGATCAGCAAACCGGCGGTCATGCCCCGCAGAGTTGGCTCGAACGCGCCCAGAAAGCCAATCACCGCGAGCTGCCAGCCGATCAGGGATACGGTGCTGGTCAGGGCCAGCCGTAGTCCGTCATCACCGACGATTACCGCGTGCAGGCTATGGCCATGAGTGACCAGTCCCGCGACTGCCAAACCGATCGCTGCGACAAGCAAACCCTGATAATAGCCGGAGAATCGTGGCAAGCGAGACATCGCAAATGCGACGGCGGCCAACAAATACAAAAAAAGAATTGTGATTTGAAACACAGAAACGTGACGGGCTTTTACCTAACGTTCGTCGGAAGAATCATCCCATATGGTGACTGGCAATAGTACCCTTTATTCGCACCTGTGGTTGGCGAAGTGGCGGGCCACATTATG
>Ga0224512_10000541_pt1 | contig 39630 bp, 49 predicted proteins | sample SF_May12_sed_USG_4_FD_169103 | JGI IMG/M metagenome (GOLD analysis project Ga0224512, IMG submission 169103) | Sediment microbial communities from San Francisco Bay, California, United States - SF_May12_sed_USGS_13 | ecosystem: Environmental > Aquatic > Marine > Sediment | place: USA... | reverse complement strand
TGTCATTTATGAAAATAAGACAACAAGAAATTACGATTCAAGCGAATCACTCCTATGAGAATCTCAAACTAGTTCCAACAATAGAATGTATGTCAACAAGAAAAGATCCTAAATTTATCAAAGCACTATACGAGATATTCATGGAATTACCAACGCCATTACAATTTGAAAAAGAAAATTTTGAGGAATCAATTAAAGATCCACAAATAATCATCAACACATTAAGACTAAATAACAAAAATGGTGAAATTGTAGGATTTTCAAAGGGAGGACCGCTTGAGAAATACAGATTACGTGAAGAAATTAGAGATGAAAATTACGGTATAGGGAATACAGTATTTTTAGAACCCCTGGCGCTTAAGATGGGATATTGGGGATTAAAGGGCGGCAGCGAGATGCGCCACATGTTTATCATGCAAAGCCACTCTATGAAATACACGTATATGACAAGTTTTGCGCTACGCGATGTCATCAGAGCAAGAATAGATAAAGAGCAAGCAGAGTTTGTCACTTTATTTGATCCTGAAAGATGGGATTACTATAGAATCAAAATTTAGATTCACCACATGAAAAAATTAATTCATAAAAAACTACTGAAAACGATTCAAGGAGGAGTATTTGCAAATAAAGCATTTAGAGAATTTTATTCAGTTGATTCAAGTTCATATAAAATGATTCCAAAAATAATAGTAGTACCAAAAAATGAAAAAGATGTAATTGACACCATCAAGATTGCTAAAAAGAGCAAAATGTCAGTTACTGTACGCGGTGCGGGTACTGGACTTGTGGGCAGTGCATTAAATGATGGAATAATACTAGATATGAGAAATTTTAATTCAACTAAGATCGGTAAAAATTCAATCACTGTTGGTCCAGGGACAATGAAAGGTAATCTAGACAAAAAACTAGAACAGAAAAAGAAATTTTTTCCACCAAATCCATCAATCGGCCCTTTTTGTTCAGTAGGAGGAATGCTAGGTAATAATGCAAGTGGAAGTAGAAGTCTAAAATACGGAAGTGTGATTGACAATGTAGAAGAGATTACATTTGTGGATGGAAGGGGGAAGAAAATAACTCTTCCGAAAAATAAAAAAATTGCAGATAAAATTATAAAATTTGCAAATAATATAGAAAGTAAAAGATTTCCAAATGTTACTAAGAATTCATCAGGGTACAGAATAGATAAAATAAAAACAATCAAGGATTCACATAAAGTTATCATAGGTTCTGAAGGAACGCTAGGCATTATTTTATCAGCAAAACTAAAAATCAAAAATACTCCAAAGAAAAGAATTCTTTTTGTTATAGAATACAAATCAATAAACAATGCTGCAAAAAACTGCATTGAAATAAACAATACAGACCCAGATGCAATAGAATTTGTAGATATGACCACGCTGAATCAAATAAAGTTCAAATTCAACAAGAAAAGTAAATGCTTGCTGTTTGTAGAATATGATGAAAAAATCATCTCACATGAAAGACAATTGAAATCAATAGTTACTGGAAAAATTGTTAAAATATTACAAAAAAAAGAAGAAATTAATCAATGGTGGAGATATAGAGATTCATCACTACAATACAGTCTAAAATCAATTAAAAAAGAAAAAAGAGTTCCACATGTAATTGAAGATGCAGCAATCCCATTGAAAGATCTTCCAAAGTTATTTTCAATACTAAATAAAATAAATAAAAAATATAATACCAGTTCTATTGTTTATGGACATGCAGGAAATGGAAATGTACATGTACGTTTAATTTCAAACAGACAAAAAATTGAAATTGTCAAAAAAATAGCAATTGAATATTTTGATGAAATAATCAAACTTGGAGGAACAATTACTGCCGAACATGGAGATGGACTGGCTCGTTCAGAATTCATTAGAAAACAATATGGAGCAAAAAACCATCAAATTTTCAAAGAAATCAAGAAATTTTTTGATCCTGAAAACATACTCAATCCAGGGAAAATTATTACAAATAAGAGCACGGTCATAGAAAATCTAGAGAAATTTTAAAGAATGTACAGTTGAAACGCGAAATACTGGTGCAGAAACGCTTTTGTAACTAAAAAATGTCCAAAAATCGTGTTAGGCAAGGGCATTGGGTCACTAATTATTCTATTAGTGTTTACTGTAAGTATCACAGAAGTATTTGCAATAACTGAATCTGAAAGAACAACAATAATCGATCCAAAACTAGTTAACGCATTTGGTAATTCATTAGGAAATTCGATAAACGTAGATCAACAAGTGCAGATTTCAGCTGACGTGATGAACAATCAAGAGAAAACTCAAAAGATTGCATATATTGTTCAAGTTAAAAATGAAAATGGATTTGTTGTTTCAGTCGGATGGGTAGTTGGAGTAGAGTTGAATCCTCATCAAAAGTTTGAACAATCAATCTCATGGATTCCAAAAGAATCAGGAATATTTACTGCCGAAATTTTTGTCTGGGAAGGATTTCCATGGAAACACAATGCAGTATCTGAACAGACCTCATTAGAAATCAGTGTTAGCTAAAAATTTACAAAATAATTTCACCAAAAAATTTACATATTATTTAAGAAATACGAAGAATTTGTTCTTAAATCGATTACAGAAATGTATGATACAAAAAAACAGGTCAGAAACACAATAAATCGGATCGGAGATTTGTCTAATAGTAAAAAAAATTCAACAAGTCCCGGCTAATATCACCTAAAGTCTAATACAATTATGACAATAGGATATTGTGTAAAGTGCCGAGACAAACGAGAAATCGGCGGCCCTAAACCATACACCATGAAAAATGGCAAACCTGCAATCAAGGGCACATGCCCAACATGCAGTACAGCCATTTTCAGAATCGGCAGAGGATAAACTTCTCACTAAAGAAATTTAGAACTGCCATTCATCAGTAAGGCCATTCCACAGTGAACGCATTGGGGATGGATCTTTTTCTATTTCTTCTGTAATTCTATTTTTCAATACAAAAAAGAAATTCTCCAGTGCATCAACACCGCCATCAGCATATAATTCATGGCCAATTTCAGTAATTCTTTTGTGTTTATCTGGAATTTCCACAGATTCTGGATTTTGAAGACAAAAGGTCATCAAATCTATCAACTCTTCTTCAAGCATGAAATCCATTGATAAAATTGACTTTAAATGCACATTTTAACTTTGATTGATCATTATGACATCATTCTTGAGTGTAAAACAAAAATCATAAAAAAATCATATTAATCAAAATAAAATAAAATAAAATTAAAGATTAGATTCTAAATTCAAGTCAATGTCTGAGAATAAGCAAAATAGTTTCATACCAACTCACCACACTACATTTGAGGTGTATTTTGATGGCGTTTGAAAACTTCATTGTGACAGGATTCAAAAGAAGACAAAAAAACATCAATGAAGTAGAAAATAAATCTCAAAGGTTAAGGAATGAACGTAAAATTGCTGAATCAAAACAGTTTGAAGACCATGCTTTATTTTTGAAGGAAGAATTAGGCAGATATTATCAGCAATATCGTGAAATTCTCATCAGTAATGGGATGATACCCATACACCATGTAGGTATTCCCTCTCTTACGAAAAAAGAATTACACATAACTGATGAATACAATTCAATTCATAGAAGTTTGGCATGGAGAAGAGAGGATCAAAATCATTCCAAAAGATAAATCACACATTCACTCTAGTTGTAAAGACAAAGGAAAATTAGCTAAGAAAACATACATTGAGGATGTATCGGGATATCACATGTCAGTTATTGGCGTAAACAAATTTGGAAGTCCATAAATTCATTTACTTTTGTTTGTATCATCATACCCACTATCTTTGCCGCAACTCGGGCAAATTCTTTGACTTTGTTGCAATTCCTTACCACAGTTTCGACATGATTGAGGTTTCATTGTTTTTCTATGACATTATTGGATTTAAAACAATCCTATCATGAGAGGTTCAACTCCCTGCATTCAGGGCACAGCAGTACTGTTTTCTCTCTGTTTTTTAGTAGGATATCCATGTATGACACATTTGCCTTGTCTTGATTACAATAATGACATATTCCCATCATAGAATTCTAATTACATCGCATCATAATTTGAAAATATTTATTTAAAGTTGGTTCGATCTAGGTCAATACTCTTTTGCCCCTTACATTAGCCATCCACATATTTTTTGAAATGGGTACAGTCAATTACATATCTGAGATTTGCCCATTACGGATAAATGTAAACATAGAACTGCAAAAAATGTAACATGTAATCAACAACGATAGACGTCGGCCCTACAATTAGATGTCATCATTGTGGGAAGTTTTTGCTGAGATGGGTGGGAGATGAATGGATTATCTTCAGGTACCTTAATCTGTTAAATAATACACCTACTGACGTTCACTCATGGCAACATATACAGCCGATGTGAATGCGATTCACAAAAAGTTCAACGCAGCAATAAAGAGAGCAAAGACAAAGACTGCACTCAATAAAGCATATTATGTGCACAAGAAGGAACACGAACGCATTCTAAAGAAACATCTCAAAGAAGAGATGATCACAATCAAGAAGGCCAAGGCCAAGCTTGACTGATTTCTTTTTTTACAATAACTATTCTTTGCAACAAAACAATAACTCTCAGCATAATCGTCAGAGCATGGCGTGTCAAGAAAATAAATGAGATTTTACAGGATATCGGATTTGATGTGGTTTGTTGGATGAATTCCATATAAATAGAAGGTACAAAAACTCTTTTTGAAAATATTTTCAAACCAAATAATTATTGAAAAAAAGACAAGAGATTTTTTGAAATAAAAAATGAGCCTTCAATTTTGATACATTCATTCATGAAAAATTATGTTGAAAAAATATTCTTTCCAGAACAACATGAATATTTTTGATGTTAATTTTGAATTCATTTCAATATTAGGAAGCCCTACATCTATCAATGGTGTTCCGTCTTTATTTTCTAAACATCATCCAGACTCTAGTTCCCACAAAAATTCCGACTGCAATAACTATCAGTACGGGTACAATGATTTGACCTTCATCCATAATCCCTTAATCTTCGATTTGAATTAATGCCTTCTGGAGCAATATACTTTAGCTGAAAATTATTTTAGAAAATCATAATTCAAATAGATGTACTGACAACGTCATTGGAATTAGTATGATTCTTATAAAAAAAGATAAATTAAAAGGAAGTCATCAAGGGTGGTGTACAAATGTGATTTCTGCGATTCGTCATTTGGAGACAGAATATGCTATTTTTGTGAAAAAAGCTGCTGCACGTCATGTATGGTAGATGATAGAACAAGATGTAAGGAATGCTACATTAAAAAACGTAGATTAGGATGGAGAAAAGTTCTAAAAAAGAACAAAGCTGTGCTTGCGTTTGTTTCATTATTGTGGTTTTATGCAGTATTTCCAGGACCATTCATACCAGGATTAGATCCAATGTTTTATACAATTACACTAGTTGCATTATTACTAATAATGACTCCAATCTGTCTAGCATTATTTTTTTGGTCACTAAATCCTCCAACATCAGATGTAAAAAAAAGAAAATAACAGAATTGTGAAAAATAAAAAAGATCAAACATTCAGCGACAATATCACAGTTAGAAAAAATCATCGGATTCAAGGATATCTCAGTTGAAAAATATCAGATGAAATCCAACCAAATATCTTAATTCCACAATCCGTGGAGCAGGTTCTTCGATTGAAGACATCCCCATATTCTTTGTTACAATGTATGTATGTTTTAAAGACCATTACGCGAAATTAATATTTAATAATTACAATCAATTTGATAATTTCATCGTGAAATTAATTACAAAAGACTAAAAATCATAGTTGGATTTAGGTATAGATGTGAACAAAATAAAAAGAGATTATTTTAGGCGTCTATAGATCTCTTTGAATTCGCATGAAATATTGTATGACATATTTAGCAGATGGGCAAGCTGATTCATCGATGTTTGGTCATGTCCAAGCTGCCTCAACAAAGTTAAGGCTTTTTGAGGAGAACCTGCTGCAAGAGGGCTCTGTCCAGACCAAGTCTTAAAAGCATCCTCCACATCCAAACTAAAATTTAAAACAAATTCTTTCCAGTTTGGCATAGCACTAAGCGCCTTTTCATTAAGAAGAACTTGAGATAATTCACGAAATTCATTTTTTCTATCCATGTATAACATTTCAAGGACTTGATGGATTTTCTCAGCATCGTATTCTTCTGAATTCAGCATATACATTCCGGTAATACTCATGTTATATTGTTCTCACAATCAAAGATAAGATAAGCAGTTGATTTTCTGAACATTTGTTAAAAAAAATTAAAAAAAATCAACAGATGTAAAGAATTTAAAAAAAGAAAAAAATAAGATCTTATTGGAATGGATCAATAAATGGACAGTTAACGATATGGTCACTATCCATTGGTCGTGCAATACCAATGTCGATCAAACCAGCTTTCTTGTATGCATTCATGTCATCAGTGGTTTCTAGTAATTGCGCATTTTCAGGATCATCCCAGCCAATCACAAAGATTCTCCACATAGGAGAATAATTTGCATCACCAGGAGCTCCTGCTGCAATACCAGGCTGGAATCCTAACGGACCAGTGCCTGCCAAACCATTTTTGAATTGATACAAGTCTACTGCTGCTGAATTTGCAATCAAGCTTGCAGATGTTGGTGAACTAACAACACCCATCATTCCGGCAGGACCACTAGGAGTAGCATCTGTTACAATGTAATAGATTGTTCTACCGTCTGGACCCCATCCACGATGAGCTATGAAAGTCACATTCATCTCTTCTGTATTGATATCAAGAACCTGACCACCGCCATATGGGGTAGTATCAGTCAAAATAGCATCCTTAATGGTCATCTGACCTTCAGGCCAAATAATTTGAGGCATATTCAAAACTACTTCAACTTTTGTCAATGTGATTTCTTCATTCTCAGCTGCTTCCATAATCATATCATCAGAATCAAGTACTCTTGATGTTACACCCTCATTCCATGTCACATGGACATGAGAAGTCAATGCACTGTACACATCTGCTTGTGCAGGTGTACTTGTAAAGACTTCTCCCTGATATCCATGCACACCGTCGCCTTCAACGCCGTTGGTAAACATGTATGTTTTTGAAAGTGCTTCTTCAGGTGCATTCTTTAACAAAGGAGCAAGTTCTACTTGCCAACCTTGATTTTCTGTAATGATATCTGCATGTGTTGGATCACTAGAATCAGTGATGATGAAATAAACACTTTCACCATCATAGTATCCATGATGCAGAGGAATCGTTGCCGGAACATTTGCTCTTGATAATCTAAGTACAGAACCCAAGTCAGCTTCAGTCATTTCTTCTTCATGAGTTTCATCCATCATAGAATCATCTTTTTCCATCATGATTTCTTTCATTTCAGTTTCTTCAACTGGAGCTACAGGAGTAACTACAACGGTTCGTGCATTCCATGCGTCTTTTCCGCCTGGAATTTCAGAACATAATTGTAATCCACAGACACCAGTACTAGAACCATATTGAGAGGTTGTAGTGCCTTTGCTTTTGAGGGCCTCAGCATCTGAGAAATAATCGGTCGTTACACCTGCTGTAAACAAGGGTAAAATTGCAAGAAGTGCAATGTATCTTAGACTCTTGTTCATATGAAGAAAAATAGAATTTCGCCTTAAAAGAATTTGTCCAAATCAGACATTTTAGCTTGCAAGTTCGGTAAATCTATTTCCAACATAATCCCAATTCACAACATTCCACCATGCTTTGACATAATCAGGCCTTTTATTTTGATATTTCAAATAGTATGCATGCTCCCAAACATCCAATCCCAATAAAGGATATTTCTGAACAGTCCAAGGGCTATCTTGGTTTTTGGTAGTGATGATTTCAATTTTATGATACGTGGCATTGAAAACCAACCAGCACCAACCACTTCCTTGAATGGATATTGCTTTTTCCGAGAAGATTTTTTTAAAATTCTCAAAATCATCAAAGTAAACATCAATTGAATCCTCCAGTTCCCCAGTAGGTTTTTCATCGCCGTTAGGAGTCATGGTTTCCCAAAACAATCTATGATTCTCAAAACCACCTCCAAAAAAGTTAATTGCATTTCGTCCAGATTCAGGAATTAATTTTAGATCAGATAGGATAGATGAGATGTATTGAGGATGTGACATCCCGCCAATTTCTCCAAGAGATTTATTCAATCCATCAACATATGCTTGATGATGTTTTTGGTGATGAATTTTCATTGTCTCAACATCGATAAACGGTTCCAATTCATCATACTCATAGGGCAATCTTGGAAGTTCATAATGAACCATAAATCAGGACATCATAATCCACATATATTCTTCAAGAACAAAAGTCACAGCAAGTGGAAAGAATGATAAATCTTGAGAGCACAACAACCGTATGAGAAAACTAGGAACTATTGATTTAGAAATTCTACATTTAGCAATCAATGAAAATGGCACATTTAATGAAAATAATTTAGAGAATTCAGAATTAAAAAGATTAGGAGTTGGAAAAATCCTAGATTCCCTTGCCACATTAAAAGATAGGAAAATGATTTCGTTGAATAGCAATGGTTCGTTTACCATTACCGAATTTGCTAGGGAGATCCTATGGAGTAAAAATATTCCAAAATGGGCAAGAATACTACGATTATTGCAGATAAAATCATGCAATATGGAACAAATTTCAGACATTCTTAAAATATCAAAATTGGAAGCATCTGAAGAAATTGAAAAATTAAGAAAAAGCCAATTTGTATTAATGTCACCTCAAAGACAAGAAGAAAAAATAGTCAAAGTTTTTGAAATTTTACCTGAAGGAGTGGAAGAAATTGACAAGACAGAGACCGAAGGGTTTGACAAGATAAAATTTGGAGGTATAAAACCAGAAATTGAAATTCTTAGCATGGTGGATGAAATTATAAAAGAAATTCAAAATACGCAGTTAGAGCAAACAAAAAAAGACACAATAATTAAAAAATTATCCGAACTAAAAAACAAATTAGAAATTTAATTATTTTGAGCGAATCTTATCTTGTATCTGAGCCAAGATAAGTTCTGCCTTGTCTTTGTTCTCATAATTTTCTTTGGATTCATCCATTATCTCATCAATTTCATAACTCTTATCCACCAAAATATTTGCAACATGATCATCCAGAGTCCCATTTCCAATCAAATAATATGCAAATACAGTGTTTTTCTGGCCTATCCTGTGAAGTCTATCTTCTGCTTGTCTATGAATAGCAGGACTCCAATCAAGTTCTGCAAAAATGACATACTTTGCCCTAGTCAAATTAATTCCCACATTTCCTGCACGAATGCCTGCAATCATTAATTTGGATTCACCCTTTTGAAATTTGTCTATTTGATCTTGTCTTGTTGCATCAGATTGCCCACCAATAATCGAAACTGGTGAGAATTCCTGTAGGCTTTGATGGAGTAGTTTATGAATTACCTTATGATGACAAAACACCACAACGCTTTCTTCAATTTCCATGATGTTTTTAACAAAATTAATTACGTGTGGAACTTTTGCAATACCTGCAATTTGTCTTTCACTTTGAATTGCCCTATGATATGATGCAGATTTAGAGAATTCGGTTGCTGCATCATCTTTTTGCTCTGCCTCAACTTTCATCCAAATTTTATCTAGTTCTTCAAGATAGTAATCCGTATCAGCTGCAATGACTTCCTTGTAACGAACTTTGTCTTTAAGCTCCTTTAAAACATCTGCCTTTTTCCTTCGAAGCATCACATGTTTTTGTAATTCATTTCTAAGAGAAGCACGTTTGTTTTCCAAAACAATTGCCTTGCCCTTGTCGTTAACATAGCAAAAGTATTCACAAAATTCCTTAAAGCTTCCAAGTAATCCAGGTTTTATGATATCAATGATAGGCCAAATTTCTGAACCCCGATTGTAAATGGGGGTACCAGAAAGACCAATCCTATACAAGATTGAAGGAAGTGCTGCTAGTTTTTTTACTGCCTTATATTTTTGAGTAGTTTTTGATCTTAGATTATGTACCTCGTCACAGACGATTGTTCGGATTCCCAGTTTGGAAATGTCCTCATTTCTCTTAAAAAGTAATTCATAATTAATGATGTAAATATCAGTTTTTGGAAGTTCGTGTGATTTTCCAGTTCGAATAATTGTGACACTTGGGGATTCAGATTCTAGAATTCTTCCATTTCGACTTTTTTTCTTTAGAAACTTTTCAATTTCTCGTTCCCAGTTTTTCAATGTTACTAGGGGTGCAATAACAAGAAGAGGAAATGTTTGTTTTTCAGTTGCGGTGTAAGATAATGTCTGTACAGTTTTTCCAAGCCCCATCTCATCAGCTAACAATGCATTGCCAGAAGATTTTAACAAAAAATCCAGCCCCTCTTTTTGAAAATTCAAAAGCTTACCTCGAAATTGTTCACCAGTTTTTGCACGTTTTAATTTTAGTTTAATCGGAGGCAATGTAGGTTTTGGAGCATATGTCTTTACAATTTTTCTTTGCCAAATGGATTTTGACAAAATTTCAAGAGGATATCTATCCATAATGAGTTTAATCTGTTTTACACTTTCAGTGCTGTCAGGAATAATCACTTCATTAATATTTTCACCATACCAAGCTTCTGGAACAAGTCTAGATATCATGCTAACGGCACGCTCACCTGTGACTTTCCAGCTCCAAATTTTGGAATATTTATCTAAAACATATTCCAATGTGCCAATATTTTCCATCGATGTCTCCATAATTTGGAGAGTGAAAGTTTTTTTTCCTTATGAATCTTGATATTTTTCTCGATCATAAAAATGGGAACTGAAAATCTACAAGAGTTAAAATATGACATTAGTTTTATTGTATGGGTAAAAACATCAAGGTGGAATCATAGGCTCAATTTAGGATAAAATTTCAAATATAATCAAGATTAAGAATAGCCTAAAGAAAAAAATACGAAAAAAAAGTTCCCTGTCACAACATTGCCAATCTCAAAGAATTCAAATTTTATTTCATAGAATGCATGGATCTGAATCATTTGGAAACGTCATGAGACATATTCTCAGTCTTTATCTAAGAATTTGATTATCACGTCTAAAGCATATTAAAAAATATATTATCAATAAAAGCAAAAAAATAGAAAAAAATCATTTCAAGAAAAAAGCATCAAGTCACTGGAAGTAATCTGTAACAATTTTAATCACAATATACGTTTAAAATTCTTTAAGTTTAAAATGAAATATGGAGTTCATTTAAGAAGTCAAATTATCTGATGGACTTTCAAGTATTATTCTAAATTTTCAACATTGTTTTTAGCCAATCTCAACTGAATAACTCGCCAAAAAATTTGATTTATCTTTCATACTTCGCCTATCACCATGTAGGATATCTCCTCCACCTTACCAAGACCAGCAGACCATGTGATTTTCAATCGTTCTTTATTTATAGAATCTCCAATTTTGTATTTTACTGAACCGGAGGGTCCACCAACTACAGGAGCTGTGACGACCTGTACTTTAATTTGTCGTAGTGATACAATTTTGGTTGGAATTTTTTTGAAATTACCCTCTGGACCTAGGGTCTTTTTTTCTACCACATTTCCATCAGAATCATGTTGAATTGAATGATCATCAAACATGATTTTCACATACCCGCTTGTTTTCGAAGGCAAAACTATACCGGACATAATTTTCAACGTCATTAATTGAGGAGGAGGTTACTATGTTTTATGTATTACATAACATCTGTTTTGATTTTAATCTATGAATCTCAGACTCGTATAATCTCCTTGTAGAACGCCTTTATGCCATTGTCGTGGAAATAGTAAAACATTATCTTGACATATGCTTCGGCATTACAGTGTATTGTATTTCAAATCATGAGATCCCATACTATGTAGATTTAAGCCTAAAAGAGCAGTGTTATTGCATTCCAATTACTCAATACCATCCACATTCTGGCAAAAATCACTTAACGTTTAACGTGACAATGATTTCAGAAGTGTCAAGGGTCTCATCATCTGTCCATTTGACATCTTTTTTGACCAATTCATATGACTCTAGCAAAGAGCCGTCAGCGTTAAGGATTTCAACCACGTTTGTTTTTGGATGCACAATGACTTCCCTTGGGTGATGGTACAGTCTGATTGGATTGCCGTCGTCTATCAGAATTTTCATGAATACAAAATAACATTCACCATATTAGAAGCATCTGCAATTCTCAAAATCAAAACAAAATTCTAAAAGAAACCATCCAACCTCATCAGATGTGCCACATACACCTACGATGATGCCAGTGAGCACCCCTGACCCTGCATTCGTCAAATGGAAGGTGTTTCTTGCATAGGGTGCAGGGAATGATCATGGTGATGACTTGTAATTGTAGATTGATTGTTTTTGTTTAAGATATACAGGTTATTGTGATGTATTGGCCCTCCGTAGTTGATTCTTCCATACCAAGATAACTAGTCCACTTTGTAAATATGAGACTGTATTGTTTAGAAAAAAGAAAAGAGAGAATTAGAAAATAAATAATAATTATCTGCCATATCCATTTTTTGATTCTGATTGCAGATTGAATGGCTTGTAGATTGTAAAAAGACTCAGAGAAATTATTAAAGTAATCCCCTGACAAATCAAATTTGAGTCCTAACTGCATGCATCCGTGAATTGATATCCCCCATGCAGTTGTATCATCCTGTTGGATATTTTTCAGGATTCTCATGAATATTTGGCAAGAGTTTGACTGCAAATTTAGGGTCTTGTGTTGCCTTTGTTTTGTCTGTATATCGTGCCTGAAATGATAGCCATTCAACGTTCTTGTCTGACATCTTGGCCTCATACCCCATTATTTGATCTGTGAAAATATTCCTGTTGGATTTATACCCCAATTCCAGATGCACAGTAGAGATAGTATGCCCAGTAGTAGGATCCTCGATCTTTAGTTATCCTTTTCCTTTATTTTACAAAACAAAGATTTAGAATCTCTTATTTGCATCAAAAATTGTTGAATGATAAACCTTCAAGAAATAGAATAACTATTGGTATGATGGTACAGATAGTACAAAAACAAGATCAGCGTACGGGAAATTTAACTGACGGTAAAGTTAAGAGAATTCTTACTTCAAGTAACTTTCATCCACATGGAATTAAAGTTGAATTGGACGGCGGAAAAATAGGTCGTGTTCAAAATATAATTTAATTTTTCAAACAGATGAGAGTGAAACGAATTCTAGGCTTTACTTAGGCAGAAAAGCAAGAGTTTCTCATCCACATTCTACATACAAACATATTATTTAAAAATTATTTTAATATGTAAAAATAACAGATAAAACTTTAACAATTTGCGGGTATTCAATGAGTGCAAATACAATTAGAAAAGCCAAAAAATTAGTTGAAAGTGGCGGAGTGGTAAAAATTGATAATGATTTATTTCAAATAAAATCTTCATCTGATCCTGAAAAATCATATTTTGTGACATCGGATACTTGTGAATGTCCTGGATTCAAAAATTTCTATAAATTCCACCATGGAAAGGGACTAAAGGCAAATTGCTCTCATTTAGAAGCAATTAGAATATTCAAACAAGAAGATGATGCTTAGTTTATTAGATTTTTTACATCTATCTTTCCAACAAATGCCTTATTTTTTGTCACTATAATCGGACGCAAAAGCAGCCCTGGGTGTTTCACCATTAATTGGATTATTTGAATATCTGTTTTTTTGTCATTTTCTAAATTTAATTCTGTATACATTTTGTCTCTTTTTCTAAGAAGTTCTGATGGCTTCTTGCCTGTCATTTCTATTATTTTTTTTAGTTCTATTTCGGATAAAGGATCTTTAAAAAAATCTCTTTTCTCAATATCGTCATTCATCCGTTCAATTTCGGAGATTGTCCTTTTACATGTAATGCATGCGGTTTTATGAAATACTTTCAATTCACATTCTTTATTTTATTTCTATTAAAAATTGTTTAGAAAGATTAAAAATTGTTTAGAAAGATTAAAAATAGTTTCATGCGGAACAAATGGATTTTTTGAATTCTTTCGAATTTCTCTCAAAGTTGCATTCTTTGCATATTTGCCAGCTTCTTTTCTTAAGGATGGAAAATACTAACTCGTAAAATATAGAATATATTTTTCCGTCACACGATCGATATTGTAATAGTATGTCCATTTACATTATTCATTTTTACACAATTTTGAATATAATGCACTCATAGAATTTATCCATTGTTCGTCGATTACTGAATCTTAATCATTTGTTTGATTATCTTCAGAACTATTCTTTGTATTTTTGTTTATTTGGTCTTGATTAAATTGCTCCAATGTTTCTTTTGGCATCGAAATCATCTTCAAATATGCCTGCATTGCTTCGTGATATGTTCCACCATTTGCAATAATCTCCTCTTTGATTTTCTTTGCTTCTTTTACAGTATTCTTTGTAAACTCAAGCTGGCTTACGACCACATCTTTGATTTCTGGATTGAGACTGTTAATGTAGTTCTCATATTGATAGCCATCATAGATTCCAATTCTTGGATTGTATTCTATAATTTTTTGGTTTCTAAGATTTTTGGCGATCCCCCTTTGTCCTTCTAAGAAATCTTGCTCAACTGATGTCTTTCCTGTTTCTCTATGTTCAGATATCAATTCTTCAAGTAATCCGTGATAGTATTTGAACAAAGTTTGACCAATTGGATCATTTTCAAAATCCCCTTCCTTTGAACTTAGATACTTTATTGCTTCATCCGTTGATAATTTTTCTTGTAATGCTGAGACTGGTGAGCCTTCTCCTTTTACATGAAACTGTGTATTAGAAAACCCTGTCATTTCATACCATGATCCAATCACGTGAACAGTGTATGTAGTACCTGGAATTCCTTGAAAGTCTTTAATTTCAACTCTAAATACACCCCAAGGATCCGTGAATCCTTTAGCAGTATCTGAACCTGTTTTGATGAGAATCTCGGCGCCTCTTATTGGCTTGTATGCATGGTCTACTATTTTACCTGTGACTATAATTGACTCTCCTGGATGAACGGAGTTATTTTGAACATTTACATCAATTAGTACCAATTCCCATAGTGTTGCCTCTGAAGTTGAAATAAATGAAAATAGCATTAAAAATGAAAATAATCCTATGATGATGACCTTGTTTTTGTACACAAAACCTTGTTTTAATTTATGCAGTTAAGATAAAGTATGAAGAAAAATTTGCCATTTTTCAATTTTATTTGAGTAATTTTGTCCATTTCAAAGCTCGATACTTTGTCAATTTTTAATCCAGCTTACTTCTTAAACTCTTAGAATCATCCTATCTTAAATCATGGATTTAAAAAAATTCCAAAACGACGTTAATGCGATGACTGACAAACTCTCAAAAAATCTCAAAATCAATGATGCGTCTAAACTAAATCATGTTAGAGAGCAATTAATTGAAATGTATAAAAAAAATCTAGTTAAAATCAATCATTCTATTTTGGAATTAATCTGTGCAAGTAGTTTGATTTCTAGAGGATATACTGTTGATGTGGAAAAAGACATTTCAGATATTTTGGTTTGTGATATTTATGCAAAAAAAGGAGGTGGTAATACTATCATTGAAATTGAAACTGGTTTTACTCCTCCTGATCATGCCATGGATACTATAGATTATTTTACTGCAAGAATAATGAGCAAAATTGCCAGATATAGTCAACATTGCTCAAAATTTTCTTTGGCAACTCCTGCTGTTGGAATTTTGCCAATTTCAAAAGTTTTCTTATTGCCCCCAAATGCTCGAAATAGAGAGGATGTGCAAAAAATCAAAGATCTATGTGATCGTTATTACAAAAACCCCTCAATAAAATACGATGATATACTAAATGCTCACCTTCATTCAATATATTTGATAAATATCGACAAAGGATTTACAAAAGAACTTGATCCACAAGGATACGTTGATTTAACTGGAAATCTTCTTGAACGAAGCGAAATAGAATACTAATGCCACTACCAGAGAAAAAATTCAAATTCTCCCGTTGTTTGGTAAAAATAAGATGATTTGTGCGGCATGTGAGACCAGAAAGCATTTTGAATGTATTGACTGCATGAATAATCACAAGACCCATTTGTGTAGTTGTGATTGCCATGATGAAAATACCGAATCCCACGAAGTTGGGAAAACCCACTGACTCAGTTCTTAAATCTTCTTTCAATATCTTGAGCCATTACTTCCAACTGACTGGTGTCGCCCAATTTTCTATAGGTCAGTTTTTCAATGGTTTTGATGATGCTGATTGCTGATCTGTATTGAGGAATTTCAGGCTCATTTAGTTCCGCATACATCCCCATCCCATGAATTTCATTTTTCTTTGCAAATCCCAAAATTAATCCATTAAATCCAGTGATGAGTGACTTTTGAGGCGTAGTTTCCACATTCAGTCCTTCCATTTGCTTCATTAATTCTTTAGATGTTGAAGTGATGAATGTTTTAGGTTTGTTTTCAAAAATTCGGTTTGTGTGAAAACCTCCTAACGTGTAGATAAATTTTGCAGAATACTTTTTTGCAATATTGATTACATCTTGACACAAATCATTTAATTCACTATTACTTTGAGGTTGCCCTCTGCCTCCTCCAAAAACTATCAAATCATCCGTGTACTTGTATTCCCATCTCTCATCAGGAAGATCAATGTACCCGCCTCTGTCTATAACATATGTTGGGAATAGAATTTTCGCTGTTCGAAATGTTTTTGTGTGAAGTGAGTCGTTGATGAAATTTACTACAATACTACCGACATTTCCCATATCTTGCATTGCTGCAATGATGATTGGCTTTTTCACGTTTGGTTCTTCTTTTTGAATGAACTCCATTGATAAGATGGACTTTAAATCGCATTTAAACAATGAGTAAGTGATGACATCATTCTTGGTTGAGAAAAATACAAAAAGATCATTTGGCAAAACGATTGCCAAACTTGCAGTAAAGACACAGCAGAACATCAATGCAGATAGAAATTCATTTGCCGGATTCTGTACTGAATACTATGATGGAAGATCCGATAATGACATCTTTACAAAACTAAAGACCTCAAAAGTAGATGAATATTGTCAATTATTCAGTTTTAAAATAACATCCAAAATTACATTATTGGCACGGTTTTAACTTGAATTATGTAATCAATTTTTGCTTAAGCGGAAAGGGTTATTGTGAACTGGGATAGTTAATTATACACATATCAATCTCACCTATAACAACACGATCATTATCTGTGTCCTATGCAAGAAACATCTTCCGTTTGACGAATGCGTGGTCAGGGATGCTCACTGGCATCATCGCAGATATGTTTGGCATGTCGCTCATCTAATTAGACTCGATAATTTCTTTTAGAGCAGGCCCGCCGCCAGTAACGTGATATTTGTTTTTCACAATGAAATTAATTACAAAGTATAACGAGATTGAATCATGGTATGGGATAACATAAACGATGATGACTATCGGCATCATCAGAAACATGCGGTGACTGTGGGAAGGATCTACAATGTTATCTTTATGGTGACCAAATTGACGGGAGCCTTCTATGCAGGAAATGTATGGAAAGAAGATTCAAAGATGAAATTTAGCTACAGAAGTGTTTTCTATAAAGTCAAATGATTCAAATGAATTATTTTACAATAACCCTGTCCTTTACACCTGGAAAGTATTACTCTAAGATCTTGATCTGCAACGCCATGTACTGCAATGCCGAAGGCCATGTCAAGGTGATAAGATATTACTATGACGACATAGATTCCGGACCGTTTGCCAAAGACATCATGAGATATTGCGAGATTCATGCAAAAAAGATTGTGGGGGGCGATACTGTTGTCAAGACCGTGGTTTTATCGTAGGAAACAGTATTGACTGAGTGAACTTTTTGCGGTTTCGTTCTATGATAATATAATATTGGATTATCTCTGATAGTTTCTCATCTACACACAAACCTGAATTGTTAGCTGCGGATTGAAAGTCCATGTAGTCTGAGTCTTTTATTTTGATGTTAATTTCTCGCATGTGTATGTAGTAAACATGAAAGATAAATTGAATTTCATTTGTGAAATGTTCAGTTGGGGTTGGTTGAGATTAGCGATCAAAAACGGACATAAATCTTATCAAAAAGATAAGAGAAGGTTAATTGAATTGGAATTAAGTGACTATTTGCTTTTGTTGGTGTTGCTAAAATCCCCTATTCTGGGGTTTGTATATTTCAAATTTATCCAAAAGTCCAACACACAAAAAAATGTACAACATCCTAGAAGTCACTGAATCCCAGATAGGGCATCTTTTTTGATTAAAAACGAATATTGGGAGCCGATCCGTGGTCACAATAAAAATCGGTATTGAAAAGATTTGATAAATGAAAGCGCCTAACTGCACTTGTAAAAAACCTGTCATCCGATTGATAATAATCGATTTGTTTAAAACTAATAATTGCATATTTGATTTATTGGTTCTCGCAAAATGCATTCATTGTAATGATGAATTTGAAGACATATTCAACAAAAGAGTATGTTCAACAAAATGTGCAGTTGAAGCTTTACATGGTAGTATCTTCAACTGATTACCATTTTTTTATAATGCCATACAAGGTTAATCCGTAAACACATCTCAATATCTAAATGAGAGATTACAATCTAAGAGCCAAGCATGATCGATATGATCTTTTAGTGGTAAACCGTTTCAATTAAAAATCACTTTTTCATGAAGGGTCTGCCAAAATCAATGCAAAAAATTCAAGGCAATAAGGCCTATTGGAGGGTCCAGACATGGTTCTGGTCAAAAATATTGTTCGCATTGTGATGTGTTTATTGAAGTAAATGATCGTAATTGTCCATGCTGTCATTACAAATTAAAAGTGAGTCCAAGTAAACGAAAACACAAGCCAGAACCAAAGCGATTTTGATTTTCATGTTCATATGTAATTCCCATCTCTTTGAGAAAAATTAGTGTCATTTGACTCTAGTGCCAGCTTAAATCAAACATACAAATACAAAATTTTGTTATGTTAAACAAGATAAAATAAAGAAGTTTTGATAATTACTCAAAACGATTTTTTAATTTTGTTTGTGATTTTGGAAACAATCTCTGCAATAAACAGGTCTGTCATCTTTTGGCTTGAAGGGTATTTGACAATCATTTCCACAGTCTCCGCACTTTGCGTCAAACATTTCACGTGGTCTGTCGTCTCTTCTACCAAATCTAGAGCCTCTGTCGCCACCATAGCCACCTGATCTTCCACCTGATCCTCCAAATCTACCACCACCAGATCTTGGTTCTGGTTTGTGATTTTGGAAGCACTCTCTGCAATAAACAGGTCTGTCATCTTTTGGCTTGAATGGTACTTGACAATCATTTCCACAGTCCCCACATTTTGCAGGGAACATTTCTCTTTCTCTATCAAAGGACATGTCTTTCTAAACACCAGTTGAATTCAACGGTAATTAAACTGTGGGAAAAAAGATCTATCATTATAAAGTAATTCTCTGCATTGAAACTATTGGGCATGAAAAAATATGTTGTCACAAGAATGGCCACAATGTTTGGAGTTTTAATGATTACACTATTGATTACAATTGCCCTAGTAGGTTCCAACATGGATACAATTCTAAAACAAGGAATTGTGTTTCAGGTAAGATCAGAGATAACAGAAAATCCCGACATTGCTCAGAGTTTTTCATCAGTTGCAGAATTTGAGGGGTTTATTCAGACTCAGATAGATCAAAGGATCCAAATTTTGGGATTAAATGAGTCATGGCATTCACCTCAAAGGATTGGAGTGACAATGTACAAGATAATGTTACTGGATTTTGGGAACGCAACATTTCTTACTAGTGATACGGGTTCTTCAGACGTACGAGATATACTCTTTGAGAAACTTCCAAGGACAGTTTTATTGTTCACTACAGCAACAGTAATCATATCAATTATTGGAATATTTTTAGGAGCTTTATCAAGCAGTAAAGTGGGATCAACAATAGATAGAATCACATCTAGTTTTGCAATTATCAGTTCTAGTTTTCCTGTATGGTGGATAGGAATGTTAATGATATTTTTATTTGCATTTACATACCAGATATTTCCTGCAAGGGCAACTCCAGATATATCAACATCAGATCCAGGATACATAGGATCTTTGTTATATCATATGGCATTACCATTAATTACAATTGTGATGATTGGTTTTGGTTCATGGGCTTATCTGGTAAGAAATTTCATGGTTGGAATAATGCAAGAGGATTTCATCATGGCCAAAAAAACAATCGGGATTAAACAAAGGAGGATCATATACATCCATGCCCTAAAAAATGCGGCCCCACCAATTGTGACAATCTTAGCACTTAGTTTATCAGGATCACTCGGAGGTGCAATAATCACCGAAGCTGTGTTTGATTGGCCAGGAATGGGTAGATTGTATTTTGAGGCGATCACAGTAATGGATCTTCCTGTGATTATTGGTGCGACTTATCTACTTACAGTGTTCTTTCTAATTAGCATATTTATTGCAGATTTGCTTTATGGATATTTTGATCCGAGAGTTCGTACTTCCACGTAATCTATTACACGTTTGTCTGTACTTCAAAGAATATTTGATTTCAAGTGAGATAATAGTCCTATTGTGGAAATAAAGTTTAGAATTGTCATTTTGAGGCAACCTAGAATTTAGAATCTAATTTTTACGAAACTATTAGAAATATTATTGTAATATTTTAGAAAAGATCTCAATTTTTGACAAGAGTTTTAAATTATTAGAAATTACATCATATTATGAGTAAACATAGTGACCGAGCTAAGAAAGGAACCAGAACACAGATTAACGCACAGATTCGTTTTATTCAAACAAATCTTACGATAAAGAAAAAAGAACTGTCAAAGGCAATGCAGTACAAAAAATATAAACTCCCAGGATTTGATACCCAAATTGCAAGAATAAAGCAAGGTATTACAAAAGCTGAAAAAGACCTCAAAGTATTTCAAAGACGAAAAGAAAAACTAGCAGATGAGGGACTCATTTAATATCCAAAAATATACAGCATTTTAAAAAAAGATCAAATCTTCAACAAAGAAATTTTGATTAATTACTGTCAATTGAAAAAAATGGTGAATAGTTTCATCTTGAACTAATATAATTTTGATCCTAGAGAACTAAAACGTACATTTGCATTAGGCAAATTTATTCTCCCTATAAAACCTTTAACTAATTTTAATGGAATTTGGGATGATCAGTGATGATAAGGATATTTTTGTAAATAAAGTATACCGCAAGATGTTCAAGATGAGTAGTATAGTGGCTCTTAGGATTACATTCAAATGCAAAAACAATCAAAAAGAAAAAAATAGTTTATCGCTGTTTACGCATAAGGATCATCATGTAAACCACAATCTCATTTTATTTAATCCAGTTTATCATAGTACATTATAACAAAAATGATTTCATCTAGAATAAGTAACAATGACCAGAATGAGTTATTTTAAACATGCAACGTTACGAAAAAGACGGACTAGTCAAAGGTAAGATTTAACTAATAATTTTGAATACTAGTGTTAGTTATGCTAGTTTTAAAAAAATCAAAAAAAACTAGAATTAAAAAAAATGCAATTTTAGTAATTGCTATTGGTCTTTTAGCCTTTGGAATATTTAATTTTTCAAACACAATTTATGCTCAAAATAATGCTAATTTTACATCTCCAACAGAATCCAACAATGATGCACCATTTGAAGAAAGATTGATCATTCTTGTAGTTGAACAATTAATAACAATTGTAGCTCCAATCACAGGCTCGGTTGTTCTTATGTTCACTCAATTTCTCAATAAAAAAGGAATTAAAATAAGTCAAGAAACTCAAGATTATTTTGCAAAAACCGCATCAGATTATGTCAAAAATGAAGCAAGATACATGTTCAAACAATTTATGGATGTAAATTCTCCTCATTATGCTGAGTTACGGGAAGGTCGTATACCCCCTAAACTTAGAGAAAAGGTGTATAACAGAACTAAATCTAATTTGGAACGAGAATTAAGATCAGACAGTTTTTCACGTGCTGCAAAAAATATGCTAAAAAGTAATTTGGAAACTGTAATTGAATCTGCAGTTTCAAAAAATCATCACGACACGGCCAACCGAGCAAAAAATCTTTTAACGGAACTAGTTCCATTAGCAATTGATTCGGCTCTTCTGTATAATGAAAATAAGGTGCTTAGTAATGAGCAAAAGGAAAAAATAATAGATACCGCGGTGGAATCTTTGAAAAAGAATTTTGATCAAGAATATGTCATAATGTCAATAGAAAATGCAAAAATGTATCTTCAAGCAGAACTTAGGAAAAAAATAAGTGAAACAGATTTTCTTTCAGATGAATAAATTAGATCAGATTAGGTTAGTAACTTATCGCTAAAAAAATTCCAGATGATAAAATAAAGAATCAAAATAACCTATCCGTTACGTACAGTAACCTGGTTTCCCACCGAATGATTTACTCCAACTACTGCACCTGGATTAGATGTAATTATCATCAAAGTCTCACAAGATAGACAAAGTGTAGATGGTACATAGTCAGCATATTTCTCAGAAGGGCCAGTAGTAGCTAAGACAGCATCATCTTTAAGATTGGATGTTCCACAATTAACACATACAGAAGGTTTGTCTGATATGTGTTTTATTTTATTGACGTAGTAATGAACCATGACATGGAGACTACAACATTAGAGTTCTTAAATTAACTGATATTTCAATGACAAAAAATTCTTGAAAAATTCATTTATGATTTGCATAGACGTACAACATGCTAAAGATACATTTCTGAAAATACTCATGATTGAACCTGACCTCACATTCATTAAATGGAAAATGTTTTTTGTATTAGATATAGATGATAATTATTATGGCATGTAACTGTAGATGGAGTATTTTGATTCAATAAATAATGGTTATCGTGAGGTACACACTCGCTGGCTATGACTCAGAAGATAATGTGCCTATCCTCCACCCAAGCATTAGAATAAATCATCCACATACTTTATCAATATAAAATTCAAGATAACAATATGAAAAGAGGTTGTTCAGGTAGAGGATTTGAAATATATGATCATTTGATGAGTTTTGACCTCAACATAGGCTCAGAAGAATAAGAACAGACAAGAGATATTGCTTGATGACTAAGACGTTTTAAACGTCATTTTGATTTTCTTCTTCTCAGTAGCATAGATATCAATCTAATCATGACAAAAAAACAACAAGAATTAATGAACAATCAGGTACGAATTCTGAATCAACTTTGCAGATCTTTGTGGAATTTAAAAACACCATAAATCAAATAATGCCATACTCAATTTTTAGGAAAATAGTTATTTTACATTATTTTTACCCAATCTCAAATAATATCTTGTCATATACTCTTGAGAACAAAAATAAAACATCCTTCAATATTAGAAAAAAATAAGTGAAATATCCAAAAGAATCAAAAATTCAACAAATGATATTGATATGTTTTTTGATATAATATAATTTTTAAAAAAGAGCAAGATAGAGTGCAATAGAAAATGTTATCATCTACAACACATAGAAACATTATGGACATACAGACAGCTGCTGAAAAAATCTTGATGTTAAGCCCATCTATCAGAGTAGTTAGTGTATGCGATCTTAGCGGTAAATTGATCTATTCAGAACGTTCAAAAAAAGTGAATATTTTGGTGTCAAAGAATCAAAGCTTGGCTTCATTAAAAGCTGCAGCAAATGACTGGAAACAAAGAAAGAAACTAGTAAGAACATTGGGACCATGCAAATATGTTGTTGCGGAATACGACAAAGTTAAGAGAATAATCATGCCTGCAGGGAAGAACCATATTTTGTATGTTACAACTACGTCTACATTTGATCATAACAAAGTTGTACGCAAAGTAAGATCTTTTAGATAAGCATACAATTCTCAATTTTTTTATTTTCAGTTTTACAAATAAAAGGATATAATTATTTTTCAGAATTTTTTAGACGACATAAAAAACAACATCTATCCAAGAGGGGTTAGAATTACTTCACCCAAATTCTGCCAGTTCCCCTACCAGTTCTAATCCATTTTCCTTTTCCTGAGGCCTTTTCAGGAATTTTTTTAGCACTAGTCGGAGCAATGTCTCCAAATTGGATTTTACCTGTTCCCCTACCGACAGATATGAATTGATTGGATGACTGAGTTTTTTTATTATTCCCTAAATTAGCAAACATAGGACCGGATGACGTTTTATCATCTTTTCCGATAATTCTTCTTGAGGTTCCTCTCCCTCCAGTACTTACATTTTTTTCTACCATGATTGCATCCTATTATGGTATGTTAATCTCTCTAATAAAATTTCCAAGATATCCTAAATCTGTATGACCTTAACATTACATAATGATTTTATTGATCATATTTTCAACTAAATTCTACAACATGGATAGACCATTTCTAGTTTAAGCAAAGTTCTTTGCTTCGTATTGTCACAAGATAAGACATATGCAGTTAATTCACAATTATGGAATAAAAATATGCTCAAGAATGAGTATAAACACTTGACATTAGATCCCAAAGTGAAGACAGAGAAATGAGTGGCATAACACCTCAGGAAATTAAACAAGAGTTCCTCAAAAGTAAGATGGGGATTGCAGGAATTATTATTCTTCTAATGTTAATTGTAACATCAATTATTGCCATAATTACAATTCCAGTTGAAACGTTTCAAGAATGGAATAATCCAGTGAATTGGATTTCAAATCCTAAAGTTGCAATTCCAATTTGGGTGAATATCTTTATGACTGAAAAGATACCAGAACACAAAATTTTAGAGAATCCCAACATAGAAAGAGTTTCAAATGAAGAAATTACACTTACTTCACATCAATTCGGGTTAAATTTTGATTATGATGACTTTCCAAATGATTTCATCTATGAATTTACATCAGAATATTCAGGATCACCTTTACTACAAATATCAGTAATCAGACCAGACGGAATTAAACTGGATTTACTATCTACACCACTTCCTTACTCCAATACAAAAACAACCCACAGTGAAAGAATATTCTCAACAGATGATGCAGTAAAGAAAAATTTATTTTTACAGTCAGAAAAATTTGAATTTGTATTTGACAGACTGTCTGCAGAAGATATCATTTTTTCAAAAATTCAAACAAACAAACCTTTAAAAGGAAATTATATTTTTTCCATAGATTTGTACGGAATAGATTCTAAAAATCAAATTCCAGAATCAAAACTAGTCATCGGAGGCAAAACATTTGGAGTTATGGGAACTGATGAATTAAGACGAGATTTAGCAATAGGATTACTATGGGGAACCCCGCTAGCGTTGTTCATAGGTCTAGTTGTATCGATAGGATCTGTAGTTATGGGACTACTTTACGGAGTATATGCAGGATACAAAGGCAAAAGAACAGATGAAACAATGATGCGATTCAATGATGTGTTATATGCATTGCCAGCACTGCCGTTTCTCATCATACTTTCAGTGACAATAAGCAACAGCATATTTGTGATGGTAGGGTTTTTGATGATTTTTGGATGGGTAGGAATAGCAAAAGTATCAAGAAGCATGTCCCTTCAAATCAAAACTCGAGGCTATGTAGATGCAGCAAACATGATGGGTCAAAAAGATTCCAAAATTATTCTAAAACACATTGTGCCTCAATTGTTACCATATGCTTTTGCAAGTATTGCAATTTCAGTCCCAGCTGCAATTACCACAGAAGCAGGTCTAAGTTTTTTAGGATTGGGAGATCCATCGTTTCCAACATGGGGACAAATATTACATGATGCAAATACATTTGGAGCAGCAGCAAGAGGATTATGGTGGTGGATTATGCCGCCAGGAATAATGATTGCAATAACAGGATTAGCATTTGTCTTCATAGGAAACGCTCTTGATGCAATAATAAATCCAAAACTCAAAAAATAATCAGAGGGCATAACTGCGAATAATATTCAAAGCAGAATCATTAAGCTTGATTGTATATGTCAAAGAATTTGGATCATCTTTGGTTTCGGCCAAAATTTCAGTAAATTTTACTTTTTCATCCTCAGTAGCACCTGCTTCATGCGCACATAGATTAAATGCTTTGAGATTGAGATTGTTTTTGAGTAAATGTGCAATGAATTTTTTATAATCTTCAGGATTTGTCCAATTTATGTTTCTTTCAGAACAAGTTGCAATCCACACATCAACAGAATTATGAAAAATTACTTTTTTACGAATTTCATCTAATGACATTTTTCTTTCTCACTTAAAAGTCGGCTCTTTGCATTTTGGAACCACATCTAGGACAAGAACCACCTTTGTGTTTGCTGTTGCAAACAAGACAAACATATCTGACACCACTAGAATTTCCCTGTGAACCGGTTCCAAAGAAACCACTACCGCGACCAACTCCAGAATCGCCACCATAACTTCCCATACGGCCCATTTGTCTTCGTCTCATTATCATTGGTAACATTATGAAAATTGCCATAACAAGTCCTATACTGATATACCATGGAACCCCCAAATAACCAAGTACTATTTGCAACCCAATACTAAACACTAGAGATGCGCCTAAAAAAATATAATATTTTTTGAGTTGAGGGTTCAATCTATCAAAATTCCTTTGAAATTAGTTATAAAGTTTTGTCAGTTTTGTTCAGCAGATCTCATTAAAATTTTTAGAAACATCATACAATTGAAAGCGGGATAGAATCACCATTACTATCCCATGTAAAAATAGAATCATCGTCGTATGGAGATTTTACAATCATTGAGACCAATCCAAAAAAATTGTGTAAATCAGTTACAGAGGGTTCTGCAGAACCGCTTGGATGTGAATGAATAATTCCCACATAGTTCATGTCAAAGGGTAAAAACGAATGAGGAAATCCTGCAAAAGTAGGTCCAGTCTCACTAAAAGGAGGAATAACAAGCCCATTAATTTTAATTTCACCATTTTTCGACTTTCCTTTTAAAATTAAAATTCCTTCGTTAGGATGTTTCATTTGACAAAAAGATAGAATACTATCTAGGACATTTTTTTTTAGTAAGACTTTACGTTCAAATTTTTTCTTTCCAAATAACACAAAAAGACTGCAACCCAGAGCTAATTTAGTTTTAAGGTTTTAGTATAGTGTATCGAGTATTGGAAAATTTTCTCAATTTTTCTTCAATCTCAGACACCAATTTAGGAATCTTTGAATCTATTTCATCTATTTCATCTTGATATGTTTTAGATTTGGATTGAGATTCATCCTTCAAGGAAGTAGTTTTAGCAAGTTTATGTTCCAAAGAAATCAAATCACTAGGAATTAGAGAATTAAGATCATTTTGCATCTGTTCATATTTTTCATGATACTCTGAAACTTGTTTTATAAATCCATCAAGGGATTCCTCAATTTCAGTTATCTGAGAAAATGTTTTATCAGAATCCTTTACAGAAATAGATCCAGATGAAATTCCTTTTCGAACATTTTCAAGTATCGTAATTACAGAGTCCTTGTTCTGAGTAGTAAGTACGTTAAATGGCTCTGCAACCAATATTGACAAAATATTTTTTTGATCTTTATCTAATGATGAGGCATATTCATATCGGCTCAAAGGGCGAGATATTTTTGTAAATTGCGTGTTTATTTGATTTTTGATTTTTGATTTTTGATCACCAAATACATTCAAGGTATTTTTTAAGTCAAGATATTTTTTGTAAGTATCTGATGAGTGTATCGTATCAATAGAATTTTGAGTGAGGGAAATTTTTTCTTGTAATGAATCTATATTTTCATTTGTTTCAATGATTTTTTGAGATCGTTCTTTTCGTATATTAGTTAAATGCTTAATTTGATTTAGCGTATCATGTATTTCATCAGATAAAGATTTTGTAGAATTAAAATTTTTTAATAATTTTGTAATTTCAGAATGGTTTTTGTTCATGACTTCAAGATTTTCTTTTAATTGATTAGCATATTTTTTTGCAAATATGTGTATGACTCTAGTTTGGCGTCCCAAAACATCACCTACTTTTTTGAGAATTAAATTTAATGTTGAATCCAATTTTTCTGCATCATCGAAAGAGGAGATTTTAGGTAATGATACAACCCCCTTTTTAATAACATCAATTACTTGTTGTTTACCCCTGACCACGATAATAGCAAGATGTTTATCAACATCATCAATATTGAGACTATCTTTTTCAAGTAAATTACCAATTTTCATTAATTCGTCAATCAAAGGCTCAGTGCTATTTCTTAGATTTTTAATATCAGTCAAAGCTTGAGATTTTCTCAATTCACTAAGATCAGATATGATTTCAGGAACATTTGAGAGTAGGATTTCTTTGTTTTGAGGAATTTCCTCAACAGACATTTTATCTTCTTTTTTTTTACCCCATCCAAAGACCATTTGATATTATTCGCGTCAGGGGATTAAAAATGGTTGTACATCTAAAATTTAAAATCCCTTAGATTTCATGAAATCATATGGTAAAAACTGGAAAAAAACTATTTCATACAGGCATGGTTAAAAAAACAATTAGAATCAAAACCTCAAAAGATAAAGTTTGGAGAAAAATAAGCAATATTGTAGGATTGCCAACTTGGGTGGTGGATGTGAAAAAGACAACATACCTTTCCAAAAAGAAAAGAGATGTCGGAGCTGTCAGGTTAATTACATTTACAGATGGAAATAAAATTGAAGAGCACATAGTTGCCTGGAAAAAAGGGGAATATTTCACATATATTGCAACTGAGGGGCTTCCATTAAGAGCATATGTTGCAACAATCTCAATTAAACCAAAGTCAAAAAATCTTGTAGAGTTAACATGGCAGTCATATCTTAACAGTGAAAAAATGTCTGAAAAGCAATTTACAGAGTTCACGATATTTTTGGAATCATTTTATTATGCATCACTTGAGAATTTGAAAACACTGCTTGAAAAATAATACAAAAAATAACACTAGAAGAAGAACAAGTCAAAGTGTAAATACAACAAATCGTGAAAAAAATCATGAGTGATATGCGATTTATAATCATTGGAATTGTATTAATTTTTGTAGGTTTTCTCATTCTAGGTGCATTTGGACATAATTATCAAGCAGCAACTTTTGAATCAAATGAGTTTGGAACATGTTATGAGTATTCAGATGATTTACCCCCAGTAGAAATCGATTGTTCATTTAAGATATTTGATCAGACGGTTTTCTTTGGAATGGTTTTAGGATTTATTGGAGCCGGCATAATTGCCTTAATTAAAGGTGTTAAAGGAGACTGGGATAACAAGGTCAAACCTGAAGACATGGTAGGCCCAGGTGGAAAACAAAACGAAAATTCAGATGATTCAGATAAAGACTAAACAGATTTTTTAGACTTTGCTTTCTCATAATCTTGGAATTATCTTCTTCTAATCTTTGAAAATATACTATTTTAGGACATATAATAAAACAAAAATCATCAAATCTCATTATGTTACACCCTGTAAAGTCAAAAGGTGGATTGTTGTTCTGGTATTATCTAGATTTAACCCACATCTAATCCACAAAAGATGCTAACATATCATTACAAATTAAATATTTAACCTTGATGAATGATTTGTGTTTTTTTACGCACGGTTGCAATATTCAAAATTTTTGGATCCAGATTCAAGAATTTTTTTCATTGAATTAAACATTTCACTAATCTCAGTCACTCTTTGATCAAATTGCTCATCAGTAATCTCATCAGGTTTGTTTAAAGTAATTACAACTTCAGAAAAGTCGCCATTTGACACCACCCGCATTGGAACATCCCAAGAAGAGTCCTCATCAATATATTGATGATCTAAAATTCCTTTGGATTTATCCTCGTTAAACTTAAGCTTGGATTTACCATGAGGCCCAGTAAACGACCACCAACCAGCATCGTTGATTTTTGCATCAGGTATCATTTTAGGAGGTAATTGTAAAATGGCATCAAATGCATCGCCAATTTTCTTCTCTACAGTAATTGAAATGGTTCTAGATCTGCTCACAATGAGATTATCAAAGCAGGATTAAAAAGGATATAGTAGAAATAATAGGAATCAATACTACTAGGACTATTTGTTGAGAAATTCCTTAATTTTCTTTAGGTTTACAACATTGGATTCATGAAACATCATCATGGATTCATATAACGAATCTGGTAAAACAGTTTTGAGATTATTAACTAGTTCGTCACCGCTGGTAATCATGTTGTCAATGAGTTTATCAATTTCGTTTTTTTCATCAACCATATGAATAGAATAAAAGTTAATCTTAATTAAATATTAAAAAAGAAGATTGAATGCATCGTATATGCAAATTTGAAATTCAAGTATATGATCAAAATAGAACATTTTAGATTAACATGTATGATTCAAGAAGATCCAAAATTCATAATGAGCACGTTTTTTGTGTAATGAGTCGAATTTTCATCATTAATTTGATATTTAACGAACAGCATACAAGAATAATTTTTAGAAGTTCCCAAATTAAAACAAGAAAGCATGTTATAAAAAAATAATGAACAATGTTTTGAAAACAGACGAGAAATATTGACATATTCTTTCATGTTTAAAACGTAAAATAACACGTAGATAACTACAAGTAATTAAAATAACAAAATGAATATTTATTCATTTAAATCATATGAGAAAATAAAAAAGGTCGGAATAAAGGATTATGTTCTTTCTCTAATTGCATGATCATGTAGTAATCTTGCCTCTTGCCATGAATACCATACAAAATTCCATATCAAATCATCTATATTCTGGCGTTGTTTTTCTGTGAGTTGTCTATCACGTAAATTGAAAATCACCTTACCTCGCATAGTTCCGAGTCTAACTCCCAGCATAACACATTCCCGGTTATTTTTAGGCAGTGTTCTGCCTCTAAAATTATCAGGACTCGAATCAAAAATTTCAAAGTGGTCTGCATGCCACTGAAATTGAGATTTCCTGAAAACCTCAAGAATTAACGACACGGTATCGTAATCTAATTTTTTTTTATCCAATTTTTCTTTTATTAGATCTTCAGATACTTGTTTTCTTTCTCTACTGAGTTTTTTCTTCAACTCTGCATAGGACTTTGATTTAATATTTTCATTCACATATTTTCGGCATGGAATTGTGAACTTAAGCGTATGGATAGAGTTTAAAATCTCAATTATCTTTTTTTATCAAAGTTGCAGTTGAACGGACATTTTTTAGTTTTTGAATATTCCAGGAGACAATCTCTCGTATCTTTTCAAAATTTTCTGCTTGTAACTTTACTAACATGTCATGAGTTCCAATTGTTTCAAAAACGTCTACAACTTGTTCAAGTTCCTTTAACTGCTCTATAATTGCAGTTTCAGCACCCAGCTCACAATTTAACATCACATATGCATCAGTCATGAACTAAACAATAATCCCTGATTATTTAAAGATGGAGGATTCTAGACAGTCTTTACCACGCTACATGAACCAATTCTTTGAGATTTCTTCTAGGTTTAGGGAATTTAGTTTGTTCCGGATATCCAATACAGAGTATAGATGATGGGACCAGATCAGTTCCAATAACGTCCATTACTTTTTGTTCATCAAACATACCTATCCAAATTGAACTTAACCCCAAGGCCTGAGCTGCAAGTTGAGAATACCCCGCAGCTAGGGTTGCATCCTGAATTGCAAATTTTTTAAGAATGTAATCTGGAAAATCAAATTTAACTCTAGAAGGGTTTTTGCAGAAAACAAACACAGCAGGGGCATTAACGTAAGGTTGTTTATTACATGCTTCAACCAGTAGTTTTTTCTTCTCTATACCTTTAACATAAAATATTTCAAATCCCTGATAATTTCCAGCAGTAGGAGCAGTATCTGCTGCTGCAATAATTTTATCTATCTTTGTAGTTTCAACTGGCTTGTCTGAAAATTTTCTTGTTGAACGTCTCTTTGCCATTACAGCAAACAAATCAGTATCTACAACTTCAGTTGGTCCAGATTTTAAGATAAAGTCGAGCAATTGATTTCGGACATCTGAATCAGGAGTTTCTGTAGTTTCCGGGGGCTCATATCCCAAAGGATAGATTTTTTCTCCCTCACTTTTGTCACTCATAATGAATTTATGGGAAATATCCTATTAAAGAATTATAAAAATTCAGATAGCATCTAAATTCATCATTCAGATTCAAAGCAATCACAACCAGAAGTACAAGGTTTATTCATCACACCATCACATGTACCCAATTCATTATGCATGATTCTATGATGCCCACATATTTTACATTTTTCTCTGAAATGAGCAATTAATTCAGCAAGTGAAATTGCAGATTCTTGAATCTTTAATTCAGTCTCTTTAGTCACAATCATTTTTGTCAATCAAGTTACTTTAAACATTTTGAACCGTCAAAGTATCAAACTCCTAAAAAAATTTGAAAATATGAAGATTGTAAAATATATCAACAAAAGGAGTCACAGGGAATTTTTTATCATATTGGAGCATCATGTACCATTGTATTTTACTTGCTTTTCACAAATTGTTATCAATTATACGAAGATCATTGTTTTTATGTTTCGTAAAACCCAATTGGCGCTGAGAAAGGGATTCGAGCCCCTGCACGCTTGCGCGTAGCCGTTTTCGAGACGGCCGCCGTACCACTTGGCTATCTCAGCATCTAATCTAAAATTATCTCCATAATAAAGCAAATCAGAATTAAAATTTAGATATTTTATCAATATCAATGAGTTCATCTTTGAATTTCTTTTTAATTTGCTCTCTAGTCTCATTCCATTCATCATCAGATATCACATCAGTGAAAATAGAATGAAATCCGTCAAATGTAGCCATATTCAAAACAGATCGAACCTTCTTTTTTTCTGATTCAGAGAAAGGAAAGTATGAAATAATCTTAGAAATTAAATTATAATCATACCGTATTTCAAAAATTTTATCTTCTAAATAATTTGGAAAATCTATTTTATCCACGATGATTTTTAATCAATTACAGGCATATTAAAATCGATTTTAAAAAATTGGAAAGAATGGAGACAGTAAGAAAAAGATAAACACAAAATAGCTCAAAAATTCAACAAATTCTATGGGATTAAATCTCAAAGATTTAGTGGTAAGGGAAAAAACAACTCTGGAAGCATTTTCTACCAAAGTAATCGCAATTGATGCATACAATGCAATATACCAATTCCTAGCAAGTATTAGAGGGCCAGATGGATTACAACTAACAGATTCTGAAGGTAGAATTACCAGTCACTTAAGCGGTTTACTTTACAGAAATGTCAACTTTCTCTCATTGGGGATTAAACCAGTGTATGTTTTCGATGGAAAGCCACCATCACTAAAAACAGCAGAAATTGAGCGTAGAAAACAAACCAAAAAAGATGCAACTGTAAAATATGAAAAAGCTATTGCTGAAGGAAACATGGAGGATGCAAGGAAATTTGCACAACAGACCACCAGCATGAAAGACGGTATGGTAAAAGAATCAAAAAAATTTCTAACATATTTTGGAATTCCATACATAGATGCACCATCTGAAGGAGAGGCAACAGCTGCACACTTGACAAATACAGGGCAAGCATATGCATCTGCCAGCCAAGACTATGATTCAATTTTATGTGGTGCAAAGCGATTGGTAAGAAATTTTACAAGTAGTGGAAGACGAAAAATTCCAAACAGAAATACCTACATCGATGTTCTTCCAGAAATCATTGAAACGCAGAAGACGCTAGATGTTATCGGATTAACAAGAGAGGAATTAATTGATGTGGGAATTTTAATTGGGACTGATTTTAATCCAAATGGTTTTGAAAGGATTGGTCCAAAAACTGCAATGAAAATGATAAAGCAGTATTCAAGATTAGAAGACATCCCACAAATACAAGAGCAATTACAGGAAATAGATTTTCAACAAATACGACAAATATTTCTAAATCCAGATGTAGCAGATGTAGATGAAATTGTATTTAATGAAGTGGATTATGATGGGATAACTAGCTATCTGGTAAATGAGAGAAGTTTCTCAGGAGATAGAATTCAATCAACACTAAACAGACTAAAAAAAGCACTAGAGAAAAAGAGTCAAAATCTAGATCAGTGGTTTTGAAAATATTTCAATTTAATAACTAGTCAATCTAATTTTAAAAAATGTCTCAAACAGAAGCAAGAAAAATCCTTAAAGACGCCCCAATAATGTGGAGAAGAATTAACTCAATAGGCATAATTTTAGACTGTAATTCAACTTATGCTGCAAAATTAGGATATGCTAAATCTGAAATCTTGGGCAAATCAATCTTTGCGCACGTCCCCAAAAAATCATGGGAAGACATGAATGACTCTCTAAAAACATGGTTCGAAACTGGAAAAGTGACAGATATAAAGATTACATTCAGTAGACAAGATAAGAGCACGTTTTCAGGGTTATTGCAAGCCACAAGTCTATATGATGAAAATAAGAATTTGCTTGGAAGTAATACTGTGATCTTTGATTTGACACAGATGACCAATGAGAAAATAAAAGAATATGAGGAATTTTTCAGAGAGTCAAATGAAAGGCTAGATGAAATTAAGAAAAAGAACTATGACAGGCTAGATGAAAATTCAAAATCAGAATATGATGGACTCAAAAAAATGTTTGAAATGCTAGCAGCAATAAATTTAAAAGAATTAAAACAATAAATCATTTAGAATTCTCTTTGATTGATTTTTGGAGTTTGTCAAACACATTTTGAACTTCAATTACAGCAGCACCATCTTCCAAAGTACTAATGTCGCCAATTGTTTCATTATTTCCAATTGCTTTTAGTAATCTTCTCATAATTTTTCCACTACGTGTCTTTGGAAGTTTTGAAACAAAATAGATTTGTTTTGGTGTTGCAATAGATCCAATATCAGATCTAATTTTATCCGAAAGTTCTTTTTCCAGGATAACAATGTTACTCAATACTCCTTGTTTTAAAACAACAAATGCAATAATCACCTCTCCCTTTACATCGTCAGGAATTCCACATACTGCAGATTCTGCAACATCCCTATGAGAAACAATACAGCTCTCAAGTTCAGCAGTTCCAATTCGATGACCTGCCACTTTCATCACATCGTCTGCTCTCCCCAACAACCAAAGATATCCATCATCATCTTTTAGAGCATAATCTCCAGGATAGTAAAGATTCTCATATTTTGACCAGTACACAGTTTTGTATTTTTCATCATCGCCCCATAAAGTCAAAAACATTCCAGGCCAGGGATTGTTGATCACAAGGTATCCCTTTGTGTTTGCTGGAACTTCATCACCGTTTTCATCAACTATAGTGGCATTTACTCCTGGAATGGAGAATGCTCCAGAACCAGGTTTCAATGGAATTGTTTCCAATCCAGGAAGCGGGGAAATTAGCATTCCGCCAGTTTCAGTCTGCCACCAAGTATCTATAATGGGACACTTTTCTTTTCCAATAATTTTGAAATACCATTTCCAGACTTCAGGATTAATTGGCTCTCCCACAGTTCCAAGTAATCGTAACGAAGAAAGATCAAAAGAGTTTGGAATGTCATCACCAAATTTCATAAACATTCTAAGTGCAGTAGGAGTAGTGTAAAAAATTGTAACTTTATATTTTTGTAAAATATCCCACATTCTTGATGCATCTGGGAAATCAGGTGCGCCTTCATACATTACTTCAGTTGCGCCATGAAGCAATGGAGCATAAACTACATAGCTATGTCCTGTAACCCATCCAATATCAGCGGTGCAAAAAAATACATCAGAGTCTTTGATGTCAAATGCCCACTTGAAAGTAGAATACAAATGGGTCAGGTAGCCACCAGTCCCATGAAGTACCCCTTTGGGTTTTCCAGTAGTTCCTGATGTGTACAAGATGTAAAGAGGATGATTACTATCTAATTTTTCTGCATCACAAGTATCAGATGCATCTTTCATCAAATCATTCCAAAGTTTGTCTTTTGATGACATTATGATTTTATTTTTTGCTCTCTCAAGAACTATCACATGATCAACAAAATCAAGGTCTTTAATTGCATCATCAACTACTTGCTTTAGCTTGACAATTTTTCCTCTTCTATATCCGCCATCTGCAGTAACAACAACTTTAGATTTTGAATCAATAATTCGATCTTTAATAGATGTTGCACTAAAACCCGAAAAAACTACAGTGTGTACGGCACCAACTCTTGCACAAGCCAACATTGCAATTGGCAACTCAGGTACCATTGGAAGATAAAGGGTGACTCTATCACCTTTTTGAACACCTAATGATTTGAGAACGTTAGAAAATTTTTTAACCTGAATCAACATATCGCCATATGTCAGTTTTCTAAATTCTCCATTTTCGCCCTCCCATAATATAGCAGGTTTGTCAGCCCTGGAATCTTGATGGATGTCAAGTGCGTTGTATGAGGCGTTAATCGTGCCCCCTACAAACCATCTAGCAAATGGTGGCTGCCAATCTAGAGTTTTTTCCCAAGGCGAAAACCAGGAAAGATTCTTTGCCTGCTCACCCCAAAAAGATACAAAATCAGAGTTTGCTTTTTTTCTTATCTCAGAATCATTGTTTCCAAGTCCAATGTAATAGGTTTCAGACATCAAAAAGTGTATGAATGTGGATCTTTCTAAGTGTTAAAAAAATAGATTAAAAAAATTATTGTGCTTCCATTCTAGCAAGCCAATCGTTATCGTTGTCATCTTTTGATGTTTCTGATGTCACCTGTTGGGGTGGTTCTGGAAATGTCAATGTTGCTTCAGATTCTCTGGGAGATTCGGGTGTAGGTAGAGCCTCAATTGATACAGTTTCTGAAGATGTGACGATTGGTTCTGTGGGTGCCTCTGGAAGCATTGTCTGAACTACTTGTTCTCGTTCAGGAGTCTCCAGATATGTAACGGCGGATTCTTGGATGTCTGGTGTGGGTGGTGTGGCTATCTCTTGCGCTTCCAATTCAAGATCGGCAATTCTACTCTTCACATTTGCGATTTCAGCTGTTTCGTGAGTTACATGCTCAATTACCTCAGTTGTGCATGATTTCACGGTCTCAAATGTTGCATCAGAGATTTCATTGCTCTTGTATTGTACTTTTGCATCAAAGGATAACATTTTTGCAGACTTCATTTGAACATCTAACTCAGTCAATCTTGCCTCAAGAATGGCTTTGATTTCACTTTCTGTTTCATCTAGTGATGTAAGTTTTGACTTGTATTTTTCATGAATGATTTCTGCATCTGCTTTCATGTCATCATTTTCTGAAACAATATCAATCAAGGCCTTTAGACGACGTAGAGTTAATTGCTTTTCACGAATGAGTCTTTGAGAATCGAGTCTCCATTTTGGAATAAATATGACAACTTCACCTTGAACTACCAGTTGCTCATATTGGATTTGCTGTAATCCTTGAGAACCGCAGTCAATGCCGACGGATTGAATACTACCATCAATGTCAGTTATTGTTCCTACGACTTTGCCCATGAATGTTCCGTACATGTCTTTGACGTTTTTACCGATAATTTCTATATCATCGTGGGTCATGTGAATAAGTTTAGAGATTTGTATAACCAGCAAAGTGTAAGAAATATTTTTAGTTTTGGTGAGATTTTTTTCACTAACTTTTCACAGCCAAAATTTTAGTAATTTTAAAATCTAGAGACAAATTAGCATATTCATGATTCAAAAAGAAGAACTTCAACAAATTTTGAATTTTGTCGCAAGTAGATGGACTGAAGCTACCAAAGATCCAAACAACAAATCCATGGAGAGTTTGCCAGATGATTTTTGGATGAATTCCATCGGAGGGAAAACTGCCAAAAAAGGCTTCTGGGTTACAACATTGATGTATACAGAAAATGAAGCAGATGCCGCATCTTTCAAAGAAGTGTTAATGAGATGGCAAGCTAAAGGTCAAGATAAAAACAAGGAAAAAGGTCCCGATCTAATTCAAATTGGAAAAAAGAAATAGACTATTAATAATTGAAAAAGTGCACATATGCATTGTCAAAATTTTCAATTAAGGAAAAAAAGAGTTTATCGAATCATTTTTCAAATACTGAAAACAACGTCTTTGCCATAATTAGTCCAAGACAAGTTGATCGCGGTGCATTAATGTCAAGATATAGTCGAACAGATAAAAGTATGAGGGAAGTTTTTCTTGATGAATTTTTAAAAAACAAAAACAGGGGTGAGGAATTTTACAACAGAGTACTTTTAGAATACGGTGACGATTCAGTTGCAGAATTAGGCGAAGCACAAATTGCAATTGAAGGATTATCAAACATCGCAGTAAAAAAAATTGAAGACAGACGAATTGGATTATCATATTTAGAAAAATCATCACGATATGTAGTGTGGAATAAAAAAGAAAATGGAAAATACAGATTTTACAGAGATCCTGAAATTATGAAGTCGCGATTTGCAGATACGTATGAAGATAGTTGTAATTTTTCATTTGATATTTATTCAAAAAATATAGAACCGATGGTAAATTATGTTAGAGAAAAATATCCCATAGAAAAATACAGTTTTAAAGATGCAGCAGACGGAAAAGAAAAACTATTTTCTAAATTGAAAAATGAATCAGACATAAGATCAGCCAACATGATTTACAGGGGATCAACCAAAGCAAAAGCGCTAGACATCCTCAGAGGATTACTGCCAGCATCAACTTTAACAAATGTTGGAATCACAGGAAACGGACGAGCATTTGAATATCTTCTAACGATATTAGGCTCATCTGAGCTTAAAGAAGAGCAGGATTTAGCCTCAAAAATCAAAAAAGAGCTAGATACAACCATCAAATCATTTGTCAGACGAGCTGATGACAAATATGGAAAAGCGTTTCAAAAATACCTAAAGGATGTCAAAAACAAATCAAGATTAATCACTAGAAAAGAAATTAAGTCAAACCCAATCACAGGTTCAGTTACAAATCTTGTGGATTACGAATCAGAAAAAATTGCCATGGATAAAATAATTACAAGTATAATGTATGAGCAATCTCCAAGTACATCATATCAAAATATTTTACAACAAGTAAAAAAAATATCTAAAGAAAATAAAATTAAAATTGTTAACGAATTTATAAAAATTAGAACAAATAGACGGCATAAGCCCTCAAGAGCATTTGAAAATACATATTACACATTTGATTTATGTAATAATTTTGGAATGTTCAGAGACCTACACAGACATCGAGCATTAACTCTAGAAAGACAATTACTTACAACTGATCACGGGTATAATATTCCAAATGAAATTAAAATTCTTGGAATTGAAAAAGACTTTAAAGATTGTATGAATAAAACAAAAGAAACATTTGAAAAAATCAGAGAAAAATATCCAGAACAAGGACAGTATGTCGTTAACTTTGGATATAATTATCCGTATTTTATGAAATTCAATCTCAGAGAAGCATGCCACCTTATCGAGTTAAGAACAGTACCTCAAGGACATATAGATTACAGAAGAGTGGCACACCAAATGTTCAAACAAATAAACAAAGTACATCCAAATCTAAGTAAAATTATGAAATATGTAGATATGAAAGAATATGATTTGGAAAGATTTGAATCTGAAAAAAGAACAGAAGAGAAAAGAAAGAATTTTAAAAAAT
>Ga0224512_10000540_pt1 | contig 39685 bp, 38 predicted proteins | sample SF_May12_sed_USG_4_FD_169103 | JGI IMG/M metagenome (GOLD analysis project Ga0224512, IMG submission 169103) | Sediment microbial communities from San Francisco Bay, California, United States - SF_May12_sed_USGS_13 | ecosystem: Environmental > Aquatic > Marine > Sediment | place: USA... | reverse complement strand
GGTCGAGAGAAAGTCGTGGTGCCTTCGGCGGGCGCGTCGACTCGAATCGCTCGGGAGGACCAACGTCGATGCCATCTGTGTTTCGCGCCCACTCGTCGAATGTGTCGAGCAGCCGATTCATCTTGAGGTCAGCCAACGCGAACTGATTCCGCAGCCCGCCGGAGAATAGCGCCCGACCGTCGCGCACCGCAGCAAACCGCCCGACGATCTCCACGCCCAGATCGCTCAATATGTTCAGGTTCAGCGTTGCGCGCTCCGGCGTTCCGATCAGTTGTGGTGACGGCAGGCTTCGCGCGCGTTCGATCTCTTCGATTTCGTCGTAGCGCTCATTCCAGACGTCAGCGGCCTCCATCCACCAGAGGACATCGCGGCCCCGGTACGTTCGCGGCAGTCTTACGTGCTCGCCGACCGACAAAGTCACTCGCCGGCCGGATCGGGCTATTTCCTCGGCGAGCTGGACACCGGTCGCGGAGGCGCCGACGACGAGGACGCCGCCGTCGGGCAGGTGGCTTGGATTGTGATAATCGAAGGGGGAAAAACATTCGACCGACTCGGGTACGGCTCGGTGAACCACCGGCACGACTGGGACGTTGCAGGCGCCGCTCGCGATAACGAGGCTGCGGCAATCGAAAATGCCGGCATTCGTCACCACGCGATAGCCACTGTCGGTCTGTTTGACCGACTGTACTTCCGTCTGAGTGCGAACCGGTGCGTCAATCGCCTCGGCAAATCCCGATATGAAACCGACGACCTCGGGCATCGTCATAAAGCCATCGGGATCGTCTCCCTCGTAGCGATAGCCCGGCAGCCGGCTTTGCGAGTTGGGCGTCAGGAGCCGCAGCGAATCCCAGCGCTCGCGTCGCCACGAGCTCGCAACCTCATCGCGCTCTAGGACGACATGGTCTATCGAGCGTTCGGTGAGAAAATGGCTAGTCGCGAGCCCCGTGTGACCGGCGCCGATGACGACCGTAGTGAAGCGTTCGATCGTAAGTCCCGCTGCGGTCGGTCAGCTACTGTTTGTGCACTTCGACCGACACGTCCGTCGGATTCGTGATGACGTCGTATACGGCCGAGCGCTTCTGCGATTGGGCAACGAGCGCTTCGATGTCCTCCTGGGACGCATCGGCGTCGATATTGAACGTTACCTTGATGTCGTTGTAGCCGTTGCGGACGTCGCCGTCGACGCCAAGGATTCCTTGTATATCCATCGTGCCCTCGAGCTCGGCCTCTACCGACCGCAGCTGTATGCCGCGATTCTGCGCCACTGCGGCGACGCCTGCCGTCAGGCAACTCGCCAGGCCCGCGAGCACGAGCTCGACCGGTGTCGCACCGAGATCCTCCGAAGCGAACACCTCGGGATGATCGGCTTCGAAGTGGAACTCGGTCTTGTGCTTTTGCTCTTGACCGAGTCCGAAAAAGTTCTGAATCGTCGTTCGGCTATGCGTTCCTTTTTGCCATTTGCAGGAGGCCCGCCACTTGAACTGGGCCGCTTCCGGCATTTCTCGCAACGCTTCACGCGCCTCGAGCAGCGCACCAACATTTACGCCGTTGTCCACGGTTGCCTGGGTCATAGGAATCTCCTTGATATATTTTTTTTGTCGCGCGATCGCACGCAAGCCGCGAATGATAGCGCCTCATCCGCATGCGTGTCTAAGTTCCAGAATCGTAACGTATAATCCACTGATGTCAGCGCACGCGCTCAGCACCCTCGCGGGCTCGGTAGGCACGGTGGAGACGCAATTCGTCGACCTCCCAGGGCCGGTCGCGCTCGATTGCGGACGAGAGCTTTTCCCCGTGCGCGTCGCGTACGAGACCTACGGGACGCTCGCGCCGGCTCGAGATAATGTCATTCTCGTCTGCCACGCCCTTTCCGGCGACGCACACGCTGCCGGCTACGCCAGGACGCCGCCGGCAAGCGGAACGCGCGACGGCTTCCGTGCAGAAGAGCGAGATGCCGCCGATAGCCGAGGTCTTGGCTGGTGGGACGGCATGATCGGCCCAGGTAAGGCGTTCGATACCGATCGCTTCTTCGTCGTCAGCACGAATCTGCTCGGCGGCTGTAGCGGGACGACCGGGCCTTCTTCGATAGATCCGTCAACGGACCGGGAATACGGGTCTGACTTTCCGGTGATTACGGTGGCCGACATGGTGCGCGTCCAGCGCGCTCTTCTGTCCGAGCTCGGCATCACGCGGCTGGCGGCGGTTGCCGGCGGATCGCTCGGCGGCATGCAGGCGCTGGAATGGGCTGTGCTTCATGGTGATGACGTGGAGTCGATCGTCGTGATCGCCAGCACGCCCGCGCTGCGCCCTCAAGGTGTGGCCTGGAACGCGATCGCGCGAAATGCAATCACGACGGACCCGGATTGGCAGGGTGGCCATTACTACGATACCAAGCGATCACCGCACGGTGGGATGGGCGTGGCGCGCATGCTCGGACACATGACGTATCTTTCGGCCGGCTCACTCGACGATAAATTCGGCCGGCGGCTGCAGTCCTCCGACGATATTCGCTACGTTCTCGATGAGCCGGAGTTCGAGATCGAGAGTTATCTATGGCATCAGGCGAAGAAGTTCGTCGAGCGCTTTGATGCCAACACGTACCTATATATGTCACGCGCGCTGTCTTACTTCGACCTCGCCCGCCAGCACGGTGGTGGACAGCTCGTCGATGCGGTGCGCGGCGTGACGGCAAGAACGCTGCTGATTGCCTTCAGCTCCGACTGGCTCTATCCGCCGGAAGATTCAGAAGAGCTTTATGCGGCGCTCGGCGAAGCCGGAAAGGACGTCGAGCTTCATGTGATCGATGCCCCGTACGGGCACGACTGTTTTCTACTCGAAGAGGCGCGCCAGACGCCTATCATTCGACAGTTCCTCATGGGTTAGGAAGACCGCTATGGAAGAATCCCACCGTTTCGATTTCGATACGCTCCAGGTGCATGCTGGTCAACGTCCGGACCCCAATACGGGTGCCCGCGCCGTGCCGATCTATCAGACCGCGAGCTACGTTTTCGAGGATCCCGAGTCGGCGTCCGCGTATTTCAATCTGCAGGAATACGGCAACACGTACTCGCGGATCATGAACCCGACAGTGGCCGTGTTCGAGGAGCGTATGGCGAGTCTCGAGGGCGGTTGCGGGGCGGTCGCGTTTTCGAGTGGATTGGCTGGACAGGCGGCTGCTTTGTTCACGCTTCTGTCGCCAGGCGATCATGTCGTGTCTTCCTCAGCTCTGTACGGCGGTACCGTCAATCAATTCAAGCATCTGCTGCGCAAGATGTGCGTAGAAGTGACATGGGTCGATCCGGATGACCCCGATGCGTGGCGCGCAGCCGCGCGCGAGAACACGAAGGCGTTCTTCGGTGAGACGATCGGTAATCCCGGCGGCAACGTGCTGGATATAGAGACAATCGCGGCGATCGCGCACGAGCACGGCTTACCTCTGCTCGTGGACAACACGTTCGCGACGCCGTATCTGTGCCGGCCGCTCGAGTGGGGCGCCGATATCGTGATGCACTCGGCTACGAAATTCATTGGTGGCCATGGCACGAGTATCGGTGGCGTGGTCGTCGATTCCGGGACGTTCGATTGGTCGAACGGGCGATTTCCGGTCATTTCGGAGCCGTCACCGGCGTACCACGGTCTGCGTTTCCATGAGACATTCGGAACCTACGGCTATCTCATGAAGCTGCGCGCGGAGACGCTGCGTGATCTCGGTGGTGCTCAGAGCCCGTTCAATGCGTTCCTGTTTCTGCAGGGGCTCGAAACGCTGTCACTGCGTATGGAGCGCCACGTGGAGAATGCCACCAAGATCGCAAACTATCTGGACGGCCACGAGCTCGTGTCCAAGGTGACCTATCCCGGCCTTGCGACGAGTCCCTATCGACAGCTTGTCGAGAAATACTTGCCGCGAGGCTGTGGTGCGGTGTTCTCGTTCGATATTCAGGGGGGTCGTGACGCGGGGCAGGAGTTCATTCGCGGTGTCACTCTATGGTCGCACCTGGCCAACGTCGGCGATACCAAAAGCCTGGTCATTCATCCGGCGAGTACAACCCATCGCCAGCTCGACGAAGCGGAGCTCAAGGCGGCGGGTGTAGGTCCGGGTACGATCCGACTGTCCGTCGGCATCGAGAACGTTGATGATTTGATCTGGGATTTGGAGCAGGGCTTTGCCCGCGCTCGCGCGCTGACAGAAGGCCAGGAGGCTGCGTCATGACGGAGAATTTCGATCTGACGAAATACCAGGATCCGCTCGAGATTCAGCGTGCGCTGCTCGGTGGGAAGACAATCGCCGTCGTTGGGCTTTCGGGCAATTCGCTGCGTGCGAGCAATTTCGTCGGGTTCTATCTGCAACGGCACGGATACCAGGTGATTCCCGTTAATCCGCGCGAGGAAGAGATTCTCGGCGAGAAGAGTTACGGCAGCTTGCTCGACATCCCCGTGCCAGTCGACATCGTCAACGTCTTTCGCAACCCCGATGCGTTGCCGGGTATCGCGAAAGATGCGGTCGCGATTGGTGCAAAGGTGCTCTGGTGTCAGTTCAACGTGATCAACGAGGAAGGTGCTCGCATTGCGGAAGAGGGCGGACTTACGGTGATCATGGACCGATGCATCAAGGTGGAGCACGCTCGTTACGTCGGTCGAATGCATTGGCTCGGATTCAATACGGAGCGCATCACGTCGGTTCGCAGCGGCTTGGACTAGCGACGAGTTCAGTTAATGATCTCGGGCCGAGCCCGGTGCGTGCCGCTGCTCGGCGGCCGTGTGTAAATTAGCCACATCTAGCGTGTCGGGGGGGCACGAGCCCGACGAGCGTGCGACCTGTCACGAGGCCGACAGTCAGGCCCATGAGCACGCCCGCGATCACGAAGGTCACTACCCAGGCGACGACTGGCGCATCCTCGGGCAGCAGCGCCGGAAGAACGAACGTCCACGGCAGGCCGAGCAACCATCCGAGCACATTCGCCGTGATCCAACGCCGCGGCCGTTCCACGACACCGCTGAGCACCCATGCCTGCGCGCTGCCGATCGACACAAGAATGAGCACGCTTGCCGGTACCCAGATCGCGGTTTGCGTTGCCGTGGACAGCCCGATCAGATCGTCTAGCGTCGGCGCCAACATGCCGAGCATCCACGCCGCCGCGGCCGCCATCGCCGTAGCGACGATCCAGTGACGGGCGCTCAATCCGGGAAAGCAATCCCGTAAGACTCGCAGCTGAAACCAGGCCAGGACCGCCCCTTCGCCGAAACCGCCGAGCACGGCGACGGTGTAGAGAATCATCGACCGGGGTTCCGCAGCCAGCCCCGCCGTCAGTGAAAACGTGATGGCGCCGCCGAGGACCGGTATTCCGCCGAAGCCGACGAGCTCGCCTATCGTGCAATAGATCACCCAGCGCCGGTATAGACTGGACGAGATCATTGTCATGATGCTGACTGCAGCACGTTAGGCAATAGAACATGCCAGTAGCTGTAATAGGCGAGGCGAAAGACGTACATGGAGACGAAGTCAAACCGCATATACAGGTAGAGCTCCACCAATCCGAACGCGAAAAGCTGTGCTGCGACTAACGCGCTCAGCAGTGTCAATCCATCGCCCGGGGCGGCCGCACCGCCCAGCTGAAATGCCGCTTCGATAGCAGCACTCAGAACGATGGCCAGCCAAATTTGTCGACGCAGCGGCCACGAGGTAGAAAGCTGCGTGAACGCCCAGAGCAGCAATGTGAACGGCACGATGTGTAGCGCGAACTGCGCGATGAGTCCCATGGCTGGATAGAAAGCCAGAGCAAACGGAAGCTGCACATGGATGTTGGGTGGAAAACCCAGGCCGACATCGGCCAGCGTGACGGCTGCCATGAACGGTATTGCGGCCGCGACGGCTGTCGACAGACTCCGTGCCCCGATATTGGTGCCGATCGCGCAGAAGGAATAGCGCCTTTGGAGTATGAGCAATGCCGCGACGCCTGACGCACAAACGATAATGGCGGCCACCGTCGCCGGCAAGCCGGCGAAGTACGGGCGGAGGTCTACGACGCCGCTCGACGAAATTCCTTCGATCACGGCGACGATCGAGATCGAGATCGCGATCGATGACCGCAGTGGGAAGGGCCGGCAAGAGCGACGAGCGGTCATCGACGGGCATGATAACCGCTATCGGACATCTCCCGCCGCGCGGCAGTCGTATCGAGTCGTTATAGGAACCGTGCCTGCGTTGCAGAAACCTCTCGTCGGCCGCGGCCCGTTTTCCCGCGCAGCTGCAGGGCCAACATCGTCATAAAGGCAGGAGCCGTTATCGCCCATGGAAAGCCCAGCAGGAGCAGCGTCTCGGAGTACGTCGGGTAGAAATAAACGATGGCGATAAGCGGTGTCGTAAGGGCATGGGCGATAAACGACAGCCTGACCCACCGTGCGAGTCCGCCCGTGTCGAGCGCTGGGATGGCGATCAGCGTGGCCAATCCCATCGATATATAGCCGATCGCGTCGAAGCTCCAAAAAAGTGAATGAGGCGTCTGCTCGAGGACGCTGATAGCTTCGGCCGTTCCGCCCAGCCTCGCTGGAATAACGGTTGCCAGCTGAACGACATAGTTTGCCGTCACGAAAACGGCATAAATAATCGAGAATACGAGCGCCGCGTGCGTCCAGAATTGCCTGTCGCGGCTGGTTAGATGATGCAACGCCAGCATCTCGAGAAGGAACGGAGCGACGATGCATAACGATGTTGCGTAAATGAGGATCTCGTCGAGTGGAAATCGCAGCGTACCCACGAGCTGCAGGATTTGCACGACATCGAACGCGACAGTGGCTGCGGCAGCAGCCAGGCCGCTGCGGAACCCCCATTTTGCTACGACCGCCGACATTGCTTGTGGCTGGGACTCGAATCCACTGGTGGCACTCAGCTTGCGATCTGAGGAAAGCGAATGGCCTGCACGTTTGCTTTGAAAAAGGGGAAGTAATCCTCTGTACCGATCAAATTACCGCCCTCGACTCGCATGGGCAAACAGTAGCCGCCAATTTCCCGGAAATCGGACAGGTATCCGCCGAAAGGCTGCTCACGGAATATTTTTTCTCCGTTCTCGTTGCTCCAGCGCTGGATCACGACGCAGCTGGGCCGCCCGTCCGGCTCGACCGTGAGGTCGAGCGCCTGTGAGAAATTTCGGTAGACGATCTCGGCGCGGGCCGTGTTCTCGCTGACGGACGTCCAGCTGACGGTCTTGCTCGGAAGCAGGCTCGCCGGAACCCAGAACGCGCCTTCGGAAACGACCCTGCCGAACGCGGACCGATGATGATCCGGATTTCCCGACACCCTGACGACGGGAATGAGACGGAACAGCCAGAATCGCGTCCAGGATGTCTCGGGCGTTGCGCCGTCTGATCCGCTGATAGGACCAGTACGCACCTTCCAGACGAGTCCTTTCGGGGGCGCGAGAATTTGATGGGCGGTCATCGGTCTATACGCAGGCACGTCCTTCGTGCCGAGCCCCAGCTGACCTTCCATCTCGATCTCGACAACGGATACGAGGGGCGTTCCCGGAGCGATCGTGAAACGAAAGTACCGCTGAGCGGGTTCCGGCATTCCGCGGACGGCAGCCGGGTCGAACGGCGGCCCTATGGGCTCCGCCAGGCGAAGCAAGTCGTTCCAGGCTTTTCGATCGCTGCGAGTGTCGGAGATCCGCCACGCTAGCATGCATAGGACGAGAAAGGCGGCGGATCCGAATGTGACTGCGAGAACCACCGATTAGCTGACTCTAGAGGGCCTTGATCTTCGGACGCCGCCCGCGCCTGATTTTTTTGCGGCACCATCGTTCGCATCGATTCGAGCTTGCCGAAACACAGTAGTCGATCACGCGCTTCCAGCACGCGATCGGCACGCGGGTTGGGGATAGATTTCGCGCCACGGTACAAAGTCAGCACGTTGATGTCCTGATCTCGCAGCTTCGTACCGGTGATCGTCTGTCCGACGAGCTTCGATCCCTCAGGAATATAGATTTCGCTTACGCCGTAACCCTTGCTCACGGTCAGACGCTGGCGCACGTCGATCTCGGGAAAGTCCACCTGAGCCGCAATGTAGTCGATGACGGCACCGGCGATATCCAATCCGGTGCATTTCTCGATTCCTTCGAGACCCGGTGACGAGTTGACCTCCATGATCTGCGGCCCAGTCTTGCCTTCGAGCATATCGACGCCCGCTATGCGTAATCCCGTGATCTGCGCTGCGCGAACCGCAGTTTCGGAATACTCTTCCGTGAGCTCCACGGCTTCGGCGACTCCGCCCCGGTGCACATTGCTGCGGAATTCCTGTCCCTGAGCCACGCGCCGCATCGCTGCCACGACTCGATCGCCGACGACGAATGCACGAATGTCCTTGCCTTTGCTCTCCGCAACGAATTTTTGTATCAGGACATTCTGTTTTTGGCTCTGCAAGAGCTCGATAATCGACTCGGCTGCTTTCGTGGTTTCTGCCAGCAACACGCCGATGCCCTGTGTACCTTCTATCAGCTTGATGATCACGGGCGCGCCGCCAACTCGCTCGATGGATGGCAGCACATCCTTTTTATCTCTAACAAACGTGGTGCGTGGAATACCAATGTGATGCCGGCTGAGGATCTGCAGGCTGCGCAACTTGTCGCGTGAATTGGCGATACCGTAAGCGGGGTTCGCACAGAAGATGTCCATCTCCTGAAACTGCCTGACCACGGCTGTGCCGTAATAAGTAATCGATGCGCCGATTCTCGGCAGCACGGCATCATAATCACCCAACGGCTTCTGCCGATAATAGAGGTCCGGAGTACCTTGCTGGAGATCGATGGCGAACTTAAGGGTGTTGAGTACCTTGACTTCGTGTTCGCGTTGCGATGCGGCTTCCTTGAAGCGACGAGTGCTGTAGGAATTCGGGCCGCAGGAGAGAATAGCGAGTTTCATAGTCGTGGTCTCATTTCAGTGCATGACGGAGCCGAGGATCGAATTTGCGAAGCCGTTGAGGATATCGCCGCGATATCGACAATGCGTTTAGATATGTTCGAACCATACACGAGGTTCACTCACACTGCTCGAGTCGAGACCCGTGCGCGATCGCGCAGTGGAGATTGGCGGACGAACGCGTAAGTCGGCAAATAGATATCGCGCCGAAACACGACCCGTCATTCGGGCGCCCTGCAGCGATACTCGGCCTTCCCATATCAGGTCCGGGTGAGCTCCCGGTCGCTGACGATGCGCACCGCCAGGTTGTCGCTGCGCATGTTGATGACGGGCGACTCGTCGACGCGCACACATGCGCCTGCGTAGCGGCCGGCGGACGAGAATGTGCTGACTTGCACGTTGTAGCCGCCGACGAACGGCAGCGCGAAAAGTTCTTGATACACCTGGTCACGATCGTCGAACTGGCCGCCTGTCTCGGCGCGGAGATTCAGATCGCCATCGAACATGCTGATGTTGGCGCCGCCGCGTCCGACGATGGGCTTTTCGACGTAGCCGCCGGCGCGGAGCTCGTCCGTCAACTCATACGACGAGTTCAAAAGATAAGGATAGTCAGGAAACATCTGCCAGAGTACGGGCAGTATCGCCTTGTTACTCGGGATCAGCGTCCAGAGAGGCTCGTAAACCATGATCTCACGGCGTAGCAGGACGTCGACGAGCCGCGGCGCGGGCTTGGGGTCGGCGCCGGCGCGCCGGGGCGGCAGCCGGATTTCGTCATCCTCGCATTCGGCCCGCAGCTGGTCGAGAGCGGTTTCCCATGCCCAGGTCTTCCAGACCCACCTGACGGGCACACCATCTGCGTCGAGGATTCCGCCGTCCTCGGCCCAGCGAAAGTCGGAGATACCTCGGACGATCTTGCTGCTGATCCCTCCGGCCTCCATCGCCTCCTGCATGAAGAGCGCGTGGTAGGTCTCCTCCGGATCGTCGTCCTGCATGATGTGCAGTACGGAGTCAACGTCGCTGTGCCGCCAGGCATCGCGAAGACGTTCATGCAATTGTCTGCCCGGATCGGAGCCATCGTCGCAGCCGAAATGCCGCGCCCATCTGCCCTGAATTTTTCCGGCCTCCATGTGACAGGAAGCTGAATCACAGTTGTATTCGTAGACCTTCAAACCGCGCTCCGACAGCGAAAAGTCGAAGCGGCCGGTGATCATCTGGGTACGGCGGTTATTCCACGACTGACGTATCTTGGGCCAAAGTGCGCGGGGGATATTGAATCGCGCCAGACGGGAATCGGAGTCCAGCACGTAGTTCGTTGCGTGCAGGAAAAGGGCGTGCAACTCGTTCGTCGCGCGCCGCAGTTCTGCGAGCGCAGACTCTGACAGACAGTAATACTTATGGAGATCGGTGTCGCGCCCGGAAAGCTTGTGACCTTTCATCATCGTGACGTAAGCGGCTTCGTCGGCGTTTGCGACGTTCAACCATTCACCGGGGTCTTCTAAAGTCGCCGTCAGCTCACGGGCCTGCAACGCGAATAGGCGTGAATCTGGCTTGGCGAATCGCTCGGCGTGCGTGTCGTCGTCCGTCTGTATCGTCCATCCCAGGATGGTCGCATCGCCGAATGAGCATTCGAGCCAATAGTGTCCGTCAGAGGTAGCCTCGGCTTTGATCTCCCGCGAGTAGTTCTGACCCGCTGGCCATACGCGGTCCCCGACGTTCTGCTCGACTATTCGGACGTATTCTCTCGTGACCTCGGTCACGATCGCGACGTGCCCGGTCGTCTCGAACTCGCCGCCTTCTTCCCAAATAAGCAGGCAGCCCGGCTCCGGCGGGCGTTTCGCGCCATTGCGGAATGAACGCAGCGGGAGCAGCCGATTCTCGCGCACAACCCGCACGGTCTCGAGCCGAAAAATATCGTAGGCCATCGCGATGTCATCAAAGACATAACCGTAGTTCACGTACAGCCAGCGCCGGGCGAATTCGACGCATTGCCACTTGTGCCCCATGTAGACGTCATCGACGTAGCTTCGATACGCCTGTCGGGTAGGTAGCTCGTCATCATCCGCGGACTCGTAGTCGCTCGAGTACACGAACACGTTTCCGGGCGCTACCCCGATAACCGTGCCGAATTTCGCCGGAGCTGTCTTCGTGTCTAGATCCATTCTTTCCGCTCGCTCAGCCGGGTGTCGGCTGTATGCCGCCGTGCCGGCGGCGCGCGATATTGCGCGGAATTCGGGCATGGCGCAAGTACCGGTAGTGACGTTTCCGGAGGAATCCGGTTCGACCGATGCACCGTGAATCCGAGGTTCTAGTCTTTAGCCGGCCGAGGCGGCCAATGTTCTGGCCGCAGGCATTTACCGGATCCAGACAGCAGCGACGAGAGAGGCACTATATACAAGAGGATCGTACGGGAACGGCTCGAGATGAATTGCGGTCTTGCCGTTGCAGCTTCCGGCGAAGGCTTTGACTGCTTCCAACCCCTACATTCTTTCCTTAGCGAATAGATCCCGAAAAAAATCTAGTACGGTCTTTTCCTTGTAATCTCGAAATTCTCCTGCATCGAAGAAGACGCCGAAACAACTCGGGCACCCTTCGTACCATATATGCGGTTGCCGACTGTCGACCATCTTTAGCATCGGGGAGCTGCAATGCGGACAATCGATGTCGTCGACGTCTCTGAATCTCTTGCCAAGCTCTTCGCTGCCGATGTCGATTGCCTCCGATCCTTCGATCGCTGCCATATGCTCGAGCTCCAGCAAATCGAACCACAAACCTCTGCACTCGACGCAGCGTTCCACGTAGATACTCCCATACATGATGGTAGGCATTTTCCCGTTGCACTTAGGACACAACATCTGTCAACCTCCTCGACGCTCGGTGCCGGCTCTGCACGAGCAACCGAAACTCGCAGTTCAGCTCAGCGTCGGACAGTGCGACGTGGATGCCTCGCTGTCAACAACGGCTTCCTCGGCCAGAGGGCTGCGTATTTCTACGGCGCGCCGCTCGCTGGGACGCGATTTATCAGCAGCAACGGGCGATTAATGCACGAACTGCGATCGAACTTTCGTTATCGGGTCCCGCCGGCGATGCTGCGCTCCATTCGTTCGCGTAGCTTCGGCGTGACGACAGGCTCGATGTCAAACCAGAGCTTCCATGCGGGCCGCCCCTGGTGAAGCAGCATTCCCACGCCCTTGATCGTACGGTTGCCGCGCTCGAACGTGCGGTTCACGAGCCGGATTTCCTTAAACCTAGTCACCGTCCGCGCATTCGGCATCCAGCAGTCTTTGCTGTTCGATCTTGACGCGTTCGAGCAGGCTCGCTTTCTTTGCCTCCAGCAGCGCGACTTTCTCATCCTGATCCGGATTCGGATCTTCGGCCAGACGTGTAAGCTCGTTATCGAGGGACTCGACTTTCTTTTTGAGTTCTTCCACCGAGGCAACCTCGGTCGCTTTATCAAATATGACGGTTTCTGCCTGCGCCTGCACGGGCGTTCTCGTATCTTGCGAAGGCTCGGGTATGAACTCCGTATCGTCTGAGTAGACACGAGAATTCATGAAGGTCGGCGAGACGATCTCTATTTCGGCCGCATGTAACGCGTCGAGCATCGATTCTCGTAGTCGGGAGCGTGCTGAGATCAGACTCTCGACGTCTTCCAGAAGGCCTGCAACTCGATAAAGGATAGAAGAATCTCCGAGCTCGCGAACATGCACGAAGGGGTCTTTCAGTCCGCTTTCTATGGCGGCCCTACATAGAACTTCGGCGACATTCGTACGAGGGACGTCATAGCCGAGTGAGACCTCGGCGGATATGACCGTACCGGACGCACGAACGATTTTGATGGGCTGAGTGACGAGGTAAAGATTCGGAACCGTCATGAGGTCGCGAAACTCGGTCTGAATCTCTGTATGGAGAAGAGCCATCTCCGTGATTCGTCCGGTCAGGTCGGCAACGGTGATGAAGTCGCCGGGTCGCGCACTTCTTACGGCCTTGAGCATGATGCCAGCCATGATGTTGCCGACAAACGTAGTCGACGACAGGGCAATTGCTGCACTCAGCAGGATTCCGAGAAGGCTGAGCAGTTGACCGCGTAGCGTGTCATTGACGGGCAACGCTATCACGACAGCGATGACCGCTATGAACGTCAGCGCGAGCATGATCAACTGAAAGCGGAACTTCGCGTCTGCGTTTCCTGCCCAATGCCGGCGGAGTGACTTATCAGCAACCACGAGGATGCCGGCTGTCACGACCACGGTGACGAACAGCGGCGCGAAGCGCTCCAGTACGGTAAGGAGGCCCTCAAGGCTCATAGTTGTGCTGCGATCATGAGCACGCCGAGAGCGATCGAAGTATCAGTCAGCCCAGGCACCAAGCGCTCAAGGGGTTCCCTATCCGCGCTCAGGCTTTCGATGACGAAGTCCACACAAGAATGTTACACGAACGATGGCAGCTATTTGCCCGGGTTTGCGGTCTGACCAGTTGCGCGGCGAAAGAAACGCGCGCCAGAGGGCTCCGTCTCGCGACGACTAGCAGCCACCCTCTTCTCTACACTCCGGAAATTCGCCTAAGTCCCAATAGCCTCACGTTCTAGCTCAGCCGGCCGATAGTGAGGCGTAACTCCCTGATCCGCGGGTGTAGCTCAATCGTTGGACCTCGGCTACCCAAGAAAACGCTCAGTGACCAATACCGATAATCCGTACGACTAATCTCCCGGCGATCCCCGATCGTCATCAGTACGAATTCTCGTCATTGAGTCCCGCCGGCGATGCTGCGCTCCATTCGTTCGCGTAGCTCCGGCGTGACGACAGGCTCGATGTCGAACCAGAGCTTCCATGCGGGCCGCCCCTGGTGCAGCAGCATGCCCGCCCCGTTGATCGTACGGTTGCCGCGCTTGCGCGCCGCGGCGAGGAACGGCGTCTCGAGCGGGATGTAGATGATGTCGGATGCGAGCGCCGTCTGCGGCAGCTTATCGAGTCGAATATCGAGCGCGGGCTCGCCGACCATGCCCTGGCTCGTCGTGTTGACGGCCATGGCGACGCCGTCGAGCGCGTCGTGGCGCTCCTCCCAGCGCAGCGGCGTGATCGGCCCACCGAGCTCTGCGGCAATGGTCGCGGCGCGCTCGAACGTGCGATTCACGAGCCGGATTTCCTTCGCGCCCTCCTGCAGCAGGGCATAGCAGACTGCGCGTGAGCCGCCGCCGGCACCGATGACCGTCACCGGTCCCGCGTCGGCGCGCCAATCCGGTTGCTCCTGGTGCAGGCTACCGAGGAAACCGCGCCAGTCGTTATTGGTCCCGAACAGTGATCCGTCCGGCCGAACGACGACGCAACTGATTGCACCGATGAGTTTCGCGACCTCATCCACCTCATCGACGATCTTCATCGCTTCTTGCTTGTGTGGAATCGTGAGATTGCATCCGGCAAAGCTCAGCGCGTGTAACGCGCGTAGCGCGTCACCGAGTTTCTCCGGCGCGATGGGCAGGAGCACATAGCTACCGGTCAGCCCCAGCTCTTTAATCCAGTAGTTGTGCATCAGCGGCGAACGCGAGTGCATCACCGGCCAGCCCATGACGCCGGCTAGCAGATGTCGGTCTGTGTCTGTCATGGCGTGGTCCTAGCTCTTTCGTACCGTCGACCGCGATAGAAGGGATGTGCTCATTGCGCGTTCGCCGCGAGTTTCGCGCTGAAGTGATCCCAAGTGCGCTTGAAAAGCGTCTCCGTCCAGAGCTTCGCCTGGCACGCCGCCACTTCGTCGTCACTGAACGAATACGGCTTGCCGATCTGCAGTGCTCGGTACTGACGGTAGGCATTCTCCTCGAGATAGTTAGCGAGCACGAAGGCTTCCACGATGTTCTTACCGCAGGTTACGGCGCCATGCGATTTCATCATTGCTGCAGGCCGGTCGCCGAGCGTGTCCGCAAGCCGCTTCGCCATCTCCGGGTTATTGATGGATCTCGGCGAATCGAGGATAGGCATCGGATAGACGAGCGTGCCCTGCGCATACACCGGCTCGTAGCTCTGGCCGACCATCGTGAGGAAAGTCGACCACTTCGGATGAGCGTGCACGATGGCCTGCACATCGGGCCGCGCCTTATAAATGCCCGCATGCAGGTGAAACTCGAGCGGTGGCTTGCCATTGCCTTCCAGGACGTTTCCGTCGAAGTCGATCGTGCAGATGTCTTCGGTCGTGAGCTGGCTGCGCTGGCAGGTTCCGATGTTGATGAACATGCGGCCGTCTCCGGCACGCGTACTCGCATGACCGTTGTAGTCGATGATGTCCGAGCTCTCTAGCATGCGGATACAGTCGACCAATTGTTGTTTTAGCTGTTCGCTATCGCTCATAGCTCGCCTCCCGACGGATCTTCGCGCTGACTCGGATCACCAATCTACCTGCGTGCTCAGCTCGGTTCGCCAGAGATTCCACGCACGCAGGCTCGCGGGCTCATTCGGCACATCCGCGAGCAAGCCTTCCTCTTCCGTGAGCGCGGCGATTGGGCCGTTCCCGGCAAGGGCCGCCGCCCAGTGCTGAACCCGCGCGTTGACCTCTGTGTACGCTGCGCGAAACACGGCCGTCTGCAGTGTCGGGCCGCAAGCGACGGCTCCGTGACCGCGCATCATCGCTACATGCCTCGCGCCCAGGCTCGCGGCAAGCTCAACGCCCTTGACGTTATCGCTCACGAGCATGTCGGTGGCGCCGAATTTCACACTGATGTCGAACACCGGAACGCCAGCGGCGATGAAGGCCGCGTTGTGGAACATCGCATGCATATCTTTGTCGACCAGCCCGAACGGTATGACCGACGGCGAGTGGGTATGCACGACCGCCATGACATCGGGACGGGCGCGATAGATCTGGCCATGGATAAACCGCTCGAGAAAACTGCCGCGGCCCTGGGCGTTACAGGCATTGCTGTCGAGGTCGTACTCGATGATGTCATCCGGCGTCACAAGCGCCGGGGCCATCGAGCGCGACAAAAAATAGCGTTCGGGCGCATCGGGGTGGCGTATCGACACATGGCCGAAGCCATCGACAACGCCCTGTGCGGCAAGGATACGGCTCGCCGCGGCGAGGTCGGCTATCGTCTCGGCAGACACGGGGCCGCCGGACTCGGGAATGTCACTCATTATTCTTTACTCACTTCGTCTCAAGCACTCTAAATGATGACCGGGGTCATCAAACCCTGCGGGAAAATCTCTTCAGGCTGGAACTGACGGTGCGCGATGCCCTGCTGCCAGGTGTACAACGCCATCTGCTCCCAAGTTGGGCGGTTTTCTTCGATGCCGAATGGAAACGTGTCGCCGCCGAATTTCTCGCGCATCTCACGCGCATAGGTCGCTAGCCACGGCAATGGATAACGTGACACTGCAGGATCGAACAGGCGCTCGATGCTGCGGCGCTTCGATTCGAGAAACGCATCGTATAGATTGCGAGCGACCCAGGGATTCTCCTCGAGGATCGACTTCTGCATCGCGATGATGTGCATGATGGGCCAGACCTTCGTCTTCTCGTAATAGGTCTCTTCCATCGCCTGATATTCTGGATACAGTCGCACAACGTCGGGGTGACCCTCGAGGAAGCACGTCGGCGGCCGGGCGATGATCGCGCAATCGATCTCGCCGCTCGCAAGCATCTCACTCAGAGACTTCTCCCGGACGCGCGTCAGTTCGACGCCTTCGGGCAGGTTGAGCTCGACCTTCTCTTCCCGGCCCGGCGCGTTGGCGCCGGCTTGATACCAGTGAACGTCGCTCAGTTTCACGCCCGCCTCGTTGTGCATCCAGCCGCGCATGTAGACCGCCGCGGAGTGCGCCCATTCCGGAGAGCCGACTCTTTTGCCCTTGAGATCCGCGACGGTTTCGATGCCGCAATTCCTGTTGATATAGAACGAGCTGAAACGGAACAGGCGTGAGCAGATGACAGGCAAGCCGATGATGTCGGAATTCTCGCGTGTCACCTGCGCCGTGAACTTTGCGAACGACAACTCGGAGACGTCGAATTCACGGTTGGCTGTGAAGCGGGCAAAGCAATCGTGATGGCCGAGCGTGAGCCAGTTATGATCGATGCCCTCGGCTCTGACCAGCCCCAAACGGAAATCGCGAAAGTGATCGTAGTCTCCTGTCGCGATGGTTAGCTTGACTAGCGACACTCGCCGCTCCCTGTTTTTATTCTCGAGGTGCCAATGATACGGGAATCCCCGTGCGACGACGGCAAGCGCGGCGTCGTCGGGTCTCAGCTGTAGACATCGGGAAACTTGTCCATGACCTCCCGCGCGAGCTCCCTGGAGGTCTGCGCGACAGCCGGGAAATCGTCGATTCGCTCGTAAGGGATGCACGCATTGATCACGCAGCGGCTGTTGTAGAGCTCATCTTGCGACTTCACCATCGGATCGAGCCGCGACGACCAGCATTTGTCGAGCAACGTGATATCGGTTTTCGGATCGGATCGCGTTCCCATCGCCCATAGGACATCGTGGATGTCGCTGGGATCGATGTCGTCATCGACGACGACGACGTAGCGCCCGCAATACCCCGTGGGATTGATCTGCGAAGCAATCAAGCCGGCTTGTGTGGCGTGACCGAAGTAACGCTGCTTGATCGCGACGACGACGAACGTGCGCCCGGAGCCGCCCTGGTGTACCCACGCGCCGCGAACGTCCGGAATCTGAGCGCCGTCCAGAGAGTCCCACAGCGCAGCCGAGCGCAGGAAACAGCGCTCGAAGAGATGCGAGTGCGGTGGCTTCTGACTAGCCGCACAGGTCAGGATGGGATTGTTGCGATAGTAGATACGTTGGATCGTGATCACGGGCTCCGGACGCGCGCCGCCGGCGTAGTAGCCATGCCATTCGCCAAACGGCCCTTCCTCGGTCGTTTCCGTCGGACTCACCTCACCTTCCATGACGATCTCCGAACCGGCGGGGATCGGCAGCCCCGTGAGACCGCCCTCCAGCACGTCGAGCGGACCGCCCGTGAGCGCGCCGGCCCAGTCCAGCTCGCAGACCGAATCCGGCAGGGTGTATCGCGCCGCGAGAAAACTGACCGGATCGATGCCAATGACAATGGCCATCGGGCAGGGCTTGCCGGCGTCGAGATACTTGTCGCGCTGAATCATTCCCTGCTTGCCGTTGGATATATAGGAGGTCGCTTTGTTCGCGCCGATAGCCTGCACTCGGTAAGTGCCCATGTTGACGCGCCCCGTGTCGGGATCGCGCGTGATGACGCCGCAGGCCGTGCCGATATAGCGACCGCCGTCGGCCTCGTGATGAATAGGCACTGGGAACTTGAACATGTCCACGTCATCGCCTTCGACGATGTTCTCCAGGACCGGTGCGTCACTGACCGTTCTGAAGTCGATCGGCTCGTGCAATGCCATCTTTTTGCGTACGTCGTTGAGCATGGCCATTCTGTCGCCGGCGGCTTGCGCGTCCATGCCCAGCGCAAGGGCAAGTCGTGCCGGTGAACCGAGCATGCCGTAGAGACAACGCCACCCCTTCGGGTAACCGGGAATGTCGTCGAACAGCAGCGCCGGCGATTGGTCGACTTTTTGTCGGTAAAGTACCTCCGTGACGGCGCCCATCTCCTTATCCCAGTGCGCTCCGTTCACGATCTTGAGCTGTCCCGCGTCGTCCACTGCGGCGAGAAAATCCCTGAGGTCGGTCTGAATCATTTCAATCTCTCCGGATCGTAATACTCACAAAGGCGGCTAGCCTGCCAGGACCTCGAGCAGCACGCCGCTGTAAAGCCGATATGACAGGCCCCATTCGAACAGCAGCCATGCGAAAGCCGTGACGGCCACGGCGGTCGCGAGCGCACGCGGCCACGGCTTGCCGCCGACGACCTTGAGCGACAGACAGACGTAAAGGAAAGAGGCTGGCAGCATGCCGATCATTAGCGTCAAACCCACGAGCAGGCCGGGCCAGACGACGGCGTGGATCAGCGCCCTCCCGATCGGCGCGTGCTCGGAGTCGAACTGCGCTTCGCGCCCCTGGATCAACATCTCGAGGCGGCGCCCGATCGGCGTTCCTGTCTGCACGAGTATCTCGAGGACCAGAAACGCGATCGTCGCCCAGGCCACGAGCACGGGCAGCGCCCGTTCCTCGGGCCCATAACCGTACGACACGAACAGAAAGCCGCCCATCCCTAGCAACAGCAGAATCGGTACACGTGCGCGGCGCAGGCCATTAGTGCCCATGACCGCTCCCGGTGAGCTTTCTCGTCACCAGCTTCAGCGCCGGCAGCGCCAGGCTGACGATGATGAGTGCGAGCAAGGTGTCCGCCACGGGCCGCGTGAAAAATATCGTGTAGCTGCCATCGGACATCATGAGTGATTGGTGATAGCTGCGCTCCGCGATACTGCCGAGCACGAGTGCGATGACCAGCGTGATACGCGGATAGTCGTATCGAACCATGAGGTAGCCGATTACGCCGAACATCGCCGCGGCGATGACGTCGCCGAAGTTCGACTGGAGTGCGTAGGCACCAATCAGCGCGACCGAGGTAACGATCGGCGCGAGGTAACGAACGTCGGTGCGCGTTATGAGCACGAGATAGCGCGCCAGCAGCAAACCCGCCACGGATGCCATCACGCATGCAAGGGACAATGCCATGATCAGCCCGTAGATCAGATCCTCGTGGTCGAGCAGCAGCCGCGGCCCGGGCTCGAGGCCGTGGAGCACGAGCACACCGAGAAAGACTGCCATCTCCGCGCTGCCCGGAATGCCGAACGCCAGCGTCGGAATCAGCGAGCCCCCGTCTTTCGCGTTGTTCGCAGCTTCCGACGCGATGACGCCCTGGATGTTTCCCTGGCCGAAGCTCTCGGGGTCTTTGGAGAGTTGCCGCGCCGTGCTGTAGGAAAGAAACGACGCGACGGTACCGCCGATCCCGGGCACAGCGCCGACGAACGCACCGATGGCGGAGCCGCGCAGCAAGGTCGAGAGATTCCCGAATACGTGTTTGACGCCGTCGAAGACATGACTCAATCGTTCAGTACTGCTGCCGATTGCGACGCGGCCACCAACCGTCGAGAGCTGGATCATTTCCGCGATAGCGAACAGGCCGATCAACGCGGGGACTAACTGCACGCCGTCCCAGAGATATTCGACGCCTGCCGTGTAACGTAGGCCTCCGCCCACCTCATCGAAGCCAACGAACGCGAGCATCAGACCGAAGCCGCCACTGATGAGGCCGCGCAGCAGCTTCCCGCCCGTCGATACGGCGATTGCGCTCAATCCCAGTACTGCCAGCATGAAGAATTCCGGTGGACCGAACAGTAGGACGATGGCCTTCGCGATCGGGATGACCGCGAGCATGAACGCGACGCCGATCAAACCTCCGAGGGCCGACGCTGTCGCCGCCGCGCCGATTGCCGCGCCGGCCTTTCCCTGGCGGGCCAGCGGATAGCCGTCGAAGCAGGTTGCCGCGTTCGGCGCAGCCCCGGGTGTGTTCAGCAGTATCGCCGAGAGCGAGCCGCCGAAGGGCACGCCGCCCATGATGCCGCCGACGAGCACGATCGCGGCGTCGGGATCCATACCGAAAGTCAGTGGAATGAGTAGGGCCAGCGCGGTCGTTCCGCCGAGTCCCGGAACGGCACCGAATAGCAGGCCGATACCGGTGCCGAGTGCGAGGTAGCTCAGCGACTGCAGCGTAAAGAGATAGGCGACGGCTTGTATCAGCGCATCGGTCAAAGGAAGTCTTTGAATTCTTCGTAGAGCGCGCGTTGATTCGCAAAGTTCTCCCGCGCTGCCTCGGCTGAAAGCGGCGCGTACGGCAACCCGACGGACTCGGACCAGGACTTGAGATCGTCGTCGGCGAGCGCCTGCGCCAACGCATCGACGAGGACGGCGCGGGCCTCGGCGTCGAGGTTCGGCGGTGCACCCAACATACGCTGCAGCGACAGGCGACTCAGGTCGGGGAGACCTAGCTCCGCCGGCGTCTGCGCGTCTGGAAAAGAGCTCTCGCGCTCCAAGCTCGCGATGACTCTGAGGTCGCCGGTATCGAGGTAGGAACCAATCGAATTCGACGCGCCGAGCGCGACGTCGCCATCGCCGCGAACGACTGCGAGGATATAAGCCTGACTGCCTTGGTAGCCCGTAATCACGCTCGCGTCGAGACCGAGCATCCGAGCCGCAATGACCGATGCCGCATGGGCCGAGGAACCTGCACCCGTTGCGGTAAATTTGACCGGTCTACCGAGTGCCCGCAGATGCTCGATACTCGTGATACCGCTAGAGCCCGAGGCGACGAGCAAGTACTGATCCTCGGAGAGCCGCCCCAGCCACGTGACCTTCGTCAGATCGTAGGCGACGCGCTCGCCGAGAATCTCGGGCAACATGAGTCCCGGCAGATTGAAAGCCCCGATCGTGTAGCCGTCCGGCCGCGCTCTGTAGATCGCGGTAGCACCCTTACGGCCTCCCGCGCCTGGCATATTCCTCGGGATGAGGTTGACGTCATTAGGCAGATATTTCTGCATGATGGGCAGGACACCACGGACGTAGCTGTCGAAGCCGCCGCCGGCCGCATACGGAATGATGACGTCGATGTCATCTTCCGGGAACTGCGCCGAGGCGACAGTCATGCTGAGCAGCATGATGCCGAATGCACCGAGCGCCTTTGTTGTCAGTCTCCGCATGATGCGCCGACTACCTCGCCCCCTCTCTGGCAGAATCCTCGAACCGTCAAGCTTAGGCGTTCGCCGAGCCGTGTCAACAAAGCTCTGTCTGCCTCACAGCGCGGCGGCACCGTCATTTCAGGTAGGGCTGCAACGCGGGAAACGCGCCACCCAGAGTATTCTGCGGCCACGGTATCACGAGGAGCTGATCGAACAGCAGCAAGCTGAACGCGGTCACGCCCGTGGCCAGCAACAGCGCGCGACCCAAGGGCTCCCGGCCCCAGAACCGAACGCAAAGCGTGACGAACAAGAACATCGCCGCCAGCATCCCGATGAGCTTAGCGACTACGAGATAGCCCCCGCACCAGGCGAAAAACTCCACGGCGCGGCTCAGCACTGTGCGCGGATTGTCTTGCGCGGCGACGCTTGCTGCAGGCGGATCGGTTGGCGCGCCACGTGGACCGCTGGATGCTTGCGAAGCGCGAGTGGCCGGCTGCAGGAAGAGCTCGTTAGCCAGACTCAATACGGCACACAGGAGTGCGACGGACGTGACAGCGAGCGGCACGATTCTGGCTTCAAAATTCCACTCGACGAGCATCCGAATGCACACGAGCAGCGCGGCGATAATGAACGAAGTAAACACCGCCGATGAGGTGAGTCGCGGCCGAACGATGCGCAGTCCCTGGCCTTGTGTCATGGCGACGCGAAAGTTTCGCAGTAACGGCCCGACGAGTCCGAGCACGGCGAGCGTGATGAAGAGAATCACGAGTGGACGAGTCATCCACGCCCAATCGTAACGGCCGACGGAGATGAATAGATACCGCTCGACGATCTCGCCGAGCACGACGCCGAGTATCAGTGGTGGGCGCGGCCATCCTTGCTGCTTCATGATCCAACCGAAGACGCCGAAACCGAGCAGAACGTACAAGTCGCCCCATTGCCGAGAGCCCTGAAATGCGCCGACGAAGATGATCGCCAGCACGACCGGCAGCAGCAGCCCGATCCGGATCGATGCGACGCGCGCGAGCTGATTGCTGAAAGCTAAGCACAACCCGGCGCCGAGCACGTTGGCCAAGGCGATGCTCCAGACAATGGAATAGGTAATCTCCAGATTGTCCGTCAGCATTCTCGGTCCCGGGACGAGCCCATGCATCATGAATGCGCCGAGCAGGATCGCCATCGAGGCGCTGCCGGGGACGCCGAACGCGATCGTCGGAACCAGCGAGCCGCCTTCTTTGGCGTTGTTCGAGCTCTCCGAGGCGATGACGCCGCGGATATCGCCCTCGCCAAAACCCTCGGTGTTTTTCTCGGTCTTCAGCGCATGGCCGTAGGCGAGCCAGTCGATAACGGCGGACCCCAAGCCCGGGACGGCACCGAGGGCCGCGCCCAGCCAGCTGCAGCGCAGGACGAGCCACCAGTGCGTCAAAGCATCGCGAATGCCCGCAAGCTGGCCCGAGCGCGTATCCGCACGGACCCCGCCGCCGATGCTGCGCCGGCCGATCGCGAGATCGGCGAGCTCGGGCAGCGCGAACAGTCCGAGCGTAACCGGCACGAGCGGCAGGCCGTCCCAGAGATAGAGCGTGTCGAATGTCCAGCGCATCGTGCCCGTCTGTGGATCGGAGCCGACCATGGCGACGACGAGCCCCAGCCCGGCTGCGACCATCCCTTTCAATGGCGCTTTGCCGCTGAGCACGGCCACCATGGACAGGCCGAAAATGCAGATCGCAAGCAACTCTGGTGAGCCGAGGTAGAGGATGACCGGACGCAGGATCGGGATGCTGACGGCCAGCAACGCCGCACCTGCGATGCCTCCCAGCAACGACGCCGTGTACGCCGCGCCGAAAGCGCGCCCGGCCTGACCGGCCTTTGCGAGCGGGTGGCCGTCCAGGATCGTCGCGGCGGATCCCGTGGTTCCAGGCACGCCGAACAGTACTGCCGGAACAGTGTCGGAAGTCGTCGTCACGGAACCCATGCCGATCAGGAAGGCGAAAGCCGAGTAAGCATCCATCTCGAACGTGAAAGGGAGGAGCAGTGCGAGGCCGACGATACCGCCGAGACCCGGGATGACCCCGATCGTAAGACCCACCAGGACGCCGGCGCCGAGCACCGCGAGCCGGGAAGGCTCGAGCAGTATGGTCAGCGCAGCTGCGGCTGCTTCCAGAGCGCTGGCTTCCATGTCATCGAGTCCCTGCGCCGGAACGCTCGCATGCGGTCCGGTGTCCGGGCGCAGCGAAAAATCGGCCGGTCATCGCGCGCCGCTTGCGCCACCGGATTCGCTGATTGCGCTTGCCGCGAGCTCGATCGCGGCGGCCGAGGCGCCGTAGACGCGCTCGAGCAGCGCGTCTACGTTTTCCCCGCTGACAGGATTGATCTCGACCTGCAGTTGCTCGGCGTCGCGCAGGAATTCGGGATCACGTGCAACCGCGTCCAACGCTCGTCGCAGTGCGCCGAGGCGGTCGGCCGGAATTCCGGGAGGCGCAAGATAGGGTCGCCCCATGACCTGGCGCGCGAAGATGATCTCCATTGCGCTGAGCTCGTTGTCGTTGTCGGCAAACTCGGTTATCAGTGGCACGTCCGGCAGCTCGGGATGCTTCGCGAGCGCGAGCTGCGCGAGGATTGTGACCTGCTCCGTCTCGAGCCAGTCGCCTCGGGTGGAGGACAGGCTCGAGAATGACCAGCCGCAGCGGCCGTCGACCTCACCACGCTCCATCGCGAGCAATATGTCGTTGCCGCCTGGATATCCCGATATCAGCCGGATATTGACGCCCAGAAGGTTCTTCAGCACGACCGGAAATACGACTGTGTCCGAGCCCGATCCGGTCCCGCCGACGATCAACTCCTGCGTCGCGAGATCGGCCATCGACTTGACGCTCGAGTCGTGCCAGGCGACGCAAATGCTGACTTCGTTGTTGAGGCTGCCGAGCCATGAGAACTCGCGCGCGTCGAACTGCGTTCCCTCGCCTGAGAGTAACGGCTCCATGGCGATGCCGCGGCCGAAAGTGCCGATGACGGTGCCGTCCTTCGGCGCGACGTTGTAGAGAAAATTCGCAAGCCGGAGACTCCCCGCACCGGGCATGTTTTGTGGCACGACGGTCGGGTTACCCGGAATGTGCTTGCCGAGATGGCGGGCGAGCAGCCGGGCATAGGTGTCGTAACCGCCGCCCGCGCTGTAGCCGATGAGCAGGCGCACCTGCTTGCCGGCGTAAAAATCGGACACGGCATCCGCGCGAAGTGACAGCGGGGCGGCAAGCAGCGTGATCGTCACCGCGCAAGCCGTAACTACCAGATTTATCGTTCTTCCCATCTCTGGTCTCCCCCTTGTTTACCGATGATATTATCACTGTCTTTCGCGCGATGACTGCGCCTGATGCCAGTCCCGGCGCCGGAAGCGACTGAACGTAACGACCAATATAGTGGGCAGAAGCCCCTGTGGAGTAGACGATGTGTGGCGATCTTGAAACCGACGAGTCCCGGGCAGAAGAGTTCTACACGCGATTCGTAGACCATACCCGTTCGTTTCTCGCCACGATGAATGCGGAGAACGCCGGCGCAACGACGAGTCCGCTGCATGCGTACCTGGACGCGCTATTCCAACGCACGCTGACTGCGGCAACGCAGTACCGTGACGTGCCCGACGAGGTCAGCGGCTACGATCGGCTGAGCATGGAGCCGCTGGTCTACGCACGGCTTGCGGGATTCATGGCGGCCCACCAGCCGCTCGAAGAAGACCCGATGCGCCGGCTGATCGACGCCGTCATGATGGGTTATGAGGAAGGCGAGGCTGCGTTCTCAGAGAGCGATCATCACCACGCTCACGGGCATACCCACTAGGAAAATTCTCGCTGGGGCGAAGCGTTCTGCCGGCTCAGTCCTGCGGCGGAACCCAGAGATCTTCGCAGCCTTGGGCAGGCTCGAGCTGGTCGAACCAGTTGAAGCCGATCGCCTTGAGTATGCGGCTATTGATTACCACGACGCGAGCTTCGTTCTGCGGATCGTCGTTGACCCGTTTATGTGCGCAGTACGGCGGGATGTAGATGTAATCTCCGGGACCCCAGTCGAACCGTTTCGGCGTCGTCTCCCACTCCCAGATGAACTCGTCCTCGCACTTGAAGCTGACGTCGTAGTGGAGATCATGCCCGGTCCCTTCGATGACAAACGCGACTTCCTCGGATAGGTGACGGCTCGTGCCGGTCGCGCCGTTCGCGGGTATGAACTGCATGTAGATATCTATACAGCACTCGACCGTGTTCATACCCTCGTTGACGATGTGCTTGATGAGCCCGTCGGCCGTACGTTCCATCGGCATTTCGTGCGATTTCACGAGGCTCGGTCGCTCGCGATACTCCTTGCGAAAGGCCCGTGACGCCTCGAGCGCCTGCGCATAGAAATCAGCTGTTACATCGCTGCGTGATCGTCGACGCTCGATGTCGCTTACAAAAGATGATTTGGTTTTCATTCGGAGATCTTTTCCTCTTTGCCCGCTGGGCTGACCTAGAGTGCACTCGGCGGCGCGTAATCCTCCTGCCCGGGAACTGGCTCGGTCGGAGGATACTCAACCATTTTCTGAAAGATCAAATGCATGAACAGAAACATAGGCTTGGCCTTCATGATCAACACGATGGCCTCCTCGTCCGGGTCGTCGGAAAAATGCTGATGAACGCAGCCGTTTTCTACGAGTAATGCATCACCTGCCTCCCAGTCGATTCGTTTGCCATCGTGGATATCGTGACCCTTACCTTTGAGAACGAAGAACACGGCACTGTTCATGTGACCATGCTTCTGTCCGTGCCCGCCGGGAGCGAAGGCGTCAATGTGTGACTCGATGGACTGCGCGACCCTAACGGCTTGCGGATTGATGACTTTCTTGCCGAAATTCTGCGGTCCGCCTTTCCACTTCAACGCCTGAGTTGGATAGATTCGCGGCTGAGAGAACAACTCCTGCATCAGCTCGCCGTACGTTCCTTCGAGGGCGCGTACGAACGTCCGTTTTTTTGTCCAGCGTTCCCAGACGACGTCTTTCTTCCCGGTATCACGTGAATCGGCGCTCATATTAAGGTCTCGGTGTTCGTTGGCAGGCTTCGAAGTACGATCGGCAGCACGATCGTTCGTATGCGAGCGATGTGCATGATCTCATGATAGCGCTATCGCCCAGCTTTCAGATAACAAACGGCCGCCGATAAGCACAGCGGCGCCGCCGATGCTGGCGATAGCGGCCGTGTTGAACCAGAAGGCGGAACGCTGCAGGCGCTGCAGCGGAAATGAGGCGACAAACGACAGCGCGGCCATGCCCAGTATCGAGCCCAGGCCGAAAGCGAGCACATAGCCGACGGCGTTGAGCATGGAATCCGCTGCGGCCGCCAACACGAGCAATCCGGCCGATCCCGCTGCGCCGTGCACCATACCGACCGCGAGAGCCCGCATGAGCCCGAGCTCGCTGTGCTCGTGGTGATGCGGATTTTGCGAGTACGCCTTGTCGTCGAGGTGCGTGTGGGCGTGCAGATGACGCACGCCGGAGTCGTGCTCATGCACGTGAAAATGCGGCCGCTTGAGCCAGAGCGAGCGCAGAACTCTGGCGCCGAGCAACACGAGCATTCCGCCGACGACGAGCTCGAGCATGGCTTCGGTTCGCGGCGAGACCGTCTCGCCGAAGATCAGTAGGATCCCGCATATCGTAAGCAAGGTCGCTGTGTGCCCAAGACCCCAGAACCCGCCCCGCAGGACAAGTGCCCGGCGTGATGCGTGGCCGGTGCTCATCGCCGCTACGGCTGCAAGATGATCGGCCTCCAGGGCATGCTGCATGCCGACCAGACAACCGAATGACAACAGCGTGTAATATTCCATTGATGTTATCTAAAATTTCATCAGCCCCGTGCGAACCGAAGAGTGCTCGGATCTTCGGGGCTCCACGAACCAGTATTCTCGAAGGATAGCAGACCCATGACAAGACACGCGGTCGTCTCCGATGACATGGCGCAGAAGTTCGCGAAGGAAAAAGAAACGCCGTATACCCGCTGGGTAGAACGCGAAGGCCTCGACATTATCAATGGGATCTACGTCCCGGATCTGAACGCCGTCGAGTTGAAGCCCTGGAAGCGCCGCAACGGCCGTGCCGTTTTTATCAATCACGACGCCTCGAGAACCTCCAACGACTGCTACGTTTGCGAGATCGCGCCTGGCGGCGAGCTCAATGAACAGCGCCAGCTCTACGAAGAGATGATCATGATCCTTCAGGGCCGGGGCTCGACCATGGTCTGGAACGATGCAGGGCAGAAGACTTCATTCGAGTGGCAGGCCGGCTCATTATTTGCAATTCCCGTCAATGCTTGGCATCAGCATTTCAATGGCTCTGGAGCGGAGCCGGTTCGCTTCGTTGCGGTTACGAACCTGCCACCGATCATGAACGTGTTCGAAGAGCCGGAATTCATTTTCAATACGCCGGTCGACTTCAAAAGCCGGTTTTCGGGCGAACCAGATTACTTCGCGCCCAGGGACGAGCTCAGCGGCTACCTGCTGGAAACGAACTTCGTCGCAGATGCCGTCAACCTGCCTCTGGTCGAGGCGCAGGAGCGCGGCGCCGGAGGCGGACACATCCGGTTCAACATGGCGAGAAGCTCATTGAACAGTCACATCTCGCAGATGCCCGTCGCCACGTACAAGAAGGCCCATGCCCACGGCCCCGGTGCGCACGTCATCATGCTGTCGGGTCAGGGCTACACGCTCATGTGGCCGGAAGGGGAAGAGCCGACCCGCTACGACTGGCGGCCGGGCGCACTCATCACGCCGCCCAATATGTGGTATCACCAGCACTTCAACACGGGCGATACGCCCGCGCGCTACCTCGCGTTCAAATACGAAGGTGTCGCAATTCGCAATTCACAGGGCGTCCCGAAAGCATGGATTAGCCGCCGTGTTGGCGGACATCAGATCGACTACGCGGACGAGAATCGCAGCGTCCGCACGATGTTCGCCGATGCATTGGCCGAACAAGGACTTACGCCGCAGATGGCGGGGCCTTACGAGCTCGAGAAGGAAACCCTTCCGCCACTGACCTGAGCGCCGGGGAGCAGCTATGGAAAAACAAGTACTGGCGGCTGTGCGCACGGGGGTCCACCGGACGGAGTTCCGTGAGTTCCCGATGCCGGAGATCTCCGCGGACAGCGCGCTGCTGAAAATGGAAGTCGCTGGAATCTGCGGTACGGACGTGAAGTTCTATGCCAAGCCGCCGATCGAGGCGCCGGTCATCATGGGGCACGAGAATATCGGCTACATTGCCAAAGCCGGCCGCCAGTTCGTCGAGCGCAAGGGCGTCCAGGAGGGCGATCTCGTCTTCGTCGAGCACTACGTACCCTGTTTCAGGTGCGAGTGGTGCCACAAGGGTGAGTACCGGCTGTGCGCGGGGACGGACTGGCGAAAAAACCCCGATGCGATCCGCTACGGTTATTCTTCTATCGAACGGCCGCCGCACTTGTGGGGTGGCTTCGCTCAGTACATGTACCTGCCCTGGAACGCGGTCGTGCACAAGGTCCCGGATGGCGTCTCGGCCGAGCTAGCCGGCGTCGTGACACCGATGGCAAACGGCATCCAATGGGCGTTATTCGACTGCGAGGTCGGCTACGACTCGCGCGTATTGATTCAGGGGCCGGGCCAGCAGGGATTATCGCAGACCGTCGCGTGCAAGCAGGCTGGCGCTTCGCTGATCATCGTCACGGGAACGTCGAAAGATCAGGCGCGGCTCGCAGTGGCTCTGGACCTCGGTGCCGACTATGTCATCAACGTCGAAGAAGAGGATCCGCGCGAGCGCATTCGTGAGATCACCAACGGAGAGGGCGTCGACGTTGCGCTCGATTGCACGGCCGGTGCGGGGACAGCGCCGATTCTTCTAGGCATCGACGCTCTGAAACGCAAGGGCGGCACGATACTCGTGCAGGGCGAGGTGGCGAAGTTTCCCGACTTTCCCGTCGCCCAACTCACGAACAAATACGTGACCGTAAAATGCGCGCGTGGCCACAATTATCTGTCCTGCGAGCTCGCGCTAAAACAGCTCGCGTCGGAAAGATTCCCACTCGATCTGATCACGACGCATCGCCTCGGGCTCAAGGACACGGACCTCGCGATCAAGTCCGTCGGCGGTACCGAGGCCGAGGGCGTCATCCACGTGTCGCTCCTGCCGTGGCAATAGCCTCATCCGGGGAAAAGCTATAGGCACCGTCGTTCAAAATATCGCTCGGCCCGACAGGGGCATCGTTGACGGGCTTGGGCGCTATGGCGTGGCAACGATACACGAGGCCCAGGGCCGCAAAGGGCTGCTCGCCCCGCACATGCGGCCCATCTATCGCGGCGCGCATGTTGCCGGAACGGCCGTAACCGTGTCGGTACCACCGTGCGATAACTGGATGATTCACGTCGCGATAGAGCAGTGCCGCGAGGGCGACATCCTCGTCGTCGCGCCCACGTCGTACTCGGACGCTGGCTACTTCGGTGAGCTACTTGGCGTGTCGCTGGTGTCGCGCGGTGTTCGCGGCCTCGTTATCGACGCCGGCTGTCGTGACGTCGTCGCGCTCGAGGAGTTGGGCTTTCCAGTCTGGTCCAAATGCATCTTTGCGCAAGGCACCGTGAAGGAGACGATCGGCAGCGTCAATGTCCCCGTCGTCTGCGCCGGCCAGCTGGTCAACCCAGGCGATGTCATCGTGGCCGACGACGACGGTGTCGTCGTCGTGGAGCGTCTAGCCGCGGCGCAAATACTCGCAAGCTCGGCGGAACGCGACACGAAAGAGGCGAGAATCCGTGAACGCTACTCGTCAGGCGAGCTGGGCCTGGACATGAACGACATGCGCCCGCAGCTGGCCGAGAAGGGTCTTCGATACATCGACGGCGGCGACGAAGATTAATCGACCGTCACGGTCATCACACGACGGCACTGGCTCGACGGCAGGCCACTGGGGATGTGCAGATCGTCGGGTTCGTTGCGTCGAATCGCGCCGGCTCAGTTCCCGAGGCAGATTGGAACGCCGACGGGCCGTGGGTTTCAGACGGACGCGTGAGGTTTATCGGGAACGACGCGCAGATGTTCGCTAGCGGCCTCAGCGTAGGCTTGATCTCTTGGCAACAAAAATGCCGCTGAGCGAACCTTGTGCAATTCTGGATCCACGCCCGAGGGCAACGCGCCCTCTTGCTGCAATTCCTCCAGTGCTTTCAACATCTTTCGCCGCGCCAACATGATGCCACGGTCGGTAGGCGCCAGTTTCTCCTGCGTACGATCACAGATCGGACCCATGCTTTCCTGCAACGAGGCGTCCTGGATTGCTATGCCGCGAACGCCGCTGAACGTCGTGCCGGCCTTTTGCGCCTCGCGATCCATCAAATAGTCGTTACTCTTGTTCGCCAGTGGGATATAGGTACCCGGGACATATTCGCAGTGAATGCCGTCGCCGTTCTCCATTGCCCGGCGCTCATCCGCTGTCAGGTCCCGCAGGGGCTTATAGTCGAAGCTCCACGCCCAGCAGTTTTCGTCATCGATCGGCACCCAGAAATGCCCATGCACGGGGTGGTCGGCTCGCGGCGGGATCATCGTGAACGCCGGCATGAGCCATTGCGTGATTCGCCAGTAATACTGATCGTCCTCTGCGTTGCGCCGTGCGCCGATCAGTAAGCCCCCGGGGTTGTCGACGACCTCGAATACCGGACGCAGATCCGCCATGTTGTACTTGTTGCCTGCGGCGCCCTTGAATAACGGGTCCGACTCCAGGCTGGCGCTGTGCAAGAACGAGACGTGACTGGAGTCGATACCCCCTTCCATTGCCTGCAACCAGTTACATTCCTGCAGGCGCTTGGAGATGAATCGTTGCGCCGAACTGACGTTGCAGAACTCGTACTCGGGTAACGGCGGTTGACGTGCCGGATCCCCGAGGTAAGCCCAGAGCACGCCACCCTTCTCGACGAGCGGGTAGGCCTTCTGTTTGATCTGTTCGCAGAACTTCGGGCTATCTTCGGATGGCACTTCGACGCAGTTGCCGAACACGTCGAACTTCCAGCCATGATAAGGACAACGCAGGCCGCTCTCTTCGTTACGCCCGAACCACAACGAGACACGGCGATGCGCGCAGAATTCGTCGATGAGGCCGAGACGGTTCTGCGTGTCGCGAAAGGCAATCAAACGCTCGGAGAGCAATTGCACGCGTACGGGCGGGCAGTCGGGCTCCGGCAACTCTTCCGCCAGTAACGCCGGCTGCCAGTAACAGCGGAACAGATTCCCCATCGGTGTTCCAGGACCGGTCAGGGTAAGGAGATCGTTCTTCTCTTTAGTGAGCATCGGGTAGACTCCTACAATGCCTGTATTTTAAACGGCTTCGACCAGCCGGTCACGACGACCGGGCCGGCAATCGCCCGGCGCGAAGCCCGAACAAGCGTTGTCTAGTGATCAGAATGGCCGCCAAGAAAACGATAGCCGACCTCCAGCAGATGAAAGACGATGGTCGCAAGATCGTTGGCGTCGTCGTCTGGGACTATCACATGACATGCATCGCTGAGCGGGCAGGCGTCGATATCCTGTCCGTGGGCGACTCGGTGGGAGTCAATCTCTGGGGGCAGGTCAGTCCACTCGATGTGACTATGGAGCAGATGCTGACCGTCGCGAGCGCGGTCCGTCAAGGGCGCAGCACGGCTTTGCTCAGCGTTGATCTACCGTACGGGCCGCTGCAGGAAAGTACGACTGCAGCCGTACGGGCGGGCGCTCGCATGATGGAGGAAGCCGGCGTCGATATGGTCAAGCTCGATGACGCGGCGGATCACCCCCAGGCCGTCACGGCTATGACGGAGGCGGGCATTCCCGTCTGGGCGCAGTTCGGCATTACGCCACACACGGCAGCCAAGTATGGAGTCGAGTACGGTGCGTTGGCTGACACGACGGTATCACCTGACATGAAGGACCGCCTGATCGCCGAGGCCCGAACGCTCGAGGCCGCGGGCGCCGCCATGCTCGATTTCACGAACTCGGGCCCCGTCGTAGGACCCGAAGTCGCTGCCGCCGTCTCGATTCCGGTCATCGGCGGCTTCGGCGGCGGACCGTGGCTCGACGGCCGCGTGCGCTTGCTGCACGCTGCCATCGGCTATGGCGTGCAGAACCTCGACAACGAAATCGAGACCTACGCGAACGTTGCCCGGGTGGCGCTCGATGCGGTTACGGCCTTGACCGAAGATGTGCGGGCCGGACGCCAGATCAAGGGCGCCGCGTCACGGAAATCCTGACAGGCAGAACGCGATGCCGGTTGCGGCGATCAGGCCGTCAACTCGAGTGTCGCGGGAGCAAATAGCGACTCGAGCGCCACGGGTTTCCTGAGAATCTGCTGAGTCATCGCGTGCGCGATGAGGTTCTCGAGCACGTCGCGGTTCGGTGCGATGCCGTACGGCAACGGATCGTCCGTGAGCTCGAGCATCCTCAGATGCAATCGGTCGGCGTCGGTCAGTGACGTGATCTGTCCGTTCTGCAGACGCTGCAGGTACAGGCGTTTCGATTCGGCAAACGCGTGGAAAATCGCAGCGCCTGCATCCGGATGCGCATCGAGCACATCGTCACGGACGACGATCAGATGATTGATTGGATAGTGGCCATTGCGCAGGAAGGCCGCAATGCCCGCTTCGCGTGCGTGGGGAATCAGCGGCCGTATATCGGGATTGTCCGTCTTGACGTTGATCGCGGCGGCGAGCTCGCCGGAGCCGAGCAGACCTTCGATCGTCTTGCCTGGCTCGATCGGAACGACGTTCGTCGGGGCAGCGTAGGCTTCGACATGCTCATCTCCTGACAACACCCAAGTGATCTTGCTGAGGTCGACGCCGTATTCGTCTTGCAATACGGCGCGCGCCCAGACGCCGGTCGTGACCGTGTAGCCGCGACCCACGCCGACACGCTGGCCCTCGAGTTCCTTCGGATCCCTGAGACCCGACTGTCTGTCAACTACGATCGCGCCGTGATGAAACGCTCGCACGAGGAAAATCGGCAGGGCCGTGAACTCCACGCCATGCTCGCGCGCGCACAGATAAGTCGTCAGCGCCATCTCGCAGACATCGAATTCGAGCTCGCGGACCATGCGGCGAAAAGCCTGCACGAGCACGGGCACTTCGACGAAATCGAGAACGAATCCCGTCGGAACTACCGTGCCGTCCTTGAGCGCAGCATTGTTCCCCTGCGTTCGCGATACGGTTTTCAGTCGGGGCCGGCTCATGTCGCGATCTCCGGGTCAGGGGCTGGCGACGGCGGTGGCGCGTTGTCTGCGATCCGGTGATGAACGCGCTGCTCGCGCCGCGAGCCTTCGGGTGTATCGGCAAAGACCAGCGATTTGATCGTGACGGGCACCGTGCGGGACGGTAACCGCAAGCGACCGAGGTCGATATAGTCGAAATCCCACAGGGTCAGACCGTCGATGACCAGGACCTCGTTCCCGAGCCGCAAGTCCTCGCGCAGAACGGCGCCGAGATTCATCGCGATATCGGCGTCGAGGATGACATAGAGCGGCATTCCCTGCTCGAGGCGCTGCGCCATGCCGCGCCTGATGCCGTCAGCGAGCGCCTCGATCTGGCGGTACTCGGGCCGACCTGACCAGCGCAACGCGAGAACGACATCAGCGCCCGTGGTGCCGATGTCGAAGCGCTCGAGATGCTCTTGGATCGCTGTCGCCAGATCGTCGGCTTGGACCGAAGTGGTGAACTCGAATTCCGGGCTAATCACCTGTAGATTGCGCCGTGGCAGAAGTGCATCCGGATCGCTGACGTATCCCGTGTTGCCGCTGAGCTGTGCGGTGAACTCGGAGCCGCCGAGCGCGGTCGAGCGGATACCGTGACTCTCCGATAATGGTGTCCATGGTAATTCGCCGGAATCGACTCGCCGGCGCAGCGCTTTGCCGAGACGCCGCCCGAGGTCGCCGAAGTCGCGGTCCTCGCGATCGTAGAAGAACTCCGACACGCCGCCGGAAAAAATAACGGCGTCGATCTGCTCGAGCTCCGTTATCGGTTCAGTCAGGTAGAGCGCCATAGCGTCGGCTGGCGGCGACGGCTGCGTGAGAATGGCAACCAGATCGTCGGCCATCGATTCCGCAACCCGATCGAGCTCCGCGTCCGTGACGACGTCGCCAGCGTGCCAGGTCAAGCCGGCCCGCGCGGCGTGCGTCCGGCCTGCCGGATCGAGGCGTTCGATCCGGTTGTTCGCGTCCACGGCCAGTAGACGGCCGCCGATGTGAATTGCCGCCGTCGTCAGTACCTTGCCGCGGTCGATCACGCTGAGCTTCGTCGTTCCGCCGCCGATATCGATGTTCAGCAGCCGCTCGCCGCGATCGTACGAGGCCTGCACGGCGCCGGACCCGTGGGCAGCCAGCATCGCCTCCATGTGGTGGCCGGCGCTCGCACACACGAGATCCCCGCATTTCTTCGAGAGGATATCGGCGATGCGCGCGGCATTTTCGCGTCGGAGCGCTTCCCCGGTCAGGATGACGACACCGGTGTCGATGTCGTCCGGATGCAGCCGAGCTGTCTGGTATGCCGCGTCGATCAGCGCACCGAGGGCCGCGTCATCGATCAGCGTCTCATTGCGATAAGGCGTCAGGTGAATCGGTGACTCGAACAGCGTCTGCCTCTCGACGACGAGATAACGGCTCGATAGGTCGACCGATTGACGGCGCAGATGCATGAGCGAGAACAGAATCTGTGTGCCCGCAGAACCGATGTCGATGCATACGCTTCGGAGCGTGACGTTGTCCCGCTGCCACAACGGATGATCTTCGATCGCCCCCTCGAAGTCCGGCCCGACATGATGACCATCGGGTGTGTGGTCGGGATCGGGATGGTAGTGATGCGAGTGCGCTTTCTTCGGATTAATGGCGTCGGGCATCGGGGCCGGGTTCCTTTGCGATCACGGGACCGCTGAGTAGCCAGTACCGGTCGAGCGGATCGAAACGAGTTCGTGCAGATAGCTGCTATGATAATTGCAGAATACTGCGATGATGCTGGAGCTCATACGCATCCACAATAACATTGGCGCCGGCGCAGAATCGTGCGTAGCGCGTTGACGGGGTTGGGGGTAATGAAGACGAACAGCCGTTGGGGTCTCACGGTCGCGCCGGTGATGGCCGCCGCGTTCCTGATACCGATACTCGCATCGAGTCAGGCGCCTTTTCCGGAAGGGCGGGCCAGAGATGCCGTGTTTCTCGTCTGCACTCAGTGCCACCCTTTGACCCGAATAACCGATAACGATCTCACTGCAGCGGAGTGGGAATTCACGCTCTACGACATGATCGCCCGTGGTGCCCCTCTACACGAAGCAGACCTCGAGGCAGTGAGGCGGTACCTGATCGAGAACTTCGCCGTCGACGAGCAATAGACAAGCCGAGGAGCCAACGCATGCGCGACCTGATCGGTGATCTGATTAACGCCAATATTTCGCGGCGCCAATTTCTCGCCGCCATGTCTGCCGCGAGCTTCTCGACAGCCGCCGCGCAGTCGGCTCTGGAGTCGGTTGCGCCATTCATACCGGGTTCCGACATGCCGGAGAACTTTACCCGAACTGTCACGGGTACCGGGGCCGACCTCCTCGTGGAACAAGTGCTCGAGACCGGCGCCGAATACCTTTTCGTTTCCAATGGTTCCGGATTGGGGCCGATCTGCGACTCATTGGTCGATCACCCGCAGCTGCAACTGATACAGGCGACACACGAAGGCCAGCTCGTCGCGATTGCGGACGGATATGCAAAAGCATCCGGGAAGACGGGCTTCGGTATGTTCAGCCGCGTCGGGCTGCCGCACTCCTCATCCAATATGTACAACGCGATGAAGGACAGGACGCCGCTCGTCCTGTTCAGCGACCACGCAGACCCCGATCGTATGGGTACTGACAGTCATGAGGATCTCGATGACTGGCTCGAAGCCATCAAGCCCTACACGAAGTGGCGCTGGACCGTTCACGAGCCGAGCCGGCTGCCGGAGTGGGTGCGCCGCGCCTATAAATTGGCCAGCGTTCTTCCGGGCGGGCCAACTCACGTCCGCGTCCCACGAGATCTGCTGTATCAATCGAATATCTCGGCGAACATCTTCTCGGGTCAGGCCTTGAATATTGCGATGGAGCTGCGCCCGGACGCTCGGGAGGTGGAGCGGGCCGCGCGTTTCCTGCTGGAATCGGCATCGCCGTTACTGTATGTCGGCCCCGAGGTCAGTCAGACGGGTGCCCGCGCTGCCCTCGTCGAGCTGGCCGAGTTACTCGCTATCCCGGTCGTACAGCATCGGAGCTTCTACGCCGATTTCCCGAATTTTCATCCGCTCTATATCGGCGAAGTGCCCGCCGTGCAGAGTTACCTCAACGCCTATCCGGCGCCGATCGACTGTTTCATCAATTTCGGCGCGCGATACCCGAACAACTGGAACTACGCGAACACGGCCGTGATCCATGCGAGCGTCGATCCGACGACGGTTGGCCGCAACACGCCGCTGGCCAGCGCCCTGGTCGGTGACCTGAACGAGGTAGCGCGCGCGCTGATCGAGGCCGTCGAAAGCCTGGCTACGCCCCGGCAGCTCGAATCGCGTACGGCCGCGCGCCGCGCGGCCTGCTCGGCGCACACAGCGCAAGTGCGCGCCTCGCGGCTCGTGGCCGGCAGCCGAGTCAGCGGTGCGCCCGTCCCATGGCAACGCCTGATGTATGAGCTCAACGAGCAGCTGGAGCCGGATGCGGTCATCGTCGAGGAACTCGGAACCGAGCAGAAGACGCTCGGATTTTTCCCGTTTGCCGACGATGCGAAGCTCAAGATCGGTCGTACGGAAGGGCGCGCTCTAGGCTGGGGCGTAGGCGCTTCGGCGGGAGTCAAGCTCGCACTGCCCGACCGGCAGGTCGTCTCCTTGCAAGGCGACGGCGGCTTCCTCTTCGGCCAGACTGATTCATTGTGGACGATGTCGCGTTACGACATACCTGTCATGACAGTGGTAACGAATAACCGCAGTTACGAGGAAACACGCTGGCAGATCTTCAATCGCCAGGGTCGTGCGGGCCGGGCCAACCGCGACTACGTTTCTTATCTCGGTGATCCCGACGTCGATTTCACGAAGCTCGCGGCAGCCTACGACATCCGCGGCGCGATCGTCTCCAACAGCGACGAGTTGCGGCCAGCGATCGCGCAAGGTCTGCGCACGCTCAGGGAAGGCCGCCCGTTCATGCTCGATGTGCGCACGCGCACGCTAGGTGCCGGCGCCGAGCTGTCCTGGTATCCCGACTTCTCGCTCGCGGACCGTCGCGACAGGAACGTTTGAGCAGAACGGGCCCGTGCTCTGCTAGCTCAGGGAGTGCCGTTCACCCGGCCCGTAATCCTCAGCGCGTCGGTTGCTAGGCGCACGGCATTCTCCGATGCGTTGTATGTTCGGGTAATCAATGCGTCGATCTCCTCCCCGCTGACGGGATTGAGCTCGAGCTGCAGCCGCTGCGCTTCGGCAACGAACTCCGGATCCCGTGCAGCAGCATCGAACGCCCGGCGCAACGCCGCATGCCGATCGGCCGGTATGCCGGGTGGGGCGAGGTAGGGCCTACCCATGACTTGACGGGCGAAGATCAGCTCCAAGGCGACGAGTTCGTCCTCACTATCCGCGAACTCGGTGACGAGCGGCACGTCCGCAAGGTCGGGGTGCTTTTCGAGCGCCATCTGCACGAGCAGGTTGAGCTTGCCGTCGGTTATCCATTCGGGGCGCGTCGACAATACCGTCGACCACGACCAGCCGCAGCGGCCGTCGACCTCACCGCGTTCCATTGCCAGCAAGATGTCGTTGCCGCCCGGGTAGCCTGTGATCAGGCGAATATTGGTATCCAGCAGATTATTCATGACGATCGGAAAGACATCCGGGCCCGCCGCCGAACCGATGCCGCCGACGATCAGCTGGCGGGTCTGAAGATCCTGCATCGTCCTGACGTCGGACGTATGCCAGGAGACGCAGACGCTGACCTCGTGATTCAGGCTGCCTATCCAGGAGAATTCTGTCGCATCGAACTGTGTACCGCGCGCCGACAGCAACGGTTCCATCGCCATGCCGCGGGCAACGGTGCCGATGACGCTGCCGTCTCTTGGTGCTGCGTTGTAGAGATAATTCGCGAGCCTGAGGCTGGCAGCGCCGGGCATATTCTGTGGTACGACCGTCGGGTTGCCGGGAATGTGTTTACCGAGATGTCTGGCGAGTACGCGCGCGTAGGTGTCGTAACCGCCGCCTGCGCTGTAGCCGATGAGGAGGCGCAATTCGCGACCCTCGTAGAAATCGGAGACCGGATCCGCGTACAGCGGCGCGGAAAGCACCGCGGCCAGACACGAGACGGCGGCGACCTTCGACACTCTCACCAAGCTAATCCAGGTTCGCCGAGCATTGCGTTCGTCGTATGGAGTGGGTGCCCGTCAAAGCGAGTCCGGCGGGGCGTAACTCTCGTGTCCGGGGACGGGCTCGGTCGGAGGGTACTCGACCATTTTCTGAAAAATCAGATGCATGAACAGGAACAGCGGCTTGGCTTTCATGATCAACACGATTGCTTCGTTGTCCGGGTCGTCTGAGAAATGCTGATGGACGCAGCAATTCTCGACGAGGAGCGCGTCACCAGCCTCCCAGTCAATCCGCCGGCCATCGTGAATGTCGTGCCCTTTTCCTTTGAGCACGAAGAACACGGCGCTGTTCATATGACCGTGCTTCTGGCCGTGTCCGCCCGGCGCGAACGCGTCGACGTGCGACTCGATCGACTGAGCGATCTTTACTGAATGTGGATTGATGATGCTCTTGTGGTAATTCTGCGGTCCACCCCGCCACTCCTTGTCCTGGATCTTGTAAACACGCGGCTGCGAAAACAACTCTTGCATGAGCTCGCCGTAGGTTCCTTCGAGTGCCCGCACGAAGGTCCGCTTTTTACTCCAGCGTTCCCAGACAACTCCGCTCGTCCCGGCGGCTCCCGAATCTTCCGACATACTCATGCCCCTGTTAGCGGCCAGCAGGCCTAGACCAGTAACGGGAAATATACCCCATCCGGCCTAGCGGCAGCGGTGTCGATCATATACCTGCCGACATCGTGTGCTTCTCGAGGCAGCGCGGATCGGGTTGTGCAGCAGAAGGGAAATCGGCGGCTCTGCTCTACATCGGCAAGCGGCAGATCCGCTTTCATTCATTTCTTTTGGGGAACCATGACCCGCTG
>Ga0224512_10000539_pt1 | contig 39776 bp, 35 predicted proteins | sample SF_May12_sed_USG_4_FD_169103 | JGI IMG/M metagenome (GOLD analysis project Ga0224512, IMG submission 169103) | Sediment microbial communities from San Francisco Bay, California, United States - SF_May12_sed_USGS_13 | ecosystem: Environmental > Aquatic > Marine > Sediment | place: USA... | reverse complement strand
CAGGCCGCTAAAAATATCCTGATCCTGGGACAGTCGATCGCCCCTACCCTGCTTGACCGCGGCGATGAAGTGTCCGTGTACCTGGTTCAGCATGGCCTGCAGATGGGCTATCTCCGAGGACTTTTCGGGGAGAAACGGGTCGAACATGCCCTTGTTTTCGCCTGCTGTCAGCAGGCGCCGCTCGACGCCCAGTTTTTTCATCGTTTCGACGAAGCCGAAGCCGTCCAGCCGAACCCCGATCGAACCCACGAGGCTGGATTTATTGACGTAAATCCTGTCGGCGGCGGCGGCGACGAAGTAACCCCCGGAGGCTGCCATATCACCAACCACCGCATAGATCGGGATGCCCGCGTGCTTTTGCTTGAGGCGCATGATCTCGTCATAAATATATGCCGACTGCACCGGGGAGCCACCGGGAGAATTGATTTCTAGCACCACTCCCGCGCTGTCGTCGTGTTCGAACGCGGCCTTGAGCCCGGACATGATGTTGCCCGCGTCTGCGGACTCGCCGCTGGCGATAACGCCGGACAGCTTCACGACGGCCGTATGCTTCTTCCCGTCAGCCTTTTTTACCGAGCCGGGGGAATCTTCGTCTTCGGCCGTCAGCAGCACCAAGGTAACGATGCTCAGGTAGCCGATAAAAAAGAGCATATAGAATACCCGCCAGCGGCGTGCCCGCGTCTGCTCTCTGAGTGCCGCGAAAACCAGCCGATCGATGACCGATTGGTTATTTCCGCCGTCGGCCTGGCGCGGCTGGTTTGATTCTGTCTCTGTATCCGCCATCTTTGCTTCCTGTTTGACTGTTAACTGTGATCTGGATCGGGCCCTGGTTGTCCGGCAGGCTTTCGAACTCGGCCGGCAGCGGGGCATTAATGACCAGTTCTGGAGTATAGCTGCTACGGGCCAGCTCGAGGCTCGACGCGTGCAACATCAGGCGACGGATGCCGCGCTGGCGCATGGCGCGGTTGAATTCCGCGTCGCCATACTTGTCATCGCCCGCTATGGCATGCCCTTCGGCCTGGCAATGCACTCGTATTTGATGGGTGCGACCGGTAACAAGCTCAACCTGTATGATGCTGAACATTGTACCGCCTCGCAGCAACCTGATGCGGCTGCACGCGGGCTTGCCGCCGGCATTCACGCGCACCCGCCTTTCGCCGTTGGCAAGATGGTATTTCTGCAGCGGATAGGTAATCTCGACCAGGTCTGCAGGCCAGTTTCCCTGCACCATGGCGCGATAATTCTTGATTAGCAGATTATCCTGCAGCTGCGCCTGCATGGCCAGCAGCGACTGGCGGTGTTTCGCCAGCATCAGGCAACCGCTGGTGTCGCGATCGAGGCGGTGCACCAGCTCGATTTCGGACAGTGGGCGCAGCAGGCGAATCGCGTCGATAATCCCATAGTCTACGCCGGAGCCCGAATGCACTGCCAGACCGGTCGGTTTATCTATTATCAGGACATGATCATTTTCGTACAGTACAGCCTGCTCGAGTTTTTTAAGCAAGCGCTCGGGCGGTCCGGATTTAACAGGCGGTTCGGGTTCGAGCCGTACCGGCGGAATCCGGACCAGGTCGCCGATCTGTAATTTATAGTCCGGTCGGCAGCGTTTTTTGTTGACCCTGACCTCGCCTTTTCTGATGATCCGATAAATCCTGGCGCGCGGCATGTCGCCCAGCTGCCGGATCAGGAAATTATCGAGCCGCTGATTCAAATGGGCGGACGATATCTCGAGCACGCAGACCGCGGTTTTTAGTGGTTTATTTGGATTCAATGGATGGCAGTTGCAGTAAACTATGATATAGTCAAGCGGTAGCATTGTACTGCCTAATTCCAGGGCAAAACACTACCAAAACAGTTTTTTCGCGGGAAACTAACCGCTGCGGCGATTGTTTTCCACACGAATCACCCGGTGCCGGGCGCCATACAAACGACCGAGTACTGGACGTAACGATACCCACAGGCCAATGTACTGCCTCTTAAACAGTTTCGTATTTATCAATAACTTCCTGACGATAAACGGCGTTTCGCAAGCCGGCTGCCCGGCATTTATTTCCGGGCAGGAAAACACGGAGTACCTACCGATAAAACCGAGATCATGCAGTGCCAGGCCCATCAAGCAAGGCAAGTATTTAAATGAAAAGAATCCTAATCAATGCCACTCAGGCAGAAGAGCTGAGAGTGGCCATGGTCAACGGCCAGAAACTTTACGACCTCGATATCGAAGTACCCTCTCGAGAACAGAAAAAGTCCAATATATACAAGGGTAAAATTACCCGTGTAGAACCCAGCCTCGAGGCTGCTTTCGTCAATTATGGCGCCGAGCGCCATGGTTTTCTGCCGTTCAAGGAAATCGCCAAACAGTATTTTGGCGACGCGCCTCGCGATGACAACGGTAAACCCATCCTCAAGGATGCCCTCAAGGTCGACCAGGAGATCATCGTACAGGTCGAAAAAGAAGAGCGTGGCAACAAGGGCGCCGCGCTCACCAGTTTTATCAGCCTGGCCGGTAGATTCCTGGTGGCGATGCCGCAAAATCCCCGTGCCGGCGGCGTGTCGAGACGCATCGAAGGCGAGGACCGGGATGAACTCAAGAAGGTGCTGTCGCAGCTCAATATGCCCGAAGGCATGGGCGTAATCGTTCGTACCGCCGGCGTCGGCCGCTCGGCCGAGGAAATGCAATGGGATCTGGATTACCTGACCCAGGTCTGGTCAGCGATCGAAAAAGCGGCATCCGAAAAGAAGGCGCCGTTCCTGATTTACCAGGAGTCCGACATTGTGATTCGTGCGCTGCGTGACCATTACCGCTCGGATATCGGCGAAATCCTGATCGATTCGGAGGCGGCTTATCAGCAGGCCCATGATTTCATGTCCATGGTAATGCCTGGTTCCCTGAACAAGTTGAAACACTTCGACGACAAGCTCCCGCTATTCAATCGCTTTCAAATCGAAAACCAGATCGAATCGGCCTTCTCGCGCGAGGTTACCCTGCCCTCCGGCGGCGCTATCGTGATCGATCATACCGAGGCATTGACTTCCATCGACGTCAACTCGGCCCGGTCCACGCGTGGTAGCGACATCGAGGATACCGCCAAAGCGACCAACCTCGAGGCCGCCGATGAAATTGCGCGCCAGCTGAGAATACGCGATCTTGGCGGCCTCATCGTAATCGACTTTATCGACATGATGCAGAGCAAGAATCAGCGTGAAGTCGAAACCCGTTTACGCAACGCGGTATACGACGACAGGGCGCGGGTTCAGATCGGTCGTATCTCGCGTTTTGGCCTGCTCGAAATGTCACGCCAGCGCCTGCGTCCGTCGCTCGAAGAATCGAGTCAGATCGTTTGTCCGCGCTGCAGCGGCCAGGGCACGATTCGCGACGTCGAGTCGCTTTCGCTTGCGGTTTTACGCCTGCTCGAAGAAGAGTCGCTCAAGGACAACACCGGCAAGATTCTGGCAAAGATTCCGGTTGAATGTGCCACCTATTTGCTGAACGAGAAGCGTGAAAAAATCGACGCTCTCGAACAGCGGCGAAATGTGCATATCGTCGTTATTCCCGATCCGAAACTGGAAACCCCACATTATGTAATCGAGCGGGTCAAGGATAACGATACCCATCGCCACGAATCGAATTACAAGAAGTCCTATGAAATGACCACCGAAGAGGAGCCGGTTGACCTGGTGGGCAGGGCCAGCAGCAACACGGTTGTACCGGAGCAGGCTGCGGTACAGCGTATAGCGCCACCTGCTCCGAGACCGACCGCGCAGGTTGTCGAACCAGCCGCATCCGAACCGGGATTCCTTGCGAAAATCATGAATCTCCTGATGGGCGGCGGCGAAAAACCAGCCGTCGACGAAGCCAAGGCGCCACCCAAAACGGAAAACCGTCAAAACCAGGGCGGTAACCGCGGGCGTCGCGGCAAGTATCGCGGCGGTCAGGGCCGACAGCGCGACAACAGCTCGGCGAAAAGCGGCGACGTCGCCGGGGATAATGGAGCACAGGACAAGGAACAGCCGGCAACGGAAAAGTCCGAGGCAAGCGACGGCAGGCGTAGCGGCCAGTCCCGTTCCGGACGCACTCGCGGTGGCGGCAGATCGAGCCGTGGTGGTCGCGGGCGCCAGCAGGAAAACAAGCGGCAACAGGATGGTAAACCCGAATCCGAGAGCAAAGCGGATGCGGGCCAGGACGAGGCCGCCAAACCTCGCAGCAGAAGGCGTGCTACCCAGAAAACCGATTCTGGCCAGGCAAAAGAAAAGCCGCAGTCGGAAAAATCCGAAAACGCTGCCGCGAGGCCGGCTTCGGCCGACTCCGAGCAAGGCAGACGGCCCGGCTCGACAGAGCAGGATAGCGCGGGTAAACGGTTGGATTCGGGTGGTGGCGAAATCCGACCCATGAGCGAAGGCAACGCGCCAGGATCAAAAACGGAGGACAAATCGAATTCCGGATCCGGACCGGGGCGGCAAGCCGACTCAGACCCCGGGATCGACGGCAACCTTGGCCGAAAGAATAAGGCGAGTGCAGAGAGAGCCGCCAGCGGCGGCAATGTCAGCGTGCAATCCGCGGCCGTGGTGCAGAAATCTGATCAGGATGCCGTCAGCCAGCCGGCCAGGAGCGAACCGGTTAAAGCCGAGAAATCAACTTCCGAGACGTCGGCGGTAAGCCAGGATTAGCGCGGCTAGCCTGGCCGAATCCTTCATCGATTCGGCCAGTCGACGGGCTTATTTTTGCAGCTCTTTCAGTATTTCTTCGGTTATATTAACCGCATCACTGGCGTAGGCAATGCTGCTGTCGGTAAAAATGAAATCGTAGCCCTTCGCCTCTCCATAGGCCTGGATTACCGATTTAATCGAAATCTGGACTTCCTGTAACAATTCTCTTTGCTTGGCCTGTAAATCCTCCTTCAGCGATTGCTGTTCGAATTGAAACCGACGTTTGTTCTGGATGATATTGTCCTCCGCCTTCTTCTTCTGCTCTTCGCTCATGATGGCACTATCCGTTTGATAGGTTTTTTCCATCTCCTGAATGCTCTGCGCCAGGCTACGCAGGCTTTGTTCGCGGTCGCCGAACTCCTTTTGCAGTTTCGCGTTGGCGGCAATAGCCTGCGGAGAGCGCTCCAGCAGCGCCTTGGAATTGATGAAAGCGGTTTTACCGGCAGCATTCAGGTTGCAGCTCAGCAGTACCAGGATCATAAATGTAAGTAATTTCATGTGTTGATGTCTCTATTGGTTTAATCCGGATTCTTGATCCTTCATGCGTTGGTTAAGCAATTTTTCGATATTCTTGGCTTCCCCGAATAGCTTTTCGATGCTCTCTTTGCTGTACGGATTAACGATGTCATCCGGGCGGGTCGTGTTTTGCCGTACCGGTTCAGGATCACCGATACTGGCCTTTTGCTGCGGGGCCTTGACCGCCTGAATAACGTTAGTATTGGGGTCGAAATCCTTGACCGTATACTCGATTCCGTCAGCCGGCGGTTCGGTAGTGAACTGGACATTGCCCTCTGCATCATACCATTTGTAGAAAATATCCTTGCCATCGAGACCCTCGACTGCCGAAGAGATGTCGCTCGACCCCGGGATTCCAGACAACTCCGGCAGCGAGAAAATCGGCAGGCTTAAATCGGAGAAGCTCATCAGAGTATTCCCGGAATCATCCTTGAGAAGGGTAAACGGCAGCAGTAATGCTATGAACAGCACCGCTATCATAAGTTTTGCGAAAAGTTTCATCTGTCATTCCGAGTTCGCCTGACCCTGACCAGTATAGCTTTTTAAGCCTGAATTTCAGTCATACCGTGCATGTAGGGCAGCAGCACTTCGGGAATCCTGATGTTGCCGTTGGCTAACTGATAGTTTTCCATGATTGCAATCAGCGTACGCCCTACCGCGAGCCCTGAGCCGTTCAGCGTGTGCACCAGCTCCGGTTTGCCGGTATCCGGGTTGCGCCAGCGGGCCTTCATACGACGCGCCTGAAAGTCGGTCATATTGCTGCAGGAAGAAATTTCGCGATAGGCATTCTGGCCAGGCAACCAGACCTCGAGATCGTATGTCTTGGTCGACGCAAATCCGAGATCCCCACCGCAAAGTATTACCTTGCGGTAAGCAAGCCCCAGGCGCTGTAATATGGTTTCGGCATGCCCGGTCAGCTGCTCCAGCGCAGCCATCGAATCCTCAGGCCTGACGACCTGCACCAGCTCGACTTTTTCGAACTGATGCTGGCGTATCATGCCGCGCGTGTCCTTGCCGTAAGAGCCGGCCTCCGAGCGAAAACAGGGCGTGTGCGCGACAAACCTGAGGGGTAACTGGTCTGCGTCGACGATACTGTCGGCAACAAAGTTGGTCACCGGAACCTCGGCTGTCGGGATCAGGTAAAGGTTGTGATTTTCGGAGTCGATATGGAACAGATCTTCCTTGAATTTCGGCAGCTGACCGGTACCCGTCAGGGTCGCTTCGTTAACCAGGTAGGGAGCGTAGGTCTCGGTATAACCGTGCTCGAGAATGTGTTCGTTGAGCATGAATTGTATCAGCGCGCGATGCAGCGTTACGAGGCTTCCGGTCATAGTTACAAACCTGGCGCCCGCGAGTTTCGCTGCCCTTTCGAAATCCATGCCTCCGAGCTGCTGGCCGAGTTCGATGTGATCCATTGGCGTAAAATCGAAAATCGGTTGCTCTCCCCAGCGCAACACTTCCTCATTGTTCTCTTCGCTGTCTCCTGCCGGCACCGAGTCGTCGGGCAGGTTGGGCATCCCGAGTAACAGGTCGTCGAGTTCCGTCTGCAGCTCATTCAATTCTAATTCAGCGGCTTTGAGCTGGTCGCCGAGGTTGGCCACCTGGCTTAGCAGGGGCTTGATATCTTCGCCTCTAGCCTTGGCTTCCCCGATTGCCTTGGAACTGCTGTTGCGTTCGCTTTGCAGTTTCTGAGTCGAGACCTGCAGGTCCTTGCGACGCTCCTCCAGCCGGTTGAAGCCGGCAACGTCCAGCGTGTATTTTTTAATACGTAATTTTTGGACCACGGTATCGAGGTCGCTGCGCAGTAATTTTGGATCAAGCATTGTTTAAATCATCTGTTTGGCGGCGGCGAGACCAGCCCAGGCGCCGAGAATGCAGAAAAGTACGCTGAGCAGGATATAAACGATGGCCTTCATAACCGCCTCGTTTCCCGCCAGGTGCAGCGTGTCCATGGCAAAGGTTGAAAAAGTCGTAAACGAACCGAGGAAGCCGGCCAGTAGCCCGATCCTTATTTCGTCGCTGACGTGAAACCGGTGCACCAGCAGCACCGACAGAAAGCCCATTACCAGCGAACCGAGCAGGTTGACCATCAGAGTTCCGTAGGGAAAGCTCTGGCCCAGCCACTGGTAGGTAGACGCGGATAGCCAGTAGCGGGATACCGCGCCCAGTGAGCCGCCCACTGCGATAGCAATGTAGATAGACATTTCAGGTTTGAGCGAAAATGCGATATTGTACCAGCCGCCGGGAAAGATGCACCCGTATCCGCAACAATATAATATCCACTCCGAGACGCCTGTCATTGTCCAAAGCGCAAACCATCAAACAAATCGGTACCGAGCTTGGATTTCAACAGGTCGGTATCACCGACGTCAGTCTCGATAAGCATCATGATCGTTATACGCAATGGATTGCGCGCAATTACCACGGCGAAATGAGCTACATGGCGCGCAACGTCAGCAAGCGCCTGAATCCGGCCGAGCTGGTACCCGACACGCTGTCGGTGATTTGTGTCAGGCTGGATTACCTCGTCGTCGACCAGCAGGAACGACTGAACCTGCTAGACCATCCCGGGTTGGCCTATGTTTCGGCCTACGCGCTCGGTCGCGACTATCACAAGCTGATGCGCAGGCGCCTGCAGAAATTCGCCGATCGAATTATCGAGGTCTGCGCCCCGATGGGGTACCGCGTGTTTACCGACAGCGCACCGGTTCTGGAAAAAGCGCTTGCCGTCAAGGCGGGTATCGGCTGGCAGGGCAAGCACAGCAATATCCTGCATCGGGAGTATGGTTCCTGGTTTTTTCTCGGAGAAATTTACACCGACATGGCGCTCGAAAACGATGCACCGCTGGAAAATCACTGCGGCCGATGCACCAGTTGTATCGATATCTGCCCAACGGCCGCTATCGTCGAACCTTACCTGGTGGATGCGAGACGATGCATATCCTACCTGACGATCGAGCACCGCTCCGAGATTCCGATGGAGTTTCGCGCGGCCATTGGTAATCGTATTTACGGTTGCGATGACTGTCAGCTGGTATGCCCGTGGAATCGATTCGCCAGGTATAGCAGCGAGCCCGATTTTCAACCGCGCCATGGCCTCGACAGCATTTCGTTACTGGAGTGTTTTAGCTGGTCGGAACAGGCGTTTCTGCAAAAAATGGAAGGCTCGGCCATCCGACGCATCGGTTACCAGTGCTGGTTACGAAACATCGTGATCGCGCTTGGAAACTCGGCATCGGATCCATATATACTGGCGAAGCTGAAACAGGGCTACGCCGAGCATAGCGGCTTCGTGCAACACCATCTTGACTGGGCAATCAGGCGACAGGGTAACTCGATATGAAACAATGGCAGGATTTTAGCGGCCGTCAAAGCAATCTCGTCGCATCCGATAATTTTATCTGTGCGACAGACGATCTCGGGTTGATCCTGGTGAGCGGTCCCGACGCGCGCGATTTTCTGCAGAATCAGCTCAGCAACGATATCGATCTTATCGACGAGACACGCCTGCAGCTCAGCTCCTATTCGACCCCCAAGGGCCGCATGCTGGGTATTTTCAGGGTGATCCAGGTATCGAACGGATACCTCCTGCTAACCGTGAAATCGATGGTCGTGCCGCTGCTGGAGCGACTCTACCGGTTCATCGTTCAATCCCGGGTGACGCTGGCCGATGCCAGCGATTACTTTGCGCGCTTCGCAATCGTGACCGACAGGGCGGAAATCATTCGCAGCGAGAGATTGCCGGCGGAAGTCAACGGCGTGATACAGGACGATAGTGTCATTTCCATGCAGCTGGAAAAGTTGGGCAGACAGCGCCGTTACCTGCTGATGTGCCTGTCGCCGGGCGAGGCATTCGATTTGTGGGGCGAATTCGCAACGGGGCTGCAGGTTGCCGCCTTCTCGTCCTGGCACCTGTCGGAGATCCGGGCCGGAATACCAGCGATTTATCCGCAGACGGCAGAAGAATTCGTGTTACAAATGGCAAACCTGGGTCCGCTGGGGGGCGTCAGCTTCAAAAAGGGGTGCTACCCCGGGCAGGAAATCGTCGCGCGTATGCAATACCTCGGAAAACTGAAGCGACGCATGTTTCTCGCCAGGCTCGAGACCGGGAAGCTGCCGCAGCCTGGCGACGAGCTGGCGATGGCGGGAAGCAGGGATGTCGATGGCAGTGGCAAAGTCGTCGATGCCGAGTTTGACCCCGAGGGGATCTGCCATTGCCTTTACATCGCGCAGATCGCGAAGGCCGAAACCGGCGCGCTGCAGCTGCTGGGCCAGCCAGAGACGCACATCGACAACGTCGAACTACCCTATTCCTTCGAAAAATAGTCGTATTCGAGCTGCGAAACCGCGACAGACATCTATACTCGTGGATAGTTTTTTGAAGTCCTCGAGTCAGCATGAATATCACAGCAGAATCCATTGTCGACGATCTCGAAAACGATCGTCTGCCCCTCCCCACACTACCCGAAGTCGCCATCAGGGTGCGCGAAACCGCGGACGATGACAATGCTTCGATAGCGGACGTTGCCAAGATCATCGAAACCGATGCGGCGCTGTCAGCGCGTATCGTTCAGGTCGGCAATTCTGCCCTGTACCGAGGCATCAACCCGGCTGAAACGGTACAGGCCGCGGCAATGCGCATGGGGCTCGATACGGTGCGAACGCTCGCTACCAGCCTGGTCATGAAGCAGCTATTTCAGGCTACACACCCGGTGGTAGACCACTATCTGCGCCGCGCCTGGAAACAGAGTACCGATATCGCATCGCTAAGCGCAATGATCGCCAAAACCTCGACTTCGCTGGAATCCGACAGCGCATTGTTGGCTGGCCTGACTCATTCTATCGGAATTTCCCCGATTCTGGTCAAGGCGGAAAGCGATTCCGAACTGCTGAACAACGCGCAACGGCTCGAGCGGCTGATCTATGAAATTTATCCGCTGGTGGGCGCCATTATCCTCGAGAACTGGGGCTTCAGCGAGGCCCTGGTCAAGGTCCCGGCGGAACACCTCAATATCGACCGCGATGGAGCTAACGGCAGGGCAGATTATGTTGACATAGTACAGGTTGCACTGCTGCAAACCCTCGACGACGCCAATCACCCGCTAGCGCAGGTCGACCGCAGCCAGGTGTCTGCTTTTATTCGCCTCGGCATGCAGGACAATCTCGAAGAGATAAACATGACGGGCGGCGTTATCGAGGTCGAGGAGATCAGGGAAGCGCTTCTCTAGGCAGCCTCTATTTGCTGCAGCATCGCCCGCGCATCGGTGTAATTCAATTTCACCGGGTGTGTTGCGCCTGCCCTTGCCACGGCCAGGCTGGGGAAACTGTCAATCCCCATTGCACGCGCCTGCTGGATTTCCGCTAGCAGGCCCTGCTGCAGCGATTCGCTGACGAGTAGCTCTGCAAACCGATCCGCATCGAGTCCGATCTCGGCAGCCAGTTCTATCAGCGTGCTAATGTCGGACGGGTTACGGGCTTCCAGGTAGTAGGCCTGCTGGATTCTGGCGGTCATCAGGGGATCGAACTCTTCGCCCTGCTCACGTGCCGCGAGGACCGCCCGGTTGGCAGGATAGGTCGAGCGACGGGGCTTGCATTTGTCCCAGAATTCGTAATTGAATCGGGTGCCGGGGATGGTAAGTTCGATGCGCCGCCAGGTCTGCCGCAGCATGTTTTGCATAGACTCCGGCATCGGCTCATCGGAGTCGGGCGCAAGTCCACCGACCAGGCGCCGTACCGGTATCTTACCGGCGATCGCAGAGAACAGCTTGCGGCGCGTCGGTTCGAATCCCCAGCACCAGCTGCACATGGGATCGTGGACATAGATCAATTGTTTTTTCATGAGTCTTCGACAACGGGATTTATCAGTTGTTGCATGATGGATTCGCAGGATTCGATACTGCCGATACCGGCCACGCTCTTGCCCGCCTGCCAGTAGTCGTGTTCGCCTTTTTCGTCCAGCGACGCTCGCTTGAGCTGCCAGACCGACTTCAGGCCGTAGTAGATCCGCATCCAGTGCCTGGTTTTGCTTCCGCGCAGCATCCAGCGCGCGAACCAGCCCAGGCGGGTACCGCTGCGCCTGATAAATTCGGTGTTGATAACCGAAACCGGGACGCCGGTCACCCGCTCCGATAAAACGATATCCGCTTCCCCGGCGTCGACCACGGCTTGCTTGTATGCCTCGCTGGCGCGGCATTCTTTGCTCGCGATAAAGCGGGTCCCGAGCTGGCAGGCGGCGTAGCCGCAATCCATCGCCGCATGAAAATCGCGGGCCTCACCGATGCCCCCTGCGCAAACCAGCGGCACCCCGAGATGATGCAGTTCCTCGAAAAGCTGCCGCATCGACTTCTGGCCGGCATGGCCCCCGGCGCGGTTGTTGACGCATATCAGTCCATCCGCGCCATTGTCGAGGCCGATTCTTGCCCACTTCAGTTCGGTGACATCATGATAAACCAGACCACCGACGGCATGGACCCGTTGCGCCACCCAGTCGGGTTTTCCCAACGATGTGACGAAGAAACGTATTCCCTCCTCGAGCGCGATATCAACCCACTCGGACATGCGCTGCTGGTATTTCTTCGAGGATTTCTCGATCAATGCATTCATACCAATCGGTTTATCGGTCAGGCTCTGCATTAGCCTGATTCCTTTGCGGTATTCGTGGCCGTGCACGTAGGTCAATGAAATCGGCTGCAAAATCCCGATCCCGCCGGCCGCCGACACGGCAGCGGTGAGTTCGGGATTACTGCAGGGATACATGGCACCACCGATCACCGGGTAACGTATACCCAGTTGTTTGCAAAATTGCTGCGCCGCCGCCGGAAGAGCACGATTCATGTTGTCCGGTATCCGACTAGCCAGGTGGCCCTGACCACCGTAACGGTTTCACCCGTTTGATCCTCGAGCCGGGCCTCGACCTCGCAGGGTGTATTGTTCTCGCAAATTTCCGGAAGCCGAAACTCGGCCGTTGCGGTCAGTTTGCCACGGGCTTTTTTCAGGTATTCGGCGTGGATGCTCTGTACGATGCCGCGCATATTGGCGGAAATCGTCGACAACACGGCGAGCCCGGTAGCAATCTCGCCGAGATTTACCAGCGCGACGGCATGGATCGAACGCAGGTGGTTGCGCACCCGGCGCCGATCCCGCAGGGTAACACGCGCATAGCCTGGCCTGATCTCCTCGACCCGGGCGCCGATTGTTCCGCTATAGGGTGCGATCCGGCCAAGCGCGAGGCTGAACAGCAGCGGCCCCGCCGGCAATTTTTCAAGGCGTTGCCACCACTTGTAAATCCTACCATCGGCGGTAACGGGATTGATCTGAGTCATCGAAATCGAAGGCTAACTTGTGCAGCCGAGTATTATGCGTTATTAATGCCGGCATGGATATCAACCGTCAGGAAAAGCTTGCCGCCGCATTCGATCACATGGTCGAAAATGTCAGCGAAGCAATGCATGAAGCCGAGGAAGCGCTGGCCCCGACGGTCGATGAAATGGTGCATAACGCCCAGGTACTCGCGCGCGAACTGTTTGCGCTGTCCCAGGAGGAGGCGGAAAGCCTCGGCGAAACCCTCAAGCGCGATATGCACAAGGCCAACAAGGCAATCAACCAGCAAAGCAAGGAGTTTGCAGACTGGTTGAGCTTCGACCTGACGCTGATAGAAGATCGGTTTTTCGAGCTGATAAAGCGTGCCGCCGACAAAACCTGGCTCGATTTCCACGAATTTGAATACGAAGATCACCAGGCCGCCCTGTATCGCAGCGGCGAGGTCTGCAGCGCCGGGACTTTCGATTGTCGCAACTGCGGCAAGACCATCCGCTTACGCAAAACCGGGCAGATCCCGCGCTGCCCTGACTGCGACCACGACGAATTCTATCGAGTCGTCTCCTAGCTGCCTGCCGCAATCAGGCTGGCGTTGCCGCCCGCCGCGGTCGTGTCGATGCAAAGATGTCGTTCAACAACCAGGCGCTCGAGTGCTTCGGTTTCACAGATCAGAGGTATCAGTTTTCCGTCACGATCCGCAAGGGCCGTGCGGTAAGCACGCAGGCTTTGCTGCGGCGCCTGCGACATCACCACGTCGATGCCCTCGAGTTCGCGTAAACTGCCCGCTTCGAGGATACCTTCGACGCCGCGCGCAGGCAGGCCATTGCCGCTTAAAAGCTGAGCGAGTTCATCGCCCCTTTCGGCAACGATAGCGACTCGATTTTGCTGCGCCAGCGCCGAGATCGCCTGCAGCAGAGCATCGCCGCGGCCTGGGCCCAGGCACAGGACGACCCCTCGCGGGTGCGACGACAGCTGATTGATCTCCCCGGTTGGCCCGGGCATGGAGTCGATACCAATGATCGAACGGGATTTTTCCGCGATTCCCTGTTCCGCCGCAATCCGATTCAGCTGTTCGACATCCACGGCTTTGTCCGCGCCATTGACCTTGCGCAGTTCCGCGAGCAGTGGCGCGACCATAGCGGTTCCGACCGACCGGATCTGCGGCGTCTCGCTGGCGCTGATCGGTTGGGCGAAGAAACGCGGCAGGTAGCAGGGCCCGCCCGCCTTGGGTCCCGTCCCGGACAGGCCCTCGCCGCCGAACGGCTGGGTGCCGACTACCGCGCCGATCTGGTTACGGTTGACGTAGATATTGCCGACCCTGATACGTTTGACGACCCGTTCGACACGTGAATCGATCCTTGTATGCATTCCGAAAGTGAGGCCAAAACCCTGCGCGTTGATCGCATCGACGACCGCGTCGATCGCGCTTGCCGGATAGCGTGCGATATGCAGTACCGGGCCAAAAATTTCTTCCTCCAGCTGCTCGATGCCGTCGAGTTCGATAACCGTCGGCGCGACGAACAAACCCTGTGCCGGGGCGGTCAGCGATTTCAGCACACGCCCCTGCTGTGCCATGCGTGCGCAGTGTTTTTCTATTTTCTCCTTCGCCGCGGCATCGATTACCGGGCCAATATCGGTGGCCAGGTACCATGGATTTCCGATATTGAGCTCGTCCATCGCGCCCGATAGCATTTCCAGGATTTTGTCGGCAACGTCCTCCTGCAAATACAGCATGCGCAGCGCCGAGCAGCGTTGTCCCGCGCTCTGGAACGCGGAAGCCAGAATATCCCGCACGACCTGTTCGGGTAAGGCGCTGGAGTCGACAATCATTGCGTTGAGGCCACCGGTCTCAGCGATCAGCGGCGCTTCCGCTGCCAGATTTTCTGCCATGCTGCGGTTGATCCGCAGCGCGGTAGCGGTGGAACCGGTAAAGCAGATACCGGCGACGCGGTTATCGGCAGAAAGAGCCCCCCCGACCACGGCGCCGCTGCCGGGCAGTAGCTGTACGGCCGAGTCCGGAATACCGGCTCGATGCATCAGGCTTACCGCGAATGCGGCAATCAGGCTGGTTTGTTCGGCTGGCTTGGCGATGACGCAGTTGCCGGCGGCGAGCGCGGCGAAAATCTGGCCGCTGAATATGGCCAGCGGGAAGTTCCACGGAGAAATGCAGGCGATCACGCCGCGTGCGTCTTTGCCGCTGCCGCATTTACGCGCCTGGCTCGCGTAGTAACGCGCAAAATCGACCGCCTCGCGAACTTCCCCGATTGCGTCCAGCCAGGTCTTTCCGGCCTCGCGTGCCAGCAGCGCAAACAATTCAGCAGCGTTATCCTCGTAAAGATCGGCAACTTTCTGCAGGCACTCGATGCGAACCTCGACGCTGTTTCGAGACCAGTCGTCGAAACCCTCGACGGCGGCGCGCAGCGCGCAATCGACATCCTCGGCGGTGGCGTCATAGACTTCGCCTACGCGATCGTCCGGCTGGGCGGGGTTCCATACGTCGCGCGCGCCAGCCTCCGCTGCGGCGATGGCGATCATCGGCCGCGACTGCCAGGTTTTCGCCACAAGCGCTTCGCGCGATTCGTGTAAATGCTGCAGGGTCGTCAAGTCGGTGATATCCCAACCCATCGAGTTCTTGCGAGTGTCTCCGTAAAGATCGATCGGTAACGGAATTTTCGGGTTCGATAAATGCTCGAGTTGACAGATTATTTCGACGGGATCGCGCGCTATCGATTCCGGGGTAATTTTGGTGTCTATTATCTGGTTGACGAAAGAACTGTTGGCGCCGTTCTCGAGCAGGCGCCTGACGAGGTAGGCCAGCAAATCCTGGTGTTTACCCACCGGCGCGTAAATCCTGCAGCGCGCCTTGTGCTCGCGGTGGACGTGATCGTACAACGACTCGCCCATACCATGCAGCCGCTGAAACTCGAAATCCTGGCCTTCGCCGGCGAGTTTCAGCACCGCCGCAACCGAGTGAGCATTATGGGTCGCGAACTGCGGGTATATTCGATCGGTAAGGTTCAACAGTTTCCGCGCACAGGCGAGAAAGCATAAATCGGTGTTCACCTTGCGCGTGAACACGGGATAATTCGCGAGGCCAAGCACCTGAGCACGCTTGATCTCGGTATCCCAGTAGGCGCCTTTGACCAGGCGCACCATGATTTTTCGATCGAGCCGCTTTGTCAACGCGTAAAGCCAGTCGATCACCGCCGCGGCGCGTTTGCCGAAGGCCTGAACGACTACTCCGAACCCGTCCCAGCCGCGCAGCGCAGGATTGGCGAGTACGGCTTCGATAACGTCGAGCGAGATGTCCAGCCGGTCGGCCTCCTCGGCGTCGATGTTGAATCCCATGTTGGCCGAGCAGGCAAGCATCGCCAGCGATTCGACCCGCGGCACGAGCTCGTCGACGACGCGGTCGTACTGCGCGATTTCATAGCGCGGATGTAATGCCGATAGCTTGACCGATATTCCGGGATTATCGCGGGTGCTGCGATGCGTGCAATCAGCGGCCAGCGCCGTTATCGCGTCGGAATAGGCGAGATGATAACGCCGTGCGTCGGCCCCGGTCCTGGCCGCCTCGCCGAGCATGTCGTAGGAGTAGGTATAACCTTCCTTTTCCAGCGCCTTGGCCCGTTTGCTGGCTTTCTCGATACTGGTTCCAAGCACGAAATGCCTGCCCAGTTCGCGCATCGCCTGCGCGACGGCGTTGCGCACCAATGGTTCACCGAGGCGCTTAACCAGGCCGCGCAGGGTCATCAGCAAACCTTTTTCGTCCTCGGGTGCGACGATCTTGCCGGTCAGCAGCAAAGCCCAGGTCGATGCGTTGACCAGCGGCGAACCGGAGTGGCCGAGATGCTCACCCCAGTTACCCGGCGAAATCTTGTCTTCGATCAGGTCATCGATTGTCTCGGCATCCGGCACCCGCAGCAATGCTTCCGCCAGGCACATCAGCGCGACCCCTTCGCGCGTGGTCAGCCCGTACTCGGCGAGAAAATTCTCCATCATGCTGGGGCTGCCGCTGGCGCGTACGCGCGTCACCAGATCGGCGGCCATGGCGCTGATTTCACGTCGCTGGTTTTCGGAAAAACCGGCTTCGTCGATAAGCTCGCGAATAATCCGGGACTCTTGTGCGAGGTAATTGTCGCGGATCTTGCTCCTCGCAGGATCGGCGGAAACCGGGGGTATGACCGATCTTGGTGATGACATGGCGGGTTTCTATGACCTATAACAATGCCATTTTAACCGGCTTTGTCACGAAAGATTCAAAAAAAATTTTTATAATCGGTTTACAATATCGCGGGGCATAATAATAACGGGGGACGAGAATGAACAAATGGTACACGCAGTTATTCAAGAAAATCAACGTAGATCCTGCGCTTAAAAAGCTGAAACTGACCGAGGAAAGCTTCTCCGAAAATTACCAGGGCGACTTTTCGGTAAGCGATGCGCTGAGTGACCTCGAGGTGCTGGCAACAATAAACAACGATAACAAAGCCCAGGCGCGGCTGGTCAGGATTTCCCGGGACCCCAAAAACTACTCGATCAAGCTCTTCACGCTCAAGGATTCGATCCCGTTATCGCAATCCATGCCGATGTTCGAATCGATGGGGCTGCACGTATTGATCGGACGCCCCTACCGTATCAAGCTGGGCAACCGGAACTACTGGATCAATCATTTCACGCTGCAGCGAGGCGACGACATCTGCGATGTCGATCCCGATAATATTCCAGGCTTCTTCAGCGAGATGTTCGAAAGCATCTGGGAACAGCGCAGTGAGAACGACGCGTTCAACCGCCTGCTTTTCAGCGCCTGCATCAAGGCGCGTAACGTTCAGATATTACGAGCTTATACCGCTTATCTGCAGCAAATTCGCTTCCCACACAGCCGGGAATACATTATCGAAACCCTCAACAGCTACCCCGATATAACCCTGCTGCTGGTAAATGCTTTCTTATCCAAATTCGATCCGGAAATAGTCGAGCGCGAGGCCTACCTCGGCATCATGGGACAGATACGGGAAAAACTGCAGGGAATCGAGTCGCTGGACCATGACCTGATTTACAGTCGCCTGCTCAACCTGATCGATGCCACCGTGCGCACCAATTATTTTCAGGAAGATCTCAACGGCAGCGGTCATATCAGCTTCAAGTTAGATTCTCAGAAGATCGAACACCTGCCGAAGCCGAGTCCGCGTTTTGAAATTTACGTATACACTTCGCGTTTCGAGGGTATTCATTTGCGCGGTGGCCTGGTCGCGCGCGGCGGTATCCGCTGGTCGGACCGGCGTGAGGATTATCGCACCGAGGTGCTGGGCCTGATGAAAGCGCAGATGGTAAAAAATGCGGTTATAGTGCCCGCGGGCTCCAAGGGCGGCTTCATCACCAAGCAGATTTCGCATCTCCGCTCTTCTGAAATCTACGGCGAGGTCCAGACCTGTTACTCGCTTTATATCAACGCGCTACTGGAACTCACCGACAACCGGGTCGGCATCGATATCGTACAACCGTTCAAGACGCGAATTCACGACGGCCCCGACCCTTATCTCGTGGTCGCCGCGGACAAGGGAACGGCCGCATTTTCCGACGTCGCCAACGGTATCGCCAAACAGCACGGATTCTGGCTGGACGATGCCTTTGCCTCCGGCGGTTCGCAGGGATACGACCACAAGAAAATGGGGATCACCGCGCGCGGCGCCTGGGAATCCGTCAAACGTCATTTTCGCGGGCTCGGTAGAAATATCCAGAAGGAAAATTTCACCGTGATCGGAATTGGCGATATGTCGGGCGACGTATTCGGCAATGGCATGCTGTTATCGCCCTGTATACAGCTGGTGGCGGCTTTTAATCACATGCATATATTCATCGACCCCAGCCCCGACGTAAAAAAGAGCTTCGAAGAGCGTCAGCGGATGTTCGCTTTGCCACGGTCTACCTGGAACGATTACAACAAGAAGCTGATCAGCAGGGGTGGAGGTGTGTTTCTACGCAGCGCCAAACGCATCGACCTGACGCCCGAGATGCGGCATTTGCTGCATTGCAAGGAGACCAACCTGACGCCCAACGAATTGATCGTGTATATCCTCAGGGCCCCGGTTGACCTGATCTGGAATGGCGGCATCGGCACCTATGTCAAGGCGACCAGCGAAACCGACGTCGATGTCTCCGACAAGAGCAACGATGCGATTCGAATCAATGGACGGCAGGTGCGAGCCAGGGCGATTGGTGAGGGCGGCAACCTGGGTGTTACACAACGGGGTCGGATCGAGTACGCGCTTTCCGGAGGACTGATCTACACCGATTCGATCGACAATTCGGCCGGCGTGAATTGTTCAGACAAGGAAGTCAACATCAAGATCCTGTTATCCGGACTGGTCAAGTCGGGGCGTCTTAGCAACAAGGATCGCAACCAGTTGCTCGTGGATATGACCGATGAGGTGGCGCTGATGTGCCTGCTCAACAATTATCGTCAAACCCAGATCATAGACAGCATCGAAAAGCACGCCGCAAACAATATGTACCAGCACGCTCGTTTCATGAGACACCTCGAAGCCGGCGGAATACTGAACCGCAGGCTGGAATACCTGCCCAGCGACAAGCAAATCACCGATCGGATCGCGAAAAATCAGGGACTGACTCGTCCGGAATTGTCGATACTGCTTTCCTACAGCAAATTGACTTATAAAAATGCGCTGCTGGGAGCATCGTCGCTGACCGAGGAATGCTACGACCAATTACTGCTGGGTTATTTTCCGAGACTGATCCGCGAACGCTTTGCCGACGAGATTCTGCAGCACCCGCTGCGCAAGGAAATTATCGCGACGATACTAAGCAACCAGATCGCCAACAACATCGGTATCGGTTTTGGTTCGCGGATCCGCGAGGAAACCGGTTCGACCATCGAGGATATCGCCAAGGCGTACGTGGTCTGCACCGAGGTATTCGAGCTTTACGACCTCTGGAGAAAACTGGAAAAACAGGACAACGTCGTCAACGAGCAGGATCGCTATGATGCCTTCCGCTCGGTCAGCGGCCTGCTCGAGCGCTCGATCAGCTGGCTATTACGCAATCAGCCCGCCGATTTCAACGTCAGTAGCGTGATCGAGCGTTACAAGACAGACGTCAAGATACTGCGCGAGGTTATTTCCGACGTGATTATCGGGCAGTCACGCAAGAACTACCTCGCCACCAGGCGTCGTTTCATCAAGTACAAGCTGCCGCCCGAACTGGCCCAGGAGCTCGTAGAAAAAACTACGATGGCTTCTGCTTTCGATATTATCGAAATCAAGACGAAACTGTTCAGCGACACCGAATACGTCGCCAGGTTGTTTTACGCGCTATCGGAACGACTGCAGTTGCACTGGATCCGGGACGCCATTTCGAAGACGATCGTGCGCAATCACTGGAATCATCTCGCCATCCTGAATTTGCGCAATGACCTGCATGCCAATCAGCATAACCTCACCGAACTGGTGCTGCAGATCGTCGACAACAAGCGTCATACCACCAAGGCCCTGGCCATCTGGGAAAAGCATCATGCCGATGCACTGCAGCGCTATGACGGTATTCTCAAAGAGTTCAGCGCGATGATTACCTGCGATTTCCAGACGATCAGCGTTGCGGTGTCGGAAGTTCGCAGGCTCGTGCAATTGAGCAAGCGTGAGCATTATGGAGAGACGACATTATAATAATCTATTCAATAATTTAGCCAGTATATTTAAAGTAAAATAGAATTAGATTATTGCCGCTATGGATGAGGACGGGTGCCATGAGCCGTTTTCGAGACAAGTTTGATCATCGCGTCTGGCAGGTTGTGGCGTCGATTCCGCCGGGCCGCGTGATGGGCTACGGGGAGGTCGCCCGGGCCGCCGGGTTTCCGCGCTATTCGCGCATGGTGGGCGCGGCGCTGGGCCGATCGCCGGAACCTCTGCCGTGGTTTCGCGTGGTGCGCTCGAATCGAACCCTGGCTTTCGAAGAAGGATCCAGTTCCTACTGCGAACAGGCACAATTGCTCAAACAGGAGGGCGTACGCTTCGAGGGCTCGAAAATCATCGAAGTCGAGGCGGAGCAAAGCCTGGATCGAATTCTCTGGGGCCCTGTAGACTAGCCGATATAACGCCTGGCGATCCGATGCCGACTGCCGTTGCTCGAATCTGCAGCTATGGCGATGCGCGACTCGACTAGCGGTAGCTTGCGGCGGTTATGAATTCGCCAAATGTTTCGCACCATATGACTAGCGCTCGATACTCGGCGGGACGAATAGTTGGCGGAATATCGAGCATAAAATTATCGAAAGTTCTGACAGCTCCGATCCTGGCCGATTCGCTCTTGATCGCCAGGAACTCCTGCTCGTTCAATGCAGGTACAGGCGTCAGGTAGAGCTGATAATCCGGCCCGGGTGCGATCGATCCCAGGAAACTTATCTGCTTGTCGGAGATCGCTACCTCGCCGTCTCCCCAATGCAGGAAATCACTGCCCGGCAGGTCCCGGTAAAACCGCGCCCTGAAAATCGCCTCGGAAGCGCTGGAGCTGACCGCCTCGTCGCTAGGCGCTTCCGGGGCTATCAGTACCGGCAACAGGTAAATGCCCAGTACGAATCCGATCGCGAGGGCAATTCCGTGGGTGATCAAGAAGCGAACGAACTTAAACATCAGTGCCCGGCTGGAATTAAACTGGCGGAATTATGTCTGTATCGGGGTAAAAAAGCCATCTTAAAGCTGTTACAGTGCGCGCCGAAATACCTGGGGATAGAATATGGCAAGAAAATTCGATTACGACCTGATTACCATCGGCGCCGGTAGTGGCGGCCTGTCGGTGGTCGAGCGCGCGGCGAGCTATGGCCAACGCTGCGCGGTGGCCGAACGAGGCAAGATCGGCGGCACCTGTGTGAATGTCGGCTGCGTCCCCAAGAAAATCATGTGGTTCGGGGCGAACCTGGCGCACATGATCGACGACGCCGAGGGTTACGGCTTCGATCTGGTCAACAAGGGGTTCGACTGGTCGAAACTGGTCGCAAAACGCGAATCCTATATCAGTGGGATCAATAGCTGGTATCACGGCTATCTGAAAGATCTCGGCGTCACCGAAATCAGCGGCGAGGCGAGTTTCGTCGACCCCCATACCATCGACGTGAACGGCAAACACTATTCCGCGAAACACATCGTCATCGCCACCGGTACGCGCCCGCGGGTTCCCGACATACCTGGTGTCGAGCACGCGATCACGTCCGACGGATTTTTTGCGCTCGAGCGTCAACCGCAGCGTGTCGTTATCGCGGGATCGGGTTACATTGCGGTAGAACTGGCCGGTGTTCTTAACGCCCTCGGTAGCGAAGTGACGCTATACCTGCGCAAGCATCACGTGCTCGCCGAATTCGACACGCTGGTCAGCGAAACACTTTTCGAAGAAATCACCAAGTCCGGGATCCGGGTACGAACCGATATCGAAATTACCCACATCGACAGGCATCCGGGCGGGTCGCTGTCATTACAGGATACTCACCGAGTGGGCCTCGAAAACCTCGATCAGGTCATCTACGCCATCGGACGCGATCCCGACCTCGGCAAGCTCAACCTCGATAACGCCGGAGTAAAAATAAACCAGCGGGGTTATATCGAGACCGATACCTTTCAATGCACCAGCCAGTCGAATATTTTTGCACTCGGTGATGTTACCGGTCGGGCGCCGCTAACCCCAGTGGCGGTAGCTGCAGGCAGGCGGCTGGCCGATCGCCTCTACGACAACCAGGCCGATCGCCACCTCGATTACAGGATCATTCCAACCGTTGTTTTCAGCCATCCCCCGGTAGGCACCGTGGGTATGACGGAACAACAGGCGCAGGCCGAGTATGGCGATCGTGTCAGCATATACCAGACCCGATTTACCGCGATGTATAACTCGATCAGCGGTCACGATGTGCCCACCGTGATGAAACTGGTGTGCCTGGATGACGAGGAAAAAATAATCGGCTGCCACCTGATCGGGCCCGCCGTCGACGAAATGCTGCAGGGCTTCGCGGTTGCGATTCGCATGGGGGCCTGCAAACGGGATTTCGACGACACCGTGGCGATACATCCGACCAGCGCCGAGGAACTCGTGACCATGCGTTAAGTATTACGCTGCAATCGCGGCGAAACCGACTACAGATTGATAAGATAGTCTATTAAAACAATAGGTTAAGCTTGTATTTTAATGTAATTTCACCGTAACTTGAGCACGTCGCGCATGGTGTAAAGACCATTTTGCTGTTGCGCTATCCAGCGACAGGCGCGGATAGCGCCCCGTGCGAAAGTCATACGATCCGACGCCTTGTGCGTGATTTCGATTCTTTCGCCATCGCCGGCGAACAGAACCGTGTGTTCGCCAACGATATCGCCGGCGCGTATCGTCTCGAAACCGATGGTCTCGCGGTCGCGCGCTCCGGTCTGCCCCTGGCGACCGTAAACCGCGCACCTGCCAAGATCACGCCCGAGGGTATCTGCGATTACCTGCCCCATCTTCAACGCCGTGCCCGAAGGCGCGTCGACCTTGTGACGATGATGTGCTTCGATTACCTCGATATCGACGCTATCGCCCAGCACCGATGCGGCAACCTGCAGCAGTTCGAGGCAGAGGTTGACGCCGACGCTCATGTTCGGTGCGTAGACGATCGCGGTCTTTCCACCCGACGCGGCCAGTTTGGCCTCGAGTGCGGCGCCGCAACCGGTTGTACCGATTACCATTTTCCTGGCGTTTGCGGCACAAAAATCGACGTGATGTTCGGTAGCGGTCGGGTGCGTAAAATCAATCATTATGTCGAAGGTTTCCGCATCCAGCTGGTCTTCGATGATGACCCCGTTCGGCTTTATTCCGGCGAGCACACCCGAATCGGAACCGAGTGCGGGGCTGTCCTCACGTTCAAGGGCCCGCGTCAGCTCCAGGTCGTCGGCCTCGTCCAGGGCGAGGACCAGATTTCTACCCATGCGGCCTGCCGCACCGGCAATCGCTATTCTTGTCACAACAGCTCTCTCAGGGTTTCATATCTTCGAAAAACTTTTTCATGCTATCGATCCATGAATTCTCGTTCGGGCTATGTTTTTTTGCGGCCTTGCCCATGGATTCGCCGAACTGCTGAAGCAATTCCTTTTGCTCGCTATTCAATTTTACCGGTGTTTCGACGACGATACGGCAAATCAGGTCGCCGATCGGGCCACCGCGAACCGGTTTTACCCCCTTGCCACGCATCCTGAACAATTTATGTGTCTGTGTCCCGGCGGGAATCTTGAGGTTGAGACGGCCGCCCAGGCTCGGCACTTCGAGTTCACCGCCGAGCGCCGCGGTAACAATATTGATCGGCACTTCGCAGTAAAGGTCGGCATTGTCGCGCTGGAAAATCGGGTGAGGCTTCACGTGTATTTGCACGAACAAGTCGCCTGCGGGTGCGCCGGATTCTCCCGCCTCTCCTTCTCCTGACAGGCGAATGCGATCACCATTGTCGACCCCGGGGGGTACTTCCACCGACAGCGATTTTTGTTCCTTTATCCGGCCGGCGCCATGGCAGCTATGGCAGGGATCGCTGATCGTGGTGCCCTTGCCGCGGCAGTTAGGACAGGTTTGCTGCACCGAGAAAAATCCCTGCTGCATGCGCACCTGGCCATGACCGCCGCAGGTGCTGCAGGTGTCGGGCGAAGTGCCGGGCCTGGCACCGCTGCCGGAACAGGTAGTGCAGTGCTTTAAGGTCGGAACACGAATTTTTACCGTGGTGCCGGCGACAGCGTCTTCGAGGCTTAGTTCGAGATTGTACTGAAGGTCGGCGCCCTTGCGCACACGCGAGCGCCCGCCGCCGCCGAAGATATCACCGAAGATATCGCTGAAGGCATCGCCGAAACCACCACCGCTGAATCCTCCACCACCGACCGAATGGTCGACTCCGGCATGTCCAAACTGATCGTAGGCGGCGCGTTTTTCGTGGTTGGACAGGACGTCGAACGCCTCCTTGGCCTCCTTGAACCGATGCTCTGCCTCCTGATCGTCAGGATTGCGATCCGGATGGTATTTCATCGCCAGTCGGCGAAACGCCTTCTTTATGTCGGCATCCGAGGCGGAGTTGGAAACCTCGAGAATTTCGTAATAATCGCGTTTTGACATTGACTCGCTTCTATAAAACGGCAAAAACCCGGCGCGAAAAATCGCGCCAGGTTCATAACGGCTGGATTCAGACCATTATTTCTTTTCGTCTTCTTTTACTTCCTCGAACTCGGCGTCGACCACGTCGTCGCCAGCGTTCGACTGTGCCGAGGCATTCGCATCCACCGGTTCCGGGCCGCCTTCTGCCGCCCCCGCCGAATAAGCTTTTTCGGCCAGCTTGCTGGAGGCCTCTGCAAGCGCCCTGGTTTTGGCCTCGATTTGCTCCTTGTCTGAACCCTCCAGCGCCTTCTTCAGATCCTCGATTGCCGCTTCGATTTTCGACTTGTCCTCGTCTTCGACCTGCTCGCTCAGGTCCTTGAGCGATTTCTCGGCAGCATGGATCATCGCATCGGCCTGATTACGAACTTCGACGGTTTCGCGATGCTTGCGATCTTCGTCGGCATGCGCTTCTGCATCCTTGATCATCGCCTCGACTTCATCGTCGGAAAGCCCGCTGGAGGCCTTGATCACGATCTTCTGTTCCTTGCCGGTAGCCTTGTCCTTCGCCGATACGTTGAGTATGCCGTTCGCATCGATATCGAAGGTGACCTCGATCTGCGGCACGCCGCGTTGCGCCGGGGGGATATCCGACAGGTCGAAACGTCCCAGCGACTTGTTGGCGGTTGCCACGTCACGCTCGCCCTGCAGTACGTGAACGGTAACCGCGGTCTGATTGTCCTCGGCGGTCGAAAATGTTTGCGAAGCCTTGGTCGGGATGGTCGTGTTCTTTTCGATCAGCTTGGTCATGACCCCGCCCAGGGTCTCGATTCCGAGCGACAGCGGGGTGACGTCGAGCAGCAGTACGTTCTTGACGTCGCCGCCGAGTACACCACCCTGAATCGCCGCACCACAGGCGACCGCCTCGTCCGGATTGACGTCGCGACGCGGCTCGCGTCCGAAGAAGTTCTTCACCACTTCCTGTACCTTCGGCATCCGCGTCTGGCCACCGACCAGGATGATGTCGTTGATATCCGATACCGATACACCGGCGTCGTCCAGGGCCACCTTCAGGGGATCGATGGTACGCGCGATCAGGTCGTCGACCAGCGACTCCAGCTTGGCGCGGGTTATTTTCAGATTGAGGTGTTTCGGTCCAGATGCGTCGGCGGTGATATACGGCAGGTTGACATCGGTTTGCTGGCTCGAGGAAAGCTCGATCTTGGCCTTCTCGGCCGCTTCCTTGAGCCGCTGCATCGCCAGCGGATCGCCACGCAGGTCCATGCCCTGTTCCTTCTTGAAGGCATCGGCAAGATAGTCGATCAGGCGCATGTCGAAATCCTCGCCACCGAGGAAGGTGTCGCCGTTGGTGGACAGTACCTCGAACTGATGCTCCCCATCGACTTCGGCTACCTCGATTATTGAAATATCGAAGGTACCACCGCCGAGGTCGTAGACCGCCAGTTTCTTGTCGCCGGATGACTTGTCCATGCCGTAGGCCAGCGCAGCCGCAGTCGGTTCGTTGATAATGCGCTTTACCTGGAGTCCGGCGATTTTGCCGGCATCCTTGGTTGCCTGGCGCTGTGAATCGTTGAAGTACGCGGGTACTGTAATTACAGCCTCGGTAACTTCCTCGCCGAGGTAGTCTTCCGCGGTCTTTTTCATCTTCTGCAAAACGCGCGCCGAAATTTCGGGTGGCGCCATTTTCTTGCCCTTGGCTTCGACCCAGGCATCTCCATTATCGGCTTTCAGAATCTTGTATGGCACCAGGTCGATGTCCTTTTGCACCGCGGGCTCGTCGAAACGACGTCCGATCAGTCGCTTCACCGCGTACAGCGTGTTGCTCGGGTTGGTGACGGCCTGTCGTTTCGCAGGCTGGCCAACCAGTATTTCGTCATCGCCGGTGAAAGCGACGATGGATGGGGTGGTGCGATCGCCCTCGGCGTTTTCGATGACCTTGGGTTTGCCGCCCTCCATTACCGCCACGCAGGAGTTCGTCGTTCCGAGGTCTATGCCTATAATTCTGCCCATTTGTATGCTCCAAAACTGTTCGAGTTAAACTTACACATGAAGTAAGGTTATTTATTTCTGTTTCAAGCAAAATCCCGAATAGATTTCGGGTTTTACTTGGCGACTACCACCATCGCGGGGCGCACCAGCCGGTCATTTAGCAGAAATCCCTTCTGCATGACTTCGATAATAGTGTTCGATTCGGCATCCTGTGCCTCTACCATGCTGATCGCCTGGTGTTTTTCCGGGTCGAATTTCTCACCCACAGGATCGATTTGCTGCAGGCCGTTTTTTTCGAGCACCTGCACGAACAGGTTCATCGTCAGCGCCGAGCCCTCGGCGATACTCTGCAGTGTTGCGTTTTCGGACTGTGCCGCTGCCTGGCCCATTTCCATGCTGTCGATGACTGGCAGCAGATCTTCGGCGAAAGTCTTCAGCGCGTATTTGTACGCGTTCTCGAGGTCGCGTTCGGCGCGTTTGCGATTGTTTTCGATCTCGGCACGCAGCCGCATCATCTGGTCCCAGTAATCCTTGATCGTTTCCTGCGCCTTTTCCAGCTGCTGTTCGATTGATTCGGCCTCCTCTTCGATATCCCCGCTTGCTTGCGGGACGACATCTTCGAGATGGGCCTCTTCCTCGGGCTCGGTTGCCAGGGAATGCTCGTCGTCTGCATCGATATTGTTTTGTTCTGGCGACATTAACTACTCCGTTACATTAAGACGTGGCCGAAGACTCGGTCGACCGATTGGACCGGTGGTTAAATTTTTATGGGCGTTAAGCTATGGGTCATTTCTGGCTATTCAAGGCCGAGGTCAACAATTTTGCGGTCACGTCGACTACCGGGATTACCTGCTCGTAAGCGATTCGGGTCGGGCCGATTACGCCGAGCACACCAACTATCTCGCCGTTAACCTGGTAAGGCGCCCCGACCACGCTGCAATCTCGCAGCACGGCATACCCCGATTCGCTGCCGATGAAGATCTCTACACCGTTGGCCGAGGTGCAGCCGTCGAGTAATTTAAGCAGATCTGTTTTCTCATTAAATACGTTAAAAAGATTGCGTAACTTATTGATATCAGAAAGTTCTGCATACTCCAGCAGGTTGGATTCTCCGCTGGTTATCAAGTCTTCGTGAGCGTTAAGGCTGCACACCTCGTCCATCGCCTTGAGCACGGTTTCCATGATCGTGTTGACGTCGGAGCGTAATTCGGCGAGTTCCTCGAGCAATATCCTGCGCGCGCTTTCGAAACTGCGCCCAATCAGGTAATGGCATAGCGTCTGAGCGGCGCGATGCAGCTCGATTTCACTGTATTCGCGATCCACGTGAATAACCTTGTTATGCACATCGTCCTTGTTAATCACGAGGATGACGAGGATACGGCGCTCGCTCAGTTTCATGAATTCGAGGTGCCTTACCTCGGCGGGGGCGGTATGCGTCAGGGACACGATACCAGCGAGATGTGTAACCCTGGAAAGTATGTCGGTTGCGCTATGTATCAGGTCGCTGGAAGTCTTGTCGCTGCTGAAGCTCTTCGAAATGGCCTTTTGCGCCGACCTGGTGAGGTCGCCGACCTCGAGCAGGCTGTCTATATAGAACCGGTAGCCGGCCTCCGTCGGGATACGGCCGGCGGAGGTATGCGGGGAATCGACCAGTCCCATTTCCTCCAGCTTTGCCATGATGTTGCGTATGGTGGCCGAGCTCAGGTCAAGACCCGACATCTGCGCCAGGTTCTTGGAGCCGACCGGCTGCGCGTCGCGCGTGTACGAGTTGATCAATTGCCGCAATAAAAGCTGGGCGCGTTCATCAAGTTCGTATTTTTCGGTCATCGGGTCTGATATATTGTTGCCATGTGATAGTGTATCCGCAATTCTATTGCAGTAGAACACAAGCTATGTGCAAAACCCCGTTTATTCAAGGGATTCAGGTAAATAGACAAAGCGATGCCAGCAAATTTTCAAACCATTGGCCTGGTTGTGCGCAGCGACATGCAGTCGCGTCAACAGAGAATCCAGCAGGTTGTCGATGTTCTCGCGCGCCACGCAAAGGTAATCGTGCATTGCCTCGATTTCGATCAGCCGCCGGTGGCGTTATCCGGCGTATCCCTGAACCAGCTGGTGGAAGACGCCGATCTCGTGATTACCCTGGGTGGTGACGGTACGCTGCTGACCGCGGCCCGCGCACTGGTCGACAAGAATACGCCGCTGCTCGGGATAAACCTTGGCCGGCTCGGTTTTCTCGCCGATGTTTCCTACGATGACTTCGAATCCTATTTCGACGCCGTGGTCGCCGGCCGCTACAGTGTCGAAAAGCGTTTTTTCATCGAGGGGAAGTTTTTCGACGGGGACGACCTGCTGTCGTCGAATATCGCCCTGAACGACATTATTCTTCATAGCTACGAGTCGGCGAGCATGATCGAATATGAAGTCTCCAGCGGTGGAGATTTGATACATGTACAGCGCTCCGATGGTGTCATTGTAACCACCCCGACCGGCTCGACCGCCTATGCGCTGTCTGGCGGTGGCCCGATCATGCACCCATTGCTGGATACCCTGGCAATCGTGCCTATTTGCCCGCACACCTTGAGTAATCGCCCAATCGTATTACCTGCGGATCAACCGATCGAGATTCGACTGGGCCAGGATTCGCTGCTGGCAAAGGTGAGCTACGACGGGCATTCCACCAAGATCGTAAACAGGGAAAACCGGATACTGATAACGCGCTACAGCGAACCCTTGACGTTGCTGCACCCCGAGGACTACGACTATTTCGAGGTTCTGCGCGAGAAACTGTTCTGGAGCACCCACTACTAGTGCTCGATTCGATCCAGATAAAAAACTTCGCCATAATCGATTCTTTGCAGCTCGAGTTCGAACCGGGTATGAGCGCATTGACCGGCGAAACCGGCGCCGGGAAATCGATCCTGCTCGATGCGATAAAGCTGGCTGCCGGCGATCGCGCCGATAGCGACAGTATTCGTAGCGGCTGCGAGCGAGCCGAAATATCGGTTTGCTTCCGCGTCGAAGACCTCGAGGCGGCCACCGCCTGGCTTGCGGAAAACGAAATGAGTGCCGACGGCGAATGCGTGATCCGGCGAGTGCTTTATGCCAATGGGCGCAACAAGGCCTTCATCAACGGCTTTAGCGCAACATTGATACAGTTGCGCAAGCTCTGCGATATGCTCGTCGACATCCACGGGCAGCACGAGCACCAGTCGTTGCAGAAGCCCCGCGTCCAGCGACAGTTGCTGGACTCGTTTCTGGGCGAGCGCGGGTTACTCGACGAAGTGCGCCGCAAGTACGAGCACTACCACCTGCTGCAACAACGGCTGGGCCATGCGCGCTCCGGGGCCCAGGAACGCGAACAACGCATCGACCTGCTCGAATTGTACTGCGCCGAGTTGCAACAGCTTAACCTCGCCGAGGGCGAGTTCGAAACCCTGATGGACGAATATCGCCGCCTCTCGAACGCGGGCGCGCTGAACGAAAAAACGGGTGAGATAATATCTCTATTACACGAGGACGAGGATCGAAACATACAGTCGGCGCTCGGTTCATGCGAACACGACCTCGCGGCCTTGCTGCAAACCGATAAATCGCTGGCCAGCAGCCATGAATTGATAAGCGCGGCCCTGATCCAGGTCCAGGAAGCAGTCGCGGAACTGCGCGCCTATCGGGACGGAATCGAGCTCGATGGAGAGCGCCTGGCAAACGCCAACGAGCGCATAGCGAACGCGCAAAACCTGGCGCGCAAGCACCACGTCGATGTAGCGAAGCTGGCGACGCTGACGTTCGAGATGGAACAGGAGCTCGCGACCCTGCGAGGCGACAGCTTCGACGTGGCAAAGATCGAGGAAGAACTCGCCAAGGCGCGCGCGGATTATCTGTTCAGCGCCGGCGAGCTCTCCGTCAAGCGTCAACAAACCGCGGCAATACTGTCGGAGCAGATCACTCAGATCATGCAACAACTGGGAATGGAAAGCGGTCACTTCCTGATCGATGTCGAGCCTGACCAGGAACCCTCGGTTAATGGGGTCGACGCTATTCGCTACCTGGTGAGCGCCAATGCCGGGCAGCCGCCGAAGACCCTGGCCAGGGTGGCCTCCGGTGGTGAACTCTCACGTATCAGCCTCGCGATACAGGTCATCATGAGCGAGTCATCGCGGATCCCTACTCTGATCTTTGACGAGGTCGACAGCGGCGTCGGCGGAGCAATCGCAGAAATTGTGGGCAAGAAACTGCGCCTGCTGGGACTGGGGCGTCAGGTCTTATGCGTAACCCATCTGCCCCAGGTGGCCTCGCAGGCGCACCATCATTTCCGTGTCGAAAAAACCAGTCTGCATGACGACACCACAACGGCGGTGTATGCACTCGACGACAGCGAGCGCCTCGAGGAAATCGCGCGCATGCTGGGCGGTATCGAAATTACCGAGCAATCGCGCGCCCACGCGAGTCAGATGATGGCGACACGCGATCGCTGATTGGGTTTATCCGAGGCCGGGCAAACCGGATCAGGCGCTACACGCCGGGCTGGGAAACAAGCGATCGAGCCGCGTGATCTTGCGCGTTCCCGGGATTATTTATTGAAATGGCCATACAGCACCATGGTGTGCTCGGTTATGCTAAAGCCGTACTTCGCCGCGATTTCCTTCTGCCGCTGCTCGATGATTTCATCGTAGAACTCCACCACCCTGCCGGTCGAGATATCGACGAGGTGATCATGGTGTTCGCCGTCGTTTATTTCGAAGACCGCGTGCCCACCGTCGAAATGGTGGCGCGTTACCAGGCCCGCGGTTTCGAACTGTGTCAGTACCCGGTACACCGTCGCGAGCGCGATTTCTTCGCCCGAATCCAGCAACATCTTATATATATCTTCCGCTTTGAGATGCCGGTCCGCGGAGCTTTCCAGCAGCTCGAGGATTTTCATACGGGGCAGGGTAACCTTGAGACCCGCGTTCTTGATGTCAGCTGTTTCCATATATGATGCTCTCACATTATTTGCAGCAAGCCGGTGGTGACAGTATTATCGCGCTCTCGCTCGCTATTGTCGCCAACATGAACTTACGCTTGTTACAAACTGGCTTGCTGGTCGGACTGGTAATTATAACATTCTCGGGCTGCGTGTATCGAATGGATGTGCCCCAGGGCAATCGCATCGATCCGACGCTGGTGAAACAGCTCAGGATTGGCATGTCGCGCAACCAGGTCGAGTTCCTGCTCGGTACGCCGGCGCTGGTGGATCTTTACCATCCCGACCGCTGGCATTATATCTATTTTCTAAAGACAGGTGATGATGGCAGCATCGAGAAACGTGTCATGACGCTTACCTTCAGTGGTGATCTGCTCACGAATATCGACGGTACGCTCAGTCCTGGCTGATTTTTCCACCGCCTTTTTTCATTTTCAGTCCTTGCGCCGCACGCTGGCGGCGTATCTCCTTGGGATCGGCAATCAACGGCCGATATATCTCGATGCGGTCACCATCCTGCAATTCGTAGTCGTCGGGCACAACCTTGCCGAACACCCCGAGATCGCAGGTTTCGAAATTGATCTCGGGAAACAGGTTACCGATGCCCGATAGCCGGACGGCGGCTCGCAGGGACGTGTCCGGATCGATTTTACACTCCAGTATTTCCTGTTTCGCCGGCGTTGCGTAAGCAACTTCTATCGAGGTCTTATCGCCCATACAATTCCTGCGCGCGTTGGCAGAACGAGTCCACCATCGTATTTGCGATACGAGTAAAGACGGGTTTGATTATCGCCGCTGCGAGGCCGCGTTCGAACTCGAAGCTGAGGGTCAGTTCGATCCTGCAGCCCTGTTCCGCGACCGACGTGAACTGCCACAGCCCCTGCAGGCTTTTGAACGGGCCTTCGGCCAGCGTTATCTCGATCGATTCCCCGGGGATCATGCGGTTACGCGTTTTAAGCCACTGACTTAATCCTGCGCCCTGCATCAGAATCGATGCCTCCATCGAGCTATCGTCGGCCTGGTGAATCCTGCTTCCACCGCACCAGGGCAGGAATTCCGGGTATTTTTCGACGTCGTTGACCAGGTCGTACATAAATCGGGCTGGGTAAGGCAGCAGCGCGCTGCGCGTAATTTCGGGCACTTCAAATGATTCCAAAAGCAGCAAGGATAACAATCAACAGCAGTACCGGCACAATATAACGGATAAGGTAGTTCCAGATTTCGAATTTGTAATGTCTGGATAGCAGGAATTCCTTGTGGCTGACCTCGCGGGGTATTTTCCAGGCGACGAACAGGCAGATGAAAAGCGCGACGAATGGCTGGATCAGGTGGCTGGATACGAACGCCAGCACGTCGTGAAATCCGGCATTGTTTACCAGGCGAATCGCGTCGTCGCCGACGAACAGCGCCAGGGTGAATCCTTCGCCATTCCAGACGCTATGCGCAAGCACTACCCCGAGGGCAAATAACCAGACCCCGAGGCCCGACATCACCGCCGACTTTAAACGGGTTATACCGCATTTTCGTTGCAGGTAGGTAATCGGTGCTTCCAGCAGCGCGATCGTGGTCGTCAGCGCCGCCAGCGTCATTAACAGGAAAAACAGCGCGCTGAACATGCTGCCAGAGGAAAACCTGTCGAGTATCACCGGTATGATGCGAAATGCAAACTGGCTGTCGACGCCAGGTTGCTGCCCGGCAGAGAGCATCAGCGCGTTTATCGATAACCCCGTGAAGATCGAGAATAACAAGTCGACAATGATTACCAGGCCTGCGGCGTAACCTATCGATACGTTTGCGGGCAGATAACGACCGTAGGCAATCATCACTCCGAGGCCCAGGGCAAGCGTGTAAAATGCACGCTGCAGCGCGAGTATCGGCGTGTGCGAATCGATCGCGGTAAAGTCGGCGTACAGGATATATTGTACACTGCTGGTAAACCCGCTCGAGCTGATCGCAAGGATAAGTCCGATTATCAGCAGCAGGAAAATGACCGGCACCATCACCAGCATGAATCGCTCGATCCCCTGCTTTACGGGTTGGGCGCAAATACCGACCACAACCAGTATAAACAGGGTATGCCACAGGGTCATGCGCTCGCCGTCGATGGTCAATTCTTCGAACATCAGTTTCGCGGTTTCCAGCGTGACGCCTTCGAATACTCCGACCATGGACCTGACAAAGTAAGCTAGCGACCATCCCGCGATTACGCTCAATGTCGAAACAATCAGGAAAGCGGCCAGCATCGAACCCAGCCCAGCCAGCTTCCAGTAAACCGAGGCCCTGTACTGTTCCGACAGGGTGCGCAGGCAGGCCGCCGGATCGCTACGTGTCAGACGGCCCAGCATCAGCTCCGCCATCAGTAATGGCAGCCCCAGCAGGAACAGGAACAGGATGTAAAGCAGCAGGAAGGCGCCGCCACCGTTCTGACCGGCAAGTACCGGAAATGTCAGGAAGTCATTCAGACTCAAGGTCGCGCCGGCCGACGCAATCACGAAGGTAGATTGCGAGCGCCAGGTAAAACCATTGTTAGTCGTATTCATGGCCAGTTGTCGGATCGAGACGTCCCATTAGCGGAACGTAATTTTATCAATTAAAATGTCTTCTCTTTAACATAATAAATTCAATAAGTTATTAAGTATAGTTAAGGTGAATTATTCTGCCTCGACGATATTTTCTGGTGCCTAGAAAAAATATCGTAAAAACCTTGCCAGCCACCCCAGCGGACGCAGCAACAGCGGATGACGGCCTCGATTACGCAATGTAATTTCGGTGCTGCTATCGAGATCCCGTTCGAATCGATTATGTAACTTTTGCAGCAAATCTGGGTCATCGAGCAACAAATCGAGCTCGAGGTCGTGAAAAAGGCTGCGATAGTTCAGATTGGTGCTGCCCACCAGCACCTGCCCGTCTATGATCATCGTCTTTGAGTGCAGCACGCGTTCACCGTATTCGAATACGCGGATATTGGCCTGCAATAAATCACTGTAGAAAGTTCTTGCCAGCGTCGGGAAAAAAAAGATGTCGGAATTCTCAGGTACGATCAACTTGACGGAAACACCCTGCTTCGCCTTCCGTTTCAAAATTTTCAACACCCGGTTGGTCGGGTTGAAGTAGGCGTTGGTAACCCAGATCCTTTTCACGGCGAGCTCCAGCACGTGCATGACGTGCAGTTTGCGCCGCCTGCGCTGCGATATTTCCTCGACCCCTAGAAATTGTCGCGATCGTTCTCCGACGCTCTCCGTCTTGCGCTGCCAGACCCGGGTAAAGGTATCCGCAAGAATTTTTACCGACGGGTCCGATACGCGCAGGCCGGTGTCATGCCAGTAGTTGCCTGCCTGTAACGAGCGCCGATTAAAATGGTCGTCGGTGATATTGAAGCTCCCGAGCCAGGCGCATTTTCGATCGATGACGCACAGCTTGCGATGATCTCGGCGATTGATCGAGGCCAGCAGATACAGTAGTTGCGAGTACCAGCCGCCCGCCTGCAGCCCGCGTCGGTATAGCGCAAAATCCCAGGGCAGCGGATGAAATACACGCAGCTCACAGTTTGCCGAGTCAAGGCGGCGCGCGATAGCGCCGGCGTGGCGATAGGATCCGACGCCATCGATCAAAAGACGTAGCCTCACCCCTCGATTCGCCGCTCTCTCCAATGCCGCCAGTACCCGGTTACCGACGCTGTCCAGCTCGAAGATATAGGTCTCCAGGTTGATCTCCTGTAACGCCTGATCGATGTCAGCAACGAGGCCGTCAAAGTATTCACCTGGCGCAAAATATAATTGTCGCTCGGCCGGCACGGCGACCTCAGCCTAACGTGAATCGAGCATAAAGAGGCAAATGATCGGACAATTCATCCCAGGGATGCCGTTCCATGCGAAATGAATTGACCAGGTTGATGCCGCGAAAATAAATCCGGTCCATTCGCAGCATGGGCCAGTGCGAGGGGAAAGTCTTGGCGTAATGTCCATTTAACTCGCGATACGCCTCCTGCATGCCGAGCTGTGATTCGAGAGATTTACCGAGGCCGCCATGCCAGTCGTTGAAATCGCCCCCCAGAATGACAGGTTCGCTATCATCGATGGTCGACTCGATATACAGCTTTAATTCGCGGATCTGGCGCTTGCGTTCGAAACCGATAAGGTCCAGGTGAACACATAACAGGTGAACCGGGCCGCGCCCCTCGGGTAGTTCCACCTTGCCGTGCAGCATGCTTCGGCTGGCGCGCTGAAAGCGCGACAAATTGAGGTTGGTCCAGTCCGAAATTTCGAACTTGCTGAGAATGGCGTTGCCGTGATGCCCCTTGCGATAGATCGCGTTCTTAGCGTAGGCATAATGAGGCCAGATGCTATCGGCGAGGAATTCGAACTGGCTGACATCGGGCCAGGCCGAAATGCGGCTCTCGTGATGAAAATGACGCCCCTGGATTTCCTGCAGCAAAACAATGTCGACCTCGGCGTTTTGCAGATGTTCCTTTATTTTGTGCAATACGAAGTCCCGATTATAACGATCGAAACCCTTGTGGATGTTATAGGTCAGAATATTGATCATGTGGTGTATGTTAACAGCTGATGAGCGCCTGTAATCTGGCCCCTATCCAAAGATACGATTATCCTTTATCCGGCGCATGCTTTCGAATACGCTTATCTCCCAGGGCCTGATCGCCATCATCAGGCTGGTGCCGAAGCGCTCATCCAGCGGCAACGACTCAGATTCGATGTTCATTTCGTGCATTTCCCTGGCCAGGTGCTGTATTTTTTTTATTAAATCCGCGTTTGCGCTTCTGGAAATCATACCGGATGCGAATATTCTCAACTCGCCCGGGCCGGTGAAGGATGAATTGAGAAACTCCTGCTGCACCGTGCCCACGAAGAACTGCTGGATGGGGCCGTTTGGAATCCATTTGAAATTTGGCGCAATAATCAGTTTGATCCGATTGCCTGGTTGCAGCTCTATCATCTTCATGCGGTCGAGGCGCGCCAGCAGCTTGATGCCCTCCGGTTCGGAAATATTATAGATCTTCAGGATATCGTCGAATTTAATCTTGTTCATCACCAACAAGGCAACTAGCAGCAGTTTTACATCGGAGACCAGCTCTAGTTCCTGGTCACGCGTCAGCTGGCTCGTCAACTCGATGTTTTCCTGCATCAGTTGCACCAGGTCTGCAAGGTCGAGGTGTAATAATTCGCAAACCTTTTCCAGACGTTTGATCGAAAAAGCTTCCTCGGAAAACAATCGCTTGACGCTTGTCTCGGACAGACCCAGCGTTTCCGAAACCTTCCTGTAGGTGATCCGCCGCTTGCGCAGTTCCTGTTTCAAAGTATCGATAAGCTGTCTGGTTTGAGACATGATACCGTCCTCCGTTCCTGATGGCCCATATTATAGTACCGGCCTGGTCAATGCCTCAGAATATTTCGTCCGCGATCACCTCGGCAATATGGTGGCGCGCACCCAGTTGCACCGGCTCGTAAAGTTCGGTCGAAACCGCGAAATCGGGATAGAAAACCTGCTCCATCAGGCTGTTCACCGTGGCACGGTGGGAGGTCCCCAGGTTTATTTCCCGGTTGATCTGCAAGCTGAGCTTGTCGAAATTTGCCGATCCCAGGCAGGCCCAGCCGTCGTATATCGCAGCCTTGAGATGGGTCATTCCGGGATAAATGTAAACCCGAATGCCGTTACGCAGCATCGTGTTGATCGTTTTCCGATTGCTCAGGTTCAGAATCCCGCTATCGCCCTCCTCGGCGAGGATAACGCGGACGTCGACACCGCGCCGTCGCGCCCTGGCAAGCTCGAACAGGATCTTGTCATCGGAAAAGTAAGCATTTTCGATATAAATATGGTTGCGGGCTCGTCGAATGGCCGCGACCTGCACGCGATAAAGCTCCGAATCGTGGATGGTCGTGGACAGGACTCGAAGCGGATAGCCCGGCGTCGAGTCCGGTTGCGGATAACCCTCGAATGCCGTCGCAAACCAGGCCAGATCCCCGAACATTCCGGATTTTGCCCAGGCGAGATCGAACTCATGGCGAAGCTGTGTCACCACGGGCCCTTCGACTTCCATCATCAGGTCGTGCCAGTCGTAGCGATATTCCCGGCCGATATTCATGCCGCCGAGGAATGCCAGGTCCTCGTCTACAATGGTTATCTTGACGTGGTCACCGGTAAACCAGGGATTGGATTGCTTACGAAACTGGATCCTGCTGGCATCGGTCAGGTAGCTTGAAATCGAAGGCGGCAACTCGACATCGACGGGCATGCTGCTCGAATCCCTACGAGTCGCAAACAGGTCGGCCAGTCCGTCGACCAGGATCCTGATATCGACCTTACTCGATTTGTCACGTAGCAAATCGGCTATTTCCAGCGCGACATCATCGTTATCGAAGATGTAGGTACGCATATCGATTGATTCCTCGGCCTCGATCAGGACCTGCCTGAGTCGATCGAAATAGGTCTCGCCATCCACCAAAAAACGTATCGTTCCGCGGGATGCCGCCTTACCGGTCATATCGTCTAGCTGGCGCTCCCATGCCGCCAGATCCATCGGATTGCCATTCGTCACGTCAGGTATCGGCCTGCGTTCAAGCCGCGGAAATCTCACTTGCTCGATCAAGGTTCGGTCGATAAATCCCCCCGTTGATTTTATGGTCGCGCCGTAAAGGGCCTTTATCGTCGAAAACGGCCTTATCAACGGATCGACCAGCAGGGTCTTGCCAATCAGTCCGGCGCCGCTTTCGAGTGTCGTCGAACTCCGGGTCAAATTGCGGGCAGGATCCGGTTTCCCGAGTGAACCCATTTGGGGCGTGGCGAGAGGCTCATCCAGGCCGAACCGCTCGCCTCCGGTACCGGGTTGGCCCATCGAACTGCAGCCTGTGAGGAGAACACTCGCAGCAAGCAAAGCCAGGTAGACAGTGTCGGCAAGATGAGTCGGTTTGAGCATTAGCCCCTCCAATGCCACGGCTAGTCGGAAAATATTTCGTTTTGTTCGATACCATTACCGAGCTGAAGAGGTTGATACTAAAGGTTTCATTTTGCAACTAATTATTCGAAAGTGTCGCTATATACCTCCCGAAGTGTCGAATATTTATACTTCCACCCGTTCAGGTGCGGGCTGGCAGCCGGGACAAAAATACATTTTGCGGCCACCTGCGTTAGCGCATCGAATACGCTCTCCACAGTAATGGCATGGTTCCCCTTCTCGGCCATAGCTGTTGAAGCGATACTCTGCACGCGCCGATTTACCCTGGGACCTGAGTTGCCTGACCAGTCCAGGGGGATTGACAATGCCGCGGGTACGGTAGGAGCGATGCGTGGTCCGGATGATCAACCGCGCCAGTTTCTGCAGCTGTTCGCGACTGCAATCGACCGGCCTGCGGGACGGGTGTAGCCGAGCCAGGGTTAGTATTTCGGCGCGTAGATAGTTTCCGAGCCCTGCCAGAAAGCTCTGGTCCAGCAGCAGGCCGGCAAGCTGCCGGTTATGAAATTGCGGCGCGAGCATGCGTTCCAGGATCAGTCGGGCATCAGGCTTGTCGCTTAGAATGTCGGGACCCAGCCTGCTCAGGAATGGATGCTGATCTAGTTCGTCATGGTGCAGAACATCGATATCGGAAGCGCTGTAGAGAAAGGCGCTGTTTTTTCGATTATGGATCTCTGCCCTGAGTTGTCTGCGGGTATCCGGTATCACGCCCTGGCGACAAGTAAACCAGCGTCCGTAGAGCTGGTTATGGCTGTAAATTACCCAGTCGTTATCGAAGCAGGTCAGCATCGCCTTGCCGCGGGTTCTGACATCGATGACACGACGCCCGCAAAGTCGGCTCTCGAATTTGCGCAAGCGATCGAAAGCAAATGCAACCCGGGTGATCTCGTGACCAACCAGGGCTGCGGCTACCTTGTCGGCGGCGAGTCGAATCTCTGGACCTTCGGGCACTGCAGACCTTCGAGGAAGCGGTTAGACGAAACGATGCATCGATGACGGGCGATTCTCCTGGCCGGCATAGACAAACGAAGCGCGGGCACCCGCCATCGCCCCTGCGAGGCCGTGCCGGCGCGTACAGATTAGCTCCGGGTGAATTTGTCGGACCTGCGAAATTTTCCGCATCCCGTGCTATCGGCTAAACCTAAAAATGCCCACCGAAGGGGCAGTTTTAGGTTTGGCGGAGAGCGAGTCCGCCGA
>Ga0224512_10000538_pt1 | contig 39811 bp, 36 predicted proteins | sample SF_May12_sed_USG_4_FD_169103 | JGI IMG/M metagenome (GOLD analysis project Ga0224512, IMG submission 169103) | Sediment microbial communities from San Francisco Bay, California, United States - SF_May12_sed_USGS_13 | ecosystem: Environmental > Aquatic > Marine > Sediment | place: USA... | reverse complement strand
CCGACGAGATGCCATTCTCGGACTATGAAACCGGCGAGAGCATCGCGGTTAATGGTGTGTGTTTGACCGCCGTCGAATTGCGAGCCGACAGTTTTGATACAGACGTCTCGATCGAGACTCTCGATGTTACTGCGCTGGGCCAGCTCGGTATTGGCGATGCTGTCAATCTCGAGCCGTCCCTTTCGCTCGGCGATCGACTGGGTGGACACCTGGTCAGCGGCCATGTCGATTGTGTTGGCAAGGTCGTGCAACGTGAAACAGATGCGCGATCGATTCGGCTCGCGATCGAGATTCGGAGCGAATACGCACGTTATGTCGCGAGGAAAGGCTCGGTCACCGTCGATGGCGTCAGTCTCACGGTCAACGAAGTGCGTGGCAGCGTGTTCGATGTCAATATCATCCCACACACTGCACAGGCTACAATCATCGGTGACTATGTCACAGGATCGACTGTCAATATCGAGGTCGATCTGCTGGCGCGCTATATCGAACGCTTGCTTGCAAAGGACAGCGATGGACTGTCAATGGAATTTCTAAGGGAACATGGTTATGGCTGACAATACGACAGTGCACCCGCGCGCAAAAGAAGCGGCATTCAGCAGTATTGACGACATCATCGCCGATATTAAGGCGGGAAGAATGGTCATCATGGTCGATGATGAGGATCGCGAGAACGAAGGCGATCTGATCATGGCAGCCGAGAAAGTGCGGCCTGAAGATGTCAACTACATGGCGACCCACGGGCGTGGTCTGATTTGTCTGACACTGTCACGTGATCGCTGTGCCCAGCTTCGCCTGCCACTGATGGTCAGTGAAACGGACGATCACCACGCAACGAATTTCACCATATCGATAGAGGCGGCTGAGGGCATTACGACCGGTATCTCCGCACACGATCGCGCGCGTACCATTCAGGCTGCCGTCGCGCCGTCCGCAAGGCCGGAGGATTTGAGCCAGCCCGGACACATTTTTCCGGTGATGGCGCAACCGGGCGGAGTCCTGACTCGAGCGGGTCACACCGAAGCAGGCTGTGATCTGGCGCGGCTCGCCGGCTTTGAAGCGTCCGCCGCGATCGTCGAAATTCTCAATGAGGACGGCACCATGGCGCGGCGTCCCGATCTCGAGAAATTTGCCCGCGCACACAACATCAAGATCGGCACGATTGCAGATCTGATTCGCTATCGGCTGGAAAAAGAACGCAATGTCGAGCGTATCCGCGAACAGGCGATCACGACGGAATACGGCGAATTCACGATGGTTTGTTACGATGACCATGTTAATCGTGCCGTGCATGTTGCGCTCGTTAAGGGCGACCCGGGAACCAACGACAACCCGCTCGTACGCGTGCACCTGCAGGACACTCTTGGTGATGTGATTGGCGTGCAGAGTCGCTCTCTGGGCTGGCCTTTGAACAGTGCGATCAAGCGCATCGCGGCCGAGGACGTGGGCGTCATCGTTGTATTGCGCGATCAGGAATCGTCGCGTGACTTCATGGACGCCGTAGAGAGTCTCAACCAGGCTCATGACGAGCTGACTGAGCGGCGCAGTGGCGATGCCGTATTGCGCACCTACGGTGTGGGCGCACAGATTCTCCGCGACCTCGGGCTGTCCCGAATCCGTGTATTATCAGCACCCAAGCACATGTACGCGATCTCGGGATTCGACCTCGAAATCACCGAGTACGTCGAAGAATAGTCACGACCCATGGAAAAAATCAAAACTACGGAAGGCGACATGATCATTCGCGACGCGCGATTTGCGATCGTCGCGGCTCGCTTCAATGACTTCATAGTAGACTCGTTGCTAAAGGCTTCATTGCGCTGCCTGAAGCAGCACGGCGCAGCCGACGCGGATATTGAAGTCGTGCGCGTACCGGGATCCTTCGAGATGCCACTCGCTGTTGACAAGGTTGCTGCTTCCCGCCGATTCGACGGCATCGTCGCCCTGGGCGCGGTGATTCGAGGTGGTACGCCGCATTTCGATTACGTGGCAGGGGAGTGCGTGCGCGGTATCGCTGCGGCGAGCCGAACGCACGGTGTTCCGGTTGGGTTCGGGGTGTTGACCGTCGACACGATCGAGCAGGCGATCGAACGTGCCGGCACCAAGGCCGGCAACAAGGGCGAAGAGGCAACGCTTGCCGTCATTGAGATGGTCAACACACTTCGCCGCCTCGAATGACCCATACCGAATCAACAGGCGCGAGGACGCGTGCTCGCGAATTGCTCGTGCAGGCGTTGTACCAAAAGCAGATAGCAGGGCATGCGTGTGACGAGTTGCTCGAACAGTTTCACGAGCAGACGGCCTACGATCGTGTGGACAAGGATTTTTTTGACGAAGCCTTGCCGTTCATCTGCCGATCACAGGCTGAGCTCGAACAGAAAATCGACGCGCTGATCGATCGCCCGCTCGCGCAGCTGGATCCGGTTGAGCTGTCCGTACTGTTGATTGGCGTGTACGAGCTTGAATCACGTGTCGATGTGCCTTATCGCGTCGTGATCAACGAGGGTGTCAATCTGGCGAAACGCTTTGGTGCGTTGGATGGACACAAATACATCAACGCCTGCCTCGATGTCGCAGCGCAGACCTTGCGCAGTGAGGAGGTCAAGACCCAGCAACGTGGACGAGTTTGAACTGATCCAGAAGTATTTCGTTCGTCCGGACGAATCGGCCAGCGTCATAACGGGTATTGGTGACGATGGCGCCGTACTGCGGCCGCCGATGGGCAAGGATCTCGTCACCGTCGTTGACACCCTGGTCGAAGGCGTTCACTTTCCTTATGCAATCAAAGACTTCGAGGCGGAGCCACTCGGGTACCGCGCGGTGGCGGTGAATCTTTCGGATATTGCGGCCATGGGGGCAGAGCCGCGCTGGATGACACTCGCACTTACGCTTGCTGCAGTTGATGAATCCTGGCTGAGCTTTTTTTCGCATGGACTGCACAAAGCGGCAGCGGAGCACGGCGTTGCACTGGTTGGCGGCGACGTGACGAGGGGTGACAGTGTTGTCGTAACCGTGCAAGTAAGCGGACACGTCGATCCGGGCCGGGCTATCTTACGATCTGGTGCGCGTATCGGAGATACGATTTACGTATCGGGCGAAGTCGGCGATGCTGCGGCCGGTCTCCGCCTGCAGCAGAATGATCCGCCACATCCGGGACCGCATTGTTATCTCATTGACCGCTATTGGTCACCTACTGCGAGAGTTGGACTCGGTTGCGCACTTGTCGGCAGGGCAAGTGCCGCGATTGACATATCCGATGGTCTTTACGGTGATCTCGACAAGTTACTGACGGCCAGCGGGGTTGGTGCCGATCTCTATCTGGACAAAATACCGACGTCGATCGCGCTGAAGTCCAGTTTTGACCAGGAGCAACAGCGCAGCTTCGCGCTGTCTGGTGGCGACGACTACGAACTCTGTTTTACATCGTCGGAACAGTTGCCCGGCGAAATAGCAGGTGTGCAGGTGACAGCGATCGGCAAAGTAAGCAAACGTCCGGGGATCATCTGTTACGACGACGGCAAGGTTGTGAGCTATGTCGACGGCGGGTACCGTCACTTTCAATGAAGGATCCCGAGCAGAACCTGGTACGGCGTGTACTGACCGATCCGGTGCACATTCTGGCCTTTGGCCTGGGCACAGGCCTGGCACCGTTTGCTCCGGGCACTGTCGGCTCGCTGCTCGGCGTGCTGCTCGCCTGGCTGACGCTGGATCTGGGCCTGACGACGCAAATTGGGCTGGCCGTATTGCTGTTCGTCGCGGGAATCTGGATCTGCGGGGAGAGTTCGAAGCGGCTCGGCGTCCACGATCACGGTGGCATCGTCTGGGACGAGGTCGCCGGCATGTTCGTCACGCTGCTGGCAGCACCCGCGACGCTCCGCGCCTGGATACTGGGATTCCTGCTGTTTCGGGCCTTCGATATTGTCAAACCGTGGCCGATTCGGGACCTGGATCACAGACTGGGCGGAGGTCTCGGAATTATGCTGGATGACCTCGTGGCCGCCCTGTACGCCGCAGTTTTACTGGCTTTGTACGGGTGGCTTATGACCTAACGTGAGACGACATGGCCAGTCCAGTCAGCGAAATTGAACGCCCTGGTGACGTACCCGACAAGATCGGCAAATACGTCATCATCAATAAGATCGGCAAGGGCAGCACGGGCATGGTCTACCTGTCTCACGATCCGTACTACCGTCGCGACGTTGCGATCAAGGTCTACAACATCGAAGAAGACACGGATGCCGATCGGGCGCGTGTCTCGCGAAAGATGTTCTTCAACGAAGCGCACATGGTCGGCATGCTACAGCATCCGAACATCATGCCGATCTATGACGCTGGCGAAGAAGATGGCAAGTACTACGTGGTCACCGAACACATTCAGGGCGCGCGGACATTGGCTGCGTATTGCCGCCCGGATAACCTGCTGCGCGTCGATGATGTCGTAGAGATTATATATAAGTGCGCCAAGGCGCTGCACTATGCACATGGCCGTGGCGTCATACACCGCGATATCAAACCATCGAACGTAATGCTGACGATCGATAATGATGTGCGCATCATCGACTTCGGCATCGCAATCGTAAACGACTCGGAAGTGTCGCGGATTGAAGGCATCGCGGGATCGCCCAGCTACATGTCGCCCGAACAGGTGCAATCTGAAGAGTTGACGCCCAGATCGGACCTGTATTCGCTCGGTGCGGTCATGTACGAGCTGCTGACCGGTTTCCGCCCATTCCGTGCCGACAATCTTTCGAAGTTATTGCATCAAATCGTTTACGCGACGCCACCGCCGATCCACACGTATCGCAATGATCTTCCCACGGAACTGGAAGACGCCGTCGCGACCACGATGCAAAAAGACCCTGACAAGCGCCTGTCGAGTGGCGCCGCGATGGCCGCCGAGCTGACACGCGTATACAAGGATCTGCGGCAAAAATACGACAGTCTGGATAATCAGGAGCACTTCGATGTGCTGCGGTCACTGACGTTCTTCCACGAGTTCTCGCACGCCGAGATTTGGGAAGTGCTGCGTGCTTCGGACTGGCACGAGTACAAGGACGGCGATGACATTGTGAAAGAAGGCGAAATCGACGATCGTTTTTATATCATTGTGACCGGGAGCGTACGGGTACAGGCTAATGGCAATAATATCGGCAGCTTATCGAACGGTGACTGCTTCGGCGAAACGAGTTACGTGCGGGGCGCGAAACGCCAGGCATCTATTCAGGCCGACGGCGCTGTGACAATTCTGCGAGTCAGCTCGACGCTGATGGAGCAGGTGTCGTCTGCCTGCCAATTGCGCTTCAACAAGGTCTTTCTCCGATCGCTGATTACGCGCCTGCAGGGTAACGGGGCTGCCAACACCTGATAACGTGGATACGCACCCTGGCTCCGCGGAGTCAGGGTGCCTGTCATGATTGCATTTCCGCTAGACTAGGCCTCTTGAATTCCGCTACTCGGGGGCCACCCATGAAGTATTGTCTTGCAGCGCTCGCCAGTGCGTCCCTGGTTCTTGTCTCGCCCGTTTTTTCCAACGAGCTTGCTGACGACATCAAGCAGGACTACGACGCGTATCTGGAAAATCTCTGGGACCACTTTCATCGCAATCCAGAGCTGTCACTGGTTGAATTTCGGACGGCAGAACGGATGGCGAACGAACTTCGCGGCGCCGGCTTCGAAGTGACGGAGCAGGTCGGCGGCACCGGGTTGGTCGCAATCCTCGAAAATGGCGTCGGCCCGCTGGTCATGATGCGTGCGGATATGGATGGTTTGCCCGTTGAGGAGAAGTCGGGTTTGCCAAATGCTTCGAAGGCGCAGCAGCGAGACCCGATAAGCGGAGCCGTCGTGCCGACAATGCATGCCTGCGGGCATGACGTGCACATCACAAGCCTCGTCGGCAGCGCGCGTCAGATGGCGGCCCGCAAAGACGCGTGGCACGGCACGTTGATGCTTGTCGTGCAGCCTGCCGAGGAGCGTGGCCTGGGCGCCAAAGCAATGCGCAAAGACCGAATTTGGGAGCGCTTCGGGCAGCCTGATTACGCACTGGGATTTCATGTCTCGGCCGGCGACGTTGCCGGCACAATCAATGTGTCCGAGGGCAGTCCTTACGCGGGCGTCGATACGGTCGACATCATCATTCATGGCGTTGGTGCACACGGCGCGCATCCACATCGCGGCAAGGACCCGATCGTACTGGGCAGCCAGATTGTCCTCGCGTTACAGACTCTGGTCGCGCGCGAGTTGCCGCCGCGGGACCCGGGTGTGGTGACTGTCGGGTCCTTTCACGCTGGTACAAAACACAACATCATCTCGGACGGCGCACATTTGCAGCTAACGGTCCGCAATACCAGCGAGGAAACGCGTCAGTTGTTGCTCGAAGGCATCGTGCGCATCGCCGAGAACATGGGGCGCGTTGCCGGTCTTCCCGAAGACAAGCTGCCCGAGGTGATCATCCAGGATGAGTCGGTACCGCCAACGACAAACACGCCGCAGCTGGCGAGGCGGCTCAAGCTTGCCTGGGCGGCTGACCTCGGTGAGGACAGAATCGTCGACAATCCCAGCAAAGGCATGGGCGGTGAGGATTTTCCTTACTTCACCGTCGATCCGTACATTGAAACTGTGTATTGGGCGGTTGGCGGGACACCACAGGAGGATTTTGATCGCGAGGCGGCCGGCGGAGCGCCGGTGCCGAGCCATCATTCGCCGTTGTTCAAGATCGCACCGGAGCCATCCGTGCGTGCCGGTGTGGAGTCGACGGTCGTCGCGCTGCTCGAATTGATGGGCGACTGAGCCGCTGTACTATTCGCCGTCTTCGATCTCGAATTCTGCGAGTTCCTCGCCACCGGCGCTCTGCAGCAGAATGTCGACTTTTTGCTCGGCTTCCTTGAGAGCCGCCTGACAGCCGCGCGTCAGCCTGATGCCTTCTTCGAATTTCTTCATTGCCTTGTCCAGCGGCAAGTCGCCGGATTCGAGTTCCTCGACAAGTTCTTCGAGCCTGGACAGGGATTTCTCGAGGTTGATCGCTTTATTGGTGCTCATGACGGAATCCGTTGCAGCCTGCGGCGTTACGCTACAGCGCGTTACATGCAGCGTCAATGCTCGGCCTTCGGTTTGAACGAATTGACAACATTAGTATGCGAGCATAAAGTATTGCTCCGTTAGACTCAGTCTAAACGACAATAATTCTCAAATGAGAGGACCTGAAATGTCACTGAAAGACAGCAAAACAGAACAAAACCTCAAAGATGCATTTGCCGGTGAGTCGCAAGCCAATCGACGCTACCTGTATTTCGCCGCGAAGGCTGATGTCGAAGGCTATAACGACGTTGCCGCCGTGTTCCGCTCCACGGCCGAAGGCGAGACGGGACATGCGCACGGTCATCTCGAGTATCTCGAGGAAACCGGCGACCCGGCCACGGGGCTGCCGATCGGATCAACGTCAGATAATCTCGCTGCCGCGATTGCAGGCGAAACGCACGAGTACACTGATATGTATCCGGGCATGGCGAAAACCGCGCGCGACGAAGAATTCGATGAAATCGCCGATTGGTTCGAGACGCTGGCAAAAGCTGAGCGGTCACATGCCAATCGTTTTCAGAAAGCACTGGACTCACTCGACGACTAGATGAGGAAGCCGGGCCGCAAGGCCTGGCTTTTTTCGAATGGTGCCACCATCAGATCGGCGCGAGGGCAGTCTCGAGGCTCCGACGCGCCACCCGCTCGATTGGCAAGCTGACGAGTTCTATGACGAGAAGGCGCTTTTCGGGGAGCTCGAGCGTGTTTTCGATATCTGTCATGGCTGCCGTCGCTGTTTCAATCTCTGTAACTCGTTTCCGACGCTGTTCGATGCAGTTGACGAGTCGGAGAGCATGGAGCTCGACACGGTCCCGAAGTCGGTCTACTGGGACGTCGTCGACCATTGTTATTTGTGTGACATGTGCTACATGACGAAGTGTCCGTACGTGCCGCCACACGAGTGGAACGTCGACTTCCCGCATTTGATGCTGCGTGCCAAAGCCGCACGTTTCAAAAAGCAGGGCGCGCCATGGCGAGATCGCATACTCAGTGCGACCGACAAAGTCGGCAGACTGGCCGGTATTCCGGTTATTACGCAGGCGGTCAATGCCACTAATCGCAGCAAGGCCGGGCGCGTTCTTCTCGAGAAGACACTGGGTGTGCATCGCGATGCACCTGTGCCCGAATACCACTCGAAGTCGGCACGCAAACGTCTGAAGTCACATCGAGGCGCGAGCGGTGAAGCGGCGGTTTCGACCGACAGTACGAAAGGCAAAGTCGTGCTGTACACGACGTGCTACGGCAACCGCAATCATCCGGTGATCGATGAGGATATCGTCACCGTCTTCGAACACAATGGCATTCCCGTGGCGCTGGCCGAGAAAGAACGCTGCTGTGGCATGCCGAAGCTCGAACTTGGTGATCTTGATGCGGTTGCGAAGGCGAAGGAAGTCAACATTCCGGTGCTCGCAGCCTGGGTCGACAAAGGCTGGGATATCGTGACGCCGATCCCCTCCTGCACACTGATGTTCAAGCAGGAATTGCCGCTGATGTTCCCGAACGACCCCGACGTCATGAAGGTCCGTGCTGCGATGTTCGACCCGTTTGAATACCTGATGCTGCGGCACAAGGATGGCAAGCTGGATACTAATTTCAGGAATTCACTGGGCAAAGTGTCGTACCAGGTGCCTTGCCATTTGCGCGTGCAGAACATCGGCTTGAAAACCCGGGACATTCTGCAGCTTGTCCCGGATACAGAGGTGGAAGCCATCGAGCGTTGTTCGGGTCATGACGGTACCTATGCCGTGAAGAAGGACTTTCACGACATTTCGAAAAAGATCGCACGCCCGGTCGTCAACAAAGTAAAGAAAGCTGCAGCCGACCATTTCGTCAGCGACTGCCCGATGGCCGCGGAACAAATTGTGCAGGGTCTCGAGGATCATCATGGTGAGCACCCAATGGGGCTTCTTAAACACGCTTACGGATTGTGATGAGCATGCAAAAACTGACGCGGGATGATCTGTATAGCCTCGAGCAGTACGCCGGGCTGCGCGATGAATTTCGTGGCGATGTTCTCCAGCACAAACGCAACCGGCGTCTTGCGCTCGGCACCAACGCCGCGTTGTACTTCGAAGATCGCATGACGATGCAGTATCAGATTCAGGAGATGTTGCGCATCGAGCGGATTTTCGAGGCTGCTGGCATCAACGAAGAACTCGAGGCCTACAATCCGTTGATACCCGACGGCTCCAACTGGAAGGCCACCTTCATGGTCGAGTTTCCCGAAGTCGAGGAGCGCCAGGTCATGCTCAGGCAGCTTGTCGGCATTGAGAATCGCGTCTTCGTGCGGGTTGCTGATTTCGAGAAGAGTTACGCGATCGCCGACGAAGATCTCGAACGCTCTGACGAGGTCAAGACATCCGCGGTACATTTCCTGCGTTTCGAGCTGAGTCCGGAGATGATTGCCGCGCTTAAAGACGGTGCGACGCTTGCGGCCGGAATCGATCACGAGAACTACCGGGTCGAAATCTCGCCTGTCGCGGAGAATATCCGACGCTCGTTGCTCGGAGACCTCGACTAGCAATGGGGATCTTCTGCATTTTTCAAGAAAAGCAGAAGGTCTCCGTTTTTCAGTAGATGCGCTGTCGGTGCAATCACGCTAGAATCCTGCCGAGCATCGCTTGGGCAACCTCTGGCACAGGATAGATGGCAAAACGATACGACGCGGCGGACATCGAAGTCCTGAGCGGGCTGGAGCCTGTACGGCGCCGGCCCGGTATGTATACCGATACGACCCGGCCGAACCACCTGGCTCACGAAGTCGTCGACAACAGCGTGGACGAAGCGCTTGCAGGTCATTGCAAGAAAATCGAAGTCACCGTGTACAAGGACGGTTCGCTCGAAGTCGTCGACGACGGGCGCGGTATGCCGGTTGACAAACACCCGAAAGAAAAGATTCCCGGTGTCGAGCTGATCCTGACGCGGCTGCACGCAGGCGGCAAATTCAATCACAAGAACTACCAGTATTCGGGCGGCCTGCACGGCGTCGGCGTATCCGTAGTCAACGCGCTGTCCAGGAACCTCGAGGTCTGGATCCGACGCGGTGGCAAGGAATACAACATGAGTTTCGCCGGCGGCAAGAAGCGCGGCAAACTCGAAGAGGTCGGCACCGTCGGCAAGGCCAACACGGGCACGACGATCCGTTTCTGGCCGGACCCGCAGTATTTCGATTCGCCGAAGATCTCGGTGTCGCGACTGAAACACGCGCTGCGCGCGAAAGCTGTACTCTGCCCGGGTCTGACGGTTCGTCTCAAGGTCGAGAAGCCCGGGGAAAAAATCGAGTGGTGCTATTCGGGCGGCCTCGAGGAATACCTCATCGAGGCTATCGGCGGAGGCGAGCTGCTGCCGGCCGACCCGTTTTCGGGAAGCCTGTCGGGCAACACCGAAGCAGTCGACTGGGCGCTGACCTGGACCACGGACGGAGGTCAGAATGTCACAGAAAGCTACGTTAATCTGATCCCGACGGCGCAGGGGGGTACGCATGTCAATGGACTGCGCACCGGCCTGACGAACGCGTTGCGCGAGTTCGCAGATTTTCGCAGTCTGCTGCCACGCGGCGTGTCTGTTGCACCCGAGGATGTTTGGGATGGCCTGAGCTTTATTTTGAGCGTCAAACTCGAAGACCCGCAATTTTCCGGACAGACGAAGGAACGCTTGTCGTCGCGCGAGTCGGCAGCGTTTGTGACGGGCGTCATCAAGGACAGTTTTTCGCTGTGGCTCAATCAGCATCCGGAAACCGGCGATCAAATCGCACAACTTGCGATCAGCAAGGCACAGAAACGGCTCAAGGCAGCCAAGAAGGTCGTGCGCAAAAAGATCGTCTCGGGACCCGCGCTACCGGGCAAACTCGCGGACTGCACCTCGCAGGAACCGGAGCTTTGCGAATTGTTTCTGGTAGAGGGCGATTCGGCAGGTGGTTCGGCCAAGCAGGCCCGCGACCGCAACACGCAGGCGATCATGCCGCTCAGAGGCAAGATCCTGAACACCTGGGAAGTCGACTCGAGCGAGATTCTCGCCTCGCAGGAAGTGCACGATATCAGTATCGCCCTGGGAATCGATCCGGGCGACAGTGACCTCCGCGATCTTCGTTATCACAAAATCTGTATCCTCGCCGATGCCGATTCGGATGGCTTGCACATCGCCACACTGCTTTGTGCACTGTTCTTGCGACACTTCCGCGAGCTGGTGCTGGCAGGTCACGTTTACGTCGCCATGCCGCCGCTGTATCGCATCGACGTCGGCAAGGAAGTCTTCTACGCGCTCGATGACAGCGAGCAGAAAGGCATTCTCGATCGAATCGAAGCCGAAAAAATGCGTGGCAAGGTGACGGTGACGCGTTTCAAAGGTCTGGGCGAAATGAATCCGGCGCAACTCAGAGAGACGACGATGAATCGGGATACGCGGCGGCTTGTGCAACTTACCGTCAGTGGCAAAGACAAGACCGATCAGACCATGGACATGCTGCTCGCGAAAAAACGTGCGAAAGACCGTCGCAAGTGGCTCGAGACCAAGGGCAACCTTGCCGAGGTATAAGGAATGCAAAACAGTCTGAATCTCGAAGGCGTCGAGCAACAGCCGCTCCGGGAGTACACCGAGAAGGCCTATCTCGACTACTCGATGTACGTGATTCTCGATCGCGCATTGCCGCAGATTGGCGACGGCCTCAAGCCGGTGCAGCGCCGCATCATCTATGCCATGAGTGAGCTGGGCCTGTCCGCCGGGCAGAAGCCGAAGAAATCAGCGCGCACGGTTGGGGATGTAATTGGCAAATTCCATCCACACGGTGACTCTGCCTGTTACGAAGCCATGGTCCTGATGGCACAGGATTTCTCGTACCGCTATCCGATCATAGATGGACAGGGCAACTGGGGTTCGACAGACGACCCCAAGTCTTTTGCAGCAATGCGATATACCGAGTCGCGCCTGAAACCGTACGCGAAAAGCCTGCTGCAGGAGCTTGCGCACGGTACCGTCGACTGGGTGCCTAATTTCGATGGCACGATGGACGAGCCGGTGGTCCTGCCGGCGCGGCTTCCCAACTTGCTATTAAACGGTACGACCGGAATCGCGGTGGGTCTTTCGACCGATGTGCCGCCGCATAATCTGCGAGAAGTTGCGAGTGCGCTCGTTCATCTGATCGACAACCCGAAGGCGACGGTTGCGGCTTTGATGAAGCACATCAAAGGGCCGGACTACCCCACCGGTGGGGAACTCGTGTCGCCGCGCGAGGACATCCGGCAAATCTATGCGACCGGCAGCGGAACCTTACGATTGCGGGCCGGCTACAAAGTCGAGAATGGTGACATCGTTATCACGTCGCTGCCGCACCAGATCTCGGGTGGCAAGGTGCTCGAGCAGATTGCTGCGCAGATGCGTGCCAAGAAGTTGCCGCAGGTTGAGGACTTGCGCGACGAATCCGATCACGAAGATCCGACGCGCCTTGTCATTTCGCCCCGGTCCAATCGGGTCGACAAGGATGAGCTGATGTCGCACCTGTTTTCGACAACGTCGCTGGAGCGTACCTGCCGGGTCAACATGAACATCATCGGACTCGACGGCCGGCCGCAGGCATTCAATCTGGTCGAATTGCTTGCCGAGTGGATAAAGTTTCGCAAGGATACGGTCAAGCGTCGACTGCAACACCGCTTGCAGATCGTTACCGATCGTTTGCATATTCTCGACGGTCTGCTCATTGCGTATCTCAATATCGATGAGGTCATTGCGATCATCCGCAGGGAAGATGAGCCAAAGCCCGTGCTCATGAAGAAATTCAGGCTTTCGGACATTCAGGCAGAAGCCATTCTCAACCTCAGGCTGCGCAATCTCGCGAAACTCGAGGAAATGAAGATCAAGGGCGAGCAGGACGAACTCAATAAAGAGCGCGAGGTGCTCGAAAAAACGCTCAAAAGTGCGGCGCGCCTGAAGACATTGATCAAGCAGGAAATTCTCGAAGATACCGAAGCGTATGGCGACGATCGCCGAACCACCATCGTCGAGCGGGAAGCGGCGCAGGCGTTGGACGAAACACAGCTGGTCGCGAGTGAGCCTGTGACGGTCGTGTTGTCGCAACGTGGCTTTGCGCGCGCGGCCAAAGGCCACGAGGTCGATGCGCTCGCGTTGTCGTACAAGTCGGGTGACGGCTACCTGGCGGCCGCCAAAGGCCGCAGCAATCAATTGGCGATGTTTATTGACAGCACCGGGCGGGTGTACAGCGTCATCGCCGGAACGTTGCCGTCTGCCCGCGGTCAGGGTGAACCCTTATCCAGCCGTTTCAAGCCACCCGATGGCGCTGAATTCTGTGGCGCGATGATTGGCGATCATGAGCAGAAATATTTGCTCGCCAGCGACGCTGGCTACGGCTTTATCGCGAAGCTCGAAGATCTTATTACACGCAATAAGGCAGGCAAGGCTATTCTCCGCGTGCCGCCTGGCGGCAAGGCCGTGGTGCCGGCGCCGGTGCCAGCCGATACCGAGTGTCTGATTGCAGCAGTGAGTTCGATCGGCCGGCTACTGATGTTCGAAATGGACGAGTTGCCCGAATTGGCCAAGGGTAAGGGCAATAAATTGTTGAATATCCCCGGCAAGAAGTACCAGAGTGGCGAGGAAAAGCTGATTGCTGTAGCCGTCGTGCCCGAAGAGGGCAATCTGCAGGTATACAGCGGCTCGCGCATGATGACGATCAGGTGGGCCGACTCGGACCCATACTACGGCGAGCGCGCCTTACGCGGCGGCCTGTTGCCAAGGGGCTGGCGCGCCGTTGATCGTCTGGTGGGTGTGGGCGACGACTAGCCTGCTTTGGAGCCACCTCTCGGCATCTCGACCGTGTTCTCCTGGGTCATCTCAACGGTCTTGTCGGTGGCATCCATATTGACGGTCGGGTTAACCCCGGTATCGTCGTCATCGCTGATCTCTTCCTCTTCCCGCCTCCTGTTCGTGGCAGGAAGCTGTGCCGTTACGTCGAGCTCATGAACCGTCGCGAGTGGCATTTCAGTTGTCCCGCCATCCAGATCATCATCCATACGCACAGCGAGATCTTCGGCAGCTTTCTGAATTTCGGCACTTAGCGCCTGTGTCGCCGTCATCTCGTCTTCGTAGTCCTGCTCGAGAATCGTGTAGTCCACATCCTGATCAAGAGTGTAATCGCCAGTGATCATGGATTCGTCATTCGGGTCAACCTGAACAACCTCAAGGTCTTTCTCAGTCACATCTTCGTGGTGCGGCATTTTTGTCGCGTCAACGATGACGGACATATCGTAGTCGTCGTCCTCCGGCAGCACCTCACTTTCCAGGATCGAGTCGACATCTGCGCTAAACGGCGGAATGATATCGGTGTCCGGCACTGTTCCGCCGCTCGACATTTCTTCCGGAAGCTCCATGTCGAGCGCCGGCGTGCTGGCAAATCCGAAGTCTTGCGCGAGATCAACGCTCACGCCTTCCTGCAAACCGGTACCAACGATCAGGTCTGCATCGAGCGCGAGATTTTCCTCAGTCGGTGAGTCGTCCGGGATGTCCAGTTGCAGGTCAGAGATCGCTTCAACTTCCGCAGTATCGGACCTGCGGCGCTGCGGTACGGCGGGCGCACCGATCGGTGTTGAGCCGAAGCGACCGGCGAAGCGGCGACCGAACAGCAGCATGCCAAGGATGATTGCAATACCACCTCCGCTCAACCACAGCATCCAGTTGATGTTGCCCGGCTCGGTCGGCGCAGCAGTCTGAATGGTCGCAACCGCTACGTTCGGTGAGTTCGAAGTTGTCGCCGGGCCTTCAAGCGCCGTATCCGGAATGATCACGGCCATGTCAACGGCAGATTCGGCTGGCTCGACGAACGGATTCTCGCTGTCCGGAACCACGTCGCCGGGTTTCAGATTCGCCAGTGGCCTCGCGACGTCGGCAGGTGCCGCCTCTGCAGCAGCAAAATCGTCGGCAGCGGCCGGCTCGTATGCGCTGCTCGCCGCTGTCGGCTCTGCCGGAGCACTTGTGGCTGTCGCGACCTCGGCAACGGTCGCCGTCTCGCCTGATGCGAACTCCGGCAACACCAGCCAGCTACCCGCTTTGAGCTTGTTGGGATCATTGTCGATAAATGCTTCGGGATTTGCGTCGAATATCGCATTGACTGCGTTCCAGAGCCCAACCGGACGGTTCTGGATCCGCTGAGCAATTTCGGACAGCGAATCACCGGGCTGCACCTGGTAGCGCCCGGACCCGGCTATGGGCTCGCTGTCTGGCGCGGGTCGTCGAACCGCAGTGCGCGCCGGTCTTGATACTGGAGCCGCAGTTTGGCGCGGTGCGGGGGCCGCGGCCAGCGGCACTGCTTCCGGCTGCGGCGCGGTGCCGGCTGGATCGATAAACATCATGTAGTCGCGAGTTAGCTGCGCGGTGTACTGGCACCGAACGTTTAATCGCATTGCCAGCAGCGGCTCACGAATGACCGAACGGCCGGTAATCGCTATTACCCCGTCCGAGACGATCATCGACGCGCGATCGACCGAGGGGAGGCCGTCAGCAGCGTTGCCCGGCTGCAGTGTTACACAGGTATCGGACAAGGCCTCGTTCGGACCCAGCGCATAGGCGATGCTCGCTCGTAATGGCTGACCGAGTGTGGAATGTACCTTGACGTCACCAAGTTCCAACGCGGTGGCCGGCACGGCCGCAAGGCTGCCGCCAACCACAACGAGAGCAGACTTCAATGTCGATGATTTCTTCACTTCTCGGCACTCCGTTGTTACGCCATGCGGCAAGGGCATTGCTCCGGTCTGGCGTGTTATGCGGGGATTCTAGTTGTTCCGGCATGCGTGCCGTTAGCGCATGGGTCCAACTATAAAGTGTGAACTACGTCACACTTTAATAGTCCATGATAATCAATCAGTTAGCATTTGCTGCCGTCAGTTCGGCCAGCGATGTCGGCTTGCCACCTTGTGCATCCTGCAAGACCACCTCCGGCTCATGAACATAATGTCCCTGCATGTAGTCGAGCCCGAGCTGGAACAGAACGGCCATGGCGTTTGCGTTTTCGACACGTTCGGCGATCGACTTGATGCCACGCTCGGATGCCGCGCGGACAATCTTCTCGACACTGATTTGCATGTCTTTATCGGTCATCAGCGTGTGCATCAGCTCGCCGTCGACCTTGATGTAGTCCGGTTTGAGGATGTCCAGTATCTGGAACCGTTCCTGGTCTATCCCGTAGTGTTCGAGAGCGAAGCCGATGCCGATCTTGCGGAGATTCTTGACCACTGCCCGTGTCTGCTTGATGTGCTTCGCGGCATCTCGCTCCGGAAGCTGCATCACCAGGCGTGTGCAATCGAAGCTGCGGCTGTCAAATTCCTGCTCCATCCAGGCAATCGTCGTGACATCGAGTACTGACTGTTTCGACAAGCGCACGAATACTCGATCGGCGTCGGTATCTTTACAGAAGCCGATTGCGGCCTTGATCATCCAGCGGTCGATATTTTTCATCATGTTGTTGCGTTCGGCTGCCGGCAGAAATTCCGAGGGCAATACGGATTTACCGTGTTCGTCGAGCATACGTACCAGCAAGTCGTACATCTGGACACCGTCACTGCGCAGACCGGCAATCGGCAGCTGCGCCAGCCGGAAACGGTCTTCCATCAGCGCGGACTTGAGATGCTTGACCCAGATCGCATCAAATTCCTTTTGTTTGGTGTCGTCGTCGGCGCTGTCACTCAGCACGGCGGTGTTACCGCCGGCTTCCTTGCCGATCTTGTAAGCTTCGACAGTCGCGGCAACGAATTCTTCCAGGCTGGCGAACACTTCATTCGCGCCACAGACGCCGACCGTACACGTCAGCTGTGTCGAACGATCTCCGACTTCGAAGGTTTGCTTGCGGATATGTTCGCAGAGCTGACGGCCCCAGACTTCGCCGTCGCGCGCTTTGCCGCGCTCCAGCAGGACCATCAGTGAGGTGCCTTCGAACCGACCTGCGACGTCGCGCGGGTGCATGCGCTTGCGAACCGCCTCGGCGAACTGGCCGAGGATGTCATCCGAATTCAGGATGCCGACTTTCTCCAGCACGTCGCCGAACTTGTCCACTTTGACATACGCCAGTACGTGCGTCCCCGAAGCAGGCTTCTTGCGCAGACGCTTGCTGACGCGTTCAAGAAACTGGGTGCGATGATAAAACAAGGTAGTCGGATCGCGTTTGAGCGCGTCATGAACGAGTTTGGTTGGTTCCTGGGCGGCCTTTTCCGGTTGTGAAATGCGAACCTGAACGCAGGGTCCGTTGTCGAAAATGAACTTGCGAAACTCGAGATGCACCTCACTCGACTCTTCACTGGTGACGTGGGATTTTGCAATGAGCTTTTCGTCAGCCGCCCACTTGCCCGCGATTGCCGCGACGAGTGCACCCTTGATTGCTGCCTGGCTCTCGGATTCAAAATTGTCCATCAGCGGCAGGCCGATAGTCTCGTCGTTGCTGGCGCAGCGAAACAGTTTCAGCCATGCGTCGTTGATTTCAGTGATGATGCCTTCCTCAACGAGTGCAATGGCCGCAGTAGATGACTGCATGTAGTCGTTCAACTGCTTCTTGTATTCTGTCGCGGAATGGATGGTCGAATTCAGTGCGCGTTCAACCCGCAGTGCGCGCAATTCGCGGGTGACGACCGCCTGCAAACGGCCCTTGAGGCCAATCGACACGAGATCGCAGGCGCCATTCTGCATGGCCTTCTGGATGCTGGTCTCGTCCGCTTCCTGCTGCAGTGCGATGAGTGGAATTTCAGGGTTGTAACGGTCTTTTAATTTGATGACCTGTCGCACCGATTCCGGGAAGCTGTCGCAATTCAGTATCAGCAACTCCACGTACTCGGCCGCAAGGGTTTTGCCGATATCCCTGGCTTTGCTGATCCATATGCAATGCGCCGCATGCCCGGCATCGCGAAGCGTGCTGTTTATCAGCGCTACGTCGTCCTGATTTTCGGACAATACCGCAATGGAAATGCTATGGCGCCCGTTCAAATTGCGTCCTTTGCGACGGCCGGCGATATCCTTATCGATCCGGATTCTGTAAAGAGGAAGTAGTCTAGCACTGCGGTTCGGGTAGTCTCGCTCGGCATGTCAAAACCGTGACGAGAATCAAATTTCAGTGTGCATTGACGGGAATCGTTGTGATAATCGCCAATTAACTGGCACTCATTCAGGACTCGGGTATCATTCCACGTTATGGCAAATTACGGCACTAGTGAGTTTCGTTCCGGACTCAGAATCATCATTGACGGCGATCCGTGCATCATTGTCGAGAACGAATTCGTCAAACCCGGTAAAGGTCAGGCGTTTAACCGCGTGCGCATCAAGAACCTGAAGACCGGCAAGACTGTCGATAAGACGTTCAAGTCGGGGGATAGCGTTGAGGCCGCCGACGTCATGGACACGGAAATGCAGTTTCTATACAGCGATGGCGAGTTTTGGCATTTCATGATGGCGGATACGTTTGAGCAGTATGCCGCCGATGAGAAGGCGGTAGGCGATGCGAAGGACTGGATCAGTGACGGCGATATTTGCCAGATCACTCTCTGGAACAACTCGCCGTTGCTGGTTGAGGCACCCAAGTTCGTCGAGCTGGAGATCACGGAAACTGATCCTGGTGTCAAAGGTGATACGGCAAGCGGTGGTGTAAAACCGGCAACGCTATCGACCGGTGCGGTGGTCCGTGTGCCCTTGTTCGTTGATCAGCACGAGATCATCAAGGTCGATACTCGCTCACGAGAATACGTCTCGCGAGTCAAGTAATTATCCTGCGCTCAGAGCCCTTTTGACGAAAAGGGGGTCGAGACCGGCAACGCCTCGCAGAATCGTTCGCACAGCAGTTCGATACCCGCCTGATCGCCGTCGCTGAACCGATCGGGTGAGGGGCTGTCGATGTCGAGCACGCCAACCAGTTCGTTGTGCACGATAAGCGGTACGACTAATTCCGACCGGGAATCCGGATCACAAGCGATGTGTCCCGGAAATGCATGCACATCCGCGACGCGTTGCGTTTGCAGCGTCGCCGCGGCAGTTCCGCATACCCCGCTGCCTAGTGGAATACGAACGCACGCCGGCTTGCCCTGAAACGGGCCGAGTACCAGCGTGTCGTCGCGGAGCACGTAGATGCCCAGCCAGTTGACGTTTTCCAGTGCGTTGTACAACAGCGCGACAAAATTACTGGCGTTCGCCAGCGCATCGGGTTCACCACCGGCAAGGGCGATAAACTGAGATCTGAGCAATGCGTAGTCGGTCTCGGTCATGGTGCCTCGGGAACAAAGGTCAGTACATCGCCAATATCGCTTGTTTGGTCGAATACCATGTGCAGTCGCTCCACCCCGACCGCAACGCCGGCACATTCAGGCAGTCCGTGTTCGAGCGCAGCGATCAATCGAGGATCGCCTGGGGACTGCTCGCGCCCGGCGACCTGCCGGATGTCGAGATCACGGTCCATTCGCCGCTGCTGCTCCAGCGGGTTGCTCAGCTCAACATAGCCGTTCGCAAGTTCGAGGTCACCAAGAAAGACCTCGAATCGATCGGCAACGCGTTCGTCATCGCCGTTCAGACGTGCCAGGGCAGCCTGATCTGCCGGATAATGGCGCACGACCGTCAATTGATCCTGCGCAAACCGGGGCGCGATGACGGCGCTCATGATCAAATCGAGTCCGGCATTGCGATCCGTGCCAATGTCGGCCTGCAATGTCTCATCATTCATGCAGCGGCTCCTGAGTTGCTCGAGGGTCACCTCGAAAACGTCGATCCCGGCAAACTCATGAAAAGCCTCGGCGTACTCATACTGGATATATTGCTGCGCAAGTCGCGATTTATCGAGACACACAGCGATGAAACCAAGCGTGTCGTCGATCATCTGCCCGAGATCAAATCCCAGTCGGTACCATTCGGCCAGCGTAAACTCCTGCGCATGCCGTTTGCCGGCTTCGCCCTCGCGGAAGACGCGGCAGATGGAGTAAATGTCGGGGTAGCCAGCGGCGAGCAGCCGCTTCATGCAGAACTCGGGTGATGTCTGCAGAAACAGTTTCTTACCCAATGCCGACTGCACGGCCAGGCTGTTGATCGTCGGATCACTGGCCGCATAGCGGCTGAGTGCGGGCGTGTCCACGGCGAGAATATCGTGTGCGGCGAAATAGTCTCGTGCGCGTTGCAGCAGGGCAGCGCGCCGCTGCGCCGCGGCCGGTCCTGACGATGGCCGCCACTGTGTCATCTTGCGGTGAACAGGCCGATTGCGTCGCCCATGCGCACCGTTGCTTCCGGCACCAGTTGGCTGTTCCACGTGCAAGTGTCCCTGGGAAACAAGACAATGACTGTGCTGCCCATATTAAACCAGCCGAGCAAATCGCCTTTCCTGATGTCTCGTGGCTCCTCGCCCAGTTCGATTGCTTCGACGACCCCGTGTTTCCGTGGCCGAACCTCGCCGCTCCACGGTGTACTGATGCTGCCCACATTGAGGGCGCCAACGAAAATCAGGACAACGGGGCCGTTCGGTGTATCGAAGTGCAGTACCAGCCGTTCATTGCGACGAAATAGCCCGGGTACGTTGGCAGCTGTCGCCACATTCACGCTGAACAAATCGCCGGGCACATAACGTGCCGCAATGAGCCTGCCATCCATTGGCGCATGCACCCGATGGTAGTTGTACGGCGCAAGATAGATAGTCGCGAAAGAACCATCGACATAAGCGTGCGCTTCCTGCAGGTCGGTCGCCAGCAAATCGTCAAGCGAGTATTCGAGACCCTTGGCCTGAAAAATACTGTGCCCGTGTATCGTGCCTGCGGCGCTGACAGTGCCATCGACCGGTGAGACGATAGCTGCGGGATTCTGGTCGACCGGGCGTGCATCGTCTTCGAGTTCGCGAATAAAGAAGTCATTAAACGATTCGAAGTCCCCGGGTACGTCGAGTTTGACGGTTTCGACATCGACATCGTAAAGAGCGATGAAACGCGTAATCATGAAATTCTTGACGGCGGGCGATCGGACCCGTGCCAGCCGGTAAATGACCGACGTCAGCCAGTATCGTGGCAGGAGGTACTGCAGAATGACGAACAATTTGGCGCGCATGGTGAGTTACCTTGTCAGTGCGACGTCGACGGTCAGTACGACCGCATCGCCCGCATAAAACTCGAGGGTCAACCCATCGTCGTCACCTGTGGGTTGCATGAGCATCAGATGTTTGCCACCTGGCTCGAAAGTCACCGACTCGCCGGCGTGCACGGTCAGATCACCCAGGGGAATCATGCGCGCGATGCCATCCTCGATGACCGATTCGTGCATTTCGACTGAAGCAAATTCGCTGCTCGTTACGCGCGTGATCGTTATCGCCTGCGTGGTGTTATTCGACAGCGTCAGGTAGCCAGCGGTCACCTGCATACCGGATCGCGGCTTTGCAACGACGACGTCAGTTGCAACGAGTGGCGGACGATCGGCAGAGCAAGCCGTGAGCAGAATGACGACGAGACCGGCGCAGAAGAGACGCATTATTTGCCGGCCATGATGATCGGCAGGTCGTGCACGAAATTCGGGCTCTCATGCGGCGTGCCGAACAGCGCGTGAAACTGGCCGCGCGGGTCGATCACGAGAATGACCGCGGAATGATCAACCGAATAGTTGTCACCATCGATCGCCGATTTCTCAAAATAGATGCCGAGGGCAGTGGTCAGCTTGCGCAGTTCCGGCAACTCGCCGGTAATACCGAGATTGTTATCGCCGAAATGGCCGACATATTGGCCGAGGATTTCCGGCGTGTCCCGTTCCGGGTCAACGCTTACCAGCACGATGCGGGGCAGTGGTTGTTGACCCTGGTCCGCGAGTTGCCGCTTTGCGTCCGCAAGAACCTGCATGGTGAGCGGACAAATGTCGGGACACTGGGTAAAGCCGAAGAACACGAGATTCCATTGACCCGTGAAAACGTCCTTGCCTATCGCCCTGCCATCCTGATCAATGAGCGAAAACTCAGGCAGCTGCGCCGGCACGGGCAAAACGGTGGCGGTTGTCGGAGTTGGCGGCGGCGTAGCCAGCAGGTAAGACAGCCACGCGCCGGTGCCGATCGAGACGACTGCGACAATGGCGATAAATATGTTCTTGATGCCCATCTTTCTCCACGAGGGTTTGCGCGAGGCGCACATTCTAAACGACACTCTTTGACTATGGCACCGGAATCCGAGCAAACCGTGAACGTTGAGCAGCTGATTCAGCACTACGCCGACCGATTTGCGGCAGCAGAACTCAGCTACGGTCATGGTACTGATAATCCCGTCGACGAGGCGGCATGGCTGGTATTTGCGCATCTTGGTTTGCACCATGATGAGGCGCCGGCCGCGTATCAACGGACGGTCGCTGCGGCGGACCTGGCCGGTCTCGAGGCCCTGGTCAAACGGCGCATCGACGAGCGTGTGCCGGTGGCCTATCTCCTCAATCAGGCCTGGTTCGCCGGACTCGAGTTTTACATTGACGAGCGCGTGCTCGTGCCGCGTTCGCCGATTGCGGAGCTCGTCAACAATCACTTCGAGCCGTGGCTGGGCGCTGCTGCGCTCGAGACGGCGATCGATCTCGGTACTGGCAGTGGCTGTATCGCGATCGCAATTGCGACAGCTTTTCCGCGGGCGCTCGTCGACGCCGTGGATGTCTCGATGGATGCGCTGGCCGTTGCGAAAATAAATGTCGCGAAACATGGGCTTGGCGAGCGAGTGCGCCTCGTGCAGTCGGATTTCTTCGATGCGCTCAGTGGGCGCCAGTACGACCTGATCGTCAGCAATCCGCCCTACGTCGACAAACAGGACATGGATGCCTTGCCCGACGAGTTTCGACACGAGCCCGCACTCGGCCTCGCCGCGGGCGATGATGGTCTGGATTCAGTCAACGCGATCCTGCATGATGCATCGCGTTTCCTGCGTGACAACGGAATACTCGTTTGTGAAGTCGGAAACAGTAGGGCGGCGCTGGAAAATCGGTATCCGGATGTTGCATTTACCTGGCTGGAGTTCGAGCATGGCGGGTCAGGCGTGTTTTTGTTGACGAAAGATGAGCTAAAGGGTCTGGAAAGTGTCGGGTAACAGTATTGGTCAGAATTTTGTCGTCACGACGTTCGGCGAAAGCCACGGCGTGGCGCTCGGCTGTATCGTCGATGGTTGTCCGCCGGGAATGCGGCTCGATAGCAGCGACATACAGTGGGATCTCGATCGACGTCGTCCCGGTCGGTCGCGACACACAACCCAGCGCAATGAGCCCGACCAGGTGGAGATCCTTTCCGGCGTCTTCGAAGGCGTGACGACGGGAACGCCGATCGGACTGGTGATCTGGAACAAGGATCAGCGGTCCAAAGACTACGGAGACATCAAGGACAAGTTTCGTCCCGGGCATGCCGATTTCACGTATCAGCAGAAGTACGGTATTCGGGACTATCGTGGCGGTGGGCGTTCGTCGGCGCGCGAGACCACGATGCGCGTCGCGGCGGGGGCGATTGCGAAAAAATACCTGCACGAAAAACTGGGCGTTGAGATTCGCGGCTATTTGTCGCAGCTCGGCCCGATCGAGCTGGCCGCGACCGATCTGTCTATCGTCGATGAGAATCCGTTTTTTTGCGCAGACGCCGAGCGTATTCCGGAGCTCGAATCGTATATGGACGCTCTGCGAGAAGAAGGCGACTCGATTGGCGCCAGGATCAGCGTTTTGGCCCGTAATATTCCGGCAGGACTGGGTGAACCGGTGTTTGACAAGCTGGAAGCGGCGCTTGCGCATGCGTTGATGAGCATCAACGCGGTCAAAGGTGTCGAACTCGGGGCCGGGTTCAACGCCGTAACCCAGCGTGGCAGTGAGCATCGCGATGAAATCGGCGCCGACGGTTTTGCCAAGAACGATGCGGGCGGCACCCTTGGCGGCATCTCGTCGGGGCAGGAACTCCTGGCCAGTATCGCGCTGAAACCGACGTCGAGTATCTCGAAGCCCGGCAAGACTATCGACAAGCATGGCAATGCAACCGAGATCGTGACCAAAGGTCGTCATGACCCCTGTGTCGGGCTCAGGGCGACACCCATTGCCGAGGCGATGGTCGCAATTACTCTCATGGATCATTATTTGCGTAACCGCGCACAGAATGCTGACGTCGAATCCGGTATTTCCAAATTATGAAGAAGACATTCGATATAGCGGTCGTTGGCGCGACCGGCGTCGTGGGCGAGGCGATGCTCGAGATACTGGCGGAGCGCAAATTCCCGGTGGGAAAGGTGCATGCGCTGGCCAGTGAACGCTCGGTTGGCAAGACCGTGACATTCGGCAATCGCGATGTGCCGGTCGGCGATCTTGCGGACTTCGATTTTTCACAGGTCCAGATCGGTCTGTTTTCTGCCGGCGGTTCGATTTCGGCCAGGTATGCACCCATCGCGGCTGCCGCCGGCTGCGTGGTTATCGATAACACATCGCACTTTCGGTACGACGATGACATTCCGCTCGTGGTACCCGAGGTCAACGCCGACGCAATTGCGGCGTACACGAATCGCGGCATTATCGCCAATCCGAATTGTTCGACCATACAGTTGGTGGTTGCGTTGAAGCCGATCTATGACGCCGCCGGTATCGAGCGGATCAATGTTGCGACCTACCAGGCGGTATCCGGCGCCGGGAGAAGTGCGGTCGAGGAACTCGTGCGCCAGACAACGATGCTGCTGAATGGCCGTCCGCTGGAAATCGAAGGTGGCAAGAAACAGATTGCCTTCAATGCAGTGCCGCATATCGACGATTTTCAGGACAACCGTTACACCAAAGAAGAAATGAAGATGGTTTGGGAAACGCGCAAGATCTTTGCCGATGACAGCATTCTCGTCAATCCAACGGCGGTGCGCATACCGGCCTTTTACGGTCATTCCGAGGCGGTGCATCTCGAGACCAGAGACAAGATTTCGGCGGCAGAAGTCTGCGAATTGCTGCGTAATGCGGCGGGCGTGACGCTGTTGGATGGTGTAAATATCGGTGAATATCCGACTGCGGTCACCGAAAGTTCGGGCAATGACCCGGTTTACGTCGGTCGCGTGCGTGAGGATATTTCGCACCCGCGCGGAATCGACCTCTGGGTGGTGGCCGACAACATACGTAAGGGCGCGGCTCTAAATAGCGTCCAAATTGCTGAAATATTGGCGAAAAACCATTTATAAGCTATAGTTCGGGACCATATGTTAAAGCGGTCTGCCCGCTGTGATTTGACCCGTTGCGAGGGTCCTCTCAGTGGCTCTTGGGGAGCTGGAGATTAAAATTATGTCGAGACGACTCTCTCGAATCTCGCTTGCGCTTGTCATCTTGTTGTCAGGCGAGGTTTGGGCCCTCGGGCTGGGAGATATTCGAATGAACTCCGCACTCAACGAGCCGTTGCGTGCGGAAATCGAGCTGCTGTCGGCATCGCCCGATGAGCTCGACAATCTTGTCATCGGAATGGCGTCTGCTGAGACGTTTGAACGTTACGGTCTCGACCGTCCCTTTTATCTGCAGGGCATACAATTCAATATCGTTCGCTCGGGTCGCGCCGATGGCAACTACGTGCAGATTCGATCGGCGTCGGCCATGGCCGAACCGTTTCTGACATTCCTGGTGGAAGCATCCTGGTCGCGAGGACGCTTGTTGCGCGAGTACACCGTGTTCCTCGATCCGCCGACCTTCGCGCCGCCGGTGGTCGACGAAGCGCCGGCAGTACAAGCGCCGAGCCGTGCCGTACCGAGTGACAGCGCGCGCATCGAACGCGCGGCGCCCGTTGAGCAGCGTCCGGCGCCCGCCCCGGCACCCATCCGGCAGGCAGCACCAGCACCGGCACCAGCACCGGCACCGGCGCCAGAGCAGCCCAAGCCACAGCCCATCGCTGACGACACGCCGTACGACAGGTCTGCGGGTGGTGACTACAATGTGCAACGCGGCGAATCCCTGTGGGGCATCGCGTCGAGGGTGCGTCCGGATGATCGCCTGACCATGAACCAGACCATGCTGGCGATTTTCGAAGCGAATCCGGATGCGTTTGGCGGCAACATCAACATTCTTCGGGCCGGCGCGTCACTGCGGATTCCGAGTGCGGATGACATCTTCCGCATCAGTCGCGGTGAGGCGCTGCGGGAAGCGCAGCGACAGCACGCGGCATGGTCCGGTGGCACCGTTGCGCCGGTCGAGGATACCTCGACGCGGCCCAGCCTCACGCTTGTGCCGCCCGATGAAGATCTTGTCGATGACACCTTTGCCGCCGAACCGGACTTTGACGACACGCCGCTGAGCCGCGAAGAAGAAATCGAGAATCGGATCGCCGAGCTCGAATCTGCCGATGTGCCGCAGCAGCCATCGTTGATCGAGATTCGCGACGATGAGCTTGCCACGTTGCGCGAAGAACTCGCGCGCATTCGCGGTGAAATATACGAACCACCGGTCGATGAGCCGTTTGTCGACGATACGGACGCCGATTCGCTCGCGCCTGACGATATCCTGGTCGACGACACCGAGGTGGTGCCGGATGACGCCGTTGCTGAGCCTGACGATATTGCTGCTGGCACTGACGTGACCTCGGCTCCGGGCGATATTATTCAGGCGCCGGCGCCTGCTGAGCCGAGCCTCGTCGACCGCGCAACGGAGCTGCTCAAGAGCTGGTGGATCATCATTGTCGGCGTGGTTGTTTTGGTCGGCGGCGCGTTGTTCTGGCTGATGCGTCGTGGTGGCGATGACGACGATGTGGAGTCCTGGCGACCACTCGATTCGGATGACATGGGCGAGGATAAGCTGTCGGGCACCGAGAGCCTGCGTGCGCCCACGCACGATGACGAGTCGATCGTCGTCGTCGAGCAGGGATCATCCATGCACGATAGCGTGGATGCGACTGTGTTGCGCCCTCGCGCGGAAGAAACGGTCGAGGTGCCGGCGGCAGAATTCGATACGGGGACAGATGCAGACATCGCCGCAGCGACCGGCCAATTCGGTTCGCTCGAAGATACGTTTAGCAGCGAAACCGCAATCAATCTCGATCAAACGGACCCAATCGCCGAAGCCGATTTCCATATGGCTTACGGCCTCTACGATCAGGCGGCCGATCTTGTCAACGGCGCTTTGTCACTCGAACCGGAACGCACTGATCTGCTGACCAAGCTTTGTGAAATCTACTTTGTCTGGGGCAACCGTGATGCATTCATCGATGCGGCAGGGCGACTCACGTCGAGCATCGGCGGTGGAGCAAGTGCGGATTGGGACAAGATCGTCATTATGGGCCAGCAGATCGCGGCCGATGATGCGCTATTCGCCGGAGCAAGCGCCGTAGGTGCGACAAGGGAGGTCGACCTGTCGTTCGAGGCAGGCATGGATGAAACCGGCTCTCTCGATATGGAATTCGTTGGCGATGATGCCGCCGCCGGCGACATTCTTGATCTGGGGAGCGAAGACGAAACGCAGGCCCTCGACACGGATGCCGGCGTCGACTTCTTTATCGACAGCGTGGATGCGGACGAGGAAACCGAGCTTGTCGACGACATCGAAGCGACCGCAGAAAGCCCGACTGCAGAGAGCCCTACCGTGGAATCGCCGGACTTCGATGTCACGCGGGAGGTGCCGACGGCCGAGGAGACAGCGGAGATGCCGTCGCTGGATGCCACCGCGGAAACCCCGACTATCGAGCAGCAGTTCGATGGTTTCGGCGGAACGTCTGAGTTACCGTCACTCGAGGATACGCTGGAGAGCGCCAGCCAGTCGGCTGAAGCAACAGCGGAAATCAACCTCGATGATCTTGGTCTCGATATTGATGGGCTGGCCGAGACCGAGTTGGCGTCTCTGGACGATCTTGATGCGACGAGCGAAAGCGCCGCGTTACTAGGGGACACCGGCATCAACGAGGCGCTTGACGATCTGGGCGACGTCACAGGCAAGAATCCTGAAGTCGATCCGGATGCAACAGGCGTGCAGACGGCGTTAAGCAGCGACGAATATGATCTGGATGATACGGGCATCAACGAGAGCTTGCTGGACGCAACCGGCCTGACTCAGGTGTTGCCGGATGACCTCGCCGTTGAAACAGCATCGGATGTCGGCGCTGAATTAGCCGATGACGAAGCGACTATGCTGGCACAAGGGTACGGCGACGAAACTGCGGAGCAGACCCTGGCAGACGATGCAGCAACCTTACTTGCCAGTCTGGACGATGACGAGGATATCGCTGACTTCGATTTTGCCAAGACCGAAGCACTGCCCAAAGAAGCGTTTACTGGTGATGCGAGCCTCGATGAAACCGGCGAATTGCCGGCGGTGGCTAGCACCGATTTCGATCTCGATCTCGATGATCTGACGGCTGCCCTCAAAGTCAGCGAAGGCGGGGATACCGTGGAGCAGGTGCGCGACGATGCAACTGTCGAGCAACCGCGCCCCAACGTTACATCGGACTTCGACGACGCCGGCACGGTATCGCTCGCGCCTGATGACATGAGCGACGATTTGTCGGACGCGCGTACGATGACCGAGGTTGGCACGAAGCTCGATCTGGCGCGCGCCTATGTCGACATGGGCGATCCGAGCGGAGCGCGATCGATTCTCGAGGAGGTCCTCGACGAAGGCGACCAAGGTCAGCGCCAGCAAGCGCAACAACTTCTGGACTCGCTACCGAGTTAGTGCGCATCGCCTTAGGTCTTGAGTACGACGGTACCGCGTACAACGGTTGGCAGCGTCAGCGCACGGGCGTGGGCGTGCAACAGCATGTTGAGAGCGCTCTCAGCAAAGTCGCGAACGAAACCATCGACACGATTTGTGCAGGCCGGACCGATGCCGGTGTGCATGCGTCGGGCCAGGTCGTGCATTTCGACACGGGCAGTGAACGCGACGAACGCGGCTGGCTGCTCGGCGCAAACAGCAATCTTCCTGACGACATCAGCGTGATCTGGGCGACGCGTGTCGATGACAGCTTCCATGCACGCTTCTCGGCCACATCGCGCTCCTATCGTTACCGAATTCTCAATCGCCTGGAGCGTTCGCCCTTGTACCGGCACCGCGCCTGGTGGGTGTACGAGCCGCTGGATGCGGAACGCATGCACAGCGCGGCCCAGACACTGCGCGGGCAACACGATTTCTCGGCGTATCGCGCGGCAGGTTGCCAGGCGTCCACTGCCGTTCGCGAGATCACAGCGATATCGGTGTCGCGGGTCCGGGACTGGATAGTGCTCGATATCACCGCAAACGCGTTCTTGCAGCATATGGTGCGCAATATCACCGGTACACTGGTCTCTATCGGCCGGGGTGACGAATCAGAGGAGTGGGCCGGCAGGGTGCTTGCAAGCCGCGACCGCAAGATGGGTGGCGCCGCTGCGCCGCCACATGGCCTCACGCTTGTGAAGGTCCACTATCCGAACAAGTTTGGTCTTCCAAGTAACCCGAATGAGAGCTAATGTTTCAATTGCCAGCTTCTCGATGTGAAAGACTCTGTTTCCGGCTTCACTTGAGCCTGATTTGAGATAGGATGTTTTAATGTCTTGGTTCGAAAAATTGATGCCGTCACGCATAAGCACTGAGAAGCGCACACGCTCAGTTCCCGAAGGCGTCTGGATTAAATGTCCGAAATGCGATGCGCAACTGTATCGCAACGAACTGGAACGCAATCTGCAGGTGTGTCCCAAGTGCGATCATCACTTGCGCATTGGTGCCCGGCAGCGGCTCGATTTCTTCCTCGATCCGGATTCGCAGCAGGAACTGTTCGGGAACCTCGAACCACAGGATCCGCTCAGGTTTCGTGACAGCAAGCGCTATCGCGATCGCATCATTCAGGCACAAAGAAAGACCGGCGAAAAGGATGCACTGGTCGCGGCATCGGGTTCTTTGCACGGCAGGCCTGTCGTCGTTACTGCCTTCGAGTTTGCTTTTATGGGCGGATCGATGGGCTCGGTAGTCGGCGAACGTTTTGCGCGGGCGGCGCATCATGCGGCCGAAAACAAGATGCCGTTGATATCGTTCGCTGCCAGTGGTGGTGCACGCATGCAGGAGGCGTTGTTTTCGCTCCTGCAAATGGCCAAAACCTCGGCTGCGCTGCGGAATCTCGCCGGCAAGGGTGTGCCCTATATTTCGGTGCTGACCGACCCGACCACGGGCGGCGTATCGGCAAGTCTCGCGATGCTCGGCGACGTCAATATTGCCGAGCCGAGTGCACTGATCGGCTTCGCCGGTCCACGTGTGATCGAGCAAACCGTGGGACAAAAACTGCCGGAAGGATTCCAGCGCAGCGAATTCCTGCTCGACCATGGCGCGATAGACATGATTGTCGATCGCCGCGAAATGCGTGCGCAGATAGCGGATCTGCTGGCCAAGTTCGAGCAACGCCCAAGTCCAGTTTCCCAGTAGATTCACCACATGAACATGGCTGCTACGCCCCTTGCCGACTGGTTGGCGCGACTCGAGACTCTGTCGCCAACAGAAATCGACCTGGAACTTGAGCGCGTTGTGCAGGTACTCGATCGTCTGGCGCTGCCACGGCCCGCTACCGTATTGCATATCGCTGGAACCAACGGCAAGGGCTCAAGCGTCGCCATGCTTGAATCGCTGTTGCAACAGACCGGATCACGCGTCGGCAGTTACACGTCGCCACATGTCATTCGCTATAACGAGCGCATCCGCGTCAACGGCCGTGATGCAAGCGATGATCTGATCGTCGCCGCCTTCGAGCGCGTGGAGGCACAGCGAAAGGGCGCAGCGTTGACCTATTTCGAATACGGCACGCTTGCGGCGCTGGTGGTGTTCGCTGACGCAGGTGTCGATGCCGCGATACTCGAGGTTGGCATGGGCGGGCGGCTTGACGCCGTCAACGCGATTGCAGCCGACGCCGGGCTGATAACCAACATTGCGTTGGATCATTGCGACTGGCTCGGTGACGACATCGAATCGATAGCATTCGAAAAGGCCGGCATCATGCGTAAGGGCGAGCCGGTCATTTTTGGTGCGCGGGACGTACCGCAGGCAATTCTGCGACATGCAGATGCCGTGCAAGCCAGGTTGATTCTCGCTGGACGCGATTTCGACTGGTCCCGCGAAGCTGAGCACTGGTCCTGGCAGGGTCAGGCGCAGCGGCTGGAGGGCCTCGAGTTACCCGCTCTGCCCGGTGACCATCAGATCGGTAATGCTGCAGCGGTGCTCGCGCTGCTCGAGGCGGCAGGATTCGTCGAATTGCTGCGCGAGGACCTGGTCAGTGAGTCGCTCAGGCAATTGCATCTCGATGGCCGGATGCAGAGAATCGCGCTGCAGGCCACCTGGCTGCTGGATGTTGCGCACAATCCGGCCGCGGCCACCGCACTGGCCGACACATTGCGAGTGGAGGACCATGCGGGTCGGATGATCGCAATTGTCGGTATGCTTGACGACAAGGATGTCGAGGGCGTCGTCGCGCCACTTCGCGAACAGGTAGATCACTGGATCGCGGTGACTGCGGACAGCCCCCGCGCCATCGACGCTCACGAACTCGCGCGTCGGATCGCAAATGCGACCAATGCCGCGTGTCTGGTCGCGGACTCGCTCGACGCTGCGATCGGTCGCGCAGGCGAGCTCGCGGATGTCGATGATCGGGTTCTGGTCACCGGCTCTTTCTATCTCGTCGGCCCGGTCCTCACTAAGCTATACTCGCGTCGCCAATCATGATGGACAGAGCTTTGAAAGAACGCATTATAGGCGCCGCCGTGCTCGTGCTGGTCGTCGTCCTGGTCGTGCCGGTGTTTCTCGACGGACCGCCTGGTGAGGGCGAAATGGTCAGCGAGCGTGTGCCGTTGCCGGGGCAGTCTGATCAGGAGACAAAAACGGTGGTACTGAATCGTGACCGCAAGGATCCGGTGCCGTTGAACCGCGCCAGCGAACCTGCGCAGCCGGCACAGCAACCCCAGCAATTGCCTGAACAGACGGAATCCCGGCCGATCCCTGCCGAGACGAAGCCGCAGCCCGAGCCGGCCGTAACACAGCCAGCACCCGAGCAGCCAGCGGTGCAGTCAACAGCAGCGGCATCGTCCACCGGTATGTGGGCGGTGCAGTTGGGCAGTTTCGGCAATCAGGAAAACGCCGAGCGGCTGGCGGCGGACTTGCGCAAGCAAGGCTTTGCGGCATTCCTCAGCCAGTTGTCGACCGGCTCCGGGGAGCTGCATCGTGTGCGAATCGGACCACAAAAGGACCGTGAAAGCGCCGAAGCCGTGGCCGCGCAGTTGAGTAAAGCCGGGCACAAAGGACAGGTAGTACGGCACCCTTAATCTGTTAGAATCGTCACCCATTCACCCCGATCACGCTGAGCCGAACCGACATCTCTGATGCCGATCATCGATATCCTCATCGCCGTAGCTATCGCTATATCCGTGATCATCGGCATCTTCCGCGGTTTCGTTAAAGAAGCGATTTCCATGGCGGCATTGTTGGTTGCGATATGGGCGGCGCTGTATTTTGGTCCGCAAGTCGGCAGTATTTCCGACAGCTGGCTGAGCGCCGAAGATCTGCAGGCCTGGTTTGGCCGGATACTTGTTTTCGCCGTCATCCTGTCTATCGGCGGATTACTTGGCTGGGGTATCTCCAAGTTGGTACGACTGTCTATTCTGAGCGGTATGGATCGCCTGGCGGGTGCGGTATTTGGTGCCATGCGCGGCGTATTGCTTGCCGCGGTGTTTATTCTGGGCGGCGAATTTGCAGGGTTTGACAATGACGCGTGGTGGCAGCGTTCGATACTGATTCCACGTCTCGAGGTTGTGGCGGAATGGATCAAAGTCATGGCGCCGCAGGGATACGAGATTTTGATGCCCGACGAGGAAGTGATCTGAATCATGTGTGGAGTTGTTGGAATCGTTAGTCATCAGCCAGTGAATCAGGCTATTTATGACGCACTGACCGTCTTACAGCATCGAGGCCAGGATGCCGCCGGCATTGTGACCTGGGGCGAGGACGGCCTGCGGCAGCGCAAAAGTAACGGACTGGTGCGCGACGCGTTTCATCATCGCCACATGTTGCGGCTAACCGGTAACGTTGGCATTGGCCACATTCGTTATCCGACGGCCGGTGGTTCGCGGTCGGCCGAGGCGCAACCGTTCTACGTCAATTCACCGTACGGCATTTGCCTCGGCCACAACGGCAACCTGACGAATTACGACGAGCTTGCGGAAATGCTGACGAAAGAAGATCGTCGCCATCTCAGTACAGGCTCCGACTCCGAAGTCCTGCTCAATGTCTTCGCCCACGAGCTGCAAACGCGTGCGAACGGGCATCCGACGCCGGAGCAGATCTTTGACGCGGTCGAAGCGGTTCACCGGCGTTGTGCCGGCGGCTATGCGGTTGTCGCATTGATCGTTGGCATTGGCGTCGTTGCATTTCGCGACCCGAATGGCATTCGGCCGCTGGTTCTCGGCAAGCGACAACACGACGCAGGTACCGACTACGTGGTGGCCTCGGAAAGCGTGGCGCTCGACGTACTGCAGTTTGAACGTGTGCGTGATGTGCAACCGGGCGAGATGATATTCATCGAAAACTCAGGTGTGCTGCACACTCGCGCCTACGGTGGCGAGGTGCGCCATACACCGTGTATTTTCGAGTTCGTCTATTTCGCGCGACCGGATTCCATCCTCGACAACCTGTCGGTCTACAAAGCGCGGTTGCGCATGGGCGAACAGTTGGCCGGCAAGATCGTGCGCGAATTTCCGCAGCACGATATCGATGTGGTGATCCCCATTCCGGACACAAGCCGTACCTCGGCCGTGCAGGTCGCATACCATTTGGGTGTCAAGTATCGCGAAGGCTTCATCAAGAACCGTTACATCGGTCGTACCTTCATCATGCCGGGCCAGGCCGAACGAACAAAATCCGTTCGGCACAAGCTGAACGCGATCGACCTCGAGTTTCGCGGCAAAAACGTATTGCTGGTGGACGACTCGATTGTCCGTGGCACGACATCGCGGCAGATCATCAAACTCGCCCGCGACGCTGGTGCGCGCAGGGTGTATTTCGCTTCCGCGGCGCCGCCGGTGCGGTATCCGAATGTCTATGGCATCGATATGCCCGCCGCGACCGAACTGATCGCCAATGGCCGATCGGTCGAGGAGATCGAGAAGCTCATCGGCGCTGATCGGCTCATCTATCAGGACCTGCATGGGTTGATTCGCTCGGTACGGCACGACAATTCATCGATCAGAGAATTTGATACTTCGTGTTTCTCCGGCGAATATGTCACCGGTGATGTTACCGACGAATACCTGAATGAGATCGAGCGACGCAGAAACGATGCCGAGAAGCAGCGACGAGAGTCCAGGCGTAAGGGTCGGGATGCTGCCGACGCAACGGATGCTGAAAATACAGGTGCTGCCGTCGGCATGTAATCCGCGCTCGGCGTCGGAGTCGATTCGATGAGCGTCAAGATGATGATTATCGACGGCCAGGCCGATTTTCGCAGCCTGCTCATGCACCATGTCACCACGCACTGGCCAGACGCCATCATATCGGCTTATGACCCCATCGAAGCCGGCTATCTGCCTGACGAGTTCTCCGGAGCCGGCAATGATCTGGTGTTGCTCGGCAATGACCTCGGCGATCGCGATGGGCTGAGCGTCCTCAAACAGTTTTGCAAAACGCCGGGTTTTCCGGCCGTAGCCTATTTCGGGGCGAGCGGCGAGGAGGCTGCCGCGCTGCAGAACGGCGCAGATGCGTTCTTCCTGCGCGACGAGATTCGGCATGACGCACTGACGATACAGCTGAGCGATATTCTCGTAACAAGGCGCCGGGTCTCGGCAACAGGCTCACTCTTCGTCGGGGATGCGAAGACAGGTATTCACCCCTTGATTCGCGGTTATCGTTTCATCGAGAAACTCGGCGCTACGGCGCATTCGGCAATTTATCTGGCAGAGCGGGAGTCGACGGGCATCAAGGTGGTGCTCAAAGTTCTGCAACAGGTACCCGACGTTTCGGAAAGTATCGGTGCGTTCGATCGCTTCTTGCAGGAGTACGAGCTGATCGCCGAGATTGATCACCCGAACATCGTGAAGATCTACGATCTTGGTGTGGGAGACGACCATGCGCATATCGCAATGGAATACATCGACGCCGGAGATCTCAAGCGACGAATTTCTGCGGGTATAATCGAGCCGGATGCTGTCAGTTACTTGCGGCAAATCGCGAGCGCACTGGCGAAAATTCACGAGGTCGGAATCCTGCATCGTGACCTCAAGCCGGGCAATATCATGTTGCGCGCGGATGATTCGATCGCACTGATCGATTTCGGGCTGGCCAAGCGCATGCGGCTGCGCATGGAGCTGACCGATGAAGGTGAGATCTTCGGCACGCCGTACTACATGAGCCCGGAGCAGGGCCATGGGAATGGCGTTGATCATCGTAGCGATATCTACAGTCTCGGCGTCATCTTTTTCGAGATGTTGACCGGGGAGAAGCCATACCGCGCCGATACCGCGATGGGTATCATCTACCTGCATGCCCAGGCGCCGCTGCCGCTATTGAAGCCGCGTCTGGCCAGGTACCAGGCCCTGATCAACATGATGATGGCCAAAAATCCCGACGATCGCCTGCAATCTGCCAGCGAGGTTGAAGAGTGGCTCTAGTCCCCGAGGCGATTGCGGAGTTTCTCGATACGCGGACGCCGGATCAGTGGATCGCAGCGGCAGTCGAGCGATTGCCCGAGATGCTGCTCGATCATGCCAATTGCGAACTCAAGGCGGCGTCTACCGCGATGGGTTTCCTGTATCGCTACCCGGAGCGAACGGCATTGGCGCAGAGAATGTCGCGGCTGGCGCGCGAGGAATTGCGCCACTTCGAGCAGGTCAGGCGCATTATGGACAGTATGGGTGTGACGTTCGAGCGTCTGACGGCATCGCGCTATGCGGGCACCTTGCGCGCGGCTGTTCGCGATCGGGAGCCGCACAAATTGCTGGATATGCTGCTGGTCGGCGCATTGATCGAGGCGCGCTCGTGCGAGCGATTCGCCAGGCTCGCGCCGCATCTGCCGGGCAAACTCAACAAATTTTACAGCGGCTTGCTTGCCTCCGAAGCGCGCCACTTTGAGCATTACATTGCATTTGCAAAGACGGAGTGCGGTATCGATGAGAGTGAAATCGATGCAAGGCTTGCCGAACTCGGAAACATCGAAGCCGAGTTGATTTCAGAACCGGACCCGCAATTTCGCTTTCACTCCGGAAAACCGATCTGACTCCGGGCAGGTCCCTGTTTGCCGTCAGTCATCGCGGCAGCACTTCCAGCTTCGGTCCGCGCGAATCCCAGCGCACCACGCTACCCTGCGTGTGCCAGTCGCCGAGGACTATGCGCTGCGCCTTGCGTCGGCCGATATCGACTGTGTGTATGGCAGGCCGATGCGTGTGGCCGTGCAGCAGGACGTCCACGTTGTATTTGCGAATGACATTGACGACCGCATCCTGGTTGACGTCCATGATGTGCATGCTGAGATTGAGCGTCTGTTCGAGGCTTTGCCGGCGCGCTTCTTCGGCCATGCGCAATCGGTCTTTGAGCGGTTTGGCGCGCATGGTCGCTTGCCAGGCCGGGTCACGCGTCATCTTGCGGATTTTCTGGTACTGCACATCATCGATGCACAGCACGTCACCATGGCTGAGCAGAGCCTTCCGGCCATACATGGTGACACGGTGGGGATCCTTGAGGATGTTCACACCGGTTTCGTTTGCGAACTCTCTGCCGATCATGAAATCCCGGTTGCCGTGCATGAAGTACACGGGAATGCCGCTGTCGACGAGCTTGCGCAGTGCACGCTTGATCGTAAAGTAGTGTGTATTCGGGTCGTCATCTCCGACCCAGGCTTCGAACAGGTCGCCGAGGATGTAAAGATCGTCGGCTTCACTCGCGTCGCTGGCGAGAAATTTCAGAAACTGGCTCGCGATGTCGGGACGTTCGGCCTCGAGATGCAAATCTGAAATGAATAGTGTTGTCATGTCTGCTTATTCAAAGTGGTAGCGAGACATTTTCTTGATGACGATCGGTACCACTGGAACGTCCGTTCGGAACGGTCCCTGAGGCCCGGTCTGCACAGAAACGATCTTGTCGACGACCTCCATGCCTTCGATGACGAAGCCGAACACCGTGTAGCCCCAGCTGCCGCGCGTGTTGTTTTTATTGGGATCGAGTCGAACGTTGTCGGCAACGTTGATGAAGAACTGGGAATTCGCCGAATGCGGATCGCCCGTGCGCGCCATCGCAATCGTGCCACGCAGATTGCTCATGCCGTTCCCCGACTCGTTCGGGATCTTGTCCTCCGTTTCCTTATGCTCCAGTCCGGGCGTGTAGCCGCCACCCTGGGCCATGAATCCAGGAATGACGCGGTGGAAAACCAGACCGTCATAGAACCCGCTATCCACAAGACCCAGGATGTGCGCAACGGTAATCGGTGCCTGTTTGCCATCGAGCTCCAGAATGATATCGCCTTCCGTCGTCTCGATCTTCACATAAGGATGGGCAGGGACCGCGTCCGCCGCCAGTGAGAACGAGCTGGAAAGCCCTAAAATCAGGGCGATTAGTGTTTTTTTCATAGCTGCCTCAAGCGATGAAGGGCTGTTTCAGCACCGACGATACCAGAACTGCCGGATCGGCTGTAGGAGCCGCTGACACAAGAGCGCCTCGCGGCTCGAGTGACCGGATTGACTGGCCCTGAACCCGCCCGTATGATCGTGCCCCCGCGAGCTCCGGCCCCGGTCGGAACAGCGTGTGGCAGAATATCTGGCATCGGGGCATGGCGCAGTCTGGTAGCGCATCTGCTTTGGGAGCAGAGGGTCGGGGGTTCGAATCCCTCTGCCCCGACCAATATTTTGTTCCGGTAGGATTGTCGGACTGAACGCGCCCGTAGCTCAACCGGATAGAGCATCGGCCTTCTAAGCCGAGGGTTGCAGGTTCGAGTCCTGCCGGGCGCGCCAATACGTGAGGCGGAGTAGAATAGAAGTACAGCAGTGGTGGGCGTAGCTCAGTTGGTAGAGCCCCGGGTTGTGATCCCGGTCGTCGTGGGTTCGAGTCCCATCGTCCACCCCAACTTCTTGCCTCGCGGGAACCATTCGATGGCTGCAGGAACCAGGCAATCATGACTTTGCTTGCCGCTCTTATTGCCTTGTTCACCGCTGCGGCCATATCTCCGGGCCAGAACGTGGGCATCGATGGGCTGCAGGGCCTGGGTGACACCCGTCATCACGTGGTTGCGGCAGAATCCCTGGACAAGCGTTACGAGCTGTTGGTCGGCTTGCCGGAAGGCTACGATTCTTCCGCGGACACCGAGTACCCCACGATTTACATACTCGATGGCGGAGAGCTTTATCCGCTGCTGAGGTCCTACCATCGCTACCTGCGTCTCGGCGGCGAAGCGCCGGAAATGATCCTGGTGGCGATATCTTATGGCAGCAGTGATTATGAAAACGGCAACGACCGTAGCCACGACTATACGGCGCCGTCGGATGAACGCGAATACTGGGGCGGCGCGGAAGAATTCCAGGATTTTCTTGGCAGCGAGTTGCTTCCATTCATTGAGAGCACCTACCGCTCACGCAGTGACCGACGCATCATTTTCGGTCAGTCGATAGGCGGCCAGTTCATCCTGTACACGGCGCTGACGCAGCCGACCTTATTCTGGGGCCACATTGCGAGCAATCCCGCCCTGCATCGCAATCTGCCATTTTTTCTTCGCTTGCACGCAGAAACACCGCCTGCCGATCGCGGTTCGCATCTCTATGTCGGCAGCGGATCGGAAGACGATCCGCGGTTTCGTGAGCCGGCTATGGAATGGATTTCGCACTGGACCGGCTTGAAAGAGAAGCCTTGGCGCCTGCGCGCCGAGACACTTGACGGTCACAGCCATTTTTCGGCACCACCGGCATCATTTCGACGCGGCATCCTGTGGCTGTTCGCCGATTCGGCAACCTAGCTGCAGGTGTCATCCTCGTCGAGTAGCGCCTGCACCGCTTCGGCGGGCGCCTCGCTGGATGGGCTGCCGGCATCGAACACGACTCTCCACTGCCCGTCTTCATGCAGGCGCCAGACGGAATTGAACGTGCCCCAGTTTTCCGACTCGACGCCTTGTTCGTCTTTGCTGAGCATGCGGTACGGTCCGCGCGTCAACGCCAGCGTGCCCTCGTCGAGGACTTCGACAAACTGCGGCCGCCACAGGATCGACGGGCCGTCTGCGCTGAAGAAAACACCCCACGCCTCGGCTATTGCGGCCGGGCCGTGCAGCACGGAATTGCCCACGAATCGGGCATCCGCGTCAATAAAGGAGGCGAACAAGTCGGCATCTCGCGTCTCCACGGACTTGCTGAAGGCAATTTCGCGGCAGCGGACGTCGGCGGCGGGATCCGCGAATGCGGATGCGGCGAACAACGCGGTCACGCCGATTACGGTGAGAAATTTCATGATCGATAGCCCTGCAGAATGCTTTGCGGGAAATGACGGCATTCTGCTAGTATCGCGCGTCCAGCCAGCCTTCCCAAGGCATTTGTACGGGCCTCTAGCTCAATTGGTAGAGCAGTAGACTCTTAATCTATTGGTTCGGGGTTCGAGTCCCCGGGGGCCCACCACCTTTCCTTGTGTGTCGAACCGTGCGTTCAGTCCGTCGTGGATGCTCCGAGGGGGATATCGGTGTAGACGGTCTTCTCCTGGGCCGAGATGGGCTGGAGCGGCTCCGGCTCTCCTGCGGGCTCCCATGTTTCCGCATCGCAGGATGCCTGGCTGTAGTGCTCGACGATGATCTGGCCACCGGGGAGCAGGGACAGGCGGGCCGCAGACGCTCCGGTGTCGCCATACCCCG